>Ga0209415_10012006_pt1 | contig 14499 bp, 16 predicted proteins | sample PeaSoiSIISIP2007_FD_187696 | JGI IMG/M metagenome (GOLD analysis project Ga0209415, IMG submission 187696) | Peat soil microbial communities from Weissenstadt, Germany - SII-SIP-2007 (SPAdes) (version 2) | ecosystem: Environmental > Terrestrial > Soil > Wetlands > Peat | place: Germany...
CACGACACGCCAAGCCCGATCGGCAGCGAGGCGCCGTGGCGCGGCAGCCGGATCACGCGCACGTCGTGGCAGAAATACTTGCCGCCAAACTGCGCGCCGACGCCGAGCGCTTGCGTCATTGTCTGGATCTCCCGCTCCATCTCCTTGTCGCGGAAGGCGTGGCCGTCCTCGGAGCCGCGCTCGGGGAGCGTGTCGTAATATTTGCAGGAGGCGAGCTTGACGGTTTTCATCGTCATCTCGGCCGACGTGCCGCCGATCACGATGGCGAGATGGTAGGGCGGGCAGGCGGCGGTGCCGAGCGTGAGCACCTTCTCCTTGAGGAACGCGGTCAGCCTGTCGCGTGACAGGATCGACGGCGTCGCCTGGAACAGAAACGATTTGTTGGCCGAGCCGCCGCCTTTGGCGATGAACAGGAACTTGTATTCGGCGTCATGGTCGCCGGCGCCCTCGGCGTAGATTTCCACCTGCGCCGGCATGTTCGAGCGGGTGTTCTTCTCCTCGAACATGGAGATCGGCGCGAGCTGCGAGTAACGCAGATTGCGCTTGTGATAGGCGTCGCGCGCCCCCTCGGCGAGCGCCGCTTCGTCGCCGCCGTCGGTCCAGACGAGCCGGCCCTTCTTGCCCATGACGATCGCGGTGCCTGTGTCTTGGCACATCGGCAGCACGCCGCCGGCGGCGATGTTGGCGTTCTTGAGGAAATCGTAAGCCACGAACTTGTCGTTATCCGAGGCTTCCGGGTCCTCGACGATGCGTTTGAGGCTTTGCAGATGCGCGGGGCGAAGAAGATGATTGATGTCGGTGAAGGCGGCCTCGGCAAGCGCCCGCATCGCCTCGCGCGGCACCACCAGAACCTCCTCGCCCAGGACGCGCTCGACGCGGATGCCGTCGGTCTCGATCTTGCGGTAAGGCGTCTGATCCTTGCCGAGCGGAAACAGCGGCGTGTGTTTATAGGGCGGCGTCGGATGGGCGGTGAGGGGCGCGTTCATGGCGTGTCTAACTCGTGCTTCGTCGTCGACGAAAAATATGCGTCCGGGATCGCTGGAGATTATCATGAAGCACCGCCCCATGCTGCGCAAATGACGGGCGAAAGCCGTAAAACCGGGCAGGGCAGGGATGCCGCGAATCGCGTAAATACGCAGCGTCGCGTTTTGTCGTTCATTCGGATTGGATTGTCCCCATGCCCTTACGCTCCTTCCGTGTCGGCCGGTCGTCTGCCGGCCTCGGACTGTTCGCCGTGAGACCGATCAAACGACGGGACCACATCGTCACCTATTCCGGCCCCTGGATCAGCAACGAAGAAGCCGACCGGCTGGAGCGCCGGAACGCGCGCTACCTGTTCGAAGTCAACAGCCAGTGGACCATCAACGGCGCGTCGCGGCGCAATCTCGGCCGTTACGCCAACCATTCGTGCCGACCGAATGCCGAGGCGGTGCGGCGCAGAGGGAAAAGGAAGATGGTGCTGCTGGCGCTGCGCGCGATCTCGCCCGGCGAGGAAATCACTTACGATTACGGCAAGGAATATTTCGACCTGTTCATCAAACCGAAGGGCTGCCGCTGCGCGGCTTGCGCCAAGAAGCGGAGCCGCCGCAAATCGCGGAAGGGAGCGTAGCCGGACTGCGTATTTCTCTCCCCGCTGCGCGGGGCGAAACGATTGATTTAGCGTTCTCGCCGCCTTCCGTCGGATTTTAAGCAATCGTCGCCCGGGGCCTTAAGGCCGCGTCGATAATGTCGCTCGCGCTGTCACGGGGCAAAACGAACAAAAGCAGGGCTTTTCAAATGGATTTCGGAAAACGTGTTGCCGTCAACGACGTCCGCTCAACCCCGGTGGTGCAACAGACCTGCGTGCGCTGTTGCGGCACGGGCTGGGTCCGCGAGCGCGGCAGCAAAATCACCTGCAAGCCCTGCAGGGGCAGTGGAAGAGTCGTCGCCAAAATCGAGCGCGATTCCTGATCGGCTCGCCGCTACTTGCAATACTTGCCGGCGGATTTTATGCCCGCCCCAATGACCACGGCTTGGAATGTGCCGTCCGGCAATTTCTGAATAGCCGCCACGTAATCATAGCGGTCGGTATGGATGTGGACGCCGCCGCCGGTGATAGCCCAGGTGCCTTCGCCGGAAAGATTGTTCGAATATTTGCCGCCGCCGCCATAGCGGCTTGTGGAGCCGTTATCCCAGCAAATTGTCTTGCCGGATAAATCCCCGGAGCTCACCGGCGCCGCCGATGCGAAGGACAAGAACGCGAGAGAAAGCAGAAAACCGCCGGCGAATAGCGAGACATATTTCAGCATTCCAGCCTCCAACATTGCACCTGCGATACCGAAGATTCGATTAGCGGCCGGCCGCCTTCTCCTTCAGTGCCGCGCCGATCTCGTCGAGCACCTTCGGGTCCTCGATGGTGGCCGGCATGGTCCAGGTCTCGCCGTCGGCGATTTTCTTCATCGTGCCGCGCAGAATTTTTCCCGAGCGCGTTTTCGGCAGCCGCCCGACGGTGATGGCGAGCTTAAACGCAGCCACCGGGCCGATCTTGTCGCGAACGAGCGCGATGCATTCCTTCTCGATCTCAGTCGGCGGCCGGTTGACGCCGGATTTGAGCACGATGAAGCCGCACGGCACCTCGCCCTTGAGCTCGTCCTTGATGCCGAGCACGGCGCATTCGGCGACGTCCTGGTGCGCGGCGAGCACTTCCTCCATGCTGCCGGTGGAGAGCCGGTGGCCGGCGACATTGATGATGTCGTCGGTGCGGCCCATGACGAAGATGTAGCCGTCCTCGTCCTTGAAGCCGGCGTCGGCGGTTTTGTAATAGCCGGGAAATTCGGCGAGGTAGCTTTCCTCAAAGCGCGCGTCGGCCTGCCACAAAGTCGGCAGGCAAGCCGGCGGCAACGGCAGCTTGACCACGATCGAGCCCATATTATTCGCCGCCACTTCCTTGCAGGATTCATCGACGACGCGCACGTCGTAGCCCGGCATCGCCACCGTCGGCGAGCCGTGCTTGATCGGCAGCATCCCCAGGCCCAGCGGGTTGCCGGCGATCGCCCAGCCGGTCTCGGTCTGCCACCAATGATCGATCACCGGCACGTTGAGCATCTTTTCCGCCCATTCCAGCGTCGCCGGATCGGCGCGCTCGCCGGCCAGGAACAGCGCGCGGAATTTCGCCAGAGCGTGTTGCGCCAGCAATTTGCCCTGTGGGTCTTCTTTCTTGATGGCGCGGAAGGCGGTCGGCGCGGTGAACATCGCCACCGCGCCGTGCTCGGCAATCACCCGCCAGAATGCGCCGGCGTCGGGCGTGCCGACCGGCTTGCCCTCGTAAAGGACTGAGGTGCAGCCGTGGATCAATGGCGCATAGACGATGTAGCTATGGCCGACCACCCAGCCGATGTCGGAAGCGGCCCACCACACTTCGCCCGGTTCGACGCCGTAGAGATTTTTCATCGACCATTCGAGCGCGACCATGTGGCCGCCATTGTCGCGCACCACGCCTTTCGGGCGGCCGGTCGTGCCGGAGGTGTAGAGAATATAAAGCGGGTCGGTCGCGGCGACCGGCACGCAGTCATAGACCGAGCGGGCGTGAATGAGCGCGTGGTCGCGCAAAGTCGCCCAATCGTGGTCGCGGCCGGGAACCAAAGCCGCCTCGGCCTGCGGGCGCTGCAGGATGAGGCAGGCGCCGGGCTTGTGCTGCGACAGCGCGATCGCCTCGTCGAGCAGCGGCTTGTAAGGAACGATGCGGCCGGGCTCGATGCCGCAGCTGGCGGAGAGGATCACCTTCGGCGTCGCGTCGTCGATACGGGTGGCCAATTCGCGCGCGGCGAAACCGCCGAACACCACCGAATGAACGGCGCCGATGCGCGCGCAGGCGAGCATGGCGATCACCGCTTCCGGCACCATCGGCATATAGAGGATGACGCGATCGCCCTTGCCGACGCCGAGGTCGCGCAGCACCGAGGCGAGCACCTGCGTCTCGGTCATCAGCCGGTGGTAAGTGATGGTGCGTTTTGCACCGGCAAGCGGCGAATCGTAGACGATCGCTGGCTGGTCGCCGCGGCCGGCATCGACGTGGCGGTCGACGGCGTTGAAGCAGGTATTGCAGACCCCGCCAGGAAACCAGCGCCCGTAAATCCCGGCCTTCGGGTCGAAGGTCGCCTGCGGCTTTTCGTACCAGTCGAGATCGGCCGCGGCTTCCGCCCAAAAGCCCAGCGGGTCGCGCTGCCAGCGCGCATAGACTTCGTGGTAGCGGCTCGAACGGACGTCCATGGTTTGTCTCCACCCAACTATAGTACTCGTCCTACCTGCCATTCGCTATTCGCTGGCCTAAGGGTGCGCGCTTTGATCTATGTCATCGCACGTCCCTCACCGCAGTCCGCCCGTGATCACCGATCCGCTGTTTTATCTGCTTGCCATTCCCGCCGTGACGTGTCTCGGCCTCGCCAAGGGCGGCTTCGCCGGGCTGGGCATGATCGCGACGCCGCTCCTCGCGCTGGTCGTGCCCCCGCTCGAAGCCGCCGCCATCCTGCTGCCGATCCTGATCTGCCAGGACTTAATCTCGGTCTGGACCTATCACCGCGCCTGGAGCGCGTGGAATCTGAAGGTGCTGCTGCCGGGATCGGTTCTCGGCGTCGGCGCCGCCTGGGTGTTTGCGATTTACCTCTCCAACGCCGCGATCGCGCTGACCGTCGGGGGGATTGCGCTGTCCTTCGTGCTTTACACCTGGCTCGGAACCGGACTGCGCGCTTATCTCGGGCGCCCGCCGACCAAGCCGCAGCGTCCGCATCCGGCGCTCGGCGTGCTGTGGGGCGCGCTGTCCGGCTTCACCTCGACGCTGCTCCAGGTCGGCGGGCCGCCGTTTCAGATCCATATGCTGCCGCAGCGCCTCGACAAGTTCACGCTGGTCGGCACCACCGTGATCTTTTTCACCATCTTGAATTGGATGAAGGTCGTCCCTTATTTGGCGCTCGGCCAGTTCTCGCTGCGCAATCTCGCCACGTCGGCGCTGCTGCTGCCGCTGGCCGTCGCTACCAACTTTCTCGGCATCTGGCTGGTACGGATAACGCCAACCGACCGGTTCTACCGCATCGCCTATGTGCTCATGTTTCTCATCGCCATCGCGCTGCTTTGGCAGGGGGCGCGGGGATTTATTTGAAAGGAAGGAAATAGCGAGTAGTGAGCAGCGAAAATTTTCGCTAGGCTGATGTCCGAGGAAACGACGAACATGGCCAGCCCATACGACACCGACCTTCCGCGCAACCCGGCGAATTTCCAGCCGCTCACCCCGCTGTCATTTCTGGCGCGCGCGGCCTCGGTCTATCCCGACGCGACCGCCATCGTGCACGGCGCGCGCGCCTGGAACTATCGCGAGCTTTACGCGCGCGCGAAAAAGCTTGCCTCGGCACTCGCCCGCCGCGGCGTCAAGCGCGGCGACACCGTCTCGGTCATGCTCGCCAATACGCCGGCGATGATCGAGGCGCATTACGGCGTGCCGATGACCGGTGGCGTGCTCAATACGCTCAACACACGGCTCGACGCCGCCATTCTCGGCTTTACCCTCGATCACGCCGACACCAAGGTGCTGATCGTCGATCGCGAGTTTTCCAAGGTGATGAAGGACGCGCTGGCGCGCGCCAAGGTGAAGCCGCTGGTCATCGATTATGACGACCCGGAATTTCGCGGCGACGGCGAGCGGCTGGGCGGCGTCGAATACGAAGACTTGCTGCGCGAAGGCGATGCGGATTTCGCCTGGGCGCTGCCGGGCGACGAATGGGACGCGATCTCGCTCAATTACACGTCAGGCACCACCGGCGATCCCAAAGGCGTTGTCTATCACCATCGCGGCGCTTATCTCCTGGCGCTCGCCAACGTCGTTACCTGCGGTATGGGCAAGCATCCGGTCTATCTGTGGACGCTGCCGATGTTTCATTGCAACGGCTGGTGCTTTACCTGGACGTTGTCGGTGGTTGCCGGCACCCATGTCTGCCTGCGCGCGGTGCGCGCCGCGCCGATCTTCGACGCCATCGCCGCGCACAAGGTCACGCATCTTTGCGGGGCGCCGATCGTGATGTCGACGTTGCTCAACGCCGCGGCCGCCGAGAAGAAGCCGCTGCCGCATGACATCGAGTTCGTCACCGCCGCGGCGCCGCCGCCGGAATCGGTGCTGGCGGCGATGAAAGACGCCGGCTTCAACGTCACCCACGTCTACGGCCTGACCGAGACCTACGGCCCGGCCAGCATCAACGACTGGCACGCCGACTGGGACGCGCTGCCCGCCGCCGAGCAGGCGACAAAGAAGGCGCGTCAGGGCGTGCGCTATCCGGTGCTCGAAGCGCTCGACGTGCTCGATCCTGAGTCGATGCAGAGCGTGCCGCACGACGGCGAGACTTTGGGCGAGGTGATGTTCCGCGGCAACGTGGTGATGAAGGGTTATCTGAAAAACAAGCAATCGACCGAGGCGGCGTTCGCCGGCGGCTGGTTTCATTCCGGCGATCTCGGCGTCGTGCATCCCGACGGCTACGTCCAGCTCAAGGATCGCTCCAAGGACATCATCATTTCCGGCGGCGAGAACATTTCTTCGATCGAGGTCGAGGATGCGCTTTACAAGCATCCGGCGGTTTCCGCGGTCGCCGTAGTGGCGAAACCCGACGAGAAATGGGGCGAAACGCCGTGTGCGTTCGTCGAACTAAAGCCTGATGCTAGCGCCACGGCCGAGGAGCTGATCGCCTGGTGCCGAAGCCACCTCGCCGCCTACAAATGCCCGCGCACCATCGTATTCGCGGAAATCCCCAAGACCTCGACCGGCAAGCTGCAAAAATTCAAGCTGCGGGATGTGGCCAAGGGGATGTGAGCATGCCTTCAACAAGGACGCACTACAGATCAGCCAGCGCCCGACCAACGTTAAGGCTCATTGCGAAGTCCGTGCCAATTGCAAGGCCAGTACACTCTGCTGCACGTTGAAGCCACACTCCTGTTTCGCGAGACGAATTGTTGGTCCCGTAATACCAGCCATTACTCAGCCGTTGCGCATAGTCCTTGACGAGATGCGGCTTTTCGAAAAGGTGGGCCGGATCGCGAGCGACAATCCGACGACTTCGTCCTCGAATACGAGAAAGATTGTCCATCGTTCCGGGCTTGGTACTTCGATGTTCTTGAGCGCCTCTGCGAGGAGCTCCTTTAGCGATCCGCAATGGGTTCGCTTTCCTTTTATCTCGAACCAATAGTCTCCGCTTCGACGCGCGAACCTTGTTTCGTTGCCGCGCGCAGTCTCGCTGTTTGACGTAGATGATTGTTGCGCATCGGCAGCCGCGTACGGAATTACGGTCTCCTCTGACAGATCGATAACGCTCACAGGGTTTATTGGGTCGGGCCCGAGCGCGAGGCGGTTTGAGGTGAGCACTCGCACGTACATTTTCTTTTGCGGGTCGGTCGATCGTAGCAACTCGCGGCGAGCGCCGCCAAGTCGCGCTCAAGCCGCCTCAGCATCTATCACCCCGACCACCAGCCGCTTGCCGAGCGCCCGCAAGGCGGCGGTGAGAGCCGGCAATTTGGTCGGATGTTTGGGATCCAGGATGCGGCGCACTTCCTTCTCGTCTTTACCGAGGCGGCGCGCCAATTCGCTCTTCGTAATTCCGGCAACGGCGAAGGACTCCAGCACCGCGAGCTTGGCGGCTACGTTCGGCACAACGGCAACATCGACGAGACCGCGACTTTTCGCGCGGGCCCTCGGCAACGGTTTGCCGCGCTTCAGATAAGCGAGAAGCGCCAGGCCAAGTGATTCCTCGGCCATTGCGCGCGCGTCGACTTCGCCGCGTCCCTGTGTGACCGCCTCCGGCACATCGGGAAAGGTGACAACGATATTCCCACGCCGCTCACCCGGCTCGAACTGCGCCCGATAGGTATAGGCCCTCATGACCACTTCTCTCCTTAATCCGCCAAGCCGAGCTGCGTCCTGATCTTTCTTGCTGTCTTCGGATCGATTTCGCGTGACGGCACCGTGGTCAATCGCCCGCCGACGAAAACCATCATGTGACCGCCCTTGCCACGCCACTTCCCGCTCTAAACGATAGGCCCTTGCGGCGGGCCTCACCCCGCAATTCGGCGATGAATTTGTCGCGCTTGTGTCCATCGAGGCCGCAGGGTGAGCCGATAGAACTATCGGACAAAAATGTCCGAACGTCAAGAACGTTCGTGCGCGACCTGACCCGCTCGACGTTTGTATTACGACAAAGCCGCCACTGCGCTCCGCTTCGCCGAGCCGGAGCAGCCGCAATAATTTTCAACGCAATAAACTAATGGACGCTGGTTTCTTGCTTAAGCCGCGCGATCTCGTCTTTGACGTGCAACTTGCGCCGCTTGAGTTCCGCAATCTTTAATCCGTCGGACGACGGGTGGTTAAGCGCTTCACTAATTTCCTGTTCTAGTGCCTGGTGCCGTTTCTCAAGTTCCGCAAGATGCGATTGGATCGCCATATGGCCGTCTCCTTGCGTCTGATCACCCTGCCCCGTGAAAGCGTCATGCTACACCACTGCGACTGCACATAAAGATACTCCCTTTGCCGCAGGGCGAAAATACCCGCTGTGCACCGTTTTCCTTCGGGCTTGTCGGCCATTAACCAAAACGCGATACTCGACAGCGGCTTACCGGCCTTTAGACCGTGCCCCGGGGGCGCCCGAGCGTGCAAAAAGGCGGGTTCACGGCGCGACCAAGGCGGCGATGACACCAGACGAAGAACGCGAGCTTCGCGAGCAACTTGCGCGCTTGCAACAGGAGCATCGCGACCTCGACGCCGCGATCGCCGCGCTCCAGGCGTCACCGGGCTCCGACATTATTCAGGTCCAGCGGCTGAAGAAGCGCAAACTGCAATTGCGCGACCGCATCACCTTCATCGAAGATCAGCTCACGCCGGATATTATCGCGTGAGCAGCAATACCTTTGCCCGCTTGCGGGGAGAGGTATTCTTCTCCGCTTTGCGCGCATACATCGCCGCGTCGGCGCGGGCCAGCACCGCCGCGGGCGTGTCGCGCGGGCCGAGGAACGCCATTCCCGCGGACGCGCCAACGGCCAGCGTCGAGGAACGAAAGCGCACCGGCGTCGCCTGCACGAGAGCCTCGAGCGCGGCGGCTTTGGCCGCGGCGTCGGCGTCGCGCACATTCCATAACAGCACGACGAACTCGTCGCCGCCGATGCGCGCGACCACGTCGGAAGCGCGCACGTTGCGAACCAGCGCGGCGGTGATCGCCTTGAGCATGGCGTCGCCGGCGGCATGACCGTGGCGATCGTTGACCGGCTTGAAATCGTCGAGATCGAGAAAAACCAGCGCCGCGCTTGCGCCGTAGCGCTTGACGTAAGCGAGCGAGCGCTTGAGCTCGCGTTCGAAGCCGCGGCGGTTGAGCGTCTCGGTGAGCGGGTCGACGTCGATCCGCGCCTCAAGCTCGCCGATGCGGGCGCGCGACGTTTCGAGCTCGGCGGCAAGCCGCGCAACCTCGGCGGCACGTTCAATCGCCAGCGCGCGCCAGTGCGGCTTCGTCGTTTTCGTTTGGACTCTACCGCGGCGACTTTTGCTCGGCTTGAGTAATCGGGCGGGTCGCCGCGGCGGCGCCAACGATCCCTTGGGCGGTCTTGCCGGTTGTCGTTTCACGAAAGCCCGCCTCGAATCGGGAGAGAAGCTTAGCTCAGCGGCCCGTGCGACGGATTGACGCAGGGGGCTAAAGGCCCGTTTCGCCGTGGCTTTGGTTCACTCGACCTGAAGGAATCCGCTCGGCTTCGTTTCGGTGTCGGTGAAGATTGCCGCCGTCAGCGGGCCGCCGAATACGGCCGCGGTATCGAGGTTCAAGCGATTGCCGCGCAGATCCGGCGCGCCGTCGGTCAGCGGCGTGTGACCGTGCACGATCAGCCGTCCATGATCCCGGCCGTCGGAAAGGAACGGCTCTCTGATCCAGATGAGGTCATGCTTGCTTTGCGCATCGAGCGGCTGTTTCGGATCGATTCCGGCGTGGACGAAAAAACGGCGGCCGTCGTCGTAGTAAAGCCGCAGCGAGCGCAGCCATCGCACAAGATCTTCGGGCAGTTTGCCGGCGCTGTCGGCGCCGTAGCTCCGCAGTGTTTCGGCGCCGCCCTGCGTGAGCCAAAAATCCGCCGGCGCCGTGCCGTCGATCACGTCGAGCGCCATCGCTTCATGGTTGCCCTTAAGCGCGACAACGCGATCCGGCATTTCCGACTGGAGATCCATCACCGCGCGCACGACGCCCGCACTGTCGGGCCCACGATCGATGTAATCGCCGAGGAAGACGAACGTCATCGGCCGACCGCCGGCATGCTGCCGGCAACGGGCGATCAGGGCGCGCAGCATACGCAGCGAGCCGTGGATATCGCCGATGGCGTAAGTCATCGTCATAACCCGCTGCCCCGGATTGCTGGCGGTCGGCAAATGATGGCCTTATTCAGGCCTAATCGTTCAGTCAGCATTCACCAATAAATGGGAACTTAGGCTCAGGGATCGGGTTTGAGTGCATGAAAAACCAACCAACCAAGTGTTTGAGGTGATTCCATGAGGAAGTTTCTGACGGCTATTGTCGCGATCGCGGCCATCGGGGTGGCGGCGCTGGCGACATCCAGCACGGCCGACGCCCGCTATGGCGGCGGTTGGGGTCGCGGTGGCTACGGCTACGGCTGGCGCGGCGGCTGGGGCTGGGGTCCCGGCCCGTTCGTCGCCGGTGCTCTGATCGGCGGCGCGCTCGCCGCCCCCTATTATTACGGCTATGGCCCCTACTATCCCTATGGGCCGTATCCCTATTACGGGCCGGGCTGCCGGCGCGTGTGGAACGGCTACGCCTGGGTGCGGGCCTGTTAGTAGGCCCACGGCTTCGGGTTTCGCTGGCGAAAACACGTTCCCCCGCCGGGAGAACGCCTTAACTTTCGTTTACGGTGGCGGAATAGAATTCGGTACCAAACTTCTGCCAAAGATTGGCGTCTCTATGGGCGATGGAGGCGACTAGGAATTCGGGGGTTGACGGGGACTTCCGCTCATTCACGTTCCGGATCGGCACCCGGCCGATCGCTTGAGGAGACCACATGCATAAGTCGCTCATAGCGCTTGTTGGCGCCGCGGGCATCGGCCTTGCCGCATTGGCCGCCCCGGCCCCGGCAAACGCCGGCTGTATCGGCTGCGTAGTCGGCGCAGGCATTCTCGGCGGTGTCGCCGCCGGCGCGATCGTCGGCAGCGCCATCGCCAACAGCCCGCCGCCGCCTCCCGGTTACTATCCGCCACCGCCTCCCGGATATTATCCGCCGCCTCCGGGCGCCTACTATCCTCCGCCCCCAGCCTACGCGCAGTTGGCCCCCGGCTGTCACTGGGGACATCGCAAGGTTTGGGTTGACGGCTATGGCTATCAGTGGCGGACCGTTCAGGTCTGTCCCTGATCGCGTGGCACGACGTTGAAGATTTCAACCGGCCGGCTTGGGAAAGCCGGCCGGTTTGTTTTGTGTGCCGGTGCAATGGCGCGGTCATACCGTTGCGACGGCCGTGTGCCATAAGGCGGACTTGACGACGCAATAAGGCGAGAGGCCCGATCGTGTGCTCCCTGTCTTTCCGGCGTGATGCAGGAGTAAGCGGCGCCGACGGCGCGCAGGCGTTTCTTCAGCGTGCCGCCGCCGCGTCGCGCGCGCTAGCCGCGCGCCTGCGGGTCGACATGTCGCGCGCGCTGTGGCGCCGCCGGGCGCTACGGTTGCTCATGGCCGTCGCCGCGATCTTGATCTGCCTCTATCTCGGCCTGGCCGCGCTTCTCTATGTAGGGCAGCGCTCGATGATGTATTTCCCGGAAACGATCCATACGACGCCGGCGCAGGCCGGCTTGCCCGAAGCCCAGGAAATATCGCTCACCGCAGCCGACGGCGTGCGCATCATCGCCTGGCATGCGCCGCCACGCGACGACAAGCCGGTGATCCTTTATTTCCACGGCAATGGCGGCGCGCTGCGCTACCGCGTGGACCGCTTTCGCAAAATGATCGGCGACGGCATCGGCCTCGTCGCCGTCGAATATCGCGGCTACGGCGGTTCGAGCGGCAGCCCGAGCGAAGCGGGCCTGCTCGCCGACGGCGAAGCGGCTTACGCCTTCGCCGCCGCGCGCTACAGGGCGCAACAGCTGGTGCTCTGGGGCGAGTCGCTCGGCAGCGGGATTGCCGTGCCGTTTGCCGCGGAAAAGCCGGTCGGCCGCGTCATCCTCGAAGCGCCGTTTACCTCGGCGGCCGCGGTTGCCGCCGTGCGGTATTGGTACATGCCGGTGCGGCTCCTGATGAAGGATCAATACCGCTCCGACGAACGCATCGGAAAAATCACCGCGCCCGTTCTTATCCTCCACGGCATGCACGACCGCATCGTGCCGTTCGCCATGGGCGAGCGGATGTTCGAGCTGACCAAAGCGCCCAGGCATATCGTGCGTTTCATCGACGGCGATCATGAGGATCTCGACGCCAACGGCGCGCTGCACGCCGTCGGCCGCTTCCTCGCCGGCGAATTGGACTAGGCAACCCGTCGTCATTCCGGGGCCGAGCGAAGCGAGGAGCCCGGACTCCCATAACCACGATTCGTGAATATGGATTCCGGACTTGCCGCGGAGCCTGTCATCGGGCCGGCTACTTCGGGCCGGACCGTGGCGGCAATCCGGAATGACGCGTCCTATTGCGGCACGGTCATCAATTCGAGCACGTGGCCGTTCGGATCGCCAAAGTAGACGCCGCGGCCGCCGCCCCAATCGTTGAGCTTGCCGTCGTCGAGACTCCAGGGCGCGCTGCCATAGCTGATTTTCGCCGCCTTGATGCGGCGCAGGATGGCGTCGAATTCGCGGTTGCTGACGTGGAAAGCGTAGTGATGGCTCTCGAACTTGTCGTCGTCGTCGAACAACAGCGTCAGCGCTTTGTTGACCTTGACCGGCGCGAAATAGCCGGTGCGGCCGCGCTTGAGGCCGAAAATGTCGGCGAAAAACTTGGCCGCGGCGGCTTTGTCGCGCGCCGGGACGATGGTGTGGTTGAGCGTGATGGTCATCGCCGCCTCCGCGTTCGGCCGCATGTCATGGCCGATCCGTTTAGAAAGTTTCGTAGGATTCCCCGACCTTGCCGCCGACGCGGGCAAATCCGGTGCGCGCCGGCTCATACTTGTCGTTGATGTTGAGCGCTTTCGCGTAGGAGCCGGCCGCTTTGTTCCTTTGCCCGAGGCGCTCGTAAGCGAGCCCGCGGCTGGTCCACGCCTGCTGGTTCGACGGATCGATCTGCACGGCCTCGTCGAGGTCGCTCGCCGCCGCCTTGGCGTCGCCGACCGCGAGATAGCTCAGCGCGCGCGCCACATAGGGCTCGGCCTTCTGCTTGGCAAGCCCGATCGCCGTGGAGAAATCGTCGATGGCGAATTGGTGTTGATGCTGGCTCTGGTAGAGCAGGCCGCGCTGATAATAGGCCTGCATGTTGTCGGGCCGCAGCGCGATCGCCTTGTTGAAATCGCCGAGCGCCTGCATGCTGAGGCCTTGCTGGCGGTAGATGATGCCGCGGCCGAGATAAGCGGGCGCGTAGGAAGCGTCGATCGACAGCGCCTTGTTGTAGTCGGCGAGCGCTAGCTCGAGCTTGTTGGCCTGGCGATAGAGCAGAGCGCGGTTGGCATAAGCTTGCGCGTAATTGGGATCGAGGCTGATCGCCTTGTTGAAATCGGCGAGCGCACCCTCGCTGCGGCCGGCTTCGGCGAGCACCGAGCCGCGGGTATTGTAGGCTTGCGGATCGTCGGGATGTTTTTGAATGACCTCGGTAAGCGACGCCAGATTCGATTGCGAGGTCGTGTAGGGGGCGTCGTCTTTTTCCGGCGAATCCGGACTGCCGAGGACCGAGCAGCCGGCGAGCGCCAGAATTCCCAGCACGCCGAGCGCCGGCGCCGCACGCCGCACCGTCCCGCTCCCCCGATGCTTACCTTTGCCGAACGCCGGTCCCGTCATCCGATACTCGCGGTGCCGCAGCGCCCCTCATATCCCCATAACGAAGTTCGCAACGTCTTGCTGGCGCATTTTACGCGAAGTTCGCTGGGAAGGGCACGCCGCAAGCGCGCGATGGCCCGGCGCCGCTGCAAAAAAAGAACGCGCGGGCCGAAGCATGATTCCCGAAAAGTGGCGCCAGGTTTTCGGACAAGATCATGCTCACTTAAAATGGCTAGAGCCCTATTGGCTTTGCCAACAGGGCTCCAGCAATCCGCGCCGTCGGCGAAAACGCGTTTCAGGCTCAGAAGCCGAAACGGGGCGTCCGCGGCGGTCCCGACCTGCCGGGGCCGGCGCCCGCGCCGGGGCCGGTGGTCGGCTTCGGTTTCATCGGCAACAGGCCTTCGCGCTGCAGGCGCTTGCGCGCAAGCTTGCGGGCGCGACGGATCGCCTCCGCCTTCTCGCGCGCCTTTCTTTCCGAGGGTTTTTCGTAGTGGCCGCGAAGCTTCATCTCGCGGAAAATGCCCTCGCGCTGCATCTTCTTCTTCAGCGCCTTGAGGGCCTGGTCGAC
>Ga0209415_10012007_pt1 | contig 14498 bp, 15 predicted proteins | sample PeaSoiSIISIP2007_FD_187696 | JGI IMG/M metagenome (GOLD analysis project Ga0209415, IMG submission 187696) | Peat soil microbial communities from Weissenstadt, Germany - SII-SIP-2007 (SPAdes) (version 2) | ecosystem: Environmental > Terrestrial > Soil > Wetlands > Peat | place: Germany...
CTGTCTCTGGTCGTCGAGACGGTGGGCGGATGGTGCGACGTCATCGTGCAGCGCAACGCCAAGATCCCGTGCGAGCGCACGCGGGCGTTCTCCACGTCGAGTGACATGCAGACGGTCGTGCGCGTCCGCGTGGCTCAGGGACAGGATCCGAGCTTCGGCCAGAACACGTACCTGGGCGAGGTCGAGCTGACGGGGCTGCGTCCCGCTCCCCGGGGCGAGGTGACGATCCAGGTACGGTTCGAGGTCGACGAGAGCGGGACGCTCAAGGTGGCGGCCACCGACGTCGCCACGGGCCGCGAGGCCCAGGCCACCCTGCAGCTCGTCGGCATCGCGGGAGCCGGGAGCATCGCCGCGATGCAGGCTCGCCAGGCTGGGATGCGCCTCCAGTAGGCGACCATGGGGGGCGATGACGATCATCTCTCGGAGTGGCTCGGGGCGCTCGACGGCCTCTCGTACTACGAGCTGTTCGGCCTCGAGCCTGACGCCAGCGCCGACGAGATCCATGACGCGTTCCACGTGTTCTGCGAGACGTTCCACCCGGACGGGCATGTCGGCCGCAACGACGAGGATCGCAGCGCGCTGGCCACGATCTTCAAGCGCGGCGCCGAGGCGTACCTGGTGCTCGGCGACCACGCGATGCGGGCGCTGTACGACGCTCAGCTCGCCGCGCGGGCGAGCCCGAATCCGCCTCGCGTCAGCTTCTCGCCCTATTCTCGCCCGCCCCCCAGCCGCGCTCCCGGCGCTCTGGTGCCTCTCGAGGAGGCGGTCCAGGTCCCCTCGGCGCGCCCTTTCGCTCGCAGGGCCGAGGAGCTGCTACGCGCCGGAGACCTGCGACAGGCCAAGCTCCAGCTCGTGATGGCCAGCCACATGGATCCCGGCAACGAGGCCCTCGAGGCGGCGCTCGAGGACCTGCAAGCAAAGCTCGACTCGCCCAAATGAGTCAGGCGTTCTAGAGTCCTCGCGGATGGCCAGCGCCCGCACCCGCTCCCTCGACGCGCTCTTCTACGTCCTGCTCGTGGTGACGGCGGTCGTGTTCGTCGGCGAGATCCTGTTCATCTTCCTCAAGGCGCCCATCGAGGCCCGGATGGGGATCGTCCAGAAGATCTTCTACTTCCACGTGCCCAGCTGGTACGGGATGTACATCGGAGCCGCGGCCTGCTTCGTGGGATCGCTCGGGTACCTCGTGCGCCCCACAGACCTGCGCGACGCGTTCGCCCGCGCGGGCGCGGAGACCGCCGTCGCGTTCGGCGCCATCGGTCTCATCACCGGACCGCTGTGGGGCGCCAAGGCATGGGGCACGTTCTGGACGTGGGACCCGCGCCTGACCACGGCCCTGCTCAGCTTCCTCATCTACCTCGCGTACCTCGTGCTCAGGGCGTTCGCCGGTGACGGCGCGGGCGAGCGAAGGTTCGCCGCCGCCCTCGGCGTGCTCGGCGCGGCGAACCTGCCGATCATCCACTACAGCGTCCAGAAGTGGGGCGGCCAGCACCCGATGGTCATCACCGGCTCCGGCGGTGGGCTTGGCCACCCCGACATGAAGATCGCCCTCGCCGGAGGGTTCATCTGCTTCACGCTGCTCGCTCCCCTGCTCCTGTGGGCGCGCACGCGGCTCGAGCTCGCGAGAAGCCGCCTGCTGCGGGCCGAGGGCGACGCCGTGGACCTGGGGCTCGATACGAGGACAGAGGCATGATCACGCAGCAGCAGACTCCGAACGACCGCGCCACCGACTTCCAGGCCGTCCAGGGCAATCCCACCGAGCAGTACAGCGGCGGAACGCTCCTCGTGGCGGCGTACGCGGTGCTCTGGGTGGTCATCTTCGCCTGGATCGGTCTGGTGTGGCGCAAGCAGCGGGCGCTCGACGGCCGCCTCACCGACCTCGAGCGCGTGCTCGACAAGGCGGCAGCCGCGGCCGACAAGGGCAAGGGCTAGCCCATGAACACGCCGGGCCCCGAGCACTTCATCTTCATTCCCGGGATCCTGCTCGTCGGCATGGTCATCGGGTACATCATGGGCGCGCGGGCCGCGCGGGCCGAGATCGACAAGCGCCGCAAGCGCTCCAGGGAATAGTCTACCGGCGGACCAGCGCGGAGGGGGGAAGCAGCCCGGGGTCGACCGGCGCCGCGCGCAGCTCGCTGCGCATGAACACTTCGGCCGCCTTGTACGAGCTTCGCACTAGCGGCCCCGCGGCGACGAAGGCGAAGCCCATCGCCTTGCCCTCGCGAGCAAAGGCGTCGAACCGGCCCGGCTCGACGAATCGCTCGACCGGCGCGTGCTTCGGCGTCGGCCTCAGGTACTGGCCGATCGTGACCACGTCAACGCCCGCCCCGCGCAGATCCCGCATGGTCTCGACGACCTCGTCGTCCGTTTCGCCGATGCCGACCATGATCGAGCTCTTGGTGATCGCGCCGTGCGACCGCGTCTTGGCTCGCTGCAGCACCCTCAGGGACTGCTCGTAGCTGCAGCGCACGTCGCGGATCGATCGCTGAAGGCGGCGCACCACCTCGATGTTGTGCGCCCAGACGTCCGGCCCTGCGTCGACCGTCGTGTCGACCGCGTCGAGGTGCCCGCCGAAGTCGCCCATCAATGTCTCGACCAGCATCTCCGGCCGCAGCTCCTTGAGCCGCCGCACGGTCCTGGCGACGTGATCGGCCCCGCCGTCGAGCAGGTCGTCGCGATCGACCATGGTCATGACGACGTAGTGCAGCGGCATCCGCGACAGGGCCCGGGCGACGTGCTCGGGCTCGCGCACGTCGACCGCCCCGCGCGGATTGCCCGTCGTCACGGCGCAGAACCGGCACCCCCGGGTGCAGGTGTCGCCCAGGAGCATCACCGTGGCGGTGCCCTCGCTCCAGCACTCGCCGACGTTGGGGCAACGAGCCTCTTCGCACACGGTGTGTAGATCGAGCTCGCGGAAGGTCGCCTTCAAGCGGTTGTACGCCTCGCCTCCCGGCGCGCGGACCTTCAGCCAGGCGGGCTTCGGCGCGAAGCGGGGCGCGGGCGAGGACATCGCGACGTCCTTAGCACGCCAGTGCCGCCAGCGCGCGTTCGCCCACCGGGCTCGCGACCCCGCGCTCGGTGAAGATTGCGCGGACCAGGCGCGCCGGCGTCACGTCGAAGGCGGGGTTGTCCACGCGCACGCCGTCGGGCGCCACGCGCACGCCCGCGAACGACAGCACCTCGCCCGGGTCTCGTTGCTCGATGGGGATCGCTGCGCCGTCGGGGCAGGCGAGGTCGACGGTGCTCCACGGCGCGGCCACGTAGAAGGGCACGTCGTGTGCGTGGGCGAGGCAGGCGACCCCGTACGTCCCGATCTTGTTGGCCACGTCGCCCGAGCGCGCGATCCGATCCGCGCCCACCACGACCAGAGCGACCCCCCGGCGGCGCATCAGCTGCGCGACCATCGAGTCGGTGATCAGAGTGACCTCGAACCCGTCTCGCGCGAGCTCCCACGCCGTGAGCCGCGCGCCCTGGAGCACCGGTCGCGTCTCGCAGGCGACGACTTGCACGTGCTTGCCTGCCTCGCGCGCGGCCCGCACCACTCCGAGCGCCGTGCCGTACCCGCCCGTGGCGAGCGCCCCGGCGTTGCAGTGCGTGAGGATGGTCGCGCCGTCGGGGACGTGCTCGGCGCCGATCCGACCCATCGTGCGGCAGGCCACGACGTCCTCGCGGTGAATCGCCCGCGCCTCGGCAGCGAGGGCCACGGGGTCCTGCTGCGCGCGGCCCATCCGCTCCAGCGCCCACGCCAGGTTCACCGCCGTGGGGCGAGTGCGACGGAGCCGGGCGACGGACGCCTCGAGACCGTCGCCCCGGCGTACGCCGATGACGACGCCGTAGGCCGCCGCGATGCCGATGGCCGGCGCTCCCCGCACCGCGAGGCGCTCGATGGCGTCGGCCACCTGCTCGACGCTCGTCAGGCGCAGGTACTCCTCGACCGCGGGCAGCTTCCTCTGGTCGAGCAGGATCACCTCGTCGTCCCCCGGCGATAGCTCGACGGCGGAGTACGGCGCGCCGCTGATCGGCTCCGGGTGGGGGACCGTCACGACGGCGGCCCTCCGCTCTTGCGGGCCATTCGCGCCGCGATCTCCTCGGTCGCCGTGCCCAGGTCCGCCACGGCCCTCGCCTTGTCGCCCTTCAGGTAGGCGAGGACCCCGTCGGCCAGCGTCATGGCCAGGCTCACGTTCACGCCGGCCTCGGCGAGCTCGGCGCCGACCTCCGGGTTCTTGAGGAGCTGGTCCAGCTCGCCGAACAGCTGTTCGATCTCCATGCTTGCCCGCGTTGGCATGATTGGCATGAGAGGTAGCGGTGTATACGCCCCCGGGGCAACTCTCAACTATGATGGTCCGGTAGGGGGATCGCCGTGCCCAGCGACGTCTCGGAGGCCCTGCGCGAATCGGAGCAGCGGTATCGCACGCTCTTCGAGCAGGCGCCGGTCGGCGTATTCCTCTACGACCGCGCGCTGCGCATCCACGAGTTCAATGCTCGCTTCGTGGAGATCCTGCGCTCCACGTCGAGCAAGCTGCGCGGGCTCGACATGCACGAGCTGCGCGACCGCCGGATCCTGTCGACGCTCGAGCAGGCACTCCAGGGGGAGGCGGCCCTCTACGAGGGTCCGTACAAGGCAACGACCAGCGACGCCCAGATCCAGATCGCCCTGCGCGTCGCGCCGCTGCGCGACGCCGAGGGCGTCGTCGTCGGAGCGATGGGGCTCGTCGAGGACGTCACCGCGCGTGCGCACGTGGCCAGCGCCCTGCAGACCTCCGAGCAGCGCCTGGCCCTCCACGTGCGGCGGAGCCCCCTGGGCGTCATCGGCCTGGACCCGCAAGGCCGGATCGTCGAGTGGAACGCCGCGGCCGAGCGCATCTTCGGCTGGACCGAGAGCGAGGCGATCGGGAAGGAATGCGTCGCTCTCCTGGTGCCGCCCTGGGGGCGCGACGGAGTCCAGGACGTGATGCGCGCCCTGACCGCGCGAAGCGGTGGCGAGCGGAGCGTCAACGAGAACGTCACGAAGGACGGTCGGATCATCCTCTGCGACTGGTACAACACGACGCTGGTCGACGACGCCGGCAGCGTCATCGGCTTCGCCTCCATGATCGACGACATCACCGAGCGACATCAGGCCGAGCGCGCCCTCAAGCGCAGCGAGCACCGCTTCCGCGCGCTCATCGAGAACGCCCCCGACGCCATCGTGGTCTACCCGCCGGACGACCGCCGCCTCGCCTACGTGAACCAGGCGTTCGCGGCCATGCTCGGCTACCAGGCGCCCCAGGAGCTGATCGGTCACTCCATCGATTCGTACGTGCACAGCGACGATCGATCGACCCTCGACCACCGGTGGGCCACGCTGGCCCGCGCGCACGGCGCCCTGCCCCCGCAGGAATACCGGATGCTGCGGCGCGACGGCGGGATCGTCCACACCGAGTTCGTGTCGATGATGATCGAGTACGACGATCGCCCGCACGTCATCGCCTTCGGTCGGGACCTGAGCGACCGCAAGCAGATGCAGGCCCGCCTGCTGCTGGCCGACCGGATGGTCTCCGTCGGAACCCTGGCGGCGGGTGTCGCGCACGAGATCAACAACCCGCTCGCGTACGTCATGACCAACCTCGAGGCCGTGGCGACGCGACGCCTGCCCGGCATCGCCAATCGCCTGCGCGACCTCGGCGGCGAGGCCGGGGGGATCGGAGAGGATCTCGCCGCGGCCGTCGGGATGATCGAGGTGGCCCGGGAAGGGTGCGACCGGATGCGCGACATCGTGCGCGACCTGAGGACGTTCACGCGCGGGGCCGACGAGGAGAAGCGGTCGCATGTCGACGTGCGGCGGGTGCTCGACGCAGCGGTCAACCTGGCCTGGAACGAGATTCGCCACCGCGCGAAGCTGGTCAAGGAGTACGCCGACGTACCGCCCGTCATGGCCAACGAGGCGCGCCTGGGGCAGGTCTTCATCAACTTGCTGCTCAACGCCGCGCAGGCGCTGCAGGTGGGGGGAGCTTCGGAGCACGTCATCCGGCTGCGTGTCGAGGAAGACCGGACCGGGCACGTGGTCGTCGAGGTCAGCGACACGGGAGCCGGCATCCCCGCCGAGAACCTCGCCCGGATTTTCGATCCGTTCTTCACCACCAAGCCGGTGGGCGTGGGCACCGGCCTCGGGCTCTGGATCTGTCAGGGCATCGTCACCGCGCTCGGCGGACAGATCACCGCACACGGCAACGCCGACGGGGGCGCGACGTTCCGGGTCGTCCTGCCTGCGGCCGACGCCGCGCCACATCGGCCGGAGCCACCGCCGCCCACCCCGACGGCCGCCGAGTCGGCGCCCCGCCTGCGCCTGCTGGTCGTCGACGACGAGATGGCCATGGGCACAACGCTCGGTATCGCCCTCGCGGACGAGTTCGACGTGACCAGCGTCACGAGCGGCCGCGAGGCGCTGGAGCTGCTGTCGGAGGACGGTCGGTTCGACGTGGTGCTGTGCGATCTGATGATGCCGGACGTCAGCGGAATGGATGTCTACGAACGGATCGCGCGGCGCGCCCCCGGGCTCGCGACGTGCTTCGTCTTCGTGACCGGCGGCGCGTTCACCGATCGCGCGCGCGCCTTCGTCGAGCAGGTCGGTGCGCCCGTCGTCGAGAAGCCCTTCGAGCTCGCGACGCTGCCCGCCGTGCTCCGGCAGCGCGCCAATGCTGCCAAAACGACCGGCAGGAGCTAGGCTCGCACTCGCCTACTCGGCCGCGGCCGCGGCTTACCAGCTGCCGTGCGAACCGTGACTACCGTGCGAACCGTGGCTGCCGTGACTGCCGTGGCTGCCGTGCGAACCGTGGCTGCCGTGCGAGCCGTGACTGCCGTGCGAACCGTGGCTGCCGTGGGAGCAGTGCTGCGCGGGCGTCGCCGGATCGGGGTCGCCCACCTGGGGCGGCGGCCCCTCGTTGGCGATGTCCTTCGCGCGCTCGACGATGTCGTTCTGCTCGTCGGTCAGCGTGCCCGCAGCCTCGCGGCGGAACGTCGGAAGCTCGTCGTCATCGGGTCGGTCCGGGGCCATGCTGTCGCCTCGGCCGTTATCTTACCCCGGGTTTGGCCCGGGCCCCAGCACGCACTACTCGGGCGAGGCGTTTCTCGCCGCAATGGTGAGGCCGAGCGCGTAGTTGGCCAGCTCGCCTGCCACGCGCCGCTCGCGGGCGGGGGTGGTCGCCGACACGCTGACCACCCAGTGATCCGGCTCCTCGCGCTGCTCGAACGTGGCGTAGGAGCCGTACACCTTGAGCGCCGCGTCCACGGCCGTGCCCCGGTAGATCTTGCGATGCAGCTTCAGGACGGTCACGGCCCGGGCTCCTTGTCGTCCTTCTTCTTCTTGCCGTACTTCTCCTCCCACGACAGGGCGATGCCGAGGGGATCTTCGAACGGCTGGTCACCGAAATCGAAGCTCTCGAGGTCGTCCAGCGAGGGCGGTCCCATGGCCCCGCCCAGCGCGCGGGCCGTGGTGCTCTCGATGACCAGACGGCTGTCCTCGGCGATCCGCGCCCGCCACGCACAGGAGAGCAGCTCGTTCGCGAACTCGCCGGCCAGGCGCTCGAGCGCGCCGCTCGCCTGCGCGGGCGCCTTCTTCCACGACAGGGTGACCTTCAGGTGCTCGGCGTCAGGCTGGTCGAGCAGCAGGTACGCGCGATCCATGAAGATGTACGCGGCCGAATAGACCGCGCTGAGCGGGTACAGGGTCGCGTCGAGCCTGAGCGAGACGGACTCCGCGTCGAGCGTGACGAGGTCCTTCGGAAGCTCGGCGAACGGGTTGGCCATGGAAAGGAGGGTCAGCTTAGACCAATTTCAGCGAGCCGCGAGCGCCTCGCCTCCGAGACCGCCGGAGCTCGCGCGCATCTTGGCGAAGATGTCCTCGGCGCGCTTCGACAGGGTCCTGGCCTCGGCCGCGATGGCGGGGTTGCTGGCGTGCTCGGGGGTCTGACGGAGCAGCTCGGCGTATGCGCGGCAGCTGCGCGCCAGCTCCACCTCGTTGCCGACCTCCTCGAAGATCCCGATCGAGCGCCGCAGGTGCTCGGCCGCCTCGCGCAGCCCTGCTCCCCCTGCCGATCCTGACGCGCACACCTCGCCGAGCGACCGGAGCGCGACGCCCAGCTGCACCTTGCTCTCGGTCTCGCTGAAGAGCTCGACCGCGCGCTGCGTGCACTCGCGGGCCTTGGTGTACTCGCGCCGCGCGAGGTACGCCTTGCCCAGTCCGCGGACGGCCTCGGCCAGTCCGAGCTTGTCTCCGAGCTCGTCGGCGATGTCTTCGGCCTGCTTGAGCAGCTGGATGGCCTTCTCGGAGTCGCCCAGGCGGTTGTGCGTCTCGCCGAGGTTCGTCAGGATGAGCGCGATGCGATTGCGGTCGCCCGTCTCCTTGGCGACCTCGTAGGCCTCCTGGAAGAGCGTGAGCGCCCGCTTGTCGTCGCGGATGTCTTGCGACACGGTGCCCAGGTTGTTGAGCGTGATGCTGACGCCGACGAGGTCCCCGATGTCGCGCCGGATGCGCAGGGCCTGCTCGAACGCGTCGAGCGCGCCCTTGTAGTTGCCCGAGTCTTGCTGCACCAGGCCCAGGTTGTTCAGCGACAGCGCGATGCTGCGGCGGTCGGCGAGCTTGCGGCGCATGGCCAGGCTGCGCAGCGTGTACTCGAGCGCCAGCGCGTAGTCGCCCTTGAGCCAGTGGAGCTTGCCGATGTCGTCGAGCGTGCTCGCGATCCCGCGCTCGTCCTGCGCCTGCCCGAAGAGGGCGAGCGCCGCCGTGAGATGGCGGCTCGCCTGCTCGAGCCGTCCGGTCTCGCGATACAGGCGGCCGATACGCGAGTGCGCCGCGCCCCCTTTGCTGCGCAGGTCGAGCCGCCAGGCGCGGGTGAGCATCTCGAGGAAGGCGCGGTACGCCTCGTCGTTGCGCCCGAGCGACTGCAGGACGTCGCCGTTGTGGTGCAGGGCGTCGAGGCGCAGGTCCTCGTCGACGTGGTCGCACTCCTCGAGCAGACGCAGCCCCTTGGCGAAGAGCTCGGCCGCCTTGGTGTTCGCGTACCGCGAGCGCGCCACTCCACCCGCCTGCACGTACGACGAGGCGGCGAGCGCCACGGCCCCCGCCTTCTCGCGGTGGCGCCCGAGCATCTCGAGGTACTCTTCGCTGCTGTCGGTGCTCTGGCGGAACGCCAGCCACTCGGCCAGGGCGCGGTGATAGCGGCGCGCCGCCGCTGCGGGCGTGAGGCGCACGAGGGCCTCGCGCTCGAGGTTGTGCTTGAAGACGTACTCCTCGTCGCCGGGGAACGTGCTGTCGGGCAGGCGCAGCACGTAGTCGCGCTCGACCAGCTCGCCCAGCAGCTGCCGAAGAAGCACGACGTCGTCGGCCTCGCCCCCCTCCCACACCTCGGGCGGCGCCTCGCCCTGCCGCCGGATGGCCACGAGGCCCCCGAGCCAGAAGACCCCGCCCATCGCCGCCGCCCGCTCGAGCAGCTCGCGCTCCTCGGAGGCGAGCGCCGCGATGCGCGCCTGCACGGCGTCCTGCACGCTCAGCGGCAGCTTCACGCCCGCGAGCTTGTCGGCGTGGATGGTCCACCGCTCGTCCTCGAAGTCGTCCGTGATCTCGAGCACGCCCGTGTCGTGATAGATGCGGACGATCTGCTCGAGCAGCGACGGGTTGCCCCCGGCGAGGTCGACCGCCTCGTCGACCAGCTGCTCGACGTCGGGCTCCTCGCCGCATGGCGACAGCAGGTCCTGCACCACCGCCGCCGACTCGACGTCCCCCAGAGGCGACAGCTCGAGCACCGAGTGACGATCGCTGCCATGGCGCCGCCACCCGTCGCGCCGGGCGAGCAGCTCGGCCCGCCCCATGCAGAAGATGACGATGGGGCCGTTCAGGTTCTCGACGAGATACGCGAGCAGCTCGAGCGAGTCGTCGTGAGAAAACTGCAGGTCGTCGAACACGAGCACGAGCGGCTCGGCGTGCTTGTTCGCGTCGGTCTCGAGGAACGACTTGATGACCGCCCTGCGCATGCTCCGCAGCTGCTGGCCGTCGCCCTCGACCGCGCGGATGAGCGGCGAGTCCTGGAACTCGAGGTCGAGCAGCTGCCCGAGGAAGTACACGACGTCGCCGACCTTGCGGTCCTCGAGCACCGCGGCGACCTGGGCGCGGACCTGGGCCTTCGCGGCCTCGGCGTCCATCCCCTCGATGATTCCGAAGCGTGCCCTCAGGACGCGGGCGAACACCTCGTACGACTGCCCTCCCTCGCGGGCGGTCCCGCGGAAGACGCGGGGCGCCTGGCCGCTCTCGCGAGCCTTGACCAGGAAGTCGCGGACCAGGCGCGTCTTGCCTAGGCCCGTCGCGCCGACCACGGTCACCGTGCGGGCCTGCTTCTTGTCGCGCGCGAGACCATAGGCCCGCTCGAGCTCGCGCATCTCGGCGGCGCGACCCACGAGCATCGCGCGGCGATCGCTGACCGAGAAGCGGGTGGACGGGAAGAGGCTGTCCGTAGGCACCGGGGGGGACCAGGATACCACGAGGGGTCACGGCTTGGCCGGTACGGGCTCCAGGCACGAGGAGCCTCCCGCGCTCGTGCCACCGGCCGGGTTGTCCACCTCCCACGACCGGATCTCGTCGATCCACGCGGGCTGGCCCGCGATCTGGACGCGGTGGACCCGCTGGGGGCCCTTGGGCGTCATGAAGGTGACGTACGAGTCGCCGAGATCGACGACCGTCTGCCCTTTGCGCAGATCCCCCATGGTGCAGTTCGTCTCGCCGGTCACCCGCAGCAGCGGCCGCCGGACGTGCAGCTCGAGATAGCGCGTCACGAGGCCGCCCGGCGCGAAGGCGAGCTCCACGTCGACGGTGACGTCGTGCTCGACCAGGCCGATGTCGAGAGGGCCGAGATCGGTGCGCGTCAGGTCGACTGCAGCGCGATCGTCGCCCTCTTTCGGCACGTCGTCGGTCGGTTGCACACCCCACGACATCGCGACGGGCAGGTGCGCAACGGTCACGTCCCCCTGCATCTCGGTCTTCAGCGCCTTGAGGTCGGGCACGTATCCGACGCGGTACTTGCCCTGGAAGAACTGGCGCGCGCTCTTGATGACGACGCCGATGTCGGCGTTCTTGAACGAGATGAAGCGCTCGATGGGCGAGGTGCACCGCGCGCGCAGGAACTCGAAGTCCGACCCCTCCTTGTACTGTTTGAAGAAGTCGGCGATGCGCGCGGCGACGGCCGAGTGATCGGCGGTCGATGCATCCGGGGCCGGCGTCGGCGGGCTTGCGGCGGGCGGGGTGGCAGAGATGACCGGATGGATCGCCGCGCTCGCGATGGGAGCGGGCGCGGGATCGGGCGCGGGCGGAGGCTTCTTGCTGCACCCGGCCGGCGCGCCGGCGAGGGCGATTGCGACCGCGACGATCGAGGGCCCCTGGGGCGTCACGACGGCGATCCTACCTTCGAGCGGGGCCGCTTGCCTCGCACGGTCGCCCGAGCGCCCCGCTTCGCCCGGCATTCCCGGCGGCGCGCCTGTTGCTCTCTCGTCCGGCATGCTCTCGCGCGGGCGCGCCCCTCTCTTGTGCGCGCTGATCTCGGCCGCTGCCCTCGCCTGCACGGAGAGCATGCCGGCAGTCCTCGGAACCGACGAATGCCCCGGCGTCGCCGCGGGGGCCGGACGGGGCGGGCCAACGGGCGATCCGTGTGCCGCTTGTACCGAGGATGGCGGGGGCGATTGCCCGCCGGAGTGCATCGTGGACGGCGCTGTGAGAACCGAGGGGGTCTCTTGCGTGGGGCCGTGCTGCGCGGATTTCGCGGTGGCCACCCCGGAGGTCGAGGCGAGCGTCCCCCCTTCGCTGCTGGGAGACGGCGCCACAGGCGGAAGGGGCGACGGCCGGGCGCAGTGAGTCGATGCCGGCAGCTCGGGGCGTACTCGCCAAGTGGGCGGCAATACCGGGGATTTCGACGGTGGGACCCGAAAGAATGCCGGGCGGACCGCTGAGAATCGTTGGCGGACCGCTCGGAGTCGAATGCGGACCGGAAACAGTTCTCGGCGGTCCGGTCGGAGTCGAAACCGGACCGCAAACGATTCTCGGCGGTCCGGTCGGAGTCGAAGGCGGCCCGCAATCGATTCTCGGCGGTCCGCCCGAAGTCGTGAGCGGTCCGCCCGCCATTGTCGGCCGACCAATCGTCGACGACGGAGCTCCGCTCGTAGAGACGAGACGATCGTTGTCGCCCCCTACTCCGCGATCAAATTCACCTGCACGTCCACGTTCATCGTCGGGCTCGCGAACCGCGCCCTCGCCTCGGCCTCCCGCCGCGCGACCGACGCCTCGAACGACGGCGCCCAGAGCGACGACACGTGCTTGCTCACCAGCGCCGTCCCCGCCGACGGCCGTCCGAGCGCCGGCTCGCCCTGTGCCTCCTTCGCCAGCGCCTCCAGCGCCGTCCACAGCTGGAACTCGGCGATCACCTCTTCCGCGAGCCCCTCCCACGGGCGCAGCGTCAGCGATCCCTCGCGCAGCCACAGCCCCGCGGCGATCTCGAGCGTCAGCTCGTTGTACGTGTTCCTCGGCAGCACCCCGGGGCGCGCGAGACCGAACGCGTACGTGGGGTGCTCGCCCGCGTTGCCCGCCGCCGACACGATCTCGCCCTTGAGCTCGCGCCGCTCCTCGAGCACGTCGAACCGCAGCCCGCCGTACTTGTACTTTGCCCACCGAGTCCCCACGAAGGCCAGCGAGTTGGCCCGCGGCTCGAGCCCCGCGCCGTCGTCCGGCACCTCGAGGCCGACCGCGCGCGCACGACGCACGAGGATCGGCGCGACCTCGCGCCACTTGGGCACGAAGCGGACGTGGAAGTGGTAGCCGTGGACCGGGGCGCGTGGGGCGATGCTCATCGACGGCCCAGTCTAACGCGGTCGCCGTGGTGAGGGCGGCGATGGGCCGAGGGCGGCTCGGTGACGCCGGCGTCGGCCGCTGCAGCAGTCGTCATGACGGCGAACGGCCAGATGTGGCCCTTGGTCGCGACGGTGGGGTCGGCGGTGTCCGTCGACATGAGCACGCCGTCTGCCTCGCCGTTGGCCGTACCCGAGGGATCGGCCAGCAGCTTCATGGTCACGGTCACGGCCGATCCGGTGCTGACCGAGACGCCGCCGTCGGCGATCCCCGACACCGACAGCTGCAGGTACGCGGTATTCGGATCCGTCCAGTCTTGCGGCGTGAGCGTCCAGCTCGGGAATGTGCCATCGGTGAACGCCGTCGCCTGGAACGTGCGCGTCTGGCCGACGTCCATCACGAAGAACGCCTTCTCGGGCGACGCGCTGAAGTACACCTCGCCCGAGGGCACCGGGATGCACGGGTTCTTCATGGCCTTGGCCTGCGAGGTCGACCAGATCCGCTGCGCGGTGAACGAGCCGCCGTCGCCGTAGCTCTCGGTCGTCACGTCCTGCGAGAGGCCGAGCTGGTCGACGCACAAGTCGCCGACCTCGCCGCCGCTGAAGACGTCGCTCCAGCCCCACGTGTTGACGTCGCTGAGGTCCACGTACCAGCCGCCATTGCCCTGAGCCCCCGCATACCCGTCGGTCGCCGACTCGGCGATCTCGTGGCTGGCCGTGTTGGTGACGTCGCTCACCTGGTACATCGGGCATTCCATGACGACGCCGTAGATCACCGCCGTGGAGCCCGCGTCCGACGTGTACTGCATCTGCCCGTGGTAACCGTCCCACCCGCTCGAGCAGCCGGGCTGGCCGTCGAGATTTATGGTGGTCGTCGAGGGGAAGTACATGAGGTAGAGGGTGTTCGCATCGGGCGGGGGAACGGCGCCCGAGGCGATGATCGCGGCGAGGGCCGGCTGCAGCGTGGACGCGCCGCCGAACGAGCTGTCGGTGTAGCTCGCGCCCGGCGCCGTGGTGAGGGCCGCGCTCACGCCAGGCTGACCCATGCACGGGCCGCCGTCGGACTGGCAGTAGTCGGCGATGATGCTGCTCCACCAGGCGGATTGCGTGACGCCCTGGCCGAAGGCATCGAGCTGCGTTGCCATGCCGTCGCCCTGGAAGGTGATCGTGACGACCTTCGTGGAGGTCATCTGCGGATCGCCCCCGTTGACCACGTCGGGGAAGCCGAGATGGCCCACGCCAGCGTCGCTACTTCCGTCGACGGCTCCCGGCGAGTCACCGGCCGTGGAGGTGTCGCCCATCGACGTGTCGACGTTGCCGGACGAGTCCTCTGCCTGGCCCGAGTCCCCGGCGGTGGCCGGGTTGCCCGAGGAGGTCGAGCCGCATGCGGCGACGAGCGCGAGGCTGGAGGCGAGGGCGGCGGTGAACGCGGATAGTGCGAGACGAATGGGCTGCATGGGTCTTGCCCTCGCCATACCATGCGAATCGATGATGCGTCGCGTCGCCCTTGCCCTCGTCGCGGCAGCTCTCTGCGCCTGCGCGCCCGCGCCTGCCCAGGCCCCCGCGGCGAGCGATCCCCTAGCGGCGCTCGAGCAGCGCCTGCTCTCCGCTCACACCATACGAATCCGCACCCGCGTCGC
>Ga0209415_10012008_pt1 | contig 14498 bp, 13 predicted proteins | sample PeaSoiSIISIP2007_FD_187696 | JGI IMG/M metagenome (GOLD analysis project Ga0209415, IMG submission 187696) | Peat soil microbial communities from Weissenstadt, Germany - SII-SIP-2007 (SPAdes) (version 2) | ecosystem: Environmental > Terrestrial > Soil > Wetlands > Peat | place: Germany...
TACCGTGGAAGACAACGGCCCACCCAGACAAGAGCATCTGGGGAGAATCGAGTCTCCACCAAACTCGGGGTGCTCCAATCCGCCGGTTCAAGCCCTCCACCGTCTCCCGGCGGTTCTCGGTCACGGCCGGGTTCCCGAGTTGGGCAAAATAAGTGCACAGCTGAGTGCTGGTGGATCTGGTCGAGGGCGTGGAAGTCGGGGGAGGGGTATGCGCCGCCGGCTTTGTCATGTTCTGCGGGCGCTGATCGGTTCCGGGCCTGTCGGGTTTCTGCCGGCCGTTGGGCGCCGCCGGGTAGGGGGTTACCGTGCGAGGGTGAGCAGTTCGGCGACGGCTTGCTGTGTGCCGGCGTACCCGATCCGGTTGATCGCGATGATGGGTGCGATCGCGCGGCACCAGGCATACAGCCGGTCGGGGTCCAGTCCGGCGGCGGGCGCCAGGGCGGCGCACCGGGTGCCGACGCCGTCGCGCCCGGCGCCGTCCAGGGCATAGTCCACGGCGTCGAAGCACGGATCCCCGACACAGGCCCGGGGGTCGATGGCGACCAGCCCGCGCGCCGGGCCGCCGTCGAGCACGTTGCCCAGATGCAGGTCGCCGTGCAGCAGCACTTGCGATGGCGCTGTGGCCAGCAGCTGGTCATACCGGCTGGCTCCCCGGTCCAGGTCCGCGGGGCGGACATGCTGGCCGATGGGCGGCTCGGCCATCCTGCGGCCGATCCGGGCGAAGAACTCATCGCATCTGCCGCGCAGGTCGCGCGGGAATCCGGGCGGCGGCGTGGCAGCGCGGTGCAATGCCCGGATCAGATCTCCCCATGCCTGCGGCGAGGGCGGATGCGGCAGTTCATCGGCTCCCGTGCCCGGCTCGATCGATTCGAGCAAGACCGCCCCGGCAGCCGCATCGACGGCTAGCACGGCGGGTACCTTCCCGCTGGGCGCGAACAGGCGAGTCATGGCCGCCTGGTCGGCGAGGAAGGGCGGATCCGGGCTGAGCTTGAGCACGGCGCTGGTGCCCCCGGCCTGGCTGCAATGCAGGACCACCGAGCTGGCCCCGTAGGCATAGGCTTCGCCGAGCTTGAGCCCCCACCGGGCTGCCACCTCATCAGCCAGAACGGGAACACCCGAGCACCACGTTGCGACCTGGGGTCCGAACCGGAGCGACAGAGGTGCCGTGATCTCCCGGACCATGCGCGCATAATCCACTGCAGCAAAGCTACCTGGTGCCGGCGGCGGGGGACGGACCAGCGCTGACCGGGGAGCCGAGGCCCGGCAGGCCACTCCGCACGTCCGCGCTTACCTGCGGGTGCTGACCGAGTGCGCCCGACTTCGTCCCGGTGGCGGTGCCGCACGCGGTGGCCCTCATCGACCGGCAGCCGACGATGGCGCTGGGCCTGACCGGAGCGAGCTGAGAGCGAGCTGAGCGGCGGGCAGACCGGGGCGCGGCCCGGCCTATAGTCGATCTCGGGAGACAGAGCATGGGTCCGGTCCGCATCGCGCTCGCCGCCGTCGCCGTCGTAGCGGCGGCGGTCACCGCGTGTTCCGGGCCTGCCCCGTCGGTGGGATCACACGTCGGATCGGCCCCGGCCACTTACTACCTGGCCCTGGGTGACTCGCTGTCCCAGGGAGTCCAGCCGGACGCCGCGGGCACCAGCGTCGAGACCGGGGAGGGCTATCCCGATCAGCTGTACGCGGTGCTGCGCCGGAGCCAGCCCGCGCTGCAGCTGGTGAAGCTCGGCTGCCCGGGCGAGACGACCGCCACCATGATCCACGGCGGGATCTGCCGGTACCGCGGCGGCTCTCAGCTGGCCGCCGCGGTCGCGTTCCTGAGTGCCCACCGCGGCCAGGTGACCCTGGTCACCATCGACATCGGCGCCAACGATCCGGAGGACTGCGGCACCTCGGCGAGCCTGCGCGCGGTCACCGACTGCCTCGGGACGGATCTCCCGGACGTGACCGGCAACCTGGGCACCATCCTGTCCCGGCTACGGGCGGCCGCGGGACCCGGCGTCCGCATGGTCGGGATGAGCTACTACCTGCCCGCCCTGGCCGAATGGCGCAACGGCCTCACCGGCCAGGCGGTCGCGTGGGTGAGCGAGCGGCTGGCCGCCGGGTACAACGACCTGCTCAACCGGGCCTACGCGAACTCGGGCGTCCGGGTGGCGAACGTATTCGGCGCGTTCGAGACCTCGGACTTCGGCAATCGGATGACGGTGCCGGGAGTCGGCAGCGTCCCGCGTAACGTCGCCCGGATCTGCCAGTGGACCTGGGAGTGCACGAGCCCGCCGCGCGGGCCGAACCAGCACGCCAACCAGGCCGGGTATGGCGTCATCGCCCGGGCGTTCCTCAGCGCGGCGGGTCTCAGCTGAGAACGGCCGCCGAGATCGCGTCAGGGCGTGCTGTCGGCGACGAACTGCTCCCCCGGCTCCGGCACCACCCGCGCCGCCGGTGACCGTGCGGGTCGGGCGGCCGCCAGCGTCAGGGCCAGCACGACGACCACCGGGGTCCACCAGACCCACGGATTGCGCCACGAGCCCTGCGCGAGGAAGGTGAGCACGGCGGCCGTGGCGGTGGCCGGGATGAGGCGGAGCCAGCTCCGCGACGCCGCGACCAGCGCCACCGCGAGCGGCGGCCAGACGTAGTAGGACACCATCACGGGCTCGAACACCGTGCGCAGCGCCAGCGCCACCGCGATCCACCACAGCAGGGCGGTCAGGTCGTCCGGGCGCCACACGCCGGCCAGCCGCGCCGTCCGCCACCGCCGGTGGGTACCAAGGGCGCATCCGCAGGCCACCAGGATGGCCAAGGCCCGGGCGGGACCGGCGGCGACCGATCCGCCGCTCATGTGCGGGGCCATGAAATCCAGGTAGATCCAGGGCGTGGGGTGGTCGATGCTCGGCGCGTTGGGCTGGTTGGTCACCGCGTGGATGGTGGCCGTCCAGTTCGCCGCGGCGGCGGCGGCCAGGAGGACGAGCGCGGGAGTGGCCGCCCGGGCCACGAAGCCGGGCAGCCGCCTCGGTTCTACCGCCGCTATTGCTACCAGTGGGAACGCGAGCAGCGCGAGCGGCTGGACCGCCACCCCGGCCCCGGCCAGCCAGGCGGCCCGGTCGGGTCGCCCGTTGGACAGCGCGAGGACGCCGTAGAGCAGGAGCCCGATCGCCACCGCGTCTTCCGGGTGACCCCAGCGCACCGAGACGTTCCACAGCACGGTCGCGCCCGCGGCGGCGAGCAGGAACCGCTTGAGCAGGCTCACCCCCATGCGCTGGGCGAGCGCGTCCGCGGCGAACAGCGCTATGGCGGCGAGGAGAGTCTCCAGCGGCCCGGCGACCAGCCAGCCGACCGGGTGGACGCCCTGGCGGCCCGCATTGATCGGGATTCCGGCCGCGTCCATGATCGCCGCGACCGGGACCAGGATCACCGCGGCGCCCGGGAAGCTGACCAGGTTGGTGGGCGCGGTGTACAGGCCGGCCAGGTCCAGGTGCAGGAACCGCTGGGCCGCCACCAGGGTGGCCCACAGGTCATCGGGCACCGCCCAGGTCTGCTGGCCGTAGTAAACCGGTCCCCAGATCGTGCCGGCCATCCCGATGCAGATCATCACGACGGCAGCGATCAGCGGGAACGCCCGCCTGACCGGCCACGGCGCCGAGGGGTCGGCCGGGCTGGTCATCGGGACCCGCTCACGCGTCGCGCAGCCCGAGGACGAGCCCGCCGGCCAGGAGCGCGGCCGCGGACCACGCGGCCAGCACGCCGAGCCCGGCCCACGGGCCGATGGGCAGGCTGGACAGACCGGTGGTGGCCTGGATGGCCAGTCCGGCGGTCATCGGCCCGATCTGCTCGAGGTGTCGTTGCCACTGTGCATCGCCCACCACGTTAGCGACGATTGGGAAAAGGTACAGCAGACCGAGCACGATCCCGATGGCCACCGCGGAATCCCGCACCGCGGTCGCGACGCCCAGGCTGAGCAGGGCGATCAGCGCCAGGTAGAGGACTGATCCGGCGGCGGCGCGCAGCACGTCGCCGTGGCCGAGGGACAGCAGCTCATAGCCGTGGGCCGCGGTGAACCCGTGGCCGGACAGGATGAGCCGCCCGGCCAGGACGGACGCGAGCACCGCGGCAGTTCCCGCGGCCAGCGCCAGGCCGGTCAGGATGGCGGCCTTGGCCGCCAGGACGACGGTGCGCCGCGGCATGGCGGACAGGGTGATACGGATCATGCCGGTGCTGTACTCGTTGCTGATCGCCAGCACGGCCACGATGGCCACGACCGCCTGGCCGAGGTCGATCCCGGTGAGGCTGACCTTGGCCGGGTCCACCTGGCAGACGGCACCGGACGGGCAGCCGGTGGCCGCGGCCGCCGCCGCGCCGACGGCCACGGTCAGCGCGATGGCGGCCAGCAGCAGCCATCCGGTGCTGGCTATGGTGCGGGTCTTGGTCCATTCCGCGTGCAGCGCTTCGGACAGGCCGAGCCAGCCGGGCAGCCTCACGCGTCCCTCCGGCGCAGCAGGACCAGGGCCAGGGCCACGGCGATGGCGGTCCAGCCGCACAGCACGGCCAAGCCGGCCCAGGGTGCCAGCGGGAAGTAGCCACCCGGGCCCCCCGGGGAGTACAGGGCAGTGACCTGCGCGTACTGCGGGATGGCCTGCTGGACGGCGAAGGCGGCGGCCGGGGTGATCCGCAGCACCCAGTCTGCGGCGCCGGCCGGCAGGACGGAGACGACGCCCAGCAGGTACGGCAGGACGATCACCACGATGACGACGGCGACCGCGGCGGCGCTGCGGCGCACGATGGTCCCGACGGCGAGGGCGAGGACCGCGGCCACGGCGACCAGCGCCGCGGTGCCGGCGACCATGCGCAGCTCGGTCAGCCACGACACCGGGAACACGTACACCCGGCCGCGCGCCAGCTGGCCACCGAAGATCACCGCGGCGGCGGCGCCGGCCAGCCCGGTCACGAAGGCGGCCGAGCCGATCACGATGGCCTTCGCGGCCAGCACCCGGCCCCGCCGCGGGCTCGCGGTCAGCGTGGTGCGGATCAGGCCGCGCCGGTACTCGGCGGTGATGAACATCGTCGCCACCACGATCACCGCGATCAGCCCCGCGAACGTGCCGACGAGGAAGACGGTGACGGTCAGGTCCTCGCCGCCGGCCTGCCCGGGCACGGCCGGCGCGATGTCGCCGGACCCGATCACGGTGAACCGGCCGCCGGCCTGGCGGTACCCGCCGATCCCCGACCCGTAGGCGGCTCCGATATAGTCCCCGGTCCAGCGGCCGGCCGGCCACGTGCCCGACAGGCTGACGTCGTCGAAGACGGCGGTGTCCTGGCTGGGGGCGATGGTCCCGTTTTCCCCGCCGCCCAAACTCCGGGTTATCGCCTGGTACGCCGGGGAGGCGGCGAACAGCCCGGCTTGGACGGTCGGCGGCAGCCCGGCCAGCGCGACGGTGCCGACCTGGGTCCAGTGCGTGCCGTCGGCCGAGTCGTAGCCGGTGATGGTGTCGCCGGAGCGGGTCAGCCGCAGCCAGCGCGGGTCTGCTGCCGTGACGGCGCCGGGCTGGCCCGCCGCGTCGCCGGTGAAGTTGTCCTGCATCCGCACCCCGTGGTCCGCGGTGATCATCATCGCCGCGTACGCCGAGCCCGGCTGGGTGCTCGCCTTGATGATGATCCCGGCCTTGGCCCACGGCACGAGGCCGGGACGCATGCGGAGCACGGGGCCGTGCCCGGACGGGATCAGGCCGGTCAGCGAGGTGACCCGGACGGTGATGCTGCCGTTGCCGGAGAGCGGCTGGCGCACGAAGTAGAAGCTGTCGCTCACCGCCTCACCTCCCGGCCCCACCGGGGGCGCGGTGAAGCAGCCCTGGTCGGACCGGGCGGGCCCGCCGGACGTGCTCTGGCACGAGCTGCTGCTGCCCCCGGCGCCGAACAGCCCGAGCCCGAGCATCACCAGGACGGCGACGACCAGGCCGATGACCCAGCCGCGGACGGTCCTGAACTTGGTCCACTCCGCCCGCAGGAGCTGCGCGAAGCCGTCCCGCCCGGTCTGCTGGCCCGGCCGGTACGGGCTAACCGTGCTGGCGGTCATCGCGCCGCCTCCTTTGTGCTGGCCGGGGTGGCGCGGAACTCGACCGCGTCCCTGGTGAGCTCCATGTAGGCCTCCTCCAGCGTCGCGCGATGCGGCGATACCTCCGAGAACGGCAGCCTGCTCTCGCCGAGCAGCGCCACGATCTTCTCCGCCGCCAGCCCGGAGATGATGAGCGTGTCCCGGTCGGTGACGGCGATGGTGGCCCCCGCGTGCGCCAGCACCGTCGTCGCCTCGGTCCGCGCGGTGGTGCGCACCGTGACCCGGCCGCCGGATGCGGCGGCAATGAGGTCCGCCACGCTGGTGTCGGCGATGACCTGGCCGCGGCCGACCACCACCAGGTGGTCCGCGGTGTCCTGCAGTTCGCTCATCAGGTGGCTGGACACCAGCACGGCCCGGCCCTGGGCGGCCAGCGACCGCAGGAAGCCGCGCATCCACACGATGCCCTCGGGATCCATGCCGTTGAACGGCTCGTCCATCATCAGCACCGGCGGATCACCGAGGAGCGCGGCGGCGATCCCCAGCCGCTGCCGCATGCCGAGGGAGAACCCGCCCGCCTTGCGCCGGATCGCGGCCTGCAGCCCGGCCTGCTCGACCACTTCATCGACCCGCCGGGCGCCCAGCCCCTGGGAGTGGGCCAGCCACAGCAAGTGGTTGCGGGCGCTCCGGCTCGGCTGCAGCGCGGCGGCGTCCAGCAGCGCCCCGACGTGGCTCAGCGGGTGCCGCAGGCTCGCGTAGGGCTGCCCGCCGATCAGCGCGGCGCCCTCATCCGCGGCATCGAGGCCGAGGATCACCCGCATCGTGGTGGATTTCCCGGCGCCGTTCGGACCGACGAAGCCGGTCACCTGGCCCGGGGCGACCGTGAACGACATCCCGTCCAGGGCCAGCACCGGCCCGAACCGCTTGCGCAGGCCGCTGACTTCGATGGTTGCCTCCATGTCTGGTAACGCTAGGGAATGGCGGCGGTCATGGTCGTCACGCCGGCGAGCGGTCTTCGGCTCCCTCCCAGGAGGGACGGCGGCATCCCCGGCCGGGGTGACGCCACGCCCCGGCCGGGCGGCGACAATTATCTACATGGGCGCAGCAGGTGACCGGGGCGGCGGATGGCCGCGGTGGGCCCGGCAGATCGCCGCGGTCGCGGATGTCCCGCATGCGCCCGCCGTGGCCGGGGCCCTGCTCGCGGTGGCGGCGATGACCGAGGCGATCGCGCGAGGCGCCGCCGCCGGGATGAGCGTGGCCGGCCTGGTCGGCGTGGGCGCGCTCGCCGCGAGCACCACGGTGCCACTGGCCTTCCTCGGGCCGGTCGCGGCCGCCGTGGCCATCAGCGCGGCCAGCACGCTCTCGCTCGCGGCCTTCGGGACGCTGACGGTCGCGGGCCTGGCCGCACAGCTGATCGTGCTGTACCGGCTCGGCCGGAACGGCCCACGGGACGCGGCCCGGTTCCTGGCGCCGGCCCTGGCCCTGCCGTTCCTGGCCCTCGCGCTGGCCGGCACCGGGCAGGCGGGTTCGGAGGAACGAGTCCTGGTCGTGCTGCTGGCCTGCCTGGCCCCGGCGGCCGCCCTGGCCGGGATCGCCCAGCAGGCACGCGGCGAGGCGGTGGCGCACCGCGCCGCCCGGCAGGCCGCCGCCGGCACCCTGAGCGAGCACCTGGCCCGCGGGGAACGGGCGCGCATCGCCCGCGAACTGCACGACGTGGTCGCGCACCACATATCGATGATCGCCGTCCAGGCGGAGACCGCCCGGCTGACCACCCCGGGCATGCCCGCCGCGGGTGCGCAGAGGCTGTCGCAGATCGGTGATACCGCGCGAGCCGGCCTGACCGAAATGCGGCGGCTGCTCGGCGTCCTGCGCGAGGACGCCCAGGCCTCGGCCGGAGACCAGCCGGGCGCGGACCAGATGGGCCGGGAGCGGCCGGGCGCGGACCGGCATCCCCAGCCGGGCCTGCGCCAGCTCAACGAGCTGGTCGACGAGGCGAGGAGCGCCTCGGGCGCGGCCGCCAGGCTGATCGTCTCCGGGCCGCCCGCCGCCCTTGATCCCGGCGTCGAACTGGCCGCCTACCGCATCATCCAGGAAGCCCTGACCAACGCCCGCAGGCACGCGCCGGGCGCGGCGGTCGATGTGGAACTGCGCTACACCAGCGATGCCCTGCGGCTGCGCATCCGTGACAACGGGCCAGGCCCGCCGCTTACGTCCCCCCTGGTGCCGGTCGCGGCGCGGGAAGCCGGCGGCCACGGGCTGGCCGGCATGCGCGAGCGCGCCGCGGCCGCCGGCGGCGACCTGCGGACCGGTGCCGCCCCGGGCGGCGGCTTCCTGATCGAGGCCACGTTGCCGGCCAAGGCGGAGTGACCGGATGACCAGTGCGCCTCCGGTCGTTCGGATCGTCGTCGCCGACGATCACCACGTGGTGCGCACCGGCTTCGCCGCGCTGCTGGACACCCAGCCGGACTTCGAGGTGGTCGGCACCGCCGACGACGGGGCCGAGGCGGTGCGGATCTGCCGCGAGCTGTCCCCCGACGTCGTCCTGATGGACGTGCGCATGCCCGTCATGGACGGCATCGAAGCCACCAGGCAGCTCGCCGGACCCGGGCCGGACCGGAGCCCGGGGCCGCGGATCCTCATCCTGACGACCTTCGACCTGGACAGCTACGTGTACGACGCGCTGTGCGCCGGGGCCAGCGGCTTCCTGCTCAAGGACGTCACCGCCGAGCGGCTGTTCGAGGCCGTGCGGGTCATCGCGGCGGGCGAGGCCCTGCTCGCGCCGGCCGTCACCCGGCGCCTGATCAGCGAGTTCACCCGCCTGCGCCCCAGGCCCGAGGCCCCGGCCGCGGGGGCGCTGGCCACCCTCACCCCGCGCGAGACGCAGGTCCTGCGCCTCGTCGCGGAGGGCCTGTCGAACCCGGAGGTAGCCGCCCGCCTGGTGGTCACCGAGGAGACGGTCAAAACGCACGTGAGCCGCATGCTGACCAAGCTCGGGCTGCGCGACCGGACCCAGGCGGTGGTCACCGCCTACGAGCTGGGACTGGTCGTTCCCGGCTCGAGGGATCCGGGCCCCTTTCTCCGCTAGCCCGCTCATCCGTGGGGTGTCGCGCCGCTCAACGTGTTCGGGGCGGTTACGGCAAAGGACAGCGTCGCACCGTTGAGCACCAGCGTCCCGCCTGCGCCACCAAGAGTGATGGTCTGGCTCTGACCGTTGCGCATCAAGGCCTGGATCTGGTCAGCGAGCACCCCCGGGTCGACGGTACCCGGCAGCTCATACCCGATATGACCTGCGGAGGGCCCGGTCGCGGTCGGCAGGTAGATGCTCACTGCGGGACCAGTCAGAGGTGGCGGCACCAGGACGGGAGGCGGATCGAAGATGGCTACGTGGGCGGCCTTGGGTGAGAGCACCAAGCAGCCTCGGATGGGAAACCAGGTCAGGACGACCAGCGGCTGTGTCAGCTGGCTCGGCTGAATCTGCTGAACAAGCCACCAGATCGTCGGGTCGTCTCCGATCTGAATGTGACAGGCCATGTGTACTCCTTATCGGGTTGTTTTTACCGGGTTGTTTCAGCGGGATCGGCGGACCGGCTTAGGTGCTCTGGGGGCGAGCCTGGCCCGGCGGGCGAGGTCGTCGGCTCGGGTGAGCAACGGAGTAGCCTGCAGTTCCCGGGCCGCGCTCTGGCATGCGGTCAGCGCGCGGGTCGCCTGCTCGCGCCGGCCTGCTTTGAGCGCGGCGGCCGCCTCATTCAGCCGCGCATACGCCTCCCGGTAGGGCCAGCCCGCTCCTCGCCAGGCTTCGGCCACGGCGCGCCACGCCTCGGGGGTATCACGCCCGAGCCGGCGCGCTTCCTCGCTGGCTACCTGGGCGCCGAAGGCGGCCAGATCCGGTTGCCCGTCTCCGTGCTCGGCCACGATAACCCTGGCCTTCTCGGCGAAGGTCGCGGCTTGTCCCTCCCATCCGTCCAGGATTTCGTGCGGTTGAAGCGCCCTGGGCCGCAAGGACAGATCGGCGGCGAGCCGCGCGCCGACGGCCAGCAACCGGAGCTCTTCCTCGGCCAGCTCGGCACCGGACAGCGCCGCCAGCCCGTCGACCACCTCAACGGCCGCCGTGGCCAGGTCATCAGCGTTCAGGGCCTGCTCGGCCAGGCATGCGTGCAGGGACCCGACGAGCCTGGGATCATCCGGGGACTCCCGCAGCGTCGCCACCAGATCGGCAGCGCGTTCGCCCTCGCCCCGGCCGACCGCCAGTTCGAGTTGCAGGAGCTGGAGGTAGCGCGCGAAGTTCGTGGTGGATTCGGCGACCAGCTCAGCGAGCAGTTGATCGGCCTCCGCCCACCGGCCGCTCGCGAGGAGCGCGGCCGCGGCATTGTTGCCGATCCCGGTGGTGATCGCCGGCGGCGCGCCCATGGCGGCCACCGCGCTTCGGCCTGCGCGCCCGGTCTCGACCGCTTCGGCGAAACGGCCCACGCGGTACAGCAGGTAGACGCGATTGGCCGCGGCGCGAATCGCGTCCTCAACGCTGCCGACGCGGCAGGCGAGCGTGAACGCCGCCTGCAGATCGGCCAGGCCGTCTTCCAGATCGCCATACTGCGCTTCGATGATCCCCAGCGTCCCGAGGCCATGCGCGTACACGGCGTCCGCGCCGATTTCCTGAGCGACCTCCATCGCCTTGGTCACGAGGGGCAGGGCGGCATCCGCCTCGCCAAGCAGTACCCGCCAGGTGGCCAGCGCGGCCAGAACACGAGCCTGCAGCTGGGACGGCGGCTCTCCCTCGAGTATGACCGCGGCCTGCTCGGCGGCGTGGAGGGCCGCCTTGGTGTCGCCCATTTCCCACCGGTAACGCCCAAGCCGCTCCAGCCGCCTGGCCCGGTCTATGGGTGCATCCGCGCTCGCTCAGGCGAGCCCGTCCGCGGCCCAGGCGGCCGCCCGCTCGGGATCGCCCGCCCAGCTGGCCGCCCGGGCCGCCTCTTCGAGGAGGTCGGGCCCGGTCTCTGGCCGCCGGTCGGCCAGCTCGATGGCCAGGGCGTAGTTCTTCTTCGCCTCGGGATAGGCCCGTACCGCTACCGCGCGCCGGGCCGCCAGCAGTGCGGCGGCCGCCGCCTGATCCGGGCAGCCGGCCAGCTGCCAGTGCCGGGCCAGCAGGCCCGGATCCGAGCCGGGCCGGTCAGCGAGCGCCTCGGCCAGCCGGCGGTGCAGGAGGGACCGCTTGCTCGGGAGAATCCGGGCGTAGATGGCCTGGCGGATCAGCGCGTGCGTGAACGAGTATCCGTCGCCGGCCGGGGCCAGCAGGCCCGATTCGACCCCGGCCCGGGCGGCGGTGAGCAGGCGCGCTTCGGACAGCTTGACGGTCGCGGCGAGCAGTTTGTGAGGCATGCCGCCATCGGCCACCGATATCTGGTCGACCACCGCCCGAGCCTGGGCCGAGAGAGCGGACGCCTTGGCCAGCACGGCGTCGGTGATGGAGGCAGGCGACTCGCCCGGATCCGCGCTCGCGAGCTCCTTGGCGAACAAGGGGTTGCCGTCCGCGGCGGCGACTACCGCGGCCACGTGGTCCCGGCTGGCCCCGGCCGGCATCACCCCGGCGACCAGCCCGGCGATCTCGGTGTCGGGCATACGGCCGAGCCGCAGCCGGGTCACCCCCGGGCGGTGCGCCAGCTCGGTCAGCCACCGCCGGACGGAGTCGGTCAGCTCCTCCCGCAACGTACCGACGATCATCACCCGTTCGGTGCGCAATCGGACGGCCAGGAACGTCAGCAGCTCGCGGGAGGACTCGTCGGCCCAGTGCAGGTCCTCCAGGACCACCGCCAGCGGCGACCGGGCGGCCAGGCTGGCCAGCAGGTCGAGCACCCGCACGAACAGGCGGTGCCGGGCCGCGAGCATGTTCCCTTCGCCGTCATCGGCCAGGAGCCATCCCGCCTCGTGGCCGAGCGCGGCGACGAACGGCCCGTAGGCGAGCGCCGCCCCGGCCATCGGCGCCGACTCGCCGACGCGCACCCGCGCCCCGTCAGCGGCCGACCGCACCTGGCCGGCCAGCTCCTCGACGAGCCTGGTCTTGCCGAGGCCGGCCTCACCGGTGATCAGCAGCACCTGCGACTGGCCCGCCATCACCCGTGCGCAAGCGGCGGACGTGACCTGAAGCTCGGCGGCCCCGCCCCACGATCGGCGCCGGGTCCGGCGCGTACCCGGTGTCCCGCGCGGGCGGCTCCGGGACGGCCCCGGCCGCGGCGGGCTCGAAGGCGAGCTCGAAGAGGCGAACCGGCCGGTCGAGGTCCTTCAGCCGACGCTCGCCGATCTCCAGCAGCGCGAATCCGAGATCCTCCTCCTCGTCCTCGATGAGGGTCTGGGTGGCCTGGGACACGAGGACCTGGCCGCCGCGGGCGGCGGCGCAGATCCGGGCCGCGCGATGGACGGCCAGGCCCGTATAGGCCCCCTCCACCGGGGTCGCCTGGCCCGTGTGAATGCCCATCCGGACCCGGACGGACGTGCCGGACGGCCATTCGTGGCCTGCCAGCGCCTGCTGTATCTCCAGCGCGCACAAGACGGCCTGCTTCGCACTCGCAAACGCCACGAAGAACGCGTCACCTTGCGTGTCTATCTCGTGGCCGGCCTGCCTGGTGATGGCCTCGCGGACCAGGCTCCGGTGTTCCGCCAGTACTTGTGCGTAGCGTTCCCGCAGGGCCTTTACCAGCCGGGTCGAACCCTCGATATCGCTGAAGAGGAAGGTGACCGCCCCGCGCGGGAGTTCCGTCATGCCGTGACCTCGCAGCAGGCGGACGGCCGGCCCGTCTTCGCGCGGGCATTGCCAGCCAGCGTATGCGCACCCCCCACAGAGGAAAGTGTCCTCGCTGCGGCGAGCAATGTCGATATCGGGCCCGGCGTATTTCTCATCGGGGAAAGGCCGGCATGGCGCCGGTGGTTATTGCCTGTTTTCCTGACCGCCGGCCAGCGCGACACCTTTGCCGCCGGGGAAATGCCCGCGACCCGAGGTCGGCTGGGTCACGCTGGGCTCACCGAGGACCAGCAGGACGTCGTCGGCGAGCCGGCCGCCCGCGTGCTCGAGGAGCAGGCGGACCACCTGGCGGACGGCGGCGTCCAGGTCGAGCTCGGCCAGCGCCTTTACCACCGCAGGCCGGCTGAGCTCGAAGAACCGGCCCTGGTGATCGCGGGTCTCGACCAGGCCGTCGGTATAGAACAGCAGCCGGTCGCCCGGCCCCAGCGCAATGTCCTGGCGGGCCGGGCGGGGCTGCAGGCCCAGCGGCGGGGACGGCTGCCCGGGCGCCATCAGCTGCAATTCCGCCGAATCGGCGGCCATCTTCGCCGGCGGGTGGTGGCCGCAGTTGACGATGCGGACTTCACCCGGCGCGAACTCGGCCAGGATGACCGTCACGAAGTCCTCGATCTCCAGGTCTCTGGATACGTGGGCGTCCATTTCGGCGGCCAGGTTGACCAGATCCGGCTCGGCGAAGGCTGCCTCGCGGAAGGCGGCCAGCACGGCGGCGCACCGGCCCACCGCGTCCAGCCCCTTTCCCTTCACGTCGCCGATGATGAAACGCGGCCCGTATTGCGTCATGGCGATGTCGTAAAGGTCACCGCCGACCAATGCCTGCTTTGTCGCCGACTGATAATGAGAGGCAAGGGCCACGCCGCCGAATTCGGCCGGCAACGGCCGCAGGATCGCCCGCTGAACCCGATCGTTGATGCGGATAAGCGTGCCTTCCCGGCGGCCGCGAATCACGGCCACGAAGACCGCCACCACACCCGCGGCAATGACCATGATGAATCGGTAAGTGGCCATCATATGTCCGGCCGCCCCGCTGACCGCCGTCACGATCGCACACAGCGCGACCGCGTACGCGGCGACCAGCGCGGTGGCCCGGCCGCCGCATCGCGCGCACGCCAGCAGCGGGCCCGCCGCCAGCAGGCCGAGAAGGCCCGAGCCGCGTCCCACGAAAATCCCCGTCACGGCGATCGCGGCGTCCAGGACGAGGACGATCCCGAGCCAAACCGGCGGCCGGCCTATTGCCCCGGTAGCACGTCGCAGTAGCACGCTCACGCATCCCATCCCGGACTACCCCCGTGCTGATAGGCACCAACTTACTGGAGCGGTGAGGGGTCCGGTGGGCTGGAAGCGCGGTCCGTTCGGAATCTTAAAGATCATTTTTACCTAACGAGCCCGTGTTGCGGCGGCAATGGCACGTTTCTCGCGCGGCGGGAAACTTTCAGCCGCCGATCTTGGTAGCCCGGCCGCGGTGACGCAGATGGCTGCGGCGGTGCCGGTGGTCATCGCTTATCCGGCAATGTTGTCTAGTTTCGCCGAAAGGGCGTTCCGGCCGCAGGCCCAGGCACCCCGCCCGCTGGACCAGTCCGTGGTGGCCGGCCAGCGTGCGGTCTACGTCACGGTCGCGGTCCAGGGCCAGGGCCACGGCACCGCGTCCCAGACCGTCACCTTGGACGTGCT
>Ga0209415_10012010_pt1 | contig 14496 bp, 11 predicted proteins | sample PeaSoiSIISIP2007_FD_187696 | JGI IMG/M metagenome (GOLD analysis project Ga0209415, IMG submission 187696) | Peat soil microbial communities from Weissenstadt, Germany - SII-SIP-2007 (SPAdes) (version 2) | ecosystem: Environmental > Terrestrial > Soil > Wetlands > Peat | place: Germany...
GGGACGGGCATCCTGCCTGTGTCGCAGGTTGGAATTTGGATGCAGGCTGGAAGCCTGCACCACGCTGAAAAGCTGGCGGATGACCTCACCGTCGGGGGCGGTCCTGGTTTTGTCGTGCTCGGCCACGAGGGGGAGGTTCTTCTCCGCCGCGTGCCTGCCGGCAGACAGTCCACGCTGCCGGGCGATGTCGGCCCAGGGGGTCTTGCGCAGGGACGAGCCATCGTCGCCGCCTCGGCCTTTGACGGAGTCGAACTCCTTTCCAACAAAGGCGGCAGTGGCGGCTTTGGGGATTTCCTTGACCCCGGCAGCGGCGAGGATTTGGGGCACGCCGGCCCAGCGGTGGGAGGCGGAGCCGTTTCGAGCGAGGTGGAACAGGAGCGTGGGGGCATGGGCGCCTCGAAAGGAGCAAATCGCAACCTGCACACCCACATGGGCACGGCTCGCCACCCGCTACAGGCCAAGCGCCGCCTCCCACAAAAGGCAGCCCGGACAGGACCAAGTGAACTAATGGCTGACCCCATATACCGTATCCAATGCTCTTCACTGCCCGCGACCCGAGGCGCAGGTAACCCGGGGCTTGGCAAGCAAATCCCCAAACCGTTTGCCGCTCGGTTCTTGTGGGTTTGAACCCGTCTGGTCAGGTTTCCGGGAATCCTCATCCGGCAAGGTCCGGCACCGCGAATGAACCGCGATAGGCACGCCGGAGCAGCGCATTGGCCTGGTTGCCCAATTCACCAGTGAAGCGCTCCAGTTTGGCGTCGAACGACAGCGCTGGTCCGAGGATTTCGTTTCCCGCGAAATCGATCTCGTTCGCGCGCAGGTGCTCGTGATAACGGGCGACGGCATCCGCCAACACCGGATCGCTCTTCGTCCGTTCGCCGACGGCCTCCGGCGCGGCGGCCTGGCCCAGGCGATGCGAGATGTTAGCCAGGTGACAACAGGTGGCGGAGAGATGTCCTTGGAGAACGTCGGCGTTCAAATCCGCGACCTTCCGGCTGCGCGTGGCGGCCACGAAATTGGCCAAGTGCCCGGAGTCCATCGCCTCCCAGGTGGTGGGGCCGAATTCCCGGATCTTCCTCCCCTGCGTGTCGTAAGCCGCGCCGCTGAGATGGGCTCCGGCGAAATAACCTCCCTCACAGTGGATCACCGCGCCTAACCCGGTGTTGAAAAAGGAGTCCATCACGTGCGAGCCCTTTTTCTCCGGCATCCCGCGGACCTCGCAGTAGATCGGCGTCGGTTGGTATCCCAGCAGGGCCACGTGCGTGTTGGGCGTTTCCCCGTCGTCGTCGAAACCGAAGCGTCCGCCAAGGCTCATCACCCGGGGGGCCGCGGTGTCCAGCTTCATCGCCCAACGGCACACGTCAATGTGGTGAACGCCGTTGTTGCCCATCTCGCCCGACCCGGTGGGCCAGACCCAATGCCAGTCGTAGTGCAACTGTTGGCGTCTGAGCGGCAGCTTGTCGGCCGGGCCGCACCACAGGTCGTAATCCACTTCCGGCGGGATCGGCGTTGGCCCCGAGACCTTGCCGATGCTGGAGCGTTCCCGGTAAAGGATGACGCGCCCAAACCGGATGGGGCCGATCTCTCCGCGCTGGAGCCAGGCGACGGCTTCTTGCACGGCGGAACTGGTTCGGGCCTGCGTTCCGCACTGGACGATGCGACCGTACTTCCGGGCGGCCGCCACCATCTGCCGGCCTTCCCAGATGTTGTGCGAGAGCGGTTTCTCCACATAGACGTCCTTGCCCGCCTGGCAGGCCCAGATGGTGGCCAACGCATGCCAGTGGTTAGGCGTGGCCACGACGACGGCGTCCACTTCTTTGCTGTCAAACACCCGGCGGAGATCCCCGTAAACGGCAACCGGCTGCCCTCGCTCCTTCAAATCCCCGGCCTGACGCGCCAGGATCCTCTGGTCGACGTCGCACAACGCGACAATCCGGGCTCCCGGCACTTTCCGCAGGGCGTTGATGAGTTGGTGTCCCCGGCCGCCGACGCCCCCTTTGGCTTCGGCCGAGCCGATCCCCACCACCGCCAGGCGCACATCATCATTGGCGCCGGCGAGTCCGGAGGGTGCGGCTGCCGCCAGGCCAATACCGCGCAACCCAAGCGTCAGCGCGCCCGCACCCGCGCATTTCAAGAAGCTTCTTCGTCGCATCATGGCCTCAGCTTAAATCCGCGCACGGTGTCGGTGCCAGCCGATAAAGCACCCACCGTCACGTTGCACCCTTTCAGTCCCTCAAGCCCATCAAGCGCGGGGGACCTGTCTGAACTTGACTGGACGTGCAGCAGGGAAAAGTTGGCCTGCTGGGGGAGGCCGTGCAGGCCATCAAGGCGCGCGGACTCATCGCGGGGGTCGCGGGGCACTCGCTGGAAGTGGCCAAGAGCTGTGAGGCGGCCGGGGTCGAACCGGACTTTTACATGAAGAGGTTCAACAGCAAGCGCTATTGGTCGGCGGGGCCGATGCCGCGCAATGATAGCGTTTGGGAAGAGACTCCGGAGGAGACCCAGGTCTTCATGGATCGTGAATGGAGTCGCTTGCCCCAAGCGCGTGCCCTCGGCCTGAGCGCAGCCGGTCACCAAGGGAGCGGCTGGCTTCGGGCCGGGAGGTCCTTGCCCGAGATAATCCACTCCTGGGCCAGCGTGAGGGCGTGGTCGCGGCCCTGCCGCAGGTCCTCAAGCGTCGGGGTGGCATAGAGGTGGGGTGGGATGCCATGGCCTTCGAAAACCACGCCGTTGGCCCGAAGGCCGAGCGCGCGCGAGATGCGAACTCGCGTGCCATCGGGAAGGTTGACGAGAGTCGGGCCGCCGCCGGCCCCGTTCGTCGGCAGTCCGACCAGGAGCACCCGGCCCATGGCCTCGACACCGGACACGAAATGTTCACAGGCGCTCGCGCAACCCTCGTCAATCAGGACGGCCACCCGGCCCGCGAAGGTCCATGGGCCGCGCGGCTGGACCCAGCCCAAGGTCTTCTTGTACTGGTCCGTTCCCGCCTGCCGCCAAAGGTCGATGCTGCTCACCACCGCTTTGGCCGTCAGGCGGCCATTGACCAGGTCGGCCAACTGGTCGCTGCCGCCGCCGTTGCCGCGCACGTCGATGACCAGGCCCCGGCAACTCTTGAAGTCCTCGAGGGCACGGTCGAACTTTTCGACCAGCCCCGCTCCGCCCCAACCGGAGATTCGGACATAGCCGATGGATTGCCCCAAATCGCGGCTGGAGACATTGGGTTCCTGGCCAAAGGAGGACGCCCGCTCGCGCTTCAGGGTCACGCGGCGGACTGCCTCGTCGGCGCCTTGAACCGAGACCGCCACGGTGGTGCCCGGTGCGCCGGCCAGCAACCGGCCGCAGGCCTCGCGAAGCCGGCCCCGGTCAGTGGAGTTGCAGGCGCGTTTGACCGCGGCGGCCAGGCAGGCCTCCACGGGCTGGTCGCCGATGGCCGTAATCACCTCTCCCGGAACCAGGCCGCTCGCTGCCTCGGCCCGAACCACCGCGACTTTGCCCTCCACCTTACGCTTGATCTCTCCTCGTTGTGTGGTAAGAACGGACCGCCATTCAGAATGACTATGCAAGAAATGTGTTCTCCCACAATCGCGCGAACAAAACTCATCACACTGGCCTCGCTGGCCATGATTACCGTGAACAGCGTGGGGCTGAAATCAGAACCGGCCACGGCTGAACCGCTGAGCAATGCGGCGCCACAAAGACCGGCCGCCCCGGTCGCCCCGCGGGCCGGTGCGTATTATTTTGACGGCGCCATGTCGCGAGAGGTTTTGGAGAACTACCTGTCCCGAGCGATCTCAGTGGAGGGGGTGTTCAACGGCAGGGGTGATTTGGATGACAACCTCCGAATGCTCAAGAGCCTCGGGGTAAAGTATGCCGGACGCAGCCTCTGCCTATGGGGCGCCGAGAACAATTTCCTCGCGAATCTCGAGCGGGCTAGACCGCAGGTTCCCAAGGCCATTGCCGCCGATCCGGAGATCATCCTGGAGGCGTGCGTTTTTGAGACTGTAAGCCCGCGCGTGGAGGAGATTGCCGTGCCGGACTGGGTGTTTACCGACCTCGGACAGGCGGTGGAAAAGAGGAATTTCATTTACACGAACATCATCTACCCCGTGGGACAGCGCCGGCGGATGGGCAACGCGCAGGTGCCCGATGCGAGCCGCCGGGAAACGCAGCTCTGGTTCTATTATCAGGCAGCCTCGTACATCGACCTCGGTTTTGAAGCCATCCACTTCGGGCAAGTGGAGATTATGAACCGCAATGACCGCGATAACGCCCAATGGGATGCGTTACTCACCCGGGTTCGGGCGTATGCGGCCAAGCACGCCCGCCGGCACATTGTCCTGTGCAATGGCCACACCCCAAGCGGCGGCCTGGTGCATGACGGGCGCCTGCTGCTGGATTTCCATGCGTTTCCGCTGCGAATAAAGGAGAATCCCGACAAGGCCGAGGATGCGACCCTGCAGGTGGGCTTTTCAGACGGCATTTACGGGCACAGCAAAGGGGGCATCACCCCCAGTGGTTGGAAATGCGAGCACCTGCCTTACTTGGTGGAACTCGACAACTGGGGCGTCAGCCGGACGCCGGGCCAGGCGCGGGCAGGAGGCATCTGGGTCTGGGGATACGATGAAATCACCTGGTTTGCGCACCAGAGCAAAACCTATCGCGCTAACTGGCTGAAGTACGCCTGGGATTGGGTGCGAAAAACCGACCCCAATGGTTTCCTGCAAATGCCCGGCAGCCGCACAGCCAGTTCGCCGGACATCCACTGGTACTTCGCCAACAACCCAAGCCCCGCGGTCCCCAAAGGGCTGGGTGACGAAGACGCCATTCGCGCCGTCTGGGCCGCCGATGCAGCCAAAGCAACCAGGTAAACCCATGCAGAAGGTCACCGGAATCGGAGGCCCGCTCTTCCGCGCAAAAGGAAAATCATGAGATTAAGCAACACCGCCGCCCTCGGCCTGACCTGTGCCTGCCTGCTCTGGAATGCCGTGCTTCGAGCCGCCCTCCCGTACCCCGCCCCGCCGCCCTGGCAACCCGACCCGGGCCAGCGGGAAAACCTGCGCCGTTCGCTGACGCTGCTCGGCACCAGTACCCCGGCGGACCGCAAGACTGTGCGGGTGCTCTTCTACGGCCAATCCATCACCCAACAGGCCTGGTGGAAAGAGGTGGAACACTATCTGCGCGCGACCTACCTCAACGCCAACTTGATCGTCGAAAACCGCGCCATCGGCGGCCACGCCTCGCAACTCCTGGTCAAAACCGCCGAGGCCGACCTCTACCCGTTCCAGCCCGACCTGTTGATCTTTCAGGTGTATGGCTCGCACATCGAATACGAGAACATCATCCGCCGGGTCCGGGAGCGGACCTGCGCCGATATTCTGCTGCAAACGGACCACATCACTACGGACGCAAGCCTCACCGAAGAGACTGACCCGGCGAAGCTGACTCCAAAGCAGTGGGACCCGTGGATGAACCACGTATTCCTTCCGGCCACGGCCGCAAAGTACCGCGCCTGCCGGGCCGACATCCATGAGCTCTGGAAAGGGTATCTCAAGGCCCATGCCCTGAAAGCGGCCGATTTGCTCCGGGACGGCGTGCATCTCAACGCCCAGGGGGAGTGGCTGATGGCCGAACTGCTCAAGGCCTACCTGGCGCCGCTGCCGCCCAAAGCCGGTTACGATCCCCTGGACGAGCCGCGGGTGCGGACTGTCGCGTTGCGGCCCCCCGCCGGCCAGGAGTCACCGCGCCTCGAATTCACCGGGACCCGCGCCGACCTGCTCCTCAAGCCCAACGCGAAGGGAACCATCTCGGTGCTGGTGGATGGCAAGCCTCCCTCGGCCATACCCGCGCTCTATGGCTTCACCCGCGTCTCGGCCTTTCCGATGAGCGACTGGCCGGCGTTGCTGAGGGTCGAGGCGGCCTCGCCGTTGCTCGTGGAGGATTGGTCGCTGAAGATCGACCGGGCCTCCCCGGACGGCAAGCTCTGCCATTTCAGCGTTCGGGGCAGCGCCACGGGCGAAGATGGCGAGGGTTTCAGCACCAACCGGTTCGTGTCCAGGTCTGGCCGCGTAGTGGTTGAACCGGCCGATTGGAACGTCGCCTACTGTGTTGCGGTCTTTAAGCGCCCCGTACCCGAGAATTACATTGCCACCTGGCAGGCCACGCTCCGGGGCGCAGACACTGTCGAACCCCCTGCCGCCGCGCCCGCCACGGAAGCTTGTGTCACCGTCGCGCAAGGCCTTCCGCCAGGGCGTCATTGGCTGGAATTGCGTGGGGCCTATTTGGCGGAGCAGATTCAGGCAGCCAGGTTCTACTGCCCCTCGGGCAACCCCGGCACCGCGGCGGGTTCTCAGTGAAGTGCATTCTGAACAAACAGATGACTCTGAACGGGTTGATCTGATCGAGTCCTTGGTGCCCGGGGCCTCATTCCGGGATTTCCGCTGAATCTGCAGGGATGGCTAGAGGCGCCGCGAGGCGCTTGGAAGCAACGGTGGGAGTCGGCCGGGCGCGCAGTGACACGGGCGATACTCTTTGACCCGCGCGGATTGTGAATCACTTGCCTCCATCCTGCGCATAACCTTTTGAAATGCGGGGTTGACATTTGCCGTGCGGAGTGCGAGGAAAGAGGAATGCCGCAGCCTATTCCGCGAAAGACCGGCACGTTGCGTTCCGGTATGAGGACTCGAATCTCGTCGGTTCTTCGTCCCTTAAGCGATGATGAGAGGCCTGTCGGTTACCCGAGAGGAGGCGTTTTAGGCGTCGTTCCAGGACGTGGGAGCACCTTCTTTGGCATCTTTCGTGCGAAAACCACGATGGGGCGCCGACTGGCTCGGCAGGGTCGTCCAGAAGATTGATCTCAGACGTGCTATACCGAATGGGGTGTTTATGTGTAGCGACGGCGGGGAATTGTTTAATACCGGGGGAAAGGGCCCAACCCGGGAACGCATAAAGATTCTGGCGATCTCCCTCGCGGGAGCCGATGAATTGGGCCGCAGGCTGAAAAGTGTGCTGCAGGAGGTTCAGAGCATGGAACTGGTTCTGGAGAACCTCCCCGATGAAGCTCTGGCCAATCCCCAGTCGTTTCTCTCCGGCCTGGTCGAAACACAAAAGGCGAGTCTATTAGTTCTATGCCTCCCTGGCAGAGGGATTGCGTGCTCAGAAGGCCTGTTCGAGGCGGTTCGAAAAAGCCGTCGGGAACTTTCCATTGTCGTGGTCCTCGAAACCGCAGGTTCCAATGACCTCGAACGGTATATCAGTATGGGCGCGGCTGATTTCTGCCTCCCGCCACTGAGGTTGGAGGATCTGGTGCCACGCTTGATGAGGTGGTCATTTTCCACTCCCAAGACCAACGCTCTCCGGCGACAGTTGGCACAAAGCCTGGGCTTGCGGCAGTTCCTGGGTGAGAACCCCGCTTTTGTGGAGGCGCTCCAGCAAATTCCCAGGTTCGCCCGCTGCGATGCCAGCGTCTTCATTGCCGGGGAGACCGGCACGGGCAAGGAGATGTGCGCGCGTGCCATTCACCAACTCGGACCGCGGGCCAAGCACTCATTCGTCCCGGTGAACTGCGGCGCGATACCCTCCGAGTTGGTGGAGAACGAGTTGTTTGGACACGCCGTCGGCGCCTTTACGGGCGCCTCCTCGCCAGCGCGGGGATTGGTTCATGATGCTGAAGGAGGCACCCTTTTCCTCGACGAAATCGATTCGTTGCCGCTCCCGACGCAAGTGAAATTCCTGCGCTTCCTGCAGGACCGGGAGTATCGCCCCCTGGGGTCCAGAAGGACCTGCCAGGCGGATATCCGAATAATCGCGGCCTCCAACGCAGATCTTGAAGGATTTGTTCGGTCGGGCAGGTTTCGCGCGGATCTGTTTTACCGGCTGAACATCCTTCCTTTGAAGCTGCCGGCGCTGCGTGAACGCCGCGAGGACATCCCGCTGCTCGCGCGTCATTTCGTGGTGAAATACACCAATCAGCTCTCGCTGCCGATGAAGGAACTTTCCCGAACCGCCCTCGAGAAACTGCTGGCTTACGACTGGCCCGGGAATGTCCGGGAGTTAGAAAACACCGTTGAGCGCGCCATCGTTCTATCCGAACAACCGCTGCTCACCGCGGCGGACATCCGCTTGCCGGGAATCGCCGCTTCGACGGGAGACAAGTCCTTTAAGGCGCTCAAGGCGCGCGCGATTGCAGAGTTTGAAACCGGGTATGTCCGGCAACTACTGCTCCTCCATGACGGGAACATCAGCATGGCGGCCCGAGTTGCGCGGAAGAACCGGCGGGCGTTCTGGCAACTCATGCGCAAGCACAACATCGTCCCGCCGACCACGGCAGTAGCCCATTGAGGGGTAGGACAAATACTAGCAAACCCTAGGACTAATTTGTCCTAGGCAATGACCCTGCTAATCGCGGCTTTTTGGCCCTCGTCCACCGCGGAGGTAGGACAAATTTGTCCGAGGAGGAAGCTTCGACCCGCCCAAAACCCTGCAAAACCTTCGATGGCCGCGATGGCACGGCAGATGCTATCGCATATTCTCATCCGTTTTATTAGCGCCTGGCATTGAAGAGTGAATCGCCAATTAAACGCCGGATTCTCGACTATTTGACCGAGAATCCAGAGGCCGATGACACGTTGAGAGGGATAGTTGAATGGTGGCTGCGAAAACAAGAAATCGCGCAGAGCACGGCGGAAGTGGAAGCGGCGGTGGCAGAATTGGTTGCCCAAGGGAAGCTGGGCGCCTGGACCGGGCCGGATGGCCAGGTGCATTATTGTCATCAGCGGAGAGCCGCCAGGAAGCGTCCGGAGAATAATTAACGCCTGGGGTGCCGTAGCAGGAATTGATCATGGACTGGCTTCGCGACTTAAACTGGTTCGCTATCCACGTCAAAAGATTTCGTGAGGCGGTTGCCGCCTCGAGCGTGGCGGCGCTTGGGCTGGAGGTCTTTCTGCCGATGATCAAAGTCGAGTGCCCCGAACACCTCACCATCAAGGTCGGTTCCAAACCGCTGTTTCAAGGCTATTTCTTCGCCCGATTCAACCCGGAGATTTCCTTGGGCTCGGTCGAGTCCGCTCGCGGCGTGTTGCACGTGATCAAATCCGGTTCGTCGCCCATACCAGTCGATGACCAAGTCGTGCGCGAGGTCCAGAACCGGGTGGAAGCGGATGGGCTCATCAGGCTGCGAGAGCGAGAACTCAAGCCGGGCGACCGGGTTTCCGTTCAGGAGGGGCCCTTCGCGGGGATGATGGGCCGTGTGGAAGCCGAACTCGATGATCGCAGGCGGGTGGCGATTCTTCTGGAAGCCTTGGGGCAAGCCCGACTGGTGATCGAGCGGCGCTGGGTCCAGGTCGAGGTGGCTTGAGCCGCCGGCCGCGCCGGAAAGTTCTTGACGGAAAAACGGTTCCGCGCCGATGTGCGGAGCTTGCCCAAATACAAACCACCATTGAACAAACACATGGAACGAGAATGGGATGACCGCAGGCGCGTGGCTATCCTGCTGGAAGTCCTCCAACAGTTCCGCGTGTTGGTGGAGAGGCGCGCGCTGGAGTCGCTGGCGCCTTAGCCGCGGGCCCAGGCGCCCGATGCGATTTGAGCCAGGCCGGCCATGGCGACCGGCGTGCGGAGCCTACCCAAATTCAGGACCTGGAAAGCGTTGGACCACGCGAGCATGGCGTTCCCGCCATCACGCCCGGAACCATGAGCGACTATACCGTCATCAGCGCCGTGAGCCAGACTTTGAAAGCCCTGCTGGATGCGAACTTCGCCCAGAGCAACGACTCGCATGTAAGCGGAGTGCTCTCAGACTTGCACTCACCGAAGGAGTTGCAGCAGACGGGGCAGCCAACGACAGTGGTTTCGGTGTGGCTCTACAAGGTGTCGCGCATGGCGGAGATGCTGAACGAGCCGCCGGTCCGGCGGGCGTGGAACCAGGTGGGACAAGCGCCGTTGCCGGTTTTGCTTTACTACCTGATCACACCGATGACGGCGGACCCGCTGACGCGCCACGCGTTGTTGGGGAAGGTGCTGCAAGTGTTCCATGACCACGCGATTTTGCGGGGGGCGGACCTCCAGGGAGTATTGCAGGGGACGGCGGAACAGATTCGGGTGAATCTGGAGGCGCTGACGCTGGAGGAATTGAGCCTGGTCTGGTACGCCCTGAGCGAGCCCTATCAGCTCTCGGTGACGTACCAGGTGCAGGTGGCGCAGATAGATTCGGACCTGGAGCCGATGCGGGTCACCCCGGTGGTGCGGCGGGAGGCGCGCTACGCGCAGATTGTGGCGGAATCCTAGTATGAACAGGCAATACCAAGTGCAATCAGGTGATTGGGCCTACACCGTAGTGGATGATACCACCACGGTGTATGCGGCGGTGATTACGGGCTCGGTGACGGACCAGTTGTTGGGCGGTTGGGTTGAGGGGGGCCTCAGCGTGGCGGCGGACTGGCCGGACCTGCGGACCCTGGTGACGCCGGAGGGTCTTTACGCGGTGACGGGATATCCGGGGCAGGCTTTTCCGCAGTTGAGTTCGACGGGTTACACGGTGACGCTGACGCTAAACGCGCCCGGTTATGCCAGCCAGGTGCTGGCGGTGGCCATTCCGCAAAACTCCCTGTTTCCAGTGGTGGCGCCGCCGGTCGCGCTGCTTCCACAGCCGGTGCAGGTCCAAGGGCGGGTAGTGCAGGCGTCCACGCGCGCGCCGATCGCCGGGGCGCTGGTTTTGAGCGTGGATAACCCGCAGCCGCCTCCCTCCCCCTCGCCAACTCTGGCTTTGCGGACGCCGTTATATAACGGCCAAAAGGCGGGAACGGCCGTCCAAGCCGTGGCGCTCACGAACGTGGGCGGGGGCGGTGCCGCGCCGCAATTGACGCAGCCGGTCGCGGCGGGAACGAACGTGTTGGCGCTATCCACCCTGGCGGGGCTGACGCCAGGCGCGCTGGTGCAGGTGGCCAACCAGACGCCGACCGTGCAGGTGGCCAACCAGACGCCGACCGCGTCGAAGACGACGCTGGAGTACGGGGTGGTGGCGCAACTGGTTCCGGCCGGCCCGGGCCAATCGGCGCAAGCGGTGCTGACGAACCCGCTGAACCGAAGTTACGGAGCGGAGCGATTAACGTCGGTGAGTTTCTTCACTGCCGCGCCGACTGGGGCGGCCGGCGCCTTAGCGGCGAAGGCGGCAGCGGGGGATGGGCTGATCGGACTGACTTCCTGGCTGAGCGGGTCCACCGTGATGGTCGGGGCATCGAATGCTTCCACCGTGGAGTATCATGAAGTGGGAGCGCTGACGGACAACGATGGCTTTTACGCGATGTCCGGCGTGGGCGGAGTGCAGGACCTGTTTCTGCAAGCCAGCTCACAAGGCTCGACGTCAAAGCCGCTCCCATGGTTCATCGAGTACGACGAGCCGAACAACGTCGTGAATTTTCAAATCTAGAACACAAAAAAACCTGCAACAAAGGAGCAATTATTTATGCCAGAGTATCTTGCACCGGGAGTGTATATCGAGGAACAGGACGGCATTCAACCGATCGAGGGAGTGAGCACGAGCGTGACGGGTTTCGTGGGGGTGACCCAGCGCGGGCCGCTGGATGGCCAGCCGCCGGTGCTGGTCACCAGTTTCAACGACTTCCAGAATGTTTTTGGTGGCTATTTCACGCCGTCCTTCAGCGGGGGAACGGCCAACAGCAATTGGCCCTACAACGTGCTGCCCCACGCCGTGGCGGGGTTCTTCAACAACGGGGGACAAATCTTGTATGTGAAACGAATCGCTGCCAATCCTTTACCGCCATTCTCGCTTGCATCCGCCGTCATCCTGAACGGTGTCCCAAGCTCTGGCACATATAACGTGGGCGATAAATTGACCGTATCGGGTGGGACTCCTACCAGTCCTACCATGGCTGCGGTCATCGAGGTAGCCACGGTTTCGGCCGGCGTGATCACCGCGGTCACATTTACACCTGGGAGCTACACGAGCATGCCGCCCCTCACTCCGAACACGCCGGCACAGGCGGTGCCCGCGTCCGGGTCCGGGCTCGGGGCTACGGGCGCTACCTTCAACCTGACCATGAATCCCACGGCGCCATTAGCCGCAACCTCGTCAGAAGGATTGGAAAACAGCGTTTCTTCTCCCCAAATCCTTACCCGCTTGGCCGCGACCTATTCCACCACCTCGCTCACCCTGCAACTCAACAGCCTTCGGGGAATCCAAAGCGGGTGTAGCATTACATTGACACAGACGCAGAATGGATTGACGGCGTCCGCTTCCGGAACGGTTGCCAGTTACATCGACGCCAAAGGAACCGTCACGCTCATGGCGCAAATGACGCCAGTCGCTCCAACGACAACGTTGCCAACATACTTCGACCCGCAATACACGATCGTTGCCGTCAGCGCGGGCTCGGTCAGCACCAGTCTCACTGCGGCATTATCCCCTGCCCCCCTGACGTTGCAAATTCAGCCGAACCAAACCATCGCCGCCACGGATACTATCACGCTGGCGCAAACCCAAGCCGGAACGACGGCGGAAGCCACCGGAACGGTCTCTAGCTATACGTCCGGAACCGGGCTTTTAACGCTCACGGCAGCGCTCACGGTCACGCCCGCGGGCGCCACTTTCAATCCGCAAAACACAACAGTCATCATAACCCCGAGCCCCCAGTAGTCATTACCAACCTTACCGCGGCGCCAGCATCCTCGAGTCCGTTGCAATTGCAAATTCCATCCAACCTAACCCAACCCATCGCCCTCGGGGACATTATCACGCTGGCGCAAACCCAAGGCGGAACGACGACGCAAGCCACCGGAACGGTGTCCACCTATGCGCCCTTGACCGGGCTTTTAACGCTCCAGGCCGCGCTCACGGTCACGCCCCCGGGCGCCACTTTCAATCCGCAAAACACCACAGTCGCCATAACCGCCTCTGCTCCCCCCCCGCCAGTCATTACCACCCTTGCTGCGACCTTCCCTCCACTACTTGTGCTGCAAAGTACGGCTGGAATCCAAGTGGGGACGATCATTACGTTATCCCAGACGCAGGGCGGATTGACAACGCAAGCCACCGGAACGGTCGCGAGCTTCACCGCCAGCGCGGTCACCCTCACATCGGCGGGTGTCGTGGCGGTTTCGGGCAGTACACTGCCGGCGACTTTTCAGGTATCCACCACAACCGTGACTTGGAACACGCAACTCGCTTTTTCGGTCCAGGCTAATTCTTCAAACTTCGCTCTCACGGCCGCCAACCCGGGGGCATGGGGAAACAACATTGCGCTTCAAATTCAGCCCAGCTCGCGCGCTTTGGCCAACGTAGTGCTGCCCCTTGGCCAAAGTGTTTCGGGGGGCGCTTACGATATCGTAACTCTCACTTCGACCGCCAATTTCTACACTGGCGCGATAGTGGAATTCAATCTGGGGTCGCTTAAGGTTTACGCCAAGATACAGAACATCTTTGGAAGCAGCATACAGGTCACGGCGGTCCCTCTGTTCACCAGCACATCTCTTAATCCAACCGGAGCCGCGCCGACGACGGCGCGCGCTTGTGAGTTCGATGTGCTAGCTTCGTACGGTTCGGTTTCAGAATCGTTCAAGGGTTTGACGTTAGACGACACGACCCCCTACTTTTATGCAACCGCCATTAATAATGGCTCATCCCTTCTGACCGTGCCGGAAGTTACACCACCCAACGCCGCCCATCCTTATCCCTGCGATGACACGACGACAACTCCCTCCACCCTTCCAATCGCTGCGGATGGACTAAATGTCGCGATGGTCGGAGGCATCGACGGATCTTACCCGCAGTCAACCGACTACACTGGAACCGACGGCGGGCCGGGGAACCGGACGGGGCTGGCGGCGCTGGTGGACGTGGACCAGATCAGCATCATTGCCGCGCCGGGCGTCACCGATCAGAACACTCAGGCGGCTTTGATCACGCAATGCGAAACACTTAAATACCGATTCGCCGTTCTCGACCCGAACCCCGTCCAAGCCAGCAGCGCGTCGCCGGTGAGCGCCATCCAGAGCCAGCGGCTGAACTTCGACACCAAGTATGCGGCGATCTACTTCCCGAGCGTGGTGGTGGATGACCCGCTGACGGGCAACCCCTTGGTGGTGCCGCCCAGCGGCCACATGGCCGGCATTTACGCACAGACGGACGATTCGCGGGGGGTGTGGAAGGCGCCAGCCAACGTGGTAATCAGCGGGATTTTGGGCCTGGAGACCAAGGTGAACAAGGCGGAGCAGGAGATTCTGAATCCCGAGCCAAACAACATCTGCGTGCTGCGTGACTTTACGGCGCAGGGGCGCGGGCGGCGGGTGTACGGGGCGCGGTGCATCACGAGCCTCGACGAATGGAAGTACATCAACGTGCGGCGGCTGTTCATCTTCCTGGAGGCCTCGCTCGACCAGGGGACGCAATGGGCCGTATTCGAGCCGAACGACTCGCAACTCTGGAACCGGCTGATTCAGAGCGTGTCGGCGTTTCTGACGACAGTATGGCGGGAGGGCGGGCTG
>Ga0209415_10012011_pt1 | contig 14496 bp, 17 predicted proteins | sample PeaSoiSIISIP2007_FD_187696 | JGI IMG/M metagenome (GOLD analysis project Ga0209415, IMG submission 187696) | Peat soil microbial communities from Weissenstadt, Germany - SII-SIP-2007 (SPAdes) (version 2) | ecosystem: Environmental > Terrestrial > Soil > Wetlands > Peat | place: Germany...
CTATATTATGTTGCGCAACGCACGCCCGAGCATCGGAAAACAGCCACCAGCAAACGGCAAGACCACATAATCAACAAAGCCACAGAAGACCCATTGCACTAAACCGCTACGCGGTACGCGGTAGCACGACCTTCCGAACCGTTGCCACGGGCATTGCGGTTTGACGGCGATTGTTGTTCGGTGGTGCGAAACGATGGAGGGGCTGCTTGCAGCAAATCCATTCGCAAGGAGTTTTTCATGACATCCCTTCGGCAACGCATGACGGAAGACATGCAGGTTCGGAATCTCGCGGTGAATACGCAGACCTGCTACGTGCAACAGGTATCGTTGTTCGCGCGCTACTTTCATAAATCTCCGGAACAGTTGGGTCCGGAGGATATCCGCACCTATCAGGTGTATCTCACCAACGAAAAGAAGCTGTCGCCCGGTTTCATTCTCATCGCCGTTTCGGCCTTGCGTTTTCTCTACAAGGTCTCTCTCAAGAAGGACTGGACCCTCGCCGACGTCATCCCGGCACCCAAGAAACCGCAGACTCTGCCCATTGTCCTGAGCCCGGAAGAAGTGCTCCAGTTTCTGGACTGCGTCGGCAGCAACAAGCATCGCGCCATCCTGACCACGTGCTACGCGGCCGGCCTGCGTATCTCGGAAGCGGTTCGCCTTACCCTGCCGGACATCGACAGCGCGCGCATGGTGATTCGCGTCGATCAGGGGAAGGGCCAGAAGGATCGCTACGTCATGCTGTCGCCCCGGCTCCTGGAAATTCTGCGCGCTTGGTGGCGCGTGGAAAAGCCCCCACAGTGGCTCTTTCCGGGCGACACCCCGGGCCAGCACATCGGCAGGAGTGCCGTGGAACTGGCGTGTCAAAAAGCCCGCTGCCGTTGCCCCATCTCCAAGCCGACTACTCCTCACAGTTTGAGGCACGCCTTTGCAGTCCATTTGCTCGAATCCGGAACCGATGTCCGCACCATCCAGTTGTTGTTGGGCCATCGCAGCCTGGCGACCACCGCCCGCTACCTGCGGATCGCCACTTGCAAGGTGTGCTCGACGAACAGTCCGCTGGACCTGTTACCTCGACCCACTTCGACAGACGCCAAACTCACCGCGCCTCACTGCTTCTAAGACGGCGGACTCATGGATCGCCCAAAGTTGGAAGTGGGAGATATCTTTCGCCGCTACGGCGAAGCCTACCGAGACCAGCATGGCGCGTCGATGTCCACGGCGCAACGGCGCGTCATGACCGCCATCGAGTTGTGCCGCACGGCGGCCCTTGGCGGCCACCTCGAACAATGCAATGAGTGTGGCCATGAACGGAATTGCTACAACAGTTGCGCGGATAGGCATTGCCCCAAATGCCAATCTCTGGCCCGGGCGCAATGGATCCAGGACCGCCAATCCGAACTCTTGGAAGCGCCCTATTTTCACGTTGTCTATACCGTGCCCGCGGAGATCGCCGCCATCGCCTTCCAGAACAAGGAGGTGGTCTACGGCATTCTCTTCCAGACCACGGCTGAAACAATGAGAACCATCGCGGCCGACCCCCAGCATCTCGGAGCGGAGATCGGTTTCTTCGCCGTCCTTCACACCTGGGGACAAACCCTCCAGCATCACCCGCACCTGCATTGCGTCGTGCCAGGCGGCGGGATCTCGCCCGACGGCCAACGCTGGGTCTCCTGCCGGCCGCGATACTTCTTGCCCGTCCCCGTATTGTCCTGTCTGTTCCGGCGCCTGTTTCTGGAATCCCTCCAGAAAGCCTTTGACGCCGGCAAACTGCAGTTCTTCGGCGCCTTGGAACCGCTTCGGGACCGCCGCGCGTTTGGCCGCCAATGGGCGCGAGCGAAAACTTCCAAGTGGGTGGTCTATGCCAAGCGCCCCTTCGCCGGGCCTCAGCAGGTCCTCGACTACGTAGGCCGCTATACCCACCGCGTGGCGATCTCCAACCACCGCCTGCTCGAGATCGAAAACGATCAGGTTCGCTTTGAGTGGAAAGATTACCGGACCGGCGGCCAAGTCAAAACGATGACCTTGTCCGCCGAGGAGTTCATCCGTCGGTTCTTGCTCCATGTCTTGCCGAACGGCTTCCAACGCATTCGCTATTACGGCTTCCTGGGGAACCGCTACCGGCAACAAAAGCTCGACCAATGCCGCCGCCTGCTCAGCATGCCGATGCCGGACCAGCCCCCGCCGGCGCCGGTCGAGCAGGACTACCGCGACCGCTACGAAGATCTTACGGGCGCTTCGTTACGGCAGTGTCCGCAATGTCAGCGAGGCCGAATGATGGTGGTCGCCCTACTACCGCGATCTCCCAGCTCTTGCACCAGGTTCATGAACTCGTCATGATCCTCCGCCCGCTCTTGGAACTCGTCCCTCGATGGGCTTGGCTTCGCCAGTGCGGCGCCGAACTGTCGCTCAAGACCATCGTGGGGATGGATTGTGGTTCGATAGAGCTCGAAATGCGCGCGGTCTTTGCCCTGTTCACGTTCAAATCACCACTTTCAATTCCGCTGACCAACTCTTCCCTCGCAACATCCCAACGCTGTATTCTCTTCACAAGCAAGCTGGATCATTCAATACCCATAGGCCGACCACTTGTGCAGCGGTTTAGCGCAATCCGTTTTTAGCCCACCGTCGCGGCGACGACCATTCCGGCGTACCCTCAGGCTTCGAGCGCCGCGCCGCCGGCCTAAAAACGCTCTGCATTATGTTGGGCACAACATAATGGGTCGAGTACCAGATCTCCTTCGTTCGAGAAAGCGCCGACCAGCGGCAGCAGCGCCGAGACCGGCTTCTCGGTGGGATGCAGGCGGTTTCCGGTGTAGCGAAAGTCGATGACATCGGGAATCGGGCACGCAGGCTGTTTCGGCGAACCCTTCGCCAGCAGATACGCCAGCTCGTGCTGATACCGCAGGAGCCGCACGGACGAGGCGTACGCTTTACGGAACACGAGATGTCCGACAATGCGGAATCCGGCAGCGCGCCAAGCGGCCATGAATTTGTCTGCGTGGGGCCAACCGTAAAACGAGATGCAAAAGCGGTCGCGGCGCAACACTCGATAGGCTTCGGAAAACGCAGGTTTGAGCCAGCGATCGTCTGCGTCGTTCCGTATTGTCCGACCGTCTCGGGAACGATAGTCGGCGAGATACGGCGGGTCGGTCAGAATAAAGTCCACGCTTCCCGCATCCAGGCGGTCCATCACTTCGATGCAATCACCGCTGAGCACTGTGTTTGTCGGCAACTTGGTACGCGTCCCGGCATCACCGCCGATGAAGTCTGTTGAGGTCACATTGTTGAGGTACATTTCGTTTCTCCTTCCGCCCCGTTCTCGGTCGGGGCACCCAGAAGCAAGCGGAGCCGCTCCCAAGAGCGAAGCGGTGAGTCGGAGTGCTTTGTTGGGGGGACCGGCCGTGAATCTGGTGAGCCAGCGAACGAACCCGCCGGGCAGATTCTCGATTGGGGGAGCCGACAAAGCAGAACGCAGACGAGCGCCGGGCGCGGCTAGGCCGTTAGGCCGTCAAGCGCAGCAGTGCCCGACCGTGGACGGCGCGGCAAGGAGAACGCCTGTTGTGCCTCAGTGACCGATTCGGCATGACGCGGGTGATGTGGAACTGCAGTAAAGGGCCTCGACAAGCACGCTTGGTGATCGCAAAGAGGATCTGTGACGCCGGGTGGCCAGAGGCGTACGACGAAACCCACCGCGCATTCGCCCTCGTTACCTCGCTCGCCGACGATGGACCAGACGCCAGGAGCCCGCTCGAACCCTGACAATTTCCGGACTACATGCCACAGTGTGACCGATGAGTTTCTCCACACGTGAGGCCGCGAAGATGCTGGGTTTGGAGCCGAGAACGCTCAGCACGTATATTGCGGCCGGAAAGGTTTCCGATCGCGCCCGCGTGGTCTTTCGGGCCTCTCTATGCCGGACTTGGCTTCCTCGCGCAGGGCGACACGGAATCGGTCAAGGCAGCCGGACCAAGACTGTGCTTGCTCGTCAAGAATACCGCGCTGGACCAGCGCCCCCGTTAATGCTTTCGCGGCCATCGGAGTAAGTCCCGGGTCTGGATCGGAGGTCGTGTCGATCGGCCGCGCCCGCCGCGACCCCATGTACCCCAAACACGGGGCCACCTTCTCTAGGTTCCGTGGATTTGGGTGTTTTCTATGGCTTACACGGATTCGGGGCGTCTGCTTCCGCTCACTGCAGATGGCGCTGGATTGAATTTCTTGCACATTTTTGCGCACAGTCGGTCAGTGTGTTGGTTGCCGAATGCCCAGAAACCATCGCGACTGCCAATGGACGGCCGTGACATCTGCAATGATAGGGGAAAATGGCCCGCGACCTCAAGGAATATCGCATCTTCTTCGCATCTCCTGGAGGCCTCCAAAAGGAACGGCTCGCTTTCAGGGACATCATCACTGAGTACAACCAGTTGGAGTCGGGTCAGCGCGGAATTCACTTTGTTGCCGTTGGCTGGGAGGACACCCAGCCCGCTGAATTGGGGCGCCGGACAGTACGAGGGAGCTGCAGCGGCGGCTACAGACACGGTCAAAGGAGCTGCGCAGCCAGAATCAGCGGCGTGCGGTTCACTCTCGCCTTCCCTCAGCCCTGGCGGAATTGCAGAGCGCATGGGAGATCTGGCTAGAATTCGCATGCGAAATCGGTGCGATCGATAAAGCGGAACGGGCCCAATTGCAACAGCGGAGTAAGAGCGCTTTACAGGAACTGGCCGAGCTTCAAATCCCGTACCACCTTGCCAGTGATCCGGCGCTCCGCTTTGTGGCTATGTTGCGAGCCGCACTGGCGAGCGGCGGTGCCTATGTGGCGGACCATCGGGGCAAGGCGCCGGAATCGCCCGGGATCTGGGGCTGGCGACGCAAGCAGACCGGTCGAGGGTGGGTCCCCCAGGGCACCCGCGTCGGTTGGATCGCGCGGAGCGAGCTGTTCCTGGAGCCGACGGCCAGCTATCAGGTGGCCCAACTGGCGGCCGGAGTGGAGCGCCTCCCGGTGAGCGAGCAGGCGCTCCGTCATCGCCTGCGTGAGCGCGGTCTGCTGGCCAGCATCGACGTCGGGCGCCACATGCTGTTGGTGCGCCGAAGCTTGGAGGGCTGCCCCAGACAGGTACTGCATCTGAAGGCCAGCGATGTAGTGGGCCCGTAGCCCAAGCCACCGAAAGGTCGCTCGTCTCATTGTCGGAATTGTCGGGTGGTGGTCGGCAAGACGCCGGTGGCAGAGGCCGCTCCTCCGAATGCCGAGGCACTCAGCACAAGCCTTTTATAACCAAAGACTTACACAGCTTCCGGCGCTGTCACCTCCAGCTTCCCCGGCCGCTCTTTCAAGGCGGACAGTTCATGTGCGAATCGCACCGGACAGATCACATACTAGCGACACGTCAAGGATGGATCGCTTGCTTCAGATGGAGCGCTTCAGATGGACCGCTGGACCGCTGGACCGCGGGTGCGCGACATAGGAGGTGGTGGATGGCGGATTTGCTTTTTTTATGGCATACTTCTGAGCGTAGATATACGCACAGAGGAGATCCCATGCCCGCTACTCTTTCGAAGTTAGAATCGGATCGGTCCAAGCTGCTGGAGGAGTTCCTCCGCTTGGGCGATCTGCGGCCTGGTTCCATTACCGCCGTGGTCCGGCGTTGTGGCAAGCCTACCTGTCATTGCGCCAAGCCGAACGATCCCGGCCATGATCCACAGTTGCGCCTCACCCGCAGGGTGGCGGGCAAGACGATTACCGAAACCTTCCCAAATCCCGTTGCGCTTCGGAAGGCTCAACAAGAGGTCGCCGAATTTCATCGTTTCCAGCAGCTCAGCGAAGACTTGGTTAGCATCAACGAACGAATCTGCGCGCTCCGTCCCGTCGAGTCGCAAGCGGGTGGCTGGACCGAGCAGGAAAAAAAACGGCTGCTGCAATCCATCAGGAAATCACAAGGGAAGTAAACCAACTGCTGAGCCGTATTTTTGCCGAGCGCCGCCAACGCGGCCAAGTGGATCTGGAAGCCGTGGAGAGCGCCTTTCGGACGGCCCTGCATCAGGCCGGCGCAAGTGGCCTGAGCGAGTTACTCGAAGGGGAGGCCCCGGCTTTGGAGCAGCGCCAGTTGCCGTGCCCCTGCGGTCACCATGCGCAGTATCAGGCGCTTCGCTCCAAGCCGCTTCTCACGGTACTCGGACAGGCGCGCGTTTCGCGGCCGTATTACCTGTGTTCGCGATGTCATGCCGGACAGTTTCCCGCCGACGTCGAACTGGACATCGACAATACGGAGTTCTCTCCGGGGGTGCGCCGCATGCTGGCGGCGGTGGGCCAGGAGGCTCCCTTCGACCGCGGACGCCAGCAGATGGAACTCTTGGCTGGCTTGCAAGTCACCGCCAAAGCAGTGGAGCGCACCGCGGAAGCCATCGGAGAAGATATTGCGCAAGGGGAGCAGCAGCAGATTCAGCGCCCCGTGCAGTTGGATCTGCCGATCGTTGTAGGCGAACCCATTCCCATCCTGTATGTGCAAATGGACGGGACCGGTATCCCGGTCGTGAAGAAAGAGACCGTAGGGCGGAAAGGCAAGACCGATGGTCAACCAGCGCATACGCGGGAAGTGAAGTTGGGATGCGTATTCACGCAAACCGGCTGGGACCAAGGAAGGCTATGCCATCCGTGATCCTCGCTCGACCACCTACACCGGCGCGATCGAGACCGCCGAAGAGTTTGGCAAGCGCCTTTACGTGGAAGCTTGGAAGCGTGGATGGAGTCGCGCGCAAAAGAAGGTGGTCATCGGCGATGGGGCTGAATGGATTTGGAATCTGGGAGACCAACACTTCCCCGGCGCGGTGCAGATCGTAGATCTGTATCACCCCCGCCAACACTTGTGGGACTTGGCGCGGAGACTCTACCCCAACCACGAAGTGGCTCAGAAATCCTGGATGAAGGTACACCAAAAGCGCCTGCTCGACCAAGGGAAAATCGAAAAGCTGGTTGCTTCGCTGCGCTCCCTTGCTTCCACCAACGCCGAAGTACTCGAAAAGATTCGCACCGAGGCGGACTACTTCGAGCGGAACGCCGCACGTATGCGCTACCCCGAGTTCCGCCGCCAACACTTGTTCGTCGGCTCCGGCGTGATCGAAGCTGGCTGCAAAACTGTAATCGGTTCCCGTCTCAAACGCTCCGGTATGTTCTGGACCATTCGCGGAGCCAACGCTATCATCGCCCTGCGATGTTGCCACCTCAATGGCCGCTTCGGGGATTACTGGGAGGCACGCCGCGCAGCTTGATCAACTTCCGTGTCGCACACCCCTGGACCGCTGGACCGCTTGCTTCTTGCTTTCCACGATGATATTGTCCACAGTGGAGGTCGTTCACCATGCGATCCTTTCTGGCGTTGATTTCATCGGTTGGAATGCTTGGCTGTACTTCGCAAGGGCAATCGCTCCAGCCCATCACCATCACTCACTCCAGCGGAGGATCAAACTGGCCATTGTTTCTTGCAAAGGAAGGCGGATACTACCAACAGTACGGGCTTGATGCGCGCCTAGTATTCACCGTTCACCCCGCGGAGATTGCAATGCTTGTGAGTGGTGAAGCGCAACTCGCTACGTATTCCCTTGAGCAGATGATGCAAGCTGCTTCGAGAGACGGGTCCTTGATATTTATTGGAAGTCCTCTCAACAAGGGGATGTTTGTCATTGTCGCGAGAAGCGACGTTCGCTCAGTCAAGGATTTAAGAGGACGACGAATCGGTGTTAGTCAACTTGGAGATGCTCCGTATTCCTATAGTCTCGCTCTTATACGTAAATTCGGGATCTCCGCGAGAGACGTCAAATGGATACCTCTCGGCACTGATGTAAACGGACGTGTCGCGGCACTCGTCGCTGGGCGCATTGACGCGACACTCGTCACAGCACCGGCTTATTTCAAACTGGAAAGTGCTGGATTCAGGATTCTTGCGAATTTCGCTGACGTCCCGGATATTCTGTCTTCTACAGCTATGGTCATGAAACGCAAAACCTTGGAAGCAGACCCGCAGCTCGCAATTAGGCTATTGAAAGCACAGGCCGAGGCGGTTAAGCGATTTTACATCGATAGGGGTTTTGCAATTAAGGCATACCTTGCATACGATAAAAACGCTCAAGAACCTGACGTAGAACGGTTATACGATCTATACGCGAGAGCTAACGCCTTCGAGCGTGTGCCCTACGTCCTATCCGAAGCCGTTCGATCGACTATTAGCCAACAAACCGATCCGCAAATCGCAGCCAACATGAAGGCCTTCGACTTCCATAAAATCGTGGATAACCGGTTAATCACGAGCCTTGTAAGCAGCGGCTTTTACGAGCATATCTTTGGCAATGAGATTGAAGGTGAGGAGCACCAACGCGCACAACTGGCCTTTCAGAAGTGAGTCTTAGATTTGTGACCGCGTGGGGGAATTCTAGCGCAAGCCGTGTGCGCGTTTGCTCGGAAAAACGCGCACGGCTCCGGGCGCAGTTGACGCAGGATGTCGTTCTCGAAGGGAGCAAATCGATACTCAAGTCTGCGCACTCCAGCCGTCTGTCGAATCGCAGCTAAGCTCGTATAATTCCTCCGCTTCGTCACCCTCCATTACGGCAACCGCACGGCCCGCCATCCCCTTCTATCTCCGCCAGAATATACATTCCTGTCCTAAACAGCTTCCGCCAGCCGGTTTTCCACAGCCCAAGCGATTGATTTGTAGTCCCGTTGCCAGCGATTCCAAAACCAGGTCTCCTACACCCCGCCTATCCTGTCCAAGACGGTGAGGGGGTCATTGCGCCGGGTAACGGAGGCCCTGAACCTATCCAAATGAGCGTCCTGTAGGCTTCCGGTGGCTATTCACGCACGCCGGGAGACACCCACCCGTTCTCAGCCCGTCCAAATCGAGAATCGCCAAAAGCTGTTTAAGGGTAACAGTTCAGGGAGGGGTCTATCGGGGCAGCAGGGAGACGGGCAACTGGCGGCTGCGATAGTGGACAAGTGCGTTGGAGAGATAGGCCAGGATGTTGAGGTTCTGGAGGTCGCAGGTTTCAGAGACGGTCAGTAATCGGGCGATGGCGAGTTCGCCATTAGCGCTGCGATTGCCGAAACAGATTTTGCGCCACTGCACGCCGGTGCGCAGGGCCCGTTCCGCGCTGTTGTTGGTGGGCTCGACGCCTTCGTAGTCGAGGAAACTGAATAGTCGCTCGGCGTGCTCGAACAAAGCCGCGGCGAGATTGCCAACCTCGCGGTGACGGCTATCCAGATTCCGCTGGGCTAAGGCGAAGATCCGTTGTTGGATCGGGATGGAACGGACCAGCAGTTGCCGGCGGTCGATCCGGCCGCCACGAAACTTGTGCCACAACCGGAACAGCTTGGCGTGTTCGGCCAAGGCATCGCGGCAGAATCGCTCCACCGCGCTACTCTTGGTAAATTCGACGATCCCCAGCAGATTGCGCTTCAAGTGGGCCCAGCAGAATTGCGCTTTGCCGTGGTGGTATTTCAAGTAGGCACTGAACCGGTCGCTGCACAGGATGCCCTGGAACGCGGCTCCCAGCATGCGGACCAATACTTGGCTGCCGCGCGTGGCCGCCACCGTGTAGACCACATACCGGGCCGCGACAAAAGCCCACAGGAAACGCTTGGCCCCGTTGGTCCGCCAGCCGGTCTCGTCGATGTTCAACACCGGCTCGTCCTTCAGGCGCTGCTCAAGTTCCTGGCACGGGGCAGCCACGGCTTGGCTGGCTTCTTCCCAGCATTTCTGCGTGCTCCCCAAACTGATCTCGATTTCCAGCACCTGCCTCAGCAGTGCCTCCGCCACCCGGCGCGGCATGCGGCAGACTACCGTCAGGTAAGCCACCAGCGCCGTCAGGCGTGGACCAAACTGTCCGGCCGCTTCCGGCGGCACCGCCCCGCGCGTGCTCTGGCCGCACTCCGGACAGATCACCCGAGGACACTGGTATTCAATGATCCGAGCTTGAATCGGTGGCAATTCCGTCACTTGATGACGGCGCGGGTCCCCGATTGTCCGCACGTTCTCGACCTGCTCCGGTAAGCCATGCCCACAGTGCCGGCATTGCTCCGGCAACACCAACCGCACCTCGTCGACTCTCTCGGCGGCCACCAGCGGCCGGTGCGCTCCACGATGGCCAGGCTGCCCGCCCACTTTCCGCCGGCTCTTTTTGGGACGGCCCCGCGGTCGTGATTCCCCCGCCAGTCCATCGGAGGAAGGAGGCTTGGAAGAGTTGGTGGAGTTCTGTTTGCGTAGCGCCAGTTGCCGCTCCAAATCCGCTATCTGTTTCTCGGCATCGGCGATTTTCTGCTTCTTCTCGGCGATCTGCTCAGCCTGCTCGGTCACCTGTTGGCGCAAGCGCTCCACTTCGCGGCGCAAGCGCTCATTCTCGCGACGCAACGCCTCCCCAGCCGGCGCTGGAGGCCGTGGGCGGTGCGAAGCTCGATGCGGGGCAGTCAACGGCTTCTAAACATTCAGATTGCCAAATGTTTCGCACTAAGTCCAGCCCTGTTTCCCCTCCCAGGCCCAAGCCACCTGAACTGTTACGTTTAAGGACAGGAATGCCAGAATATAGTAGTTATTGATTGGAAAGGACACCTTGCCTATGCCCGCCAAGCCATAGATCTTACGCGGGCCGACCTGCACGCCGTCTGTCTGTTCTATGAGAGAGATCGAGGTAGTCGGCCGGTAGCCGCGCATTTATTTGGCCGACGACACGTTCCGTTCGGAACGCGAGCGCGAGGCGTGTGCGCTTGTGAGCAGCCCTCACGCGTAGAGATCTCCGATCCAGCCGGCGAGGGCTGCCGGATCTGCGAGACCAAGAGTCACCTTAGAGCTGGGAAGCATTGGATCCAATGCGAGAATTCTAGGCCTCTTTCTGCGGCTCCGGCCGCATTGAGGTCAGTTGCGACACCGTAACAAGGCTCAGCGCGGTTCCAGTCCATGCCCCGGCACCATACGCTCCAGAGCACTGATTCACGACGCCGTTGGTGCCCATTCGCTCACGAAACACGGAAGTGAGGCGGAGAACTAACGGCCAAGGGCTTCGCCCTTGATATCCCTCGTGATCCGCGGCATCGATTGACAAAGGCGTTCATGCAGTATGCTCCAGGTATCTGACCAGACTGGAGGTTTGCATGAACGCCTTTTTCGAGCACCACAAGGACCTCGGGGGACACCTGAAAAGCGGCCAATGAGGGACACCTCAAAACCGGCCAACGGAATCAGGCAAGACTAAAGCTGTTATAACCCACGACCGCCACTGGCGGCAAGAAAAAACTTTGCGAACTCACAAGAGGTTCGGTTATCCTGGCCTCACCTGGGCGGAGGATATGGCTCCGCAGGGATGCGACCAGAGCGCCGACCCAGAGGCCGGAATGCGAGGGCGGCGGAAGCCGCCTGCGCGGCATTCTGGCGATAAAGCGGTAAATCCCGGGAGCGCGAGGGCAGAGCCCTCGCATCGATGAACGTCTCCTTCCTTTGGTTTTCAATCGGCGGCCGCGATCTTGGTGCGCCAGCTCTTGGGTCCGCACTTGAGGACGTGACCGTGATGCAGTAGTCGATCGAGCATGGATCCGACGGCGGCGACATCGGCCAGGAGCTTGCCCCAGTCCTCCACTGGACGATTCGACGTCAGCAGAGTGCTGGCGCGTTCGTAGCGGCGCATGACGATCTCCAGCAGATCCTCGGCGGCGGTCTGCGGGAGCTTGCGCATGCCGAAGTCGTCAACAAATGTTGAGCTCAACATTTATCGACGAGCTCGGATATCTTTCCCTCGCCCAGCAAACCTCGAATCTGTTTTACCAGGTCATCTCCACGCGCCACAGCCACAAGCGTTCCACGCTCATCACCACCAACACTGCCTTTTCCGACTGGGGCAACATCCTTTACAACACCACCATCGCTAAGGCCATCGCGGATCGTCTAGTCGAGAACTCAGAGATCTTCCTGCTGGGCGGCGACAGTCTTCGTAAAGCCAATAAGAATCCGAATCCGCCGGCCGAGTAGTCCGGCTCCGATCAGGCGCCGCGCCGTGGTGATATCCCGAAACGGAGGAGTCCGCCGGGTAACCCCTCAACGGCGCTGCCAAGGGGGCGGGAACTGCGGCTCCCGCTCTCTGTCTTCCCCTCCATGTTCAACTTCAGCGCCAATCCTCTGCTCTTGCTCTCGCGGATGGAATACCGCTCCTGTGTTGTGTTCCTCATGAAAGATGACTCGATCCGCCGGGTCTATCGCCTGTACGACTTCACCAAATCCCACCTCATCACACCAGACCAATATTACCGCGTGTCCGGGAAGGTCAACAGCGCCGATAAACTCTATCTCGTGGTCGAGTCCGTCAAGCCGGACAGCAACCACTCGCGGTCTTCCAATGCTCCTGTTCCTGCCGATGGCGCGGGTGGGTCGGCTATGGAGTGAATACAACGGCATGGAAAAACCCCGGATCTCGGCGGCTCCGCAATCGCGCTGCCCATGCACACGTGTGTCCATGCTCCGCCCCCGCCGTCGTTGGTCCCCGCTTAACGCGCCGGAAGCTCCCTTTTATCCCGCCCCTAACAGCCGTGTTCTTCGCTCAGCTTCTCGTGGAAGTGCCGTATTTTCAAATCGAAATACACCTCCCGATACAGCCCCAGCACCTCCTCCACCCTGGCTAGCGGGACTCGCTTCTCGCTCGGCCGGCCCTTGCGCCGATCCACCAATCCCGAATACCCTTCCGCTTCCAGACGCTCCGCCACCGCCGCATCATCCGATCCGTGACCACCGATGATCTCGGCCGCATCCCACCATCAGATCTTCCTCGCCATTGCTTTCAACAACACGCCTTGTAGTTTCATCATCCGCTCCGTTTCCGCCGCGGAGTACTGCTGAGGGTTTCCACGCTCCTTCAAAGCGGACAGTTCATGTGTGAATCGCACTGGACAGATCACATACTAACAACACGCATTTAAAAGGGGGCTTGCATCGTGAGCAAGTCTATGCCAGAATCAGTGCGATTTAGTCTAGTCGTCAGGAGGTCGTGATTTGTATGCAAGCTGACCACGAAACGATCGGCGACCGCATTCCGCTCGAAGTACTGTTGTGGGTAGACCAACAATACAGAAGTCTTGCTACCCTTTCAGAATGCATAGGCGATAGCTATTTGTACGCCCAGAACCCTCTGTTTCGTGCCGTTCGCGACGCGGCACTAGGCTTGGGTATTCGCTTTAGCGCAGAAGCCGATTCGATGTGGCGCAACTATGCGGTCGCTCCGCTATTTACCCTTAAGGACATACTAGGCAGGGGAATAGTACCGTACCGAGGGGACATGGAGGTCTTGAGGGCAATCGCAGTTGCTAGGCCTGATTCCAACCTTGACGCTCACGAGATCGTCTCTCTCCTAGCGGGCAACCGCGTCATGCATGAGTCATCTCACGCCGTGGCTGACCGATACTTGCTCTCGATTGATTGGAGACCGCCGAAGGAGTACGCGCATCTGGAGCCGGTGCTGAGGGGTCTATTAGGAGAGGCATTCGCGAATACCGTCGAAACCTTAGGCAATGCCTATGTGGTTCAAGAGGCCCATCGGCTGTTTTACTCTTTGCATTCCTACATGGGAAACTACCACAAAGAGCATCGCGCGTTACTTAGAGCGTCCGTAAGTGTCTTCGGAATAAATGCCTTGCTGGAATATGGAATATGGGTCTTCTTCCACCTTAATATGCACCCTCAAAAGCGGATTCCCAGTGATACTTTCCTTAGTATCGCTGGACTGAGTATTCTAAGCAGCGAGATATCTGATGGCCATCGCGAACTGTTTGAATCTATTGGGCCAATCCTTTTTACACTTAATGAAAACTTTCGACGGACGACGACGCCTCTCTATCTGCAGATCTCAGGAGATGAAGAACCCTTCAACCAACTCGGCTCCTTGGAGGTTACGAGCCTTGCTGACCTAGAGGCCATAGGGCTCGTGACGGGCATCAAAGCATTAGGGTCTCATTGCGTGAGTTGGCTCCCGACTTCCCAAGACCGTTCTGGTCCTGAGCATCGAGTAGCCGTTAGAAACGATACGGTAATCTCCCTCGCAAACGACGTAGCTTCGGATAATCACCAGGCGGGTGTCACGGTGCTGAATCGTCGGAGCGGACAACTTTATACCTTCGAAGGACCTGGCCACCAGTTCTTGACCTGGCTTGATAGACCGCGATCATGTGGAGATCTGCAGCAACTTTGGGCCAGAACGGCTGGCATCGATGTCGAATGCGCTCGAGATGAGATAGTCGCTTTCTTGGAAGAACTCTTACGCGAGGAGCTAATAAACGTGCTGTCATGAATATGGTGCTTATGACACATCCGGAATAAAGCACGCGATTCCCAAGCGAATGGCGGCCCCGCTGGTGTCAGAAGAAAGGACTTGTTGGAACATGCACGAAAGTGATCTGATAAGGTCGTCAGTACAGCGGCCCTTTATTCAAAAGAAGTATGCTGTAATAACATCCATTCTGGTTGGTACTGAACTTGATCGTTT
>Ga0209415_10012012_pt1 | contig 14495 bp, 9 predicted proteins | sample PeaSoiSIISIP2007_FD_187696 | JGI IMG/M metagenome (GOLD analysis project Ga0209415, IMG submission 187696) | Peat soil microbial communities from Weissenstadt, Germany - SII-SIP-2007 (SPAdes) (version 2) | ecosystem: Environmental > Terrestrial > Soil > Wetlands > Peat | place: Germany...
CCGCCGTATTCCGCCGATCGTCATGGGGCATGAAGCCGCCGGAAGAGTCGCAAGTGTCGGTTCCGGTGTTACCGGGCTCTCCGAAGGCGATCGCGTCACCTTTGATTCCACAATTTTTTGCGGCAGCTGCCGCTATTGCCTGCGTGGCGAAGTTAACCTTTGTGATCGCCGCCAGGTTTTGGGCGTTTCCTGTTCCGACTACCGCTGCGCCGGGGCCTTCGCCGAGTATGTGATCGTCCCGCAGCGTATCGTCTACCCGCTGCCCGAAACTCTTTCTTTCACCGAGGCGGCCATGCTTGAGGCAGTGGCCGTGGCGGTGCACGCGGTCACGCTTTCGAGGATCGCTGCCGATGACGCCGCCCTCGTCCTGGGAGCGGGAATGATTGGGCTGCTTACGCTCCAGGCGCTGCGGGCGGCAGGTTGTTCGCGTGTGTTCATCGCGGACGTGGATGCGTCCCGCCTCAAGCTTGCCGAGAAGGTTGGCGCTACGCTGGCGTTGCATGCCTCCGGACCTGAGCTGGTTTCCGAGGTTCTTCGCTTGACCAACGGTACTGGAGTGGACGTCGCTGTCGAAGCGGTCGGCATCGATGCGACCGTACGCGTCGCGGTCGAATGTGTTCGCAAGGGAGGCGCGGTGACATTGGTGGGAAATGTTGCACCTGAAGTCACGTTACCGTTGCAGAAGGTGGTCACGCGCCAGATTCGCCTGCAAGGCTCCTGTGCTTCCGCCGGGGAGTATCCGCAGGCGATCGGCCTCCTGGCCAGCGGTGCGATTCAAGTGAAGCCTCTCATCACTGCGGTCGCTCCGCTCGACGATGGACCCCAATGGTTCGAACGCCTGTACGCGCGTGAGCCGAACCTGATGAAAGTGGTCCTCTCTCCTGGAGTGGTTTCCTGAAGCGATTGCGATGACTGAAAAACTCTTCGATCTCAGCGGTCAAGTCGCGATCGTCACCGGCACCAGCCGCGGTTTGGGCCAAACCTTGGCGCGTGCCTTGGCAAGCGCGGGCGCCGACCTCGTACTCACCAGCCGCAATCGCGGCAGTCTGGCCGCGTTCGAGTCTGAAATCAAGGCGCTGGGCCGGCACGCGGTTTCGTTGGAACTCGATGTCCGCAACCTGGAGAGCATCCAGCAAATGGCCGCCGCCGCGGAACAGGCCTTCGGTCATCTCGACATTCTGGTGAATAACGCCGGCTGTAATGTTCGTAAGCCGGCGCTGGATGTCACTTGGGATGACTGGAATCTGGTGCTGGATACCAACCTGCGCGGCAGTTTCTTCGTGGCTCAGGCGGTGGCCCTCCGCATGATCCCCCGCGGCTATGGTCGAATCATCAACATCGGGTCAGTCACCAGTGTCTTTGGCTATGCCAGCCTTGGCCCTTATGGCGCCAGCCGCGGAGGAATCCGCCAGCTCACCATGAGCCTGGCGGATGATTGGGGCAAATACGGCATCACGGTGAATTGCTTGGCTCCAGGCTGGTTTCGCACCGACCAGAATAAAATCTTGTACGAGAACAAAGAATGGCTCGACTATCTTTGCGACCGCATTCCGGTCAAGCGTCCCGGCGAACCTGGAGACCTGGACGGCGCGGTAGTCTTCCTGGCGGCTGAGTCCAGCCGCTACATTACCGGGCAAACCCTACTGGTCGATGGGGGCATCTCTACCGGCGCTACCCGCGCCTCCGGGCCTTCCCCACACGCCGCCGCCAAGTGAGTTCCCGCAAACGCTGCGGTCGGCCATTGGGAACCCAAGAACGTTGGAAGCGGCGCTTCTGCTTGAAGCACTGCCGGTCCGTCAGTGCTTGTCGTGATCCTTATCGCCACGCGCGTGACGCCAGGTGAAGTACTGTTTCTGCTCGTCAGCGCTCAGCTTGCGAAAATCACGGTCATCGCGGTGATTCTCCACTACCCATTGATGGTAGTAAGCGTCTTCGTGCGCGTCCCAACGATGATAGTCGCTGTAGTATGGATCGTAGACCCTGTAGTAATGATGCTCGGCGCATCCGCTTGTCAGTATCGGGGAAACCAGGGCGGCAGCCAGCAAAAGGGAACTGAGATATCGTTGTCCACTGTGCATTTCTTAGCCCTCCTTGGGCGGCGCGTACTGGATATTTGTTGCTTCTCCGGAGCTAGCGGTTGCTTTTTACCAAGCGCTGAATCCGCAGATTTGGCTCTTAGCCCGCTATATCCACTCCCGGCGAGCCGCGCGCACCGAATGCTATCATGACGAGCGTATGGATCAAGTGAATGTGGGCATCGTCGGCCTGGGCAACATCGGCAGGGGAACCGCCACCATCCTGGCTGAGAACGCGGAGCAAATCGAGCTCAAGCTCGGTTTTCGCCTTCGCGTGAAAGCCATCTGCGACCGCCGCATCGAACAGAAGCCGATTCCGGAGTCTCTGGGTTCCGTGTTCAAGACAAAAGACTGGCGCGAGCTGGTGTCTCACCCCGATTTGCACATTATTGTGGAGTTGGTGGGCGGCACCACGGTCGCCTCCGAGATCATCAACGCCGCGATCGCCAACAAAAAGTCGGTAGTCACAGCCAACAAGGAACTCATGGCCGCTTGCGGGGCTGACATCTGGGAGCGCGCCATCGCCGCCGGCACCAACATCGCCATGGAAGCCAGCGTGGCCGGCGGGATCCCTATTCATGCTGTGCTGCGCGAGGGAATCTCCGGAGACCGCATCGTTGCTCTCTACGGAATTCTGAACGGCACCAGCAACTACATCCTCACGGCCATGGAAAGATACGGAACGGCGCTCGATGTCGTTTTGGCCGAAGCCCAGCGGCTGGGATACGCGGAAGCCGATCCCACCAATGACATCGATGGTTTTGATGCCCGGTCCAAGCTGGCGATTCTTGCGGCACTGGCGTTCGGAGAAAAAATCACCCCTTCCGACATCTTTACCGAAGGCATTCGCCGCCTCTCTCCGGTGGATTTTGAGTACGCCCACCGCCTCGGCCAGACCATCCGGCTGCTGTGCGCGGCGCGACAAACCGAACAAGGGCTCATCCTGTCCGTCCGCCCGGCGCTCATTTCTACTTCCACGATTCTGGCCGGCGTGCAGGGGGCATACAACGCCATCTGGGTCAAGGGTCTGTATGGCGAAGATACGTTCTACTACGGCCGCGGCGCCGGCCCGAGGCCAACCGGCGTGGCCGTGGTGAGCGATTTGATGCGCGTGGCCCGCGAGATTCGCGGTGGCAGCCCGGAACGCGTCTCGCCCTTTGCGCATAAGCGCCTGGGTGAATATAAACCCATCCCCGTCACCCGCCAGAAGCGCGCTTATTACCTGAGATTTCGCGTGAACGATCGTGAGGGCATTATCTCAACCCTGGCGGGCATCCTCGCGTCGAAGCATATTAGTCTGGACGCGGTGCTGCAGGTGCCTTGCGAAACCAAGCATGATCTGCCGTTCGTCATCACGCTCGAACCCACGACCGAAGAATCGGTGCGCGACGCCGTCGGGCTGATGTCGAAACTCGATTTCCTGATCGAGTCCCCGCTGGCCTTGCCCATGGAGCCCCCGCTGTAAAGGGCGAGCGTGAGAACTCAAAATTCTGCCTGGGGCGGGAAAGGATCATCCCGGGTTTTTAGCCCGCAGCGGTCGGGATCATTGTCCCGCGTAATATCCAGCTCTGGTCTGCACCGTCAGACCCTTATCTTTGGTGGTCAGTTCAATTTTGTGATAGCCGGATCCTGGGGCGCCTGCCCGATCGGGAGTGTAGCCGAGGCTGTACTGGTGGCGCAGTTCGTCCTCAATCTGACTGTAGATCCCGTCGATCGGCTCCTTCTTGGAAACTTGAAACATGCGTCCTCCGGTTTCGTTCGAAATCCGCTCCAGAATCTTCTTGCCATCCGTTCGTTCCTCCGGCCTCGGATATCCTCGTCCTCCGCCGCGCCGCCCCATGCCACCGCCCCCCATCCCGGGACCGCCCATGCCCGGACCACCCATACCGATGCGAGGTCCGCCACCGCCTCCAAATCCTCCTCGGTCTCTGTCTCCCTCATCATCCTTAAAGAGAATTGAGTAAACCACAGTATCTGCGCGCTGCGCGGACTCAATGGCGGTGTCGAGAGTCTCCTTGCTGCCTCGGTCCACTCCATCGGACAGCACGATTAAGGCTTTGCGGCCCTGTTGCTTGCTCATCAGTCCACCCGAAGCATCCGTAGACAGAAAAATCGCGTCGTACAGCAAAGTGCCCGCTCTTCGGGAACCACGCCCGGATTGAGGGTCGGAATCCGGCGAATCACTATCGCTGGTCCGCGTGAGCTGCGGGGTCTCTAGCTGATCCAGTGCAGACGCCAACTTTTCGCGGGATGAAGTTAGATCTTGCAGAAGCTCCACCTCCCTGTCGAAGTGGAGCACAAACGCCTTGTCTTTATCTTCCCGCACCATTTGGTCAACGAAACTACGACTCGCAGTTCGTTCCTGGTCGAGCACACGCCTCTGGCTCATGCTGGTGTCCACCAGCAATCCGAGAGTCAGCGGAAGGTCGGTGTCCTGGCGGAAATAGTGAACGCTCTGCGGCCGCCCATCTTCGGTGAGCGTGAAATCATCTTTGGTCAGCGTGTTGACGATTTTTCCATGCTTATCTCGCACCGTCGCAAGCACGTTGACCACATTGACCTGTACCGCCATGGTGGCTACTTGCTGGCCGGCTGCCGGTTTTACTGTTTCGGTTTGCGCTGCGGAGCCTGAGTCGCCCTGCACCGGTGTTCCCGATGCTGGCTGCGCCGTCCCGGCTGCTGCACAGATGGCAACCGCTAACCCCAAGACCGCGCCGGGAAGAAGCCCAAATCGTCTGATTGGATTTCTCTTAAGGACCATAGTTTCCCCTCCGCGCCCACCACGTTGGTCCATGAAATGCCTGCTCGCAAAAATCAAGCACACCCTATGTGGAATGAGAACACAACTTCTCGTCCCCGGTTGTCAACCTGATCGTAAAAGTTTGTAAAGCTGCCCTTTCTGAGACCGCTTTGGAGGCCACCCAAGCGAGCACCCTCGAGACTTGAGATAAACTCACTGGCTGGAGGCCGGGCCACCCGCCAGCACGCATGCGCAGCTGACGTTATTCGGCCCCGCTGAGCTTGGCCCATGGGACGAGTTCTCTTGTAACCTTGCGACCGCTCCCGCGGTGCGGCACACTGGTCGAATACCGCATGAGCGTCCCCGATCTTCTTGCCCAACAATGTGCTTCCATCGGCCGTCGGCTGCCATACAATGGCGGAGAAATAATCGAGGCCAGCGGTGGCGCCAGCATGATCGAAACCTGGAAGCAATGGGAAGGCCAAGTTGTCAACGGCGACTTTCCCCTACAAAAATGCCTGGGCGGGTCTGGAAAGAGCGTCGTATTCCTCACCGAACGCGGCGGGAGGGAACCGCAAAAAGCCGCCATCAAACTCGTCCCCGCTGATCCGGGGACCGCGGATCTACAGCTCTCCCGCTGGGCCCAGGCCGCGAGCTTATCTCACCCGCACTTGCTCCGTATTTTTGAGGCCGGGCGTTGCCAGTTGGCGGATACAGCGCTGCTCTACGTGGTGATGGAGTATGCGGAAGAAGACCTGTCGCAGATTCTCCCGATACGGCCGCTGACGCTAGCGGAAGCGCAGGAAATGCTCCCTCCTGTACTGGATGCCCTCGCCTACCTTCACGCCAAGGGCTTGGTGCACGGGCACATGAAGCCGGCAAATATCCTGGCCATCGCCGATCAAGTTAAACTCTCGAGCGACGGCATTCGCGCGGCAAGCCGGTCGAGTGGGAGTCCAGCCGCTTCGCGCGAAATCGGCCCCTACGACCCACCTGAGGCGGCGGATGGAATGATTTCGCCGGCCTGGGATAGCTGGTCTCTCGGAGTTACGTTGGTCGAAGTCCTGACCCTGCGCCGGCCCGTCTGGGATCGGACCGAACGCAATGGCGCGAAAGAGCCCGAACTGTTGCTGCCCGAGGGAATCCCTGATCCTCTCCTCGACATCGTGCGCCACTGCCTCATTCTCGATCCACAGCGGCGATGGACAGGCGTCGACATCGCGGCGCGACTTGGCCCCCCGACGGCCGCTCCGAAACCGGTAGCGGTGGATCCGCATCCAGCACCAAAGACGCCCCTGGAGCGCACATCGGCACGCACGCCAACACACACACCGGCGCCGAAAAACACCTCCGCAAAATGGCTCTACACTGGCATCGCTGCTCTCGGTCTTGCCCTGGTACTCTTCGTCAGCTCAAAAACACGAAGCCCGCATCCAGCCGTCGAGTTCACTCAGATGGAGCAAGCGAAACCAGTGGACACCCCGGGCCATCGAGCAATTCCGGCCCCGTCTGAACCCCGACCGGCTAAGCCCCCTGCATCTGTCAGATCAGTACCAATGAGGACGGCAAGAACAACGGCCGCCGGTTCGGGTCAAGGTGCGGTACTTCATCAGGTCTTGCCCGAAGTCTCCCAGGGGGCCAGAGACACGATTCAAGGCCACATCCGAGTCGCCGTAAGAGTGGATGTTGATGCCTCAGGCAGCGTGGTTCAGGCTGCCCTGGATTCTCATGGCCCCAGCAACTATTTTGCTGGCCGGGCCCTCGATGCCGCCAAAGGCTGGAAGTTCAGCCCGGCGGAAGTAAACGGTCAGCAAGTTCCGAGCGCGTGGACTTTGAGTTTCGCCTTCAGTAGAACCGGCACCGAAGTGTATCCCCGGAGAACCTCTCCCTAGCCGGAGCGTGGTCTTCGCATCGCATCACTGCCCGACCGTCGCCCCCTTCTGCCCAATCATGACCGCGTCCTGCATTTGCCGGAACAGATCCCCGATCGCCGCCGGCGAATGCGATATGAATAGGGTGTTGCTCTTGTCCTGCGACCCAATGTCTTTCAAGGTATCGAGATACTGTGTCACCAGCACCAGCATCATGACGTCTTTGGGAGTTGTGCCCTCCACCGCCGCCGAGAAGGCTTCCACCGACTGCTTCAGGCCGTCAATAATCGCCTTGCGTTGATTGGCGATGCCCTGGCCCTGCAGCGCCTTGCTCTCAGCTTCCGCTTCGGCCTGCTTTACTTTCAGGATTTTTTCCGCTTCGCCGCGCGCGCTGGCCGCAACCTGCTCACGCTTCGCCGCGTTGATCTCGTTCATCGCCGCTTTCACTTTTTCATCCGGCTTGATGTCGGTCACCAGCGCCTGGTCGATGGCGTATCCATAGGTCTTCATCACGTCGTCCAGCCCCACTTTGATCGCCACCGCGATGTCGGACTGCTGCAAAAAAGTATCATCCAGATTCATCTTGGGCACGTGCCCGAGGATCACATTGAACACATACGACGAAATTTGCTGCGTGGGATTCGCTAGTTTGTAAAACGCCTCGTACACCTTCTCCGGGATGACGTGGTACTGCACCGACACCGGAATCTTCACGAATACGTTATCTTTCGTCTTGGTCTCCACGTCGAGGGCCAGCTGCTGCACCCGCAAGTCGATGCGTCCGGCGATCTGATCGAACCACGGCAGCTTGAAGTTGATTCCGGCGGTGGCTACGTTCAGGAACTTCCCCATCCGTTGGATGACGGCGGCTTCCGCCGTCCTCACCTGGAAGAAGCCGCTCAAGATCGTGCCGATCACAAACACCGCCACGATTGAATAAACTACAAACATGAGAGCCTGCGAAGCATCCATAGCTACCCTCTCTCCCTCTGTTTCTTGCGGCTGTGGCTGTCACCAAGTAACGGTCCGCACAGCTCCCGGCTGCGAGAATGGGAGGCATCATAGCGGGTGCAAAACCTTCCGACAATGTCATTGTCAGCCCGGATCACCCGTTCGTAACCGGGCTAGCGCAGAGTTTTGCCACTGCCGCAGGAGCCATTTGCTCTACCTGACAGGACTAGCGCCGCAGTTTTCCCGCCATCTCATCGCCCGGAATGAGCGACATCACCTGAGGGACGCGCCAGCGGAGTCCCCGCCGCCACCGGAGTTCCAAAATCCGGGCTGCTGTCCGCATTCCAGGTAAAGGGCTGCGCCCGTGGCGAGCGATGCCATCCGCAACCTTGGCCGGGCGCCGAGTTGGCGTGGTAAAGAATCCAGTCTTGCGTGCCATCCGGTGATTTGAAAAATGAGTTATGGCCGGTGGCGTACACCCCATTTGGGGGCGATTGCTGGAATACTGGCGCCACCGATTTTTTCCACGAAGCCGGATCGAGCAGATTGCTTCCCGAGGTTGCTGTCAGCATGCCCAGCGCATAGTTGTCGGTCCAGCAGGCGCTGGCCGAGTAGACCAGAAATATTTTGTCGCCGCGTTTAAGAATTTCCGGCCCCTCGTTGACATCAATGTGCGGCGGATTTCCCGGCAACACTTTGGGATCGACGTCGCCGACTTTTTCCCACGGATATTGCGGAGTCGAGAGCCGGGCCCGCTGTCCTTCTACTGTCCAAGGATTCTTCAAGCGCGCGATGTAGATGTTCTGGGTGCCGTTTTCATCTCCCTCCCATCCCGACCAGATCAGGTACAGCCTGCCGTGATCTTCAAACACGGAAGGGTCAATCGCCCATTTGTCTAATGGATCGGCGACCTTACCCTTCAGCGTCCACTCTCCTTGGAAAGGGTCGGGAGACGAATTTTCCACCACCCAGTTGCGATGCGAGGTGTTGGTTTCGCTGTCCGCAGCGAAATAGATGTACCACTTGCCCTCTAGAAAATGGATCTCCGGCGCCCAGATGTCGTGCGAATATGGGCCACTGGCGGGCGGAGTCCAAACCACTTTTTTGGGCGCCGATTTCAAATCCGCCATGCGGGGCGTCTTCCAAAGCGTGAGGTTGGTTTCGGTGGTGTTCATGTAGTAGTAGAAACCGTCCTTGTATTCCACCCAGGGGTCGGGTCCGCTCGGCAGCAACGGATTGGTGAGGGTGTCCGCGGGCTCCACGGGTTGCGCTGAGCCAGAGCCTGTCCCTTGTGCGTACAAGCCAGCGCATAAGAACACGGTGAGCAGCAAACCACTGATAAGCCTCATAGCCCTCCTGTGCCTCCACCTAAAGTCCCCACAAAACCTCGCGTCAAGATATGTACATCAGGGTGAGTGAAAAATGCAATAAAGCCGTGACTCTAAGCCTCGTCGAATCAGGTGCTTCCGATTTGGGGCGGGCAGGCCGGTCTGCTGGCTGGTTCTGCCGCTTGGTCGCGGACGGCGGGTTGCTGCCAGATAGAAGCAACCGAAGTCAGCGTGGCGCGGGACCAACCCTAGAAAAATGAAGCGTTGCCGGCTCTCTGCGCGTCCAAAGCTCAATGGCCGCCAGTCCAGCTCTGCCCGCCCGGCGAAAAGTCAGTGCTCAAACCCTGAGAGCCGTTCTGCCCGACCTGTGGGAACTGGTCCGCCCGCGCCGGGTCCTGCTGGCGTTCAGTTTTGTGCTGATGGTCATCAACCGCGTCTCCGGACTGGTGTTGCCGTACTCCACCAGGTTTCTGATCGATACGGTCATCGCCAAGCACCATGTTGAACTCTTGAAGCGGCTGGTGCTCCTGGTGCTGCTCGCGACAGCCACGCAAGGGGTAACCTCGTTTGCGCTCACTCAGTTGTTGTCCAAAGCGGCGCAGCGGTTGATCGCCGAATTGCGACGCAAGGTGCAGGAGCACATTGGACGTCTGCCGGTGGCGTTCTACGATTCCAATAAAACCGGCACGCTGGTCTCGCGCATCATGAGCGATGTCGAGGGCGTGCGCAACCTCCTGGGAACAGGGCTGGTCGACTTTTCCGGAGGGCTCATCACCTCAGGCATCGCGCTGGTGGTGTTGTTCCGCATCAGCCCGACCATGACGCTGGTGGCGTTCGGCTTCCTGCTTTGTTTTGGCGTCGCGCTGAACAAGGCGTTTGGAACCATCCGGCCCATCTTCCGTGAGCGAGGGAAGATCACGGCCGAGGTCACGGGCCGGCTCACCGAATCTCTCGGCGGCGTCCGGGTCATCAAGGGATATCACGCGGAAGAGCGCGAGCACTCCGTCTTTTCGAGCGGAGTGCAGCGGCTGCTCGATAACGTCATGCGCACACTGACGGCAACTTCGGTCATGAGCCTTTCTTCCAGCGTGCTGCTCGGCGTGGTCGGCGCCGTCATCATGTACGTAGGCACGCGCCAGATCCTGGCCGGTACCCTGACCGTGGGCGGCTTCTTCACCTACACCTTGTTCCTGGGCTTCCTGATCGCCCCGATTGTGCAGATGGTTTCAATCGGCACCCAGCTGACCGAAGCCATTGCCGGCCTGGAGCGGACCCACGAAATCCTGACTGAGCAGCCCGAAGACGACGATCCCAGGAGGACCATTCCGCTGCCGGAAATTATCGGCGACGTGGAGTTCGACCACGTCACCTTCAGCTACGACGGCAGCCGGATGGTCCTGAAAGACGTCTCCTTTCGCGCCGAGCATGGAACGGTCACCGCGCTCGTCGGCTCGTCGGGCTCGGGAAAATCAACCATCATCGGCCTGATTTCGGCATTCCACAAGCCGACGCAGGGAACCATCCTGGTCGATGGCATCGACCTCAGTACCGTGTCTCTCTACTCCTACCGCACAAAGTTGGGGGTGGTTTTGCAGGACTCATTCTTGTTCGACGGCACCATTCGCGAAAATGTCGCCTTTCCGCGGCCGGATGCGAGTGAAGAGGACATCCTACGCGCCTGCCGCATTTCCCGGGTCGATGAATTCGCCGAGACTTTTCCCGACAAGTACGACACGGTCGTGGGAGAACGCGGCGTGAAGCTTTCCGGCGGCCAGCGCCAGCGCATCTCGATTGCGCGGGCAATTTTGGCCGATCCCCGCATTCTGATTCTCGACGAAGCGACATCAAGCCTGGATTCGGAGTCGGAAGCGCTGATCCAGCAAGGACTCTCGTACCTGATGCAGAGCCGCACCACGTTTGTGATCGCGCACCGGCTCTCCACCATCCGCAAGGCCGACCAGATTCTCGTGGTCGAGCAAGGCGGAATCGTGGAGCGGGGCACGCACGACGAACTCTACGCCATGCATGGCCGCTACTACGATCTCTACACCAAACAGCATGGGCTGGAGAGCAATTTGTTCCTCGCTCCTGGCGAGGGCGACACCCCGCCCGCAAAAGGGGATGAAAGCGCGGCCGCCGATGATGCCACTCTGGCCGAGGCCCTGCGCATCGTGAACGGCGAAGTCCGATAGTCCAGCGCAACCCGAATCACAATCCCTTTCGCCAGAGACGGGCGCCGCATCTCCGCTAGGCTCGCGTATACTGCCATGCTTGCGCGGAATCCAAATGAGGCTCACCCAGAAGCTAAGCACGGAGACGATTCATGAACAGACGACGGTTTCTGCAGAATGTAGCGGTGACCACAACCGTGCTGCGGTACTTTCCCAGCGTCGGCCAAGGCGTGGATTTCGAGTCGGAGAGAGTCGATCCCGTAAAGACCGTGGAATCCGGCCTCACTCCCGGGGCCACTCCTGACGTCGACGGCCACACCCTCATCTGCGAATTCACCCTGGCCTCGACCAATTGGAAAGTCTACGAGGATTTGCGGACGCGCGATGCAGCGATTACGTTCCTGTCTTCGCGGGGAGCGCGCGTGCTTTCAAAAAGCGCGGAAGCCTCGTTTGCGGATGCAACCCCCGCGTACCTGGGATTGAATTTGAAAGACATCGGCATGTCCGATGCCGACCTGTTGGCGGAGCGTCTGCTGCAAGGGGGCAATGACCCTGACCCGGAGTTGGTGAAGTCGGCAGCCCCTCCGTTGGGTTCGCTCGAAAGCAACGGCCCGAGTTGGCGGCTGCCCTGGGACACCTTCGTCGGCACCAAGGAATGCTTCGACACCATGCCGGTTTTCCCCAGCGGAAACACCCGCACCTATCATCCGGTGCAATATTTTCCCGAAGAAAACCGCCAAGTGAGCCGGAAAAGGTTTGACGGCCTGGTTGGGGGCTGGATGCCGGCGGTGCGAAAGGTTATGCCGATCTCGGACGCATCCTACGACGAAGTCGTCGTATTTGGCGATGTCGAAGCCCCGGACAAGTTCATCGTGCAAACCTGGCATCGCACCGCGCGGATCGAGAACGGAAAGGTCGTCAAGGTGGTCTACGGTTACAGTTACCCGGCGTATCCACCGCGGCGCGAGGATCCGAAGCCCGAAGAATTCTACCGGGCTCTGCTGTTATTTGCCGGCTATTGGGAAAACCTGTTGCGCGATGTCGCCCCCACTTCGCTTCCACAAAATGTCTGGATCGATATGTCGAAGCATGCCTTTGCCAAGGAACTCATGGTGCGTCCCGGCGGCGTCTATCCAAAATACGGGGCCGTCGATCGCGACTACTACGGATCGGAATACGACGGGTTTCAGGATATTTTCACCAGCTCGGTCTACGCCAATCTGGAGTGGGGCCGGCTGGAAACCGCCCGCTTGGTCATCGACAACTACTTCACAGATTTCGTCGACGCCAAGGGGATGATCAACATGCGCGGTCCGGAGACGGCACAATTCGGGATGACGCTGTCGTTGCTCGCCCGATATTTCAACTACACACACGACAGCGGCCTGCTGCTGAAGCATCGCGCCAAAATTCAAGCCACCGCCACTCTTTTGACCGAGCTTCACGACGAGAGCCTGCGCTTGCCGCAGGACGATCCAGGCTACGGATTGATCCACGGCTGGAGCGAATCCGATTCCTGCCTCGCGCCTCATCCCATGACCTGGTGGCTGCCGTATTTCGCCAACAACGCGTTTGCCGCGAGAGGCCTCAGGGATCTTAGCCGAGTGTCGCTGGATATCAGCCGGAAGCAGGCCCAGGGAGCAAGCGCGGAAGCCCAAGCTTGGCGCAAACGCAGCCAGGTTCTTCAGGACGCGGTAGTAGCAAGCATGGAAAAGAACGTTCGCCGTGACACGAACCCGCCCTATGTGGGACCGTTCCCCGGAACCAAGCTGATGTTCCGCGAGTCGCTGGAAAAGGAACGCCCAAGCCCGCAGCAGTGGCCGCATCGCGCGTACTCTGAACTTCTGCAAGCTGACGTGCTGCCTCCCAACCTGGCCAATCTGGTCATCGACTGCATGCGCGCTTATGGAGGCACCACCCTTGGCGTGGTCGCGAATGTGGAGCGTCCCCATCCCGAGGGCCGCGACATTCTAGGCTTCATTTCCTACGGCTATGCCCAGATGTTGCTGCGCCTGGATCGCGTTGAGGAATACCTGCTATTCCTCTACTCGCATCGCTATCACGACCACACCCGCGGCAGTTGGACGGCAGGAGAGGTCGCGGGCATCGATGGCGACAATGCCCTGTTTTGTATCCCCGCCCAGTTGACCATCCCTATGCTGGTTCGCTGGATGCTGGTTCTGGAAGATTCCGATGAGGAGAAGCTGTATTTCGCCAAAGGCGTTCCCCGCGATTGGGTGGCGTCGGGCAAAGAGGTAGGGATCGATGGCGCCCCCACGCGATGGGGAAGAGTGAGCCTGAAACTGGCGGCGCAACCCGCCCCCAAGCGGGTGACCGCCAGGGTGCAGTTGGCCCGAGGCGGAGCGCCCAAAGAGATCCATGTCAAGCTGCGCCTGCCGCAGGGGAATTCAGTGCAGACGGTGACGGTGAATGGCCGTCCCGCAGTGCTCGCGGGTGTGCACAACGATACCGTGATCATTGCAACCGGAAAAGAGAAGGAGTTCAAAGTTGTTGGCCAGCTCAGTTAGGTTTGGGCGTCAGTCGCCGATGGCCTCGATCGGCGAACACTCAGGATAAACGCCCGGGCTTTGCGTCACCGCGCGCATATGGCTTACTGTTAAATACGTGAAATTACCCCGCTGCAGTGGAGTCTTGTTGCACGTCACCTCGTTGCCGAGCCGCTACGGTATCGGAGACCTCGGTCAGTCCGCGTACGAGTTCGCGGACTTTCTGGCAGCATCGGGACAAACACTCTGGCAAGTTCTGCCCTTAACCCCGACCGGATACGGCGATTCTCCGTATCAGGGTTTTTCAGCCTTTGCCGGCAATCCTTTGTTCATCGATCTGGAAGCGCTCCGCGCAGGTGGCCTCCTGACGACCGCGGATTTGGCTGGCGCCTCCGCTCTCCCCGAGGACTACGTTGACTTCGGTTCGGTGATCAAGTTCAAGTTGGCGGCTCTGCGGCGCGCGGCGGAAAACTTCTTCGCGCAGGCCCCGCCTGACGAGCGCCATGCCTTTGAGGCCTTTTGCCGGGAGAACGCCAACTGGCTGGATGATTACGCCTTATTCATGGCGTGCAAAGAAGTTCACCAAGGAGCGGTCTGGACAAGTTGGGATCCGGCGATCCGGCAGCGGCAGCCTGCGGCGATGAAAGAATGGGCACGGAAGCTATCGCGCGAGTCAGAGATTTTCAAATACTGGCAGTCCGAGTTTTTTCGGCAATGGCGAAAGCTAAAGACTTACTGCAATGAGCGGGGCATCCGCATGATGGGCGACATCCCTATCTATGTGGCCCACGACAGCGCCGATGTCTGGGCGCACCCGGAGCTGTTTCAACTCGGCGAGCAAGGGAATCCGAC
>Ga0209415_10012013_pt1 | contig 14494 bp, 8 predicted proteins | sample PeaSoiSIISIP2007_FD_187696 | JGI IMG/M metagenome (GOLD analysis project Ga0209415, IMG submission 187696) | Peat soil microbial communities from Weissenstadt, Germany - SII-SIP-2007 (SPAdes) (version 2) | ecosystem: Environmental > Terrestrial > Soil > Wetlands > Peat | place: Germany...
AACCAGGTTTCGGCTCATGTTGGGCTTACATGGCTTCCTCCTGGTCGAGGCTTTGCTTGGCGCACAGGAAGGTGGTGCGAGAGGTGCGCATCGCCATCTGCGGTAGCACCGCGCGTACCCGCGGCGAGATCGGACAGCCGGCCGTGAAAATGCGCCGTGTTCGACGAGAGCACGCGGATCCCGGTGTCGCACGGAACGTGAACGGCGGTGTACGGCCGATCAAACACGCCGGCCCGTCGAAGTAGCCACCTTCACGGTCCCCACCAGAACGAGACCTTGGCGAGGATCACGTCGGACGTCGGTGCGCGCCCGACCGCGCCGAGATTGAGCGTTCCGATGTCGGTCGGGCCCAGCGTGGTCGTGGGGACCTGCGCGCGCGTGTACACCAGGTACAGCGTCGAGCCGAGCAGGTACTCCCAGCGCAGCACGACGTTCACGTTGAGCACGCCCTGTTCGAAGTCGTAGTTGCCGACCGACTGTCCCACGTACGGCGACAGGTCCTGGACGCGCACGTGGGGGCGCGGTCCACCCGGGTCGGACTGGAACTGGGTGAAGTCCGAGTAGTGTCCCGACGCGAGGAACAGCTGCGCGTAGCCCTGCAGCGTGAGCCGGGGCATGAACGTGTACGTCGTGCGCAGCGTGACCCCGACGCTTCGCGCGTCGAGCTTGCCGAACACGGTTCGCCCCGGAACGTAGGCGTTCGCGACGAAGCGCGGCTCTCCGTAGGTCTGCTGCCAGGTGGGCAGCACGTCCAGGTCGAGCTGCGGCATCAGCTTCATCGAGAGCGTGGCGTTGCCGTTCGAGTTGAAGCCGTCCGTGATCGCTTCGGTCGTCTGGTCGATCCCCGCCAGGACCGGCTGCGTCGGGTCCGTCGAGACGGCGAACTCACCCCCGAGCCGGGTCGCACGCTCCAGGGCCGTGCCGTCGCCTACCTCGCGGTCGTCGAACCTCGCCGGCGTGACGTGGACGTTGCCGTAGTACCACCAGAAATTCGACAGGTGCCCCCAGTCGTTGAGGTAGACGGGCTCGCCTAGCAGCAGCCCGTCGATGTTGTCGGTCCGGTTGACGTTCAGGTTCACGTGATTCTCGAGGAAGACCCCAAAGGGCTCGAGCTCGCGGTATTCGATCCACCCCGAGCCCTGCATCAGGTTGGCCCGCGGGTTGAATCCCAGGTCCGTGATGTCCTCCGCGCGCGTCTCGATGTCGGCGCCGATCCCGCCGACCCAGTGCTTGCCGCCGTCCTTGTTGAGGTTGGCCAGAAGGCCGCCTCCGAGGTCGCCGGGGTGGATGACGGTGCCGTCGGCGACCGGGCGTGGCGGCCCGTTCTCCAGCACCGTGCCCACCACCTGACCGCCCACGCTCCACATCCCGTCGGAGGAGCGCCACTTCCAGTCGACGGCGCCCACGTACGCATCGTTGAAGCAGCGGGAGCCCGGCGCGACCGTCTGCGAGGTCGACTGGAACGGATTGAGGGTGACCGGCGCCGGGCACAGCACCGAGGAGGACGGCGACCATGCCGAGGGCGGCATGAGCGGATAGGCGTCGGTCGACTCGGCGTGCGTCACCGCCGTCGCCGTGAACGCCACGTGGGCGTTGTCGCCGATGTCGCGCTTGAGGCGCACGACGTTGAAGCTCGAGAGCGGGTCCAGGCGCCGCGACACGCGCTGACCGTTGCCGAGCTGCACCTGCACGTCGTTGGTCCCCGTCACCGCCTGCACCGTGCCGATCGACCAGTGCTCGCTCAGGCGACCCGTGAGCTTCGACGCGCCGTAGATCGTCGTGGCCTCGGGGACGTCGACGAGCTGCTCGCTATTGGCGGGGTCCGTGCGCAGCGACGGCAGGGGCGGCACCCGTCCGATGCGGCGCGTGTACAGCAGCTGGAACGGCGTCGAGAACGCGTCGATGCCCTCCAGGAAGAACGGGCGCTTCTCGGGGTAGTAGTACGGCACCGTCGACAGGTTGAGCACGACCTGATCGGCCTCGACCTGCGCGAAGTCCGGGTTGATTGTGGCGTCGAGCGTGAGGTCCCCGGTTGGATGCCACTTGAGATCCAGTCCGGCCGACCCCTTGAAGTCCGTCCCGCTGGCCAGCTGCCCCACCGTGGGGTCGCGGCGGCGCACCCGCCCGACCAGGAACGGCCGGAACTCGATGGGGGTGCGCTCGCGCAGCCCGTCGAGGTCGTCGAGGCGGCCGTAGTGGGAGACCTCGCCGCCGACGCTACGCGGGAAGTACGCCCAGGTGTCGTACTCCTGCCTCGCCGAGATGTAGCGCGTGAACTGCAGATCCCAGGACTGGACCGCCCTCGTCGGGAACCGCAGGATTCGCAGCGGGATGCGAAATTCCGCCGTCCAGCCGTGGTCGGTCACGCTGGTGCGGGCGTCCCAGTTCTCGTCCCAGTCCTGGGAGTAGTCGGTGTCGTTGAAGCGGATGGAGTCGTAGAGCGTGCCCGCCGAGTTGATGCCGAACTCGAAGGCGCTCTTGTGGTCCCCGCGCGTGCCCAGATCGACGCTGAAGGCGTCGGCCTCGGTCCAGCGGTCACGGCGCGTCATGCGCTGCGTGACCGGGGTGCGCTGCGGGCAGTCGACGCCCACGTAGACGGCGGCGTCGTCGTAGAGGATGCGCACGGTGGTCGGCTCGCTGGGCGCGGCCCCGTCTTGGGGCATCTTTTGCCTGAACGACGCGGCCGGGGGCGCGATTTTCCACACGGGATCGTCGAGTTTTCCGTCGAGCACCGGCGGCACGGCGACCCTCGTCGCCCGCAGGTGGGGAGCCGGCGGCAGCGAAACGGGAGCCGAGGACGCGCTGCCCGAGGGACCGGGGGACGGAGCAGATGCGGGCGCCGACACCTGGCCCGCCGCGAACCGTGCGGCGAGCGCCAGCACGGCAAACACGGTCACCCCCGCCAGGAGCCTCGCTGCGACTCGGCGCACGGAGCCCGTCATCGGCATTCGATGTCCGCAGGCTAGCTTGCCTTGGGCCGGCAACATGGGAAACCGCGGCGCGGGCCCACCGGTCCGAGCCGCAATGGTCTTCTTCGTTTCACACGGCCTGTTTCTTTCAGCTCGGTGGACGCTTCGTCCCGAGATCGTCTCCTCATGGCGCGCCGAAATCATTCGTCGCATGGCGCGCCGTAGGCTCGGAGCATGGGGAGCGCGCGGACAGTCGTGGCGTGGTGCGCGGCCATGGCCTTCGCGGGAGGGTGCGCGTCGATCGCCGGGCTCGACTCCATCCAGGAGTCGGCCTGCGCTCCCAACTGCGGCGGCACCGACGCAGGCGGCGTGGGTGACGGCTCGGGCGGCGAGCACGAGAGCGGTGACTCGTCGGACGGCGGGACGCCGGAGGCCGCCGGCGCCGACACTGGCGTCGATGAGGCCAGTGACGTCGGGGCGGCGGACGCAAGCGATGGGGCCGAGCCCGACGCCGCTGACGCGATCGCCGACAGCGCCGACGCGGTCGCCGATGCCACCGATGCCGCCCCTGCCGCCGACGCGGTCGCCGACGGCGGCGGCGATGCGACCGGCTGCACCGGGGGGCCGCCGGCTCCGGTGTCCAGCGCGGACAGCGGCGCCGGTCCGACGAGCTTCACCGCGAACTGGGTCGCCTCCTCGGGGGCGACGACCTACGACCTGGACGTCTCGACGAGCAGCAGCTTCTCGTCCTTCGTGCTCGGCAACCAGAACGTCGGCAACGTCACGAGCTACGCCGTCACCGGCCTGGCCTGCGGCACGACGTACTACTACCGCGTGCGCGCCGGCGACGGCTGCGGTGCGAGCGGCAACTCGGGCACGATCACGGCGGCCACGACGGCTTGCTCGACGGCGCCCTGCACCAAGACCATCACGACGTCGCTCTCCCAAGCGAATCCGTTCAGCGCGGCCGTGATCATCAGCTACAGCATGGTCGGCGGCGGCGGCGGCGGCGGGGAGGACCTCTCCAGCACGGCGGGGGCGCCGGGCAGCCAGGCGAGCGGATCGTTCACTCTCGGCCCGGGCATCACGCTCGACGTCTTCGTCGGCGGCGGAGGGGGTTTCGGGGACGCCTCGTGCGTCAACGGCGGCGCGGGCGGCGGCGGCGCGGGGGGGTGGGGCGGCGGGGGAGGCGGCAACGGAAGCAACGGCCTCGGCGCCGGCGGGGGCGGCGGGAGCAGCGCCATCCTGCTCGGGGCGACGCTGCAGGCGTACGCGGCCGGCGGTACGGGCGGAAACACTGTGGCGTCGAGCGACGGGCACGGCGGGGGCGGCGGCACGAACGGCGGCGGCGCAGGCGGCACCGGCGGCCTCGGTGCCGGCACCTCGGGCGGCTCCAACGTCGGCGGCAACGGCTCCGGCGGTGGTTCCGGCGGCAACGGCGCGACGGGCGGCAACGGCAAGTCCGGGTCCGGCAAGGGCGGGAGCAGCGGCGCGAACGGCCAGGTCGGCGCCAGCACCTGCGCCAGCAACTACGGCGGCGGCGGCGGAGGGGGCTACGGCGGAGGGGGTGGGAGCGACTCGGGCTCGAGCGCCAGCCTCGGCGCCTCCACCTGGGCGACGGCCACCGCGTTGCCGGCGGCGGCGGGCAACGGGGGAGGCACGGGCACGGGCGGCAACGCAGGCCTGGTGATCCTCAGCTACACGTCCCCGACCGGCGTGTGCTCGCTCTGACCGAGATCCACCTGGTGCTCATCAAACCATCACGAACCCTGGGCCCGGTGTGTGCCGTCGCCTTTGCAAGCACCGGGTGCGGCGCGCGCACACCCCTCGACGGCCCCTCCTACGAAGTCGCCGAGACCGGCGCCGACTCCGCCGTCCCCCAGCAGGACGCCACGATCGACGTGACGCGGCTCGACACAGGGCCTCCTGACCTCGACGCCCCCGCCCCGGACGCGCCCGGGCCCGACACCGCTCCGTCCCTCTGCGAGCGCGCCTGCCCGATCGGGCAGGCTACATGCGACGACGGCGGCGTGTCCTCCTGCGTCGCCGATGACGCCGGCTGCGGCACGTGGGCGCCGCCGGTCGCCTGCGCCCCGAGCTCCATCTGCGTGGGCGCGGACGGCGGCGGCTCGTGTCACCCCGTCGACGTCGAGCCGCCGCGCCCCGTCGCGCCGCTGTCCACCGCGCGGGTGACCTCGCACCGCCCGGTCTTCCATTGGGCGCTCGCGGGGCAGGACGACGGCGCGCAGGTCGACATCTGCCACGACCGCGCCTGCACCACGCTCGAGACCTCCTTCACGGCGACGGGCACGAGCAGCGCGCCCGGCCAGCCTCTCGCACCCGGCGTCCACTTCTGGCGCCTTCATGGAACCGAAGGCCCGCTCGTCGGCGCAGCGACCAGCGTCGTCTGGGAGGTCTTCGTCCCCGTCCGCGACACGCCGGTGAACACCTCGTGGGGCACCACGCTCGACATCGACGGCGACGGATTCGCCGACCTCGCCGCGTCGGGCGCGGACGCGACGAGCGAGTTCGTCGAGGTCTACGTCTGCACCGGCAGCGCGACGGGCGTCGCGACGAGCCCGGTGAAACTCACCATTCCGAGCAACGAATACCAGGCGGTCGTGCAGAGCGCGGGGGACGTCAACGGCGACGGATACGGCGACCTGCTCGTCGCTACGCCGTCATCCGGGGGCCTGCCCGGCTCCTTCCTCGTCTTCCCAGGCGGCCCGGGCTGGGCCACCGCGCCTCCGGCGGTCGTGCCGGCTCCGGCGGGGGTGCTGGAGCTGGGCACGTCCGCGCAGAGCGTCGGCGACGTCAACGGCGACGGATACGGTGACCTCCTCCTCTCGGCGGTGACGCAGCAAGACGGCGCCCTCGACTACCTCTACCTCGGAGGCCCCGCCGGGCCGTCGCTCAGCCCGCGGTCGTTCTCGGCTGCCAAGCTGGTCGCGCCTGCGCTCGCGACCGACGTCAATGGCGACGGGCTGTCGGACGTCATCATCGGCGTCGTAGGCGGTCCTGGCGGAACCAGCGACGAGGTCGACGTGTACCTCGGTACGCCCGCGGGGCCTTCGACCGCGCCCATCGTGCTCGGTCCCTACCCCAACCCCCCCACCGGGTGGTTCTACGTCCGCGTCACCAGCGGGGGAGATCTGAACGGCGATGGCTACGGCGACATCCTCGTGGCCCTCGAGCCCACCGAGCCCGGGTGGGTCGACGTCTACATGGGCAGCGCGTCGGGGCTGTCCGCTGCGCCCATCGCGATCCAGGCGCCCACCGTGGCCGGCGTCATCGCCTGGGGGATACAGCCGGCCGGCGTCGGCGACATCGACGGCGACGGATACGACGACGTCATGCTTGGCGTCCGCGGCCCGACCGAGGGCTTCGCGTACGTCTACCGCGGCGGCGCCGCGGGCGTGTCCACGACGCCGACGGCCACGCTGCAGCAGCCCGCGACCTCGCAAGGTCAGTTCGCGGATCCGGTGATGGGCATCGGAGACGTCAACGGCGACGGGTTCGCCGACGTGGCCATCGGCCAGTACAGCGGCTCCGATGAGCTCTTCTATTACCCGGGCAGCGCGGTCGGATTGCCGGCCACGCCGATCATCATCGCCGGTCCGGCCGGCGTCGGCGCGTTCGGGGACAGCATCGCCATCGGCGACGCGCCGTGGTGCACCGAGGGCGGACAGGGGACCTAGCGGATCATCTACGGCAGCAGATCGGGCACCGGCGGCACCGGCAGCGGTCCGTTCGGCACGGGCCCATTCGACGCCGTGATCGGCGGACCGCTCGCGGTCCCCACCGGTGCATAGACGACCACCGTCTCCCCATCGTGCAGCGTGTCCGTCCGGCCGCGCCGGTTGATCCGCTCCATCGTGCGCACCGGCACGTCGAACCGCTTCCCGATCGCCTCCAGCGTGTCGCCCGCGCGCACCGCGACCACGACGCGCTTGAACCCCCGGTCGTGCTCGAGCGTCGCGAAGAACTCCTCCGACCCCAGCGGCAGCACCCGCACGTCGCTCTCGCTCGCGACCACCACGTGCCCCAGGTCCGCGCCCTGAGGCACGAACGCCTGCACCGTCATCCCCTCCTGCAACCTCGCGCCCGGGTCGATGTCGTTCCACCGGTCCAGATCGTCGACCGACACGTGGAGCGCCGCCGCGATCTCCCGCAGCGTGTCGCCCACCTGCACGCGGTAGAAGACCCGCTTGCGGTCCGGGTACACGAACTCGTCGGCGGGCACCACGACCGTGGGCCGGCCCGAAGCGGAAGTGCCCCCCGCCGTCGGCGCCATCGCCGGCGCATCCGTATGGGGCACGAGCAGCACCGTCCCGCCGCGCACGGCCTCCCCCGGGGCGATGGCGTTGAGCTCCACCAGCTTCTGCGTCGTCGTCCTGCGTGCCGCCGCGATCTGATCCAGCGTCTCCCCGAACCGCACGACGTACCGGTCGAGCGCCGGCTGACCGGCGCGCATCTTGGTGAGCCCCTGCGTGGCGGCCTCGCCCTTGCCGCGCGGCACCTTCACCGGGTACGCGGTCTCCCCCTCCCCCGGCGGCGGCGTGCGCGACGCGCGCAGCTCGGGATTGAGAGCCTCGACCTCCCTGGGCGTGCACCCCGCCGCCTGCGCCACCAGCGCCAGCGGCGTGCCGGGCGAGACGTTCACCTCGTCTCCCTCGACGGGCGGATCGATCTGCAGATCCGAGAACCCGAACGCTGCGAGGTTGTGCGCGACCACCGCCGACGCGATGATCTTCGGCACGTAGAGCGTCGTCTCCCAGGGCAGCGTGCCCTCGGTGCGCTCGAGCGACCAGAAGTCGTTCGTGTTGTACCGCTTCACGACCGAGGCCAGGCCCCCGTAGCCCATGTTGTACGCCGCGATCGCCAGGTCCCAGCTGCCGAAGCGACGGTGCAGGTCCGCCAGGAAGTCGGCCGCGGCCGCGGTCTCGAGCTGCGCGCTCATCCGCTGGTCCACCCAGCGGTCGATCGACAGGCCGTAGATCTTCGCCGTCTCGGGCATGATCTGCCAGAGCCCCACCGCGCCTGCCGCCGAGCGCGCGACCGGCTCGAAGCCGCTCTCGATCATCGCCACCCACACGAGGTCCTCGGGCAGCGACTTGCTGCGGAGCGCCCGGCGCATCATCTCGCGCCAGCGCCCCGAGTGCCGGAACAGGTTGGCGAAGGTGGCTCGCCCCCGAGGGTCGTCGCGGAAGAACTCGAGGTAGCGCACCACGCGCTCGTCCCAGCGCACGGGCAGGTCGGGCATGTCGAGCTTCGTGAGCCACGAGCGGTCCTTGGTCGCATCCTGGGGAGGAGGTGCCGTGGGCGCTGCCGGGGGGACGCCCGTTGCGTGCACGTGCGGTCCGGGCTCGCCCGGCATCACGAAGGGCATCTCGCCCGGCCAGGCCGTGCCCTGCGCCGGGGCCGCCGGCGGGAACAGCTCCAGCTCGGCCTCGCGGAGCGCGCGCAGCTCGGGGGTCTCGGCCCCGGCGGAGGTGTCCTCGACGGTCGGCGCTCCGGCGATGCTGCGCCTCGTCCCCGACTCGCTGGCGTGCCGGGTGGCAGCCTTCGGCTTGCCGGGGTGCGGATCGGCGGCCCGTGCCGTCGTCATGGCGAGGACCAGCGCGCAGCCGGCCCCCGCGGCGGCAAGCCGCGCGGGTGACATCGCCCGAACGCTCGCACGCAGGGGGGATGTGGTCAAATTCAGGACGACAGCTCGCAAGCGATGAGTGGCTCCTCCCCGGAGCACCTCACGGCTGCCTCTGCACGCGGATGCGCCCGTCCGCGTGATCGCTGCCGTAGTCGGTCCAGTAGACGTTGGTGGCGTCGGTGGCGATGCCGGTGGGCGCGTCCTCCCTGGAGGCGAACACGGTGGGGTTCTGGCCGCACCCGCCGGGCGCGCAAGAGCGGACGTCGTCGCCGTCGTGGTCCGTCCAGTACACGCGGGTCGTGCCGAGCGCGATGCCCTGGGCGCCGAACAGCTTGCTGGCGAGCGTCGTCTGCGCCCCGCTGCAGCCGGACAGGGGGCATGCGAGGACACGCCCCCCTTGCTCGTCGCCGTACACAGTGAAGAAGATGGTCGTCGCGGTCACGACGATGTCGAGCGGATCGTCGTACGCGGTCCCGAGCACGGTGGGAGCAGCGGGGCACCCCGCGAGCGGACAGCGCAGGAGCTGCCCGCCGTCGGCGTTCGTCGTGAAGTACACGTTCGATCCGTCGAGCGCGATGCCGCGCGGTTGACTCAGGCCCGATGCGAGGACGGTGGGCTTGGCGCACCCGGAAAGGGCGCAGGCGACCACCTGCCCGTCGGTGGTCCCTGAGCCCATGTTGGTCCAGTACACGCGCTGCGCGTCGAGGACCACCGCGCCTGGGAAGTTCAGACCCGACGCGAGCACCGTGGGCCCTGCCGGACAGCCGCCGATGGCGCACTTCATCACCTGGCCGTCGGTGCCGGTCGAGCCTTCGTCGGCCCAGTACACGTTCGTCGCGTCGACCGCGATGCCCGCGGGGTACCCCTGCTCGGAGGCGAGCACCGTGGGCTGGTTGCCGCAGCCGTCGATGGCGCATCTCATCACCTGCCCGGTCGTGTGGTTGGTCCAGTAGACGCTCGTCTTGTCCACCACGATGCCGTCCGGGCCGCCCTGCCCGTCGGCGAGCACGCCCGCCAGCGACGGACCCGCGTCGGGAGCGCCGCTCTCGGCGGCGGCATCTGCGGAGGCTCCCGCGTGCGTGTCGGCTCCGGCATCGGCGTGCTCACCGGCGCCAGGCGCACTCCCCGAGCCGCACGCCGCTTCGGCCAGCAGGCACGCCAGCGACAGGGGCAATGCGAGGAGGGGATACCGCACGACTTGCGGTGAAGCGTAGCAGCTCGCCACCTCAAGGCATCGCCTGCGCCTGGGCCTGTGGCTTCGCCTCGTCAGGCTTCGGCAGGTCCTCTCCCAGCGCAGGCAGCGTGCTGGCATCGAAGCCGGGGGGCACCTGCCACACCTCCTTGGTGGGCGGATACACGTCGCGCGAGTTTTCCACCTTGCGCGTCCCGTCCCGGTAGGCCAGCACGCGAGACCGGAAGAGCTCCATGCCGTCGATGCCCTTCTGCTTTCGCTTGGGCCTGGACACGGTCGGGTCTTCCTCGACCTTGCGCTCGTAGGGGGTCGTCGAAAGGACCTGCTTGCCGAAGGTCACCTCGATCGGCTTGTCCGCCCCGAGCAGCTCCATCTGCAGGATGTTGGCGCTCACCGTCGCGTGCACGACGACCGGGAACGTGAACGGGTTTCTCACCTTGAGATCGACCACCGGATACACGACCGTCGCGTCGAGCCCCGAGGGGATGTAGCCGCTCGGCCTGGAGTGCGGCAGCCGCTGCACGATGTCGAGGCCCGCGAAGAACGCGATCGCGTGGAGCGTCGAGGCCACCTGGCAGGTCCCGCCGCCCGTGCCCTCCTTGTACTCGCCCTTGACGATCTCGAAGGCCGTCTTGAACCCGTTGTCCTCGGTGCGGGGGCCGACGACGTCGTTGAAGCTCACCAGCTGCCCCGGCTCCATCACCAGGCCGTCCACGTGCGAGGCCGCGACCTCGATGTTGCGCGCCCGCGGCCCCTGATCGCCGTAACGCGAGAAGTACGTCTTGAACGAGGCGACCACCTGGGAGATGTCGATCCGCGCGAGCGAGGCCCGGGTCACGCGCGGGGCGACGTCCACGAACGGCAGCTCGATCTCGACCACGCTCGCGTCGAGCGCGGCGCGCGCCACCCGGTCGGCCGCGGCATCGGCGTCGAGGGCGCGACCGTTCTTCTCGGGCAGCACGTCGTGACGGTCGAGGTCGAGCCGCGCCGGCACGGGCGGCACGTCGAGGTCCTCCTTGAGAGGCACCAGGCGCTCGACGACGGCCCGGGGATCGACCTCCGGCTCGAGCGGCACGTCGAGCTCGCCCCGGCGCGCGAGATCGGCCTGGTGGGCTCGCGTCAGGGGATCGCCCTCGCGCCCCAGGCGCAAGGCTCGCGAGGTCACCGCGTCGACGTCCACCTGGACGCCTAGCTCCTCCAGGGAAGCCTCGAGCACCGGACGCACTGCGTCGCCGTCCTTCACTACGAGCCGCACCCGCCGTCCCTGGAGCGCTGCCGCGCGCGCCTCGACGACGGCACGAACGCTCCCCCCCGCCGCGACAGCCTCCCCGTCTACCCGCAGCCCCGGCAGGGCCCCGCCTCCGTCGTGCGACAGCGACAGGGGCCACCATCGGCCCGTTGCTGAACAGGCTCCCGCCGCGCCCGCTGCGAACAGCAGGCCCAGCGTTGCGATGGTGGTCAGGACTGGCGACCGCACGACTTCGTCTCCCCGGCGATAACGCCCACCCGCAGTATCCATCATCCCCGTCCCCCTTGCCTTATTTTGGCCGATGGGATGGGCTTGCCTACGGCGGATGAAGGCTTGTCCCCAGTGCCACATCCGGTATCCGCAGGACGCGGTCTTCTGCTTCCTGGACGGCGCCTCGCTGGCCGACATCCAGGATCCGCTCATCGGCACCACCATCGCCGGTCGCTACCTCATCCAGGGCGTCATCGGCGAGGGCGGCATGGCCACGGTGTACAAGGCGACGCACAAGCTCGTCGACCGGATCTGCGCCGTGAAGGTCATGAACCCGGCGATGGCCTCGGACACGACGGTGCGCGAGCGCTTCCGCCGCGAGGCCAAGGCGGCGCAGTCGCTCGCCCACCCGAACGTCATCGAGATCTTCGACCAGGGCGAGACCGCCGACGGCGTGCCGTACATCGTCATGGAGCTGCTGGCCGGCAAGACGCTGGCCGAGCTGGTCGAAAAGGGCGGGATGGCGCTCGCGCGGAGCATGCCCATCATGATCCAGGTGGCCCGAGGCATCGCGCGCGCCCACGACCTGGGCGTCGTACACCGCGACCTCAAGCCCGAGAACATCTTCATCGTCAGCCGGCCGGACGGCTCCGACCTCGTGAAGATCCTGGACTTCGGCATCGCGCGGTCACGCAGCGATTCGCGCCTCACGAACGCCGGAGAGCTGTTCGGCACGCCCCAGTACCTGGCCCCCGAGCGCATCAGCGGCGGCGAGGCCGGACCCAGCGTGGATCTGTACGCCCTCGGGGTCATCTTCTTCGAGATGTCGACGGGCAAGCTGCCCCTCGAAGCGAACGACCCTACGAGCTTCCTCATCAAGCACATGAAGGACATCCCGCCGCGCGCGCGGACGGTGAACCCCAAGGTGCCCGAGGCGCTCGACACGCTCATCGCCCAGCTGCTCGAGAAGGACCCCAAGGCGCGCCCGGTCGACGCGCACCGCATCGAGAACGATCTCATCGCGATGGCCCGCTCGATGAGCATCCGGCCGCCTCCGGACGCCGACGACGAGCCCGAGAGCTCGCAGCGCGCGGTGACGGTGCTGCCCCCGGTCGGAGTGCAGCAGTGGGCCAAGCGGCTCGAGGTCTTCGAGCAGATGCTCAAGCGCGCCGATGGCGGCGCCCCCAAGGGGCACGACGGCACGCTCGGCGACGTGCGCAAGCAGGTCAAGGAGCTGTCGGACGTGCGCAACTCCAGCGCGGCCGAGCAGCGCAAGCTCGAGGACATCGACGCCCGCGGGCGCGACGGCCGGCAGCGGTTCGGCAACGCGGTGGAGGCCCTGGGCCTCGACGCCTCGAAGGCCAGGGACGACCTGCGCGCGGCCCGCACCGAGCTGGAAGCGGCGGCAAAGGAAACCAAGATCAAGAGTGAGGCGTACCTGGCCGCCCAGCGCGAGGTCGTCTCCTGGGAGGGTCGCTCCGGACTGCAGGAGCCCTACGCCCAGATGGCGGAGGCCTACCGCGCCTGCGCCACGGCCGTCGACGAGTGGCTGGTCGTACGCAAGCGCGAGCGCAAGGCGCAGGGCGCGGTCGAGGACCGGGAGCGCAACGTGACCGATCTCGACTACCAGATCGCCGAGCTACGCACGGCCCTGGCCAACCACGAACAGCGGATCGACCGCGACCGCGACGCCACCGAGAAGCGCCTCGTCGAGCTCAACGCCAAGGCCGAGCTCGTCGAGGGGCAGCTGCTGCAGCTCGCCACCCGGTTCTGCGAGCCCCTGCGCGGCCGGGCGGAGCTGGGGAGCTACTTCCAGCAGCTGGAGTCAGAAGCGGCCGCGCCGGGGTAGACTCGGCCGCCGATGCGAACCGCTGCCCTGCTCCTCGTGCTCGCCGCTGCGTGCGGCGGAAGCGCCGCCTCCGTTCCGCAAACGCTGGTGCTGCCCGTGCTGCCCGACGTGCGCGCCCCCCGCCCCCTGTGTCCGAAGGGACCGGCGCAGACGTCCACACCGGCCACGGCGACTCTGGCGGGACTGCAGCGCCCGAAGGCGGTCCCCCTGACGGTGCCGGCGTCCGTACAGGCGCTCCTCTCCGCCGCCGACCGCAGCGACGACGACAAGAAGCTCGACGCGGGCAGGCACCCGGGCGAGCTACTCGCCTTCCTCGGCCTCAAGCCGGGCATGCACGTGGCGGACCTCGCGGCCGGCGGCGGCTACACGACCGAGCTGCTCGCGCGCGCCGTGGGCCCGAGCGGCAAGGTCTGGAGCCAGAACAACTCGACGTTCCTCAAGTTCGTCGACAAGCCCTGGACCGACCGGCTCGCCAAGCCCGTCAACAAGGGCGTCGTGCGTGTGGTGAGCGAGTTCACCCTGCCCCCGGACGCCAAGAACCTCGACGCCGTCGTGATGGTGCTCGTCTACCACGACACGGTGTGGGTGGGCGCCGACCGCGACAAGATGAACAAGGCCGTGTTCGACGCCCTGAAGAGGGGTGGCCAGTACGTCGTGGTGGACCACACTGCGATCGAGGGTCACGGCACGCAGGACGTGAAGACGCTGCACCGCATCGACGAGCTGACGGTGATCCGCGAGGTCGAGCGAGCCGGCTTCCAGCACGCGGGCTCCGGCGACTTCCTCCGTAACCCGGACGACACACGCGACTGGAGCGACTCGCCGCGCGAGGCAGGCGAGCGCCGCGGCACGAGCGACCGCTTCGTGCTCAAGTTCGTGAAGCCCTGAAAAGCGCTACCATCCGGGGCCGCGATGGAAGGGCGTCCGCCGAATCTCGACACCACGCAGGTCCTGGTGATGGTCCTCGCCGGCGGCGAGGGCAAGCGCCTGTACCCGCTCACGCTCGATCGCGCCAAGCCCGCCGTGCCGTTCGGCGGTCGCTATCGCATCATCGACATCGTCCTGTCGAACTTCGTCAACTCCGGCGTGTCGCGCATCAAGGTGCTCACGCAGTACAAGAGCGCGTCGCTCGAGGAGCACATCGCGCGAAACTGGCGGCTGGCTCCCATCCTCGACCAGTTCATCGAGGCCATCCCCGCGCAGCAGCGCACCGGCAAGACCTGGTACCGCGGCTCGGCCGACGCCGTTTGGCAGTGCGTGCACGTCATCAACGACGAGAACCCGGAGCTCGTGTGCATCTTCGGCGGGGATCACGTCTACAAGATGGACGTGCGCCAGATGCTCGCGTTCCACCAGGAGGCGCGGGCCGACGCGACCGTGGCGGCCATCCCGGTGCCGCGCAGCGCCGCGCACGACCTGGGCGTCATCGAGGTCGACC
>Ga0209415_10012014_pt1 | contig 14493 bp, 12 predicted proteins | sample PeaSoiSIISIP2007_FD_187696 | JGI IMG/M metagenome (GOLD analysis project Ga0209415, IMG submission 187696) | Peat soil microbial communities from Weissenstadt, Germany - SII-SIP-2007 (SPAdes) (version 2) | ecosystem: Environmental > Terrestrial > Soil > Wetlands > Peat | place: Germany...
CCCCCAGCCTCGTCTTCGAGCAGTCCTATGGCGGGGTGGACGGCGACAGCGCCTCCTCGGCCGAGCTCTACGCGCTCATGTCGGCGCTGGCCGATGTGCCGATCCGGCAATCCTTCGCCGTCACCGGATCGGTCGACCAGCTGGGCCGCGTCCAGGCCATCGGCGGCGTCAACGAGAAGATCGAGGGCTTCTTCGACGTCTGCCGGACCAAGGGCCTCTCCGGCGAGCAGGGCGTGCTGATCCCCGCCTCCAATGTCCGGCATTTGATGCTGCGCCATGACGTGGTGGACGCGGCGCAGGCCGGGCGCTTTCGCATCATCCCGGTGGAGTCGATCGATCAGGGGATCGAGCTTTTGACCGGGATTCCCGCGGGCGCCGTCGATATTTCGGGGCAATACCCGGCCGGGACCATCAATCAGAGAATCGCCGCGCGCTTCGCTGCCCTATCCAGGAAGGCACGCCAGCAGGGGCCGCAGGATCGCCAGCGCCAGCGTAAGGAGAAGCCCCGTGGCTAGCTTCGCCGTCGCAAGGGTCGTGGTTGCCTGCGACGCGGCGGGAGAGATCGCGCCGGCGATCAAAGCCGGCAGCCGGCTCGCCGCCCATTGGCGTGCACGGCTGCACGTGGTCTTCGTCGAGGATCCGAACCTGCGCCTGCTGGCCGGCCACCCCCAGGTGCGCCACGTGAGTTTGGTTTCCGCGGGGCCGGCCACGGTCGCCGCGGCCGACATGGAGTGTATCTTCCTCGCCATGGCGGAGCGCGCACGAGGCATGGTGGCCGAGCAGGCCGGGCGCCACGGGCTCGATTGGTCCTTCGCCGTGGTCAGCGAGGTGCTCTCGGCCGCCTCCTTCGGGATGACGGAAAACGACTTTCTTGTGGTCGAAGGGACGGCGCGGCCTTTCGCCGGCCAGATGCGCCTTCGCTCCCGCTTCTATTCCCTAGCCCTCGCAACCGCCCTGCCGGTGCTAATGATCCGGCCACGCCACCATCCACGCCGGATCGTGGCCGCCGTTTTCGGACCGGACTCCCCCGGCTTGCGCCGGGCCCTGGCCGCCGCTGGCGATATGGCTGCGGCCGCCGATGGCCCGCTTCTAGTGCTGGTCGGCCCCGAGGCTCCCGGCGCCGCCGAGATCGGGCAAATCCTGGCGGCGAGCGGTCATCTGCCCGAGGCCGGACTCCGCGTCCAGGCCATCGCCGGTCCTGCTACATTGCAGAATATCCATGAGAGCCATCTAAACCATGCGCTCTTGGTGCTGGACGGGACGGCGGCGATCGGCGGGCAGAGCGACCTCCAGGCGCTCGCCGCCAAGGCCGATTGCGATGTGCTGCTGATGCGCTGAGGATGCCGGCAAAAGCCCCTCATTGAGAACTTGGGTGTTCAGGAGAGAAACAGAATGAAAGTCTCCGATGTCATGACCCACCGCGTGGTGACGGTGGGACCTTCCGCCACGGTGGCCGATGCGGCGCGACTGATGCTGGACCACAGGGTCAGCGGCCTGCCCGTGGTCGACGGCAGAGGCGGGCTGCTGGGCATTGTGACCGAGGGCGATCTCTTGCGCCGGAGCGAGTCCGGCACCGAGCGCCAGCGGCCCCATTGGCTGGAGTTCATCCTCGGCCCCGGGCGTTTGGCCAAGGAGTATGTCCATAGCCATAGCCGCAAGGTCGCCGATGTAATGACCAAGGAAGTGGCGACGGTCGGCGAGAATGTCAGCATCGACCGGGTCGTCGACCTGATGGAGCGCCGGCGGATCAAGCGCCTGCCCGTCATCCGCGGCGGCAAGATCGTGGGCATCATCAGCCGGGCCAATTTGCTCCACGCCCTGGCGGGGATGCAGATGCCGGCGACGGCTGCCGACGACGCGACGATCCGCAAACGCCTGATGGCCGAGCTGGCGAATCAGCCCTGGGCGCCGCGTGCCTCCACCAATATCGTGGTGCGCAACGGCGTGGTCCATCTCTGGGGCGTGCTGTTCGACGACCGCGAGCGCGAAGCCCTCAAGGTCGCGGCCGAGAACCTGCCCGGCGTCAAGGCGGTGAAGGACCACATGGTCTGGGTCGAGCCGATGTCCGGCATGGTGGTGGAAACCGATGAGCCGGCACGCCCGAAGGCGAGGACCAAAAAGAAGAAACCGGCTAAGCGATAGCCTTTGGTCCATCTCCCCCGCTTCGCGGCAGAGAGGCGGACTAGCGGCGCCGCGCCAGGGTCCGCTCGGCGGCTGCCTCTATGGCGTCCGCATCCAATCCGTAGGCGGCATAGAGATCGGGAATGTCGCCTGACTGGCCGAAGCTCGCCACGCCCAGCGGCTGGATGGGCTGGCCGCGCACGGCGCCGAGCCACGACAGGGTGGCCGGATGTCCGTCAATGACCGTGACCAGCGCCGCGTCCCGCGCCAGCGGCGCCAGCAGCCGGTCGATGTGGGATCGGCCGGGCTCGGCGATCCAGCCGGCATGCAGCCGGTCGGCCGAGGTCACGCTCAAGAGGCCGATCCTGGCATGGCGCTCGCCCAGCTTCGCCACCGCCGCGATCGCCTCGGGCATCACCGCGCCGGTGGCGACCACCGCGATCTCCGCCTCCGGCGAGGGCTCGCGGATCCAGTAGCCGCCGGCCGTCACCGTCGCGCCGTCGAGCTGGCGCTTCGGCTGCTCGAGCGGCCGGGTGGAGAGACGCAAATAGACCGAACCGCCGTCAGGCCGCTGCATATGGTCGAAAGCCCAGGCCATGACGACGGCGAGCTCGTCGACGAAACTGGGCTCGAACATGGTCAAGCCCGGCTGGCCGAGCCCGATCAGGGGCGCGATCACCGACTGATGGGCCCCGCCTTCGGGTGCGAGCGTCAGGCCCGAGGGTGTTGCGACCAGCAGGAAGCGGGCGTCCTGGTAGCAGGCGTAGTTGAGAGCATCGAGCCCGCGGGAAATGAACGGGTCATAGACAGTGCCCACGGGCAATAGCCGCTCGCCGAACAAGGGTTCGGCGAGGCCGAGCGCGGCCAGCAGCAGGAACAGGTTGTTTTCGGCGATGCCGAGCTCGATATGCCGGCCCTCGGGCGAGCGCAGCCATTTCTGGGCCGAGACCAGCTTGCGCTCCCGGAACACATCGGAATGAGGCGCCCGAGCAAAGAGCCCGACCTGGTTCACCCAGCCGCCGAGATTGGTCGAGACCGTGACATCGGGCGATGTCGTGACCAGGCGCTGCGCCAACGGCCCGCCGGCCTTGGCCAGTTCGATCATGATCCGCCCGAACCCTTCCTGGGTGGAAAGGCTGTCGCCGGCCGGCGTCGCCACGGCAGGCACCGGCAACAAGCCGGACAGCGCCTGGTTTCTTGGCGCGACACTCTTCTTGCTGCCGTCGAGGAAAACGGCCAGCCGACGGGCCATGGCGCGATCGAGGCCGGCGAGCGGCTCCCACTCCTCGCCCGGCGCGATGCCTTGATCCGCCTGGAAGCGCTCCATCTGGGCCTCATTCATCAGGCCCGCATGGTTGTCCTTGTGGCCGGCGAAAGGCAGGTTCCTGCCCTTGATCGTGTACGCGACGAAGCAGGTGGGAGTCTCGGATCTGCCGGCCGCGTCGAAGGCTTCGACGATCGTCTCCATGTCGTGACCGCCGAGATTGGTCATCAGCCGGTGAAGCGCGCCGTCGTCATGGGAGGCCAGGATGCGCCGGACGCCGATGTCGCTGGCGAAGTCCCGCTCGAGTTCGCGCCGGAATCCCGCTCCGCCTTCGAAGGTGAGGGCTGAATAGAGATCGTTCGGGCAATCGTCGATCCAGCGCCTGAGCGCTTCGCCGCCGGGCCTGGCGAAGACCTCTTCCAGCAGCTTGCCGTATTTCAGCGTGACCACGTTCCAGCCGACGGTGCCGAAGAAGGAATGGATCTTCTGGAACAGCTGGTCGTGGACCACGCCGTCGAGGCTCTGCCGGTTGTAGTCGATGATCCACCAGAGGTTCCGGACGTCCTGCTTCCAGCCTTCCAGCAGGGCCTCGAACACATTGCCTTCATCCAGCTCGGCGTCGCCGATGAGGGCGATCATGCGGCCCGGCGATGCGGCGAGCAGGCCGTGGGTCTGGAGATAATCCTGCACCAGGCTCGCGAACAGGGTGACGCCGACGCCGAGCCCGACCGAGCCCGTGGAAAAATCGACCCGCACCTTGTCCTTGGTGCGCGAGGGATAGGATTGCGCCCCGCCCATGGCCCGGAACCGCTCGAGCGCCTCGCGGCTCTGCCGGCCCATCAGGTACATGAGGGCATGGAACACCGGCGCGGCGTGAGGCTTCACCGCCACCCGGTCCTCGGGCCTGAGGGCATGGCCGTAGAGGGCCGAGAGCAAGGTCACCGAGGAAGCGCAGCTCGCCTGGTGGCCGCCGACCTTGAGGCCGTCGCGGTTCGCTCGCACGTGATTGGCGTGATGGATCGTCCAGGTCGCGAGCCAGAGCGCCCGGCGCTCGAGCGCCTCCAGGCAGGCGATGCGCTCGGCGAAATCGGCGGCGTCGGTTCGGTCGATGACGGCGGGCTCGGCCATGGCCCACGAGTATAGTCTTGGCGCCGTGACAGCGAATTGCGAAGATGGCGCCCCGAGGGGATCGCCTCGGCCTGAAATTGCGAGCGAGCCGCCATGAAACGTCCGAAATTGCCGAAACACGATCTCGACGCAATCGACCTCAAGATTCTCGCCGCCCTCCAGGACGATGCGCGAATCGCCAACACCGACCTGGCCACGGCCGTCGGCCTCAGCCCCGCCCCCTGCCTGCGCCGGGTCCGCGCGCTGGAGCAGGCGGGCGTCATCCGGCGGCATGTCAGCCTGGTCGACCCCCGCGCCGTGGGGTTGCCGGTCAGCGTCTTCGTCAACGTCTCGCTGGAACGGCAGATAGAGTCTGCCCTCAACCGGTTCGAGAGCTCCGTGCGCAACCGGCCGGAGGTGATGGAGTGCTATCTGATGACGGGCGACGCGGATTATCTGCTGCGCGTCGTCTGCGCCGATCTCGACGCCTATGAGCGCTTCGTCATCGAGCATCTGACCAAGATCCCTGGCGTCTCCTCGATCCGCTCCTCCTTCGCTCTCAAGCAGGTGAAGTACTCGACCGCGCTCCCCGTTGCGCGCTAAGAGCACGGCTCAGAAATCATCGAGTTCGAAACCGGCCATGAACGCCAGCACCCATGTCCTGACTTTGATCGGCGCCAGCAGGCTGCCGGAGGTCGCCATCGCCGCGGCGAAGCTGATGGGCGAGATCGGGGCGACGACGACCGGACCCGATTGGCTCGCGCCGGGGATCGCCTGCGATGTTCCCTTTGCCGGCGCCGATCCGATGCGGGTCGAGGCCGCAATTCGCGCGCGATTTGCCGGCGCCGCCCTCGACCTCGCCGTCCAGGAGAGCGCCGGCCGGCGTAAGCGTCTCCTCATGGCCGACATGGAATCGACCATCATCACCCGCGAGCTGATCGACGAGATCGCCCATCTCGCGGGGTTCGGCGAAATCATCGCCGCCATCACAATGCGCAGCATGCGGGGCGAGGTCGACGTCGCCCAGTCCCTGCGCGAGCGTGTCGCCATGCTCGCCGGCCAGCCGGAGAGCATCTTGCAGCGCGTCGAGGGGCTGATCGAATTGATGCCCGGCGCCAAGACCCTGGTCCGCACCATGCGGGCAAGTGGCGCCCGCACGGTGCTGGTCTCCGGCGGGTTCGATCGCTTCGCCCGCATCGCGGCGTCAGATTGCGGCTTCGACGAGTTCCACGCCAACCGGATCGAGGTCGCCGATGGAAAGCTCACTGGCAAGGTCGCGGAACCCATCCTCGACCGGGCCGGGAAGCTCGCGGCGCTGAAGCGGATCGCCGCGGATCTCGGCCTGCCGCTTGGCGCCACGGCCGCCATCGGCGACGGCGCCAACGACATAGGCATGTTGCAGGCCGCCGGGCTTGGTGTAGCCTTCCGCGCCAAGCCCGCTGTCGTCGCGGCCGTGAGAATCCGCCTCGACCATGGCGACCTGACCGGACTGCTCTATATGCAGGGCTATCGCACTGAGGAATTCAAGGAGTAGCGATATGCCCTTGCCGCCGAAGCCGACGAAACGGCCCGAGCGTCCGTATTTCTCCTCCGGCCCCTGCGCCAAGCGGCCGGGCTGGTCGCTTGACGCGCTGAACGCGGCCTGCCTCGGCCGCTCCCATCGCTCGAAAGCCGGCAAGGCGAAGCTCGCCGAGGTGATCGAGCGCAGCCGCGCGATCCTGAACATGCCGGCCGACTGGCGGCTCGGCATCGTCCCGGGCTCGGACACTGGCGCGATGGAGGCGGCCCTGTGGTCGCTGCTGGGGTCGCGGGGGGTGGAGGCACTGGCCTGGGAGAGCTTCGGCAGGAGCTGGCTTGCCGACGTGGTCGAGCAGCTCCGCCTGACCGACGTCCGCAAGCTCGAGGCGCCCTATGGCCGGCTGCCCGATCTCGCCGCCGTCGACTTCAACCGCGACGTGGTCTTCACCTGGAACGGCACCACTTCGGGCGTGCGCGTGCCGAACGGCGACTGGATCCCCGCCCTGCATGAGGGGCTCGCGATCTGCGATGCCACCTCGGCCGCCTTCGTCATGGCGCTGCCCTGGGACCGGCTCGATGTCGTCACCTGGTCCTGGCAAAAGGCGCTGGGCGGCGAGGCGGCGCACGGCATGCTCGCGCTCAGCTCGCGGGCGGTCGCGCGGCTGGAGACGCACCTGCCGGCCTGGCCCATGCCCAAGGTCTTCCAGCTCGCCCCCAAGGGCAAGCTGAACGAGGCGATCTTCCGCGGCGAGACGATCAACACGCCCTCCATGCTGGCGGTGGAGGACGCGCTCGATTCCCTGCGCTGGGCCGAATCCGTGGGTGGACAGGCCGGTCTCATCCGGCGCACGGAAGAGAACTTCGCCGCCATCGCCGGCTGGGTCGCGCGCACGCCCTGGATCGAGTTCCTGGCCGAGGATCCGGCAGCGCGCTCGACCACGTCCGTCTGCCTGAAGATCGTCGATGGCTGGTTTGCTGTCCTCGACGCTGAACATCAGGCCAACGCCGTCGCCGCCCTCGCCGACCGGCTCGAGAAGCTTGGCGTGGCTTTCGACATCGCCGGCCACCGCGATGCCCCGCCGGGCTTGCGCCTGTGGGCCGGCGCGACGGTGGAGTGCCGCGACCTGGAAGCCTTGTTTCCCTGGCTCGACTGGGCCTACGCGGCGCTCAGGTCCGAAGCCGGCGCGCCGACATGACGTCGAGGTAAGGCCATGCATCGCGTCTTGATCGCCGATGAGTTGAGCCCGCGGGCGGTTGAGATCTTTCGCCACCGCGGCATCGCGGTGGATGTCCGGACCGGACTTTCGCCCGAGGCGTTTGCTGCCGCGGTCGGCGACTATGACGGCTTGGCGGTCCGCTCGGCGACCAAGGTGACCGCCGCGATCATCGGGGCAGGCCGCAAGCTCGCGGTCATCGGCCGGGCCGGGATCGGCATCGACAATATCGACCTTGCGGCGGCGACCCAGCGCGGCATCGTGGTCATGAACACGCCTCACGGCAATTCGGTGACCACGGCCGAGCACGCGATTGCCATGATGTTCGCGCTCGCTCGCCAGATTCCCGCCGCCGATCGGTCGACCCGGGCCGGCAAATGGGAGAAGTCGCGCTTCGTCGGCGTCGAGCTTACCGGCAAGACGCTCGGCATCATCGGCTGCGGCAATATCGGCGCCATCGTCGCCGACCGGGCCCATGGCCTGAAGATGAAGGTGATCGCCTATGATCCCTATCTGTCAGAGGGCCGGGCCGAGAATCTGGCAGTCGAGAAGGTCGAGCTCGCCGAGCTCCTGGGCCGCGCCGATTTCATCACCCTCCACACTCCGCTCACCGACGCCACCCGGCACATGATCGATGCCGCGGCCCTGGCGAAGACCCGGCCGGGGGTTCGCCTCATCAATTGCGCCAGGGGCGAGCTGGTGGTGGAAGCCGATCTGAAGGCGGCAATCGAGTCTGGCCAGGTGGCCGGTGCCGCCCTCGACGTCTTCGCCGTGGAGCCCGCCCGGGACAATCCCCTCTTCGCCCTGGAGCAGGTGGTGGCGACGCCGCATCTGGGCGCGGCCACGGCCGAGGCCCAGGAGAAGGTCGCCGTCCAGGTCGCCGAGCAGATGGCTGATTTCCTCATGACCGGCGCCGTCAGCAACGCCCTCAACATGCCCTCGGTCAGTGCCGAGGAGGCGCCGCGCCTCAGGCCCTACATGGAACTGGCGCGCCAGCTCGGCAGCTTCGCCGGCCAGCTCACCCGCACCGGCCTGCGCGCCATCAAGATCGAATATGAAGGCCAGGCGGCCGACCTCAACACCCGGCCGTTGACGGCTGTAGCGCTGGCCGGACTTCTGGGACCCCTGCTCGAAAGCGTCAACATGGTCAACGCGCCGGTGATCGCGCGCGAGCGAAACATAGAGGTAAGCGAGGTCAAGCACAGCCGGCCGAGCGATTACCAGACCCTAATCCGCCTCACCGTAACCACCGACCGGCAGAGCCGGGACATCGCCGGAACACTGTTCGGCGGCAACCGGCCGCGCCTGGTGGAGGTGAAAGGCATCCCCATCGAGGCCGAACTCGGTCGCCACATGCTTTACATCACCAATCGTGACAAGCCTGGCTTCATCGGCCGGCTCGGCACGCTGCTCGGTGACCAGGGGGTCAACATCGCCACCTTCCATCTGGGACGTCTCAGCGCCGGCTCCGACGCCATCGCCCTCATCGAGGTCGACCAGCCGGTGACCGATGGCGTCCTGGAGCAGATCCGCGCGATCAAGGACGTGGTCCAGGCGGCGGCGATGTCGTTCTGAATCGGAGGAGATCGATCCAGCTCCTCCGGCCGCTACTGCGCCAATCACCGATCTGGCCGAGCCGCGGCTTCTATCGCGCCAGAGAGTGCATCCAAGGCGGCCGGAAGAACATCGATAGACAGATAGCCAAAGCCGAGGCGCAGAACGGCGGAGGACTCACCAAACCAAGCGCCGTCACCGATTTGAAGCTCCGACTTCGGGAGAGCTGACCAGAAGCGATCAACTCCGGCCACATCAAACGCGTCCGGGTTCAGTCGAAGGCAGCACAGCGCTCCGCCGTCTGGCTTTACCCAATCGACAGAACCCTTCTGGTTGTTGATCCAAGTCGCAACCTTTGACAGCCCATTCGCTAGCAGACTGCGACGTACGCTCAATATCTTCTCGCGGTTGTCGAGGATGGCAGCAGCCAAAGTCTCATCGAGCGGAGACCCAGAAATCACGATATTCATTTTGGCAATTGCTAGTCGCTCTCGAAGTCTGGAATCTCGGACGGTCAGCCACCCAACACGGAGTCCGGGCGCGCCATGCGCTTTTGACACAGATCCACCGGTGATGATTGCGTCATCCAGTGTTGCAGCGCTTTGAGGAGAGGGCTCGTCCCCGTATGTTGCGTCACGGTAAGTCTCGTCGACGAACAGACGCGCGGCAGGAGCCTTTATGCGCATCAACTCCAAGATAGCCTTTATCTCCGTCGGAGTTGTTCGAACACCACTCGGGTTCTGCGGGCTGGCGATGCTGACTAACTTTGTCCGCTCATTGAGAAGCGGCTCGAGCAAGGCAGCCGTTAGCTGGTAGCCTCGATCGAAGGTAAGGCGGCACTCGCGCAGAGCGACACCTGCGGCAACAAGCGAGTCCCGAGCTGGCGGGAAGCAAGGAGTCGCAATGATGGCTTCATCACCGGGACGACAGAGCTCGAAGGCCAGCATGAACAGGCCGAGCGCCGTGCCCTGCGTCGTAATGACTTCTTCCGGCTGGACCCCGGTGAAGGCTGCAATACCGGCGCGAAGCCGCGGGAGGCCAGCGGATGAGCCATAGCCCATCTTGAGTTCGCTTAGCGCCGCCACCCCACCGGCCAAGTTCATGATTTCGCCGAACGTCAGGTCTTGAGCTGTGCTCTCGGCAAGGTTGTATCGCCGGTTGACGTCCAGCAAAGAAATGATCTCATTTCGAGGAAAACGCCCCTGCCAGCCTGACTCGTGTCTCACATCGCACTCCACGTCGATTGGGCTCGCGGCTATTGAAGGCCACCAGGATGAGGTGTCTTGTCGAAAGTTGCGGCAATCAACACGGCGGCTAACAGACTCTGAATCTTGGCGTTGCCAATCGAGAACGCGCACGCGAAAAGTCGGATGTTGGCGGACGCTCAGTGCATAGATCTTGCATAGAGCGCTGGCGTCGTACCGGTAAGCTGCTTGAAGCGTTTTGTGAAATGCGCCTGGTCAGCGAAGCCCACATCCAACGCCACTTGCGCCACCGGTTCCCCAATCCTCAAGAGCTGTCGCGACTTCGCAATTCGGACTTGAGTCAGATAGGCGTAGGGTGTCAACCCGAGGTGTTTCTGGAAAAGCCTTATGAGATGAAACACACCAACGCCGGACGCTCGTGAGGCGTCCTCAAGGCTGATGTGATCGCAAGCACGCGCTTGTAGGAACTCCACAGCACGGTTGACCGCCTTCGGACAGCCCGCTTCGGAGTGGGCAATTCGGCGGGTCCCATAGCGTTCGAATAGCAGCGAGACACCCAACGCAATTGCTTCTTCAGCAGCCACCCCTTCGTCGCCAGCCATCGCTAGCCTGTGCGCCTTGCTAAGGCATCGCCAGATGTCCTGATCGTCTGTGACCGGTTGTCTAATTGTAGGCAAATCGCTTTCGTGCGGAGGCAACATCGCGGTCAGAGCCATTTCCGGCACATAGATGGCCGCGTAAATCAACTCGCGACCGTGTTCGAGTTCACCGGTATGCACCTCGCCGGGATTGGCCACAGACAAGCTTCCTTGCGCCGCGTATTCCCGTGACCTTCCGCACCGGAATGATTTCACGCCGGCATGGATGACGCCGATCATCAGCTCATCATGCGAATGGGGCGCAAAGCTATGCCGCACGAACCTCGCAGACATCAGATCGATGCCGCCGAACATTCGAGATCGGCGGAACTGCGCCCTGTCTAGTGGGCTTTCAAGCTGCGGGGCAAGCATGGTCCCAAGGGTCAATATCCGACAAGAAAGTTAGATCGGCTTTCTGTCTACTGCAAACCGATGGCGGGCTGCAACGTCGATTGAAGCACCGTCCGCGGTCGGACAGAGGAGCCTGGATGGTCACTCGTGGCCTCGAGGCAGAGGTTGGCCAGGATAGCGGATCATGAAACTTGTGCGCTTTGGTGAGCATGGGCAGGAGCGGCCCGGCATCGTCGATCAATGTGGCTGTGTACGAGATGTCTCGAACCGCGTTGCCGATTGGAGTGGCGAGGCTCTCGATCCTGCTCGACTGGTCGAGTTCTCCGCGACCGGCATCTCGTCCTTTCCAATTGTACCGGCGAGCATTCGGCTCGGGCCGCCAGTACCTACCCCGGGCAAGATCATCTGCATCGGACTCAACTATGTCGATCACGCGGTCGAGACCGGTTTTGAAGTACCTGATGAACCCCTTGTCTTCTTCAAGTCACCGACCGCGCTTAGTGGGCCAACCGATCCGATCAAAATTCCGAGGACAGCAGAGGCAGTCGATTGGGAAGCCGAACTCGCCTGCGTAATCGGCCGGTCAACAGTCAACATAGCGGAAGAGGAGGCTATGGCCGCGGTCGCGGGGTTCGGGGTAGCGAATGACGTCACTGACAGAAATTGGCAGTTCCACCGAGGAGGCCAGTGGAGCAAGGCGAAAAGTGCCGACGGCTTCGCGCCGCTCGGTCCCTGGTTGGTTACCGCCGACGAAGCGACGGATCTGGGAAGTCGGCGCATCTGGCTTCAGAAAAATGATGTGGTGCGGCAGGACTCGGTTCTGGCGCAAATGATCTTCCCTGTGCCGCGGATTATTGCCCACCTCAGCGAGTTTATGCGCCTCATGCCGGGCGACGTGATCCTCACGGGCACGCCACGGGGTGTGGCCTACAACAAGTCCAGCCCGGACTATCTTCAGCCGGGAGACGTACTTCGCTGTGGAATCGAAGGACTGGGCGAACAGTGTACTAAAGTCGTGCGCTAAACGGCGTATTGGACCGAGCGGGCTAGTGCTTTGCCGAGACGGTCCGTCGCGGATCCGTACGCCGGGCGGTGGGTATCTTGCTGATTGGGCCGCACAGCGTAGGTCGGCATGCGTCCGCGATTGCGGCGATCGACGTTTCTCGCCGCTAGCAGAATCTCGAGACCGAGCAAAGGAAAGAGGGTGCCGAAATGGACGACGTCATTGATTTTGCAGCAGGCGGATATCGCTTTATCAAGGGATCATTGGCCTATTCCTTGGGAGTCGCCGCGTTGCCCGGCTTCCGGCTCGAACGCGTCCGATTCCAATCGCCCATTCCTTTGGACGACGCATTCCGACGGATGGCGGCCATAATTGCGACTTCAAAGCGTCCTGCATCCGCGTTGGCCGCCTGCGAGCTTCGCTCGCCGGCCCAGTTCACTGAAGCTGGATTTCAGTCCTTCAACGAGCGCTATATCGCGCTTGTCCGCGATCTAGGCTTCTCCGGAATCGTCGAGACCAACCCGATCTCTCGCACCAATGTTTGCCCATCCGACCAGGCGTTGCCGGAAGCGAGCGTCTACGCGTTTTCTTATACCGTGGAGGACACTGGTGCTCGGCCTTCCTTCGTGCTGGCGGGAGCAGTCGACCTTATGACCGGTGACAAGAGCTTCCGCGACCTGATTGTCGCGTTGGATCAGGTCGACGCTGCAGGAATGAAAAAGAAGACGAGGCACGCCCTCGAAGAACTTGAAAGACGACTGTCGCTGTTCGGTTTTGATTGGAAGACGACTACGGGCAATGGCCTCTATTGCGTACACGACATCTTCCAGGCTTTCACCGAGGAGATTGCAGCGCGCGGTGCCGCGAGAGCCGGAATCACGTGGCATCTATGCCGTCCGCCCATCAGTGGATTGGAGTTCGAAATGGATACTCGTTCGGTATCAGTCGAGCGGACGATTTGATGCCATGGAGTAAGCAAAACCCCTCGCCGCTTTGCTGCTGGCGATGGCCATCTGGGGCGTGACTCCGGTCTTTATGCGCTCGCAATCCGTAGGACTAGGCCCGGCTGACTCGCTTATGGTTCGCTACACGCCGGTTGCCCTTGCGTGGACCATCGTGCTCGTCACGACCGGCGGCTGTCGCGTTGCGCGACGCGATTGGCCGCGATTGCTCATCGTGTCGCTTGTCGGGCTCTCTAGCCACGCTGTCGCCTCGGTGTACGGCTTCGCCTATGTGCCGGCGGGTATCGGCGGCCTAATCTTTGCCACTCCGCCGCTGTTCATCGCACTTCTGGCGGTGCCAATGCCGGGCGAGAGGTTGTCACTTTCCATCGTCCTCGGCCTTGTCCTTGCCATCTTCGGCACCATCCTCCTTATATGCGACAATCTCACCAGCACGATCCTGGATAAGTCTTATCTGTGGGGTATATTGCTAATGCTTCTGGCTTGTTTTGCCTGGGCCATCTATTCCGTTACGGGCAAGGTGATATCCGAACGATATGGACCGCTGCCGATGACCGCGATGAGCACCGTCATCGCGACAGTACCCATGCTGGCTCTCGCATCGCGCCATACGATCGACACTCTTCACGGCATGACCCTGCAGCAGTGGCTACAGGTGTTATTCCTCTCCGGATGCTCGACCTTCATCGCCATGCTCGCTTGGACCTATGCATCAGCAAAGCTTCCAGCGACCAAAACAGCTTCCTCAATGTATCTGATCCCCGTGATTGCCGTTCTCTCCGGTGTGCTTTTCCTACACGAAGCGCTCACTTGGTCGACTATGTTCGGCGGCCTGTGCATCGTGATGGGGGTTGCTGTCGCTCAGTTCGGGCCGCGACCGCATTTCGTCGGCGAAAATCAAGCAGACGCTTAGGCTGTACACGTCCTGGCAGGGATCGCGAGCGACAACCGGCCTGTGAGGAAGTCAACATCGCCACCTTCCATCTTGGGCGTCTCAGCGCCGGGTCCGATGCCATCGCCCCCATCGAAGTTGATCAGGTGGTGACCGATGCCGTCCAGGAGCAGATCCGCGCGATCAGGGACGTGGTCCAGGCGGCGGCGCTGTCGTTCTGACGCGCGCTCGCCGGCCTAGGCGACGATCGGCAGGGGTGCCGATTGGGATTGGGGCTTAAGGCCCAGCAAGCGGCAGACCGCGGCCGTCAGGTTGCCGCGGTTCAAGGTGTAGAAATGGAACTGGCGCACGCCCTCGGCCCAGAGGCTGGCGCATAGCTCGGCCGCCACGGTGGCCGCGACGAGTTCGCGGGTCGCCGGGTCGTCGTCCAGCCCGTCGAACAGTCGGGCGAGCCAATCCGGCACCGAGGCGCCGCAGCGCCGGGAGAAATTGGCGACCTGGGCGAAATTGCCGATCGGCAGGATGCCGGGCACGATCTCCTGATGAATGCCGGCCTTGCGCGCCCGCTCGACGAAGCGCAGATAGACCGGCACGTCGAAGAAGAACTGGGTGATCGCGCGGGCGGCACCGGCATCGAGCTTGCGCTTCAGGTTGTCGAGGTCGG
>Ga0209415_10012015_pt1 | contig 14491 bp, 8 predicted proteins | sample PeaSoiSIISIP2007_FD_187696 | JGI IMG/M metagenome (GOLD analysis project Ga0209415, IMG submission 187696) | Peat soil microbial communities from Weissenstadt, Germany - SII-SIP-2007 (SPAdes) (version 2) | ecosystem: Environmental > Terrestrial > Soil > Wetlands > Peat | place: Germany...
GGATTCGAACCCACGGAACCCGCAAAGGTTCAACGGTTTTCGAGACCGCCCGATTCAACCGCTCTCGCACCTCACCGATTTCGAGCGGAGCTTTCTTATTGTAGCAGACCTTACTTTGCGAGCGCCTCCAGACGCCCCGCCACCACGGCCTTGAAACTCTCGTCCTGAATCGAATCCAGATTGATCCGAACATTTTCCAGCACACCTGTTTTGGCCGCCGCGGCCAGCGCCTTGGCCACCGCCAGGTCGGAACCGAACTTCGCCGGAATCTCGAGCGCCTCCAGCCGCGACTCCATGGCCGATGCCCGCTCCAACACTTCCAGCGGCACTTCGGCGGCGCCGTGCAGCGCCTCTTCCACAAACGGACCGCGCTCCTCCTTCGGCCGTTTGTATGCCGCCATGACCCCCTGGAACGCCTCGGCATCGCGCTCTACCGCCTCCGTGAAGAAGCGCCGGTCTTCTTCGAACCCGCCGCTGTCCTGCTTCGCGAGCCGCGTCACCATGGCGCCCAGCGCTGCGGCCATCGCCGCCGCCGCCGCCGCCGCGCTGCCACCGCCGGGCGTGGCCGTGGGCGCCGCCAGGGCATCCAGGAATTCCGGCAGGCCGCTGCGCGATGTCATGGCCTCCGCGATGCGGTTTTCCAATACCAGCTCGGGGCGAAAATTCTCGTAGCGCAGAAAATATTCCGCCGACATCTCGACGGCCTTCTTGGGAATCAGCCCCACGATCTCGCTCCCCACCACCGGCACGCCGTAGCGCTCCGCCTCGCGCCGCACGGTTTCGAAGACCAGGTGCATGGGCGTCTGCTCGAAATCCGTCAGGTTGATCGAGACCTGGGCCAGGTTGCGCGATGCCAGCGTCACCCCCATCGACTTGACGTAGCGGAACCCGCCGGAGGAGAAGCGAATCGTCTTCGCGATCTTCTTGGCGATGCCGACGTCGGGCGTTCCGAGATTGACGTTGTAAGCGATCAGGAATTTCCGCGCGCCCACCACCACGGCGCCCGCGGTGGGATGGCAAACCGCATCGCCGCAGTCGGGCTGGCGCTCCGGCACGGTGCCCATCTCCTTCACCAACGCTTCGAACTGGCCTCGCCGGATGTTCTCGAGGTTCACGCGCTCCGGCCGCCGGGCCGCGGCTTCGTAAAAGTACACCGGCACCTGGAGTTGCTCCCAAATCGCGCTTCCCACCCGCTCGGCCAGCTTGACGCAGTCCTCCAGGGTGACGCCTTCAATGGGGATGAAGGGCACGACGTCGGCCGCTCCGATGCGCGGATGCGCGCCCTGATGCCTGGTCAAGTCGATGAGCGACACCGCCTTCGCGACGGAGCGCAGAGCGGCATCGGCCACCGCGGCGGGAGGTCCGACAAAGGTCAGGACGCACCGATTGTGGTCGGCGTCCGACTCGCGATCCAGCAACACCACTTCGGGGACCGCCAAGATGCTCTGGACGATCGCATCGATCTTGGCGGCATCGCGCCCTTCGGAAAAATTGGGAACACACTCGACCAGTTGTCGTGCCATAGGAGGGAATCCTTATTCTAACGAACATGCCCGCGGCAAAAACACCGCTCCCTAGGCCTAGGCCTAGGCATGTTGAATTCGTTCCGACGGTACCCGCACCTCCTCTTCCTCCGTTCTCTCTGGACCTGGTTTTCTCTTGGTCTTCTCCGCGTCTTCCTCCGCGCCCCCGCGCCTCCGCGTCAAGGACACAGCTCGCCCGCGCTAGCGAACCGATGCGCGCCCCCCGCCCGAGCGGTAAATCAGCACCCCGGCCATGTTCGCAATCACCACGATGCCGCAGATCTTGGCGGCGTAAGCCGCCTTGCTCACCACGTCCACAATCGGGTAGACCGCAATGAACAGCGACACCAGGCTCGCCCCAAAACCGCAGAATGCAACCACCTTCAGCCACCCGGGCAGCGCCTTCCGCAGCGTGCGATTGCCCATCCACGGGAGTGCAAACAGCGCGACGTAGGTCAGCGCATAGAGCACGATCGAGGCGGTCGCCAGCAACTGGTTGGCCTCCTGCTCGCCGACTCCCAGCATGCTTGCCAATATGAAAAGCATCACCAGCACGGCCACGAACAGAATCGAGTTCACCGGCGTCCGCCAGCGCGGGTGCAGCTCGGTGAACCAGCGCGGCACCAGGTTGTCCCAGCCGGCCGTCATCGGCAGGCGGGTCAGTCCGGTGAAGATCAGGCTGGCGCTCGCCACCGCGCGGGCCAGCAACAGCAGGATGGCGAATGGCGCCGCCCAGGCCGCCACGCCCGTCGTGCCGAAGGCCTGCCGCATGGTCTGCGGGATGGGCCCGATCACGTTGATGGGCTGCCCGCCGAGGATGGCCAGCACCGAGCTGGTGCCGAGAATGAACATCAGCGCGATCACCGGCGCCGAGATCATCACGGATTGTCCGATGGTGCGCGCCGCGCTGCGGCATTCGCCGGCCAGGATCGCCACGTACTCGAACCCGCTGAGCGCGCCCACGGTCATCTGCCCGAAGACCGCCAGGCTGAACCAGTCGAGCTTCGGCCACGCCCACGGAACGGGCTCGTAGTGCGCGATGGAGCCGCGCAGCAGGGCCCACACCGGGAGGCCCAGAAGAATCGCATACGCCAGCAGGATCATCACGCTGCCCGTATTGTGCAGCCACTTGCCGATGTCCAGCCCGCGCACCGCCACCAGCGTGATCGCCGCCATGACGCCGCCCGTGAGGACCAGGGTTGCCGTCTTGCTCCCCGGCAGCCAGGCAGCCGACGGGCCCAGCATGTAAGAAAGGTCCGTCGGCACCACGAAGATGATGGCGCCCGTGACGATCACCGCGTAGACCCAGAGATTCCAGGCCGTCAGGAATCCCGCCATCTCACCGAATCCCGCCTTGGCCCACTGGTAGAGGCCGCCTTCGAGCGGCAGCAGCCGGTTCAGATAGATCACCACCGCGGCCAGCGGCAGGTAGAAGACCAGCATGGCGGCCAGCCAGAAAACCACGTGGGCCCGGCCGACCTTGCCCGCAATCCCCACCCACGAGGATCCCACCACGCACAGAACCTGGGCCAGCACCAGGTCCGGCAGTCCCAGTTCCTTGCGCAGGCTGGTTTCCTGGATTCGCGCGGCCGAAGATCCGCTGGGGGATTCAGTGGGCACAGTCCATCAATGATGCCACACTCAGTCGCACAGGCATTCTTGCCTGTGCGGGACAGCCCGTCAGTCCGCCGCGATCCTCAAGGCATCCGTAGCCCTCTTCAGGGCGGCCTGGTACCGCTTCTTCTCCGAGCCGTAGCGCCACCGCCACACCGATGCGGCCGCCACCGCCACGAAGCAGCCTTCCACCAGGACCTTCTCGCCATCCAGCAGATCGGGCGGCCCGTTCTTGAGATTTTGATCGATCAGCGTCCCGTGGACATACATGATCGCGGCCGCAAAATACGCCACGTAGTGCAGCTTCTTCCATGTGCGATAACCCAGCCGCGGGCGGAAATAGGAAGTGACCACCACCAGGGCGAAGCCGTAGAACGTCGCCGCGCCCAGGCAGTTGTACAGCCGCTGTCCGGGAGAATGGAGCGGCCAAAGCAGATCGAAGATTCCAAACTGCGCAAGCTTGCTTGTGGAAAACAGCAAAATCAGCGGATGCAGGCACACCACCACGATCGCCAGGTACGCGTTCCAATTGTGGATCTTGAAGAGCGGGATCTTGCGGTGCGGCCACTGCCGCCGCGGATTGTAGTTCACCGACACCAGCAACCCGAGCAGAATATTCACCGTCAGCAAAACCATCGCGGTCAGTCCCGCGAAGCTGGAAAGATCGATTGCCGTCATGTTGCGCCGTCAGGGAAGGGGTGTCGACTTCTGTGCCTTGCGAAGCTGGGCGATCGCCGCCTCCACCTCTTCCAGCTTCGATGGAATCCCCGCGGAGATCGTCTTCGGCGCCCCGGCGGTCACCAGGATATCGTCTTCAATGCGAACACCGATGCCCTTGTATTTCTCGAACGCCGGGCGCACCGCCGCGATGAACTTTTCGTTTTCGGGCGTCTTGGGAAGATTGTCGAGCGCGTCGGGCCGGATGTAGATGCCGGGCTCCAGCGTGACCACCATGCCTGGCTGAAGCTCCCGGATCGCCGGCCCATCGTGCACGTTCAGTCCGATGTTGTGGCCGATGCCGTGGTTGAACCAGATGCGAACCTGCTGGTCGCTCGTGACGTCCGTGATGAGGCCGAGCTTGAAGAGTCCCTCTTTGAACACCTGGTTCGCAGCGCCCGTCACGGAATCCGCGCCACCCGACCACGTGTGGCCGGGCAGCGTCATTTTCAAGGCGGCCTGCTGGGCCTCCCACACCAAGCGGTAAATCTCGGCCTGCTCCTTGGTGTACTTGCCGCTCACCGGAATGGTGCGGGTGACATCCACGCTGTAACCGTCGAACTCGGCAGCATCGTCCATCAGCAGCAGATCGCCCGCCTTCATGCGGTCTTTGTTGGTCTCGTAGTGCAGGGTGGTAGCGTTCACTCCGGAAGCCACGATGCACGGATAGCCCCAGTGGGCGTTGCGCCGCAGGAAGGTAAACTCGAACTGCGCCTGGATTTCATATTCCCAGGCGCCGGGCTGGCCCAGCGCGTACACGCGCTGGAAGGCTTCGGCCGTGATGTCGGCAGCATGCTGGAGGACGTCGAGCTCGCGCAGCGACTTGACCCTCCGCAGCGTCGAGAAAACAGGCGTGACATCCTTCACGGTCAGCCCGGCCGCGGTCAGTTTGGCCGCGAAATCGATCTCGCGGCGATACTCGGCCGGACGCCCGCGCGAGATCATATGGATCTCCGCCTCACCCTTGGCCACGTTCTCGATAGGCTTCTGAAACGCGCTCCGCACATCCACCGGAATCGAAGGCGGTGGCCCGGGCGGGCCGCCCCGTCCGCCTCTCCCGCCCCTGCCTGCCTGGTCAGCGTCCGCTTTGAGAATCTCCTTCGCTGGAGAAATCAGCGCGGACAGGAACGAGTCCAGCAGCCGGGCGTCCCAGACATCCTGGACGCCCGAAATGCCGCGCCCCTCGGCGGGAGTGAGGACGTGGCCGGTCCAGTTTTCCTGCGCGGGATTCGAGGGCGGCATGAACAGCACCTCGCGGATCTTTTCCGCCCCAGGGACAATCACCAGCGTGCTGCCCGGTTGTGTAATTCCGGTCAGGTAGAAGAAATCGTTTTCCTGGCGAAAGGGCCAATCCACGTCGCCCGCGTAGTTGCGAGGTTCCGCGGCGTAGAGAATGAGAATCCCCTTTTCGCCGATCTGCTCCGCCAGCGCGTGCCGGCGCCGGGCGAGGTCGGCCACGCGGTCGCGGTCCCAGGAGACGGGAGGTGGCGGCGCCACCTTCCAGATGCCCGCATCGGCGGCGCGGGCGGGCGCACCGGACAATATGATACAGAGATAACAGACGCAAAGGTATCGACGATCCATCAAGTCTCCCATTGTGGCACAGGCATTCTTGCCATTGTGGCACAGGCATTCTTGCCTGTGTAGCACAGGCATTCTTACCTGTGTAGCGCCGGCTTTCAGCCCTCAGCAACCAAGAATTTCAAGGCTGTTTATACAAAGTGAACAGTATTGCTTTTAGCCCGCCGCCTGCGAAATCCGCTCCAGCGCGCGGCTCGACTGAAGGTCCATGTCGGTGCCCTGGAAGGTCCTCAGCAACACCGTAACCGGGCCGCGAAATGCAGCCGCCGATCCGAGGAAGCCCAGCAGGTCCGCGCACGCCAGCCGGATCATGAGATCGATCTCCCCATCGCGCATGACGCCGGCCAGCGCCCCGGCCACCGCCAGCGTCTCGGCAGGCAACTCCACGAACCACGGAAGCGCGGCGGAATCGGGATCGCCCAGCAGGTTCGCAATCCGGTCGCGCTGCAATGACTCGCGCAGGATCTCGCGGCCCTCCAGGAAGCGCTCGAAGCCCGCCAAAAATCTACCCGGCGAACCAAAGAAGAACTGGATCGCCGCGGGCGAAATGGCCAGCGGACGCCGCCGCGGAAATCCGAACGAATCGTACCAGCGGTAAAGACAGCTCCACGCTTCGCTCTGCACCTTCACGTCCGAGGGCGTCAGCGCGGCCATCCCGAGGAAGCGGTGCAGCTCTTCATCGCCATACTCGCCGAGCTGCATCTCGGCAAACCGGCACAGCTCGACGCGCGTTTCGATCCCCGCATTTTGCCAGTGGCGCGCCACGAAGCCGGCGGGCATGCGGCCTTCCCTGGCAACGTCCTTCATGCCCCACTGACTCGCGCGAAACGCTCCTTCGGCAATCAGGAATTCTCCGAATTGTTCGAGCACCGGTGCCGGCATGGCCGCGCGCTGCAACAACGCCTGGTAGACCGCCGGGTCGCCCCGGCCCGCGCGCGCGATCGGCAGGGCGTCGCCCGCATCGCAGCCCACGCACAGCACCGTGCAAGCCCCATCCACCACCTGCCGCTCCTGCGCGTTCGCCGCCACCTCGAACAGCGCTTCCTTCAGCTCCGGCACGGGTCTCTTGCGCCGTTCCAGCAGGCGCAGCAGCGCGAGTTGCCGATCGGGCGTAGCCGAGCGCAGCACGCCGGCAGCGGGCGCCGCGGCATCCAGCTCGATCAACCTCTGCGCCGCCGCGAACTGCATCAGCGGATCGCCTTCGTGCGCGGCCGTCGACAGGCGCGCGACATCGCCAGTCACCAGCGCGGCGCCGAAATCTTCAGGCGGCAGCGGCCCGCCGCCAGGCTCGCCGAGCAGCGCCAGCCGCAGCGCCGCAGGCTCCTTGAGCGGGCAGCGGCGCAACGCATCCAGCAATTGGCGCCGGTCCGCGGGCGAACCGGGACCGCGCAAAACGCGCCAGTGCGACAAAGCCAGCGCCGCCTCCCACAGAATCGTCTCATCCGTGGTGACCAGGCACTGCGCGGCCTCATTGCACGCCGTCCAGTCCTCCAGGGCGAGCCGCGCCAGCGTCGCCAAGGCCCACGTCTCGCGGAACGGAGTGCTCTCGCCGATGGCCCGCGCCCTATCGAGGCCCTCGAGGTGCTCGGGGACGCGGCGCGCGGCCGACCGCATCTTCTCGAAGCGCTCGATGCTCCACGGCAGCTCCGCGGCCAGCGTGTCGTCGAGCGCCGCGCTCCAGTGCCGCTGCTCCAGGTATTGTTCCAGAAACGCCGTCTGCGCCACGTGGTGCGCGGCCACCACGGCGTGCTCCTGGTAGATGCGCGTGAAATTTTCGATCTGCTCCGCATCGAATTCGCGGAGTTGCCTGGGCACCGAGAAGCGGTCCGTGCCCGCGTCCTTCAGCATGCGCGCCGCGCCGTACAGCTCCGGCTCGACCACGGCGGCCCCGCAGGTGCGGCAGAATTTCGCAGCGGGCGTCCACTTCGCGCACCAGAAGCAGCGGACCTCGCGTCGCGCCGCCTGCCCGCACCAGGCGCACAGGTCACCCGGACGCCAGTCGACGGGCTGCGGCCGCGAGCAGCTTTCGCAAAGTGCGCGCATGCGATCGCTCGACGGGGTCAGGCGCGGCGGCGGCGCACACGGCCCCAGAGCTGCTCCTTGTCGGCGGGGCTCATGCGTTCCAGGCGTTCCGGAATCTCGTCCTTGGGCAGCCCTTCCTGCCGCAACAGCAGCGCCAGGTCCAGCTCGGCCGTGGGCACGAAGCGGGCTCCGCAGGCGCGGCAGAACTTTCCCGGCCCGCTCGCGGCACACCAGAAGCAGGCCAGGATCGGCTCCGCCTGCCGGCCGCACGCGATGCACAGATCGCCGCTCTTGTAGTCCTTCGGCTGCTTGGCGGAGCAGTGTGTGCAATACACCACGTCCGCGGTGTCGAGCAGCACTTTGCCCGAGGCCGTGACGGGGCTCGCCGGAGCCGCCGCGCGTCCCGTGGCCCACGCCATCACCTTTTGGGCGGCCTCGGCATCGATCGCCGGAACCAGCTCGCGCAACGTCTCCGCGTCGCCCACCGTCTGCAGATCCTCCTTCGTCGCCACTCCCGCCTCGCCCAGCGCCGCCAGTTGTTCCGCGCTGAGGCCCTTGGCAATCAGGATGTTTCGCTCCACGGTGCTGAATGGATTCCCCAAGCTCCGCCTCCCGTCCTATTAGTATGCGGCGAATTCCGCCTGTCAATATTACCATCGAGCCGCGCCCGTCACCACTTGCCGAGTTGAACCCGCGCCGTCGGGCGTTGTGTTCTCAGCGGTCTCGGCTTCCTCGGCGCCCTCAGGTTTTGACTTTCTCCTGATTTTCTCCGCGCTTGTCTCCGTTACTCCGCGCCTCCGCAGTGAACTTGGTACTACCTTCTGCCAATAATCCACCCCATTTCTCGCCTTTCTCTTTGGAGGGGTATCGATGCCATCGTCGACGGAGCCGCCGGAGGTCGCCCGTCTCCGCGCCGAGGCGGGGCCGGAGAACCCGGAGGCCTGCTGCGCCCTCGGCCAGGCCCTGCTCGCGCTCGATTCCCAGGCCTACGCAGCCGAAGCACTCAACTGGTTCGCGCTGTCCGCCTTCGCCGGCCATCCCGGAGGCCACTACCAACTCGCGCTGCACTATCACGGCCCCGGCAATGACCGCCGCATGGCGCTTTATCACCTGGAAGCCGCGGCCTTTCAGGACTACCAGCCGGCAGTCGAGCTCCTGAACGCGTGGAAGGTCGAAGGGCTGGCCGCCTTCGCCTCCGACGATGAAGCCATCCGCCTGCTGGAGGCCGCCGCGGCGCGGGGATCCAATCCGGCCCGCTACCAACTGGCCGTTCGGATCGCGCAGGGCCGCGGGATCGCGGAGGCTCCCAGGCGCGTCGCCCGCCTCTATCGCCAGGCCGCGCAGGAAGGCCATATGGCCGCCATGCACGGCCTGGGCGCCTGCTACCGGGACGGTTACGGGGTGCCGCGAGACGTCCGTGAGGCGTTCGCCTGGTTTACCGCGGCGGCCGCCTGCGACTATCCCGATGCCTGGTACGCGCTCGGGCTCATTCACCGCCACCACCCGCAACGTCCCGATTTGCCGGCATCGGCGGAGTGCCTGGCGCGTGCCGCCGCGCTCGGCCACGCGCAGGCCACGTTCGCCCTCGCTGCGGCTTACCAGAACGCAGAAGGCGTGCCGCGAGATGCGTCGCGCATGCGCACGTTGATGGCCCGCGCCGCCGAATTGGGACACGCCGACGCGCAGTACTGGCTGGGCAACTACTACCGCTTTGGCGAAGATGGGTTCGAGTGCAATTTCGAGCGCGCGGCCTTTTGGTACGAGCGCGCCTCTCTCCAGGATCATGCCAGCGCCATCTACGCCCTGGGACTCCTCACGCTGCTGGGACACGGCGTCGAGCGGGACCTCCACAAAGCGTGGGGCCTGGTCGAGAGGGCCGCGAAACTCGGAATGGTGGATGCCATGATTTCGCTCGCCACCATGATCGACAGCGGCGAGGGGCGCATGGACGATCCGCATGTGGCGCTCTATTGGTACCGGCAGGCGGCCGACCGGGGAAATGCCGACGCGCAATTCGTCGCCGGCCAACGCCTGCTCGAAATCCCCGGCGAGACGAACTCGGCCAAACTGTACCTGGAGAAGGCCGCTGCCCAAGGCAATCGGGACGCTGGCCAACTGCTGGCGAGCATCCCCGGCCAAGTCCTATCCATCCAGCCCCCCGGCCCCGCGGAATCGTTGGGAGCCGCCATGGGTGGCGATGCGCGAGCCCAATACCAACTGGCATTCGCCCACTACATGGGTATGGGAGTTCCGCGAAGCCTTCCACTGAGTTACTTCTGGTTCTCGGTGCTCGCGAAGACCATGCCCCGGCAGGCCGAGCAGATGCTGGGGTTGCTTTCCCCCCAACTGAGTGCGGAGGTCCGTGTGAAGCTGGACCGTGAAGCCCAAGACTGGACACCCGGCGGCCCGCCACCGGATGTCCACACTTAAGTAGTTCCTGAATCTACCTTCCCGGACCTCCCGGCCCGGCCGGCCCGCCTGGGCCCGGACCAGGACCGTATCCGCCGCCCGAATTGAAAATGGTCTGTTGGACGGTAGTCAGGATCGCGTAGAAGGCCGCGTCGGCCAGGTTCTGAACGGCCACGATCTCTCCGGTGACCGTGCCGATATCGGTGGAAAGCGAGTTAATGGTTGCGGTGGCGTTACTCTTCACGGCTGTCTGCATCGACGTGTAGTCCGTGGAAAGCTTTGTCTGAAGCGGCGTGATGGCTGTCTGTGCGTTGGTAAAAATGGTGGTCGCCTGCGCCGCCTGGGCGGTGGTCAGGCTTAACAGGGCGGTTAATCGGGTCACTTGGTTGGCCACCATGGTAGCCGCGTCGGGCGGAGCGTTCGAGGTCATGACGCCAAACGGCGTCTGCGCCAGCGCCGCCCCCGCAAGCAGAACAGCCAGGGCAATTACCTTTGATCGTTTCTTCATCAACTGATTTCTCCTTAGTGTCCGGCATAGCCGGTACACAGCGGGTGACGCCGCGCCGGTTGCACAGGTTCTATGTGTAGGACAAGTCTTAACGTTCTTAATCAAGTTTTAGCACTCACTTAACTTGGCCGCTCATAGGCTTTGTGGGGCAGGCTGCGGACGGCCATCCACGATCCCGCCACGGAATCGCCGTTCCCCGCTACAACGCGCCCCGTCCTCACCGGTACTTCTATGACTAAAGTACGGACGGCGGATTTTTGTGTCGGTTCGGTGTATAATGGGCTTTCAGCCACCGAATTGACAAGAAGAATGCGGAGCCGGCCTGCATTGCCTGGCTAGATCGGGAAGAAACCATCATGACAAAGCGGACGCTCTGGTCGGCGGTGGCAGCAATCGGCCTTGCGTCGGCGGGCAATTCCGCTCTTGCTTCCGTCATTGACTTCAGGACTCTGTCCGGACCAGATGGCTCTGCTTTCAACAGTTACAACCAAAGCAACTTTAATGTTAGTGTCGCCTCCGGCTCGTGGTTCAGGGGCACGGCCTCCGGGAATCCTGCGCCTTCAATTTTCCTGGGACCGTTGGACGATCCAGCAGCCGGCTCGGTCACCGTGACCCAGGTCACCACAGGGGTCTTTACCTTCGCTGGCGTGGATCTCGAAACTAACAATTACCCCGCCAGCTACACGATCATGGGCTATCGCCAGGGTAGCTTGGTGTTATCCCAGTCGGGAGACCTGAACACACCGAACTCGTTCACGACTATCGCCAGTGCAGCCCCGTCGGTGGTATTGGACAGCTTGACGATAGCCATCACGCCCGGCGATAACACTACGTCCGTCAATGTCGACAATATTAATGTGACCGCCCTGAACCCTCCATCCCTCTTCTGCCCTACGTTCCCCAACGGAGAAGAAACCGTGCCCTACGCCCCGGTGACTTGCTCCGCGTCCGGTGGGTCGGGAGGCGGCTATCGATTCTCGGCCAGCGGTCTTCCCTCCGGGCTGAAGATCAACCCGTCGAGCGGAACCGTAAGCGGTACTCCTGCCGCAGGCAGCAGCCGGAATTACAGCCTGACGGTCTCCGCAACCGATTCCAACGGGCTCACCGGCAATCTCCAGATCCAACTGACTATCGGGGTTCTTGCCCTTCCCGCCTGCCCGGTGACTACCGGCGAGGAATTAGTGCCTTACGGCCCCGTAGCCTGCTCTGTCGCGAGCGGTACCCCGCCCTACTCGTGGTCCGCCACAGGGCTGCCCGCCGGGCTGACCATCAACTCATCCACCGGAGTGATCGCCGGCACACCCGCGGCCGGCAGCCACAACACTTACCTGGTGCCGGTCACCGTCCAGGACTCTCTCGGTGTCGTGGCTCTCAAGTATACCGCGCCGCTAGTCATCAGTCCCCCGCCCGTCCCCGTTTGCCCCACCCTCCCGGACGGTCAGGAAGGTGTCGCTTACGCCGGAGTCACTTGTACCGCGACGGGCGGCTCGGGGAGTTACACCTGGTCGGCGTCCGGCCTGCCCAACGGCCTGACCATTAACTCGTCCACCGGAGCGATCGGCGGAATTCCGGCTGCCGGCACGCAGAAGACTTACAACAGCGTGCAGGTAACCGTCAAAGACGGGCTCGGCGGCACAGTGACCATCAATGCTTCCGCCCTCGTGATCCATCCCGGTGCGGTAATCACGTCCCTCAGCCCTGGCACCGGGGCGGCGGGCAGCGGGGGTTTCACACTCACAGTGAACGGCACCGGGTTCAGCAGCGGCGCCACAGCCCAGTGGAATGGAACCGCGCTCACCACAACCTTCGTGAGCGCCACGCAAGTGACGGCCGCGGTACCGGCCAGCCTGATCGCCAGCGCGGGCACCGTCATCGTCAAAGTAGCCGCGGGCGCCATCACCACTCCGGGCGCACCGTTCACGGTCAACCCGCCGGGCCAGCCGTGTACCTTCCTTCTGACGCCGTCGAGCGCCAGCTTCGGCGCCGCAGGCGGTTCCGCCGGCATCTCCGTGACCGCCTCGCGCACCGACTGCACCTGGGCGGCCGCCAGCACCGCGTCCTTCATTACGTTTTCCAATAACAACCTTACCGGCAGCGGAACGCTCAATTACATTGTGAGCGCCAATCCCGCCGGTACCAGCCGCACCGGCACAGTCTCGATCGGCGCACAATCGTTCTTGGTTACTCAGGGAGGAGTCAACTGCATTTACTCGCTCCCGAGTACGAGTCAGTCGTTTCCCGCGGCCGGCGGCTCTGGTACCGCCGCGGTCGCGGCGGGCCCCGGCTGCGTGTGGACCGCTACCAGCGCCTCGCCGTTCATCGCCATCTCCGCTCCCGCCGGCGGATCCGGAGACGGCAGCGTCATCTTCACTGTGGCGGCGAACCCGTCGTTCACCGGGCGCTCCGATATCTTTACCATCGCCAATCAGCGTTTCGCCGTGTCGCAGGCTGGAACCGGGACCACCGTGAATTGCACCGCCGGCGTTCCCACGGCGCCCCAGGTGGCGCTCGAAGGCCGCACGGAGGTGCTGGGGGATTACGTGGTGAATTGTAGCGGCCTGGCTGGACCTTTGACCGCGGACTTCACTCTGACCCTGAACACCAACGTGACCAACGGGCTGAGCAACGGCGTCACGGACGCCGCTTTGATCGTGAATGGCGGGGCACCGCAGAACGCCAGCGTCACGGGTTACAACTCCATCCAATGGCTTGGCGTTGCAGTTTCGCCGGCCAGTGACGGCACTGCCGTTCTGCGGATTACTAACGTACGGGCCGACGCCAGCCTGTTGGCCACGTCCGGAAATCTGCAACCCGCCCCAATCACCGGTCAGTTGAGTGTCAGTTCACTGGTATTGGTGCCCGTAGCTTCCGCCCAGCAGACTATGGCCAACGCCGTTCCATCGTTGGCTTTCACCAAAATCCAGGCGCTGCCCCCCACCGGCGGAGTCAGGACTCTCATTCCCCTCCAGTTTCAGGAAACCAGTGCCGATTTGTTTCAGCCCGCGATCACTCGATTGCACATCACCCTGACCAACGTACCTGCTGCGGTCCAGGTTTTGGCGCCGGTCTTCCCCGCGGAAGGCGCTCCGCTGGCGCAATTGTACTCCGCCGATGCCACTGGGGCCGGCGGATCCCCGGTGGCGGGCGCTTCTCAACCGGAAGGAGTGTATCAGCCCCTGGCCCTCACCCAGGGAACCGGTACCGCAACCTGGGTCGTTCTGACGGCCAACCCGTCGGCGACCTTCACGTTCCAGTTGCTGGTACTGAACGCTGCCGCCAGTGACCTGAACCAGATCCAGGTCACCGCCAGCCTGGCGCCTGTGAGTGATGTCAGTATTGCCAGCGCCACCGCCCCCGTCCCGCGGTACCGCGACTTTTCCGTCCCGCAGAAACTCGTCAATCTGCGGATGTCCATCTCAATGAGTTCACCACCCCCCGCACCTCGTGCCCCCGTCAGCGTGGGCTCCAACGTGACTTTCACCCAGCAGTTGGTGAATGACACCTCCGACCCCACGCAGGCGGCCACCAACGTAGTGATCCGCGATAATTTGCCCTCCGGCCTGTCACTGGTGAGTTGCTCGGCGACGGGGGGCGCCGTCTGCAATTCGTCGGGGAATCAGGTGCAGGTCTCCTATCCGTCGCTGGGAGCCGGGCAGAGCGAGACCGTGGTGGTGACGGCGGCGGTAAGCGCCGCGGTGCCCGACGGGACCGTGATCCAAAACCCGGCGAGTGGCAGCAGCGACCAGGCGACCCAGGATCTGTTCGCCGCCACGGCGAGCATTAGTTTCATCGTGAATGATGTTCCGCTGACCGTGGGGATCACCCCATCGTCTGGCGCCTCCAACAGCCAGAGTTTCCAGTTTCAATTTTCGCATCCGGCCGGGTACCAGAACCTGGGCGTGATCGATATCCTGATCAATAGCTCACTGGATGGGCGCAGCGCCTGTTACCTGGCCTACGTGCTACAGTCGAGCACTCTCGTATTGGTGGACGACGGCGGAGATGCTGGAGGGCCCTACGCCGGCTCGGTGGTGCTGGGGAGTTCGAGCACCATTCAGAACAGTCAGTGCGCCGTCAACCTGGTGTCGGCGGCCGGCAGCGGCGCCACCCTGACCCT
>Ga0209415_10012016_pt1 | contig 14491 bp, 12 predicted proteins | sample PeaSoiSIISIP2007_FD_187696 | JGI IMG/M metagenome (GOLD analysis project Ga0209415, IMG submission 187696) | Peat soil microbial communities from Weissenstadt, Germany - SII-SIP-2007 (SPAdes) (version 2) | ecosystem: Environmental > Terrestrial > Soil > Wetlands > Peat | place: Germany...
TAGGCGGCGTTGGCCTTCAGGTCCGGGTACTGTTCCTGAACGAGGAGGAGCCGCGAGAGGGCCCCCTTGAGCTCGTCCTGGGCCTTCGCGAAAGCGGCCATCTTGGCGGGGTCCTCGAGGTCCTCCGCCTTGAGCGTGATGCTCGTCGCCGCGGCCCGCGCCTGCACCACGCGCTGGAGCGTCTCCTCTTCGTGCTTTGCCGAGCCGCGGACGGTCGCGACGAGGTTTGGCACCAGGTCGGCCCTGCGCTGCAGCTGGGCCTCGACGTCTCCCCACTTCTGCTGGCACACCTGATCCTTGGTGACCAGGACGTCGTAACTCTGACATCCCGTGACGAGCACGAGAACGGCGACCAGCCTGACCACCCATCGGAAACGCATGCGCCTGGGGCTAGCACGATCCGGGCCGGACAGATCGCCCCAACGTGGTTGCGCGGAGCCGCATGGATTGCGCGAAGCGATCGTGAGCACGCCGAAGTTTCAGGGCGGCCCGGGAGGTACACGCGTTGCTTTCCGTTTCGCCGTGAGCCCCAGGCCTCGCGTTTCTTCGCGTGCGATGCAGGCGGAGGCATCTCTCGTCGCCGTGGCGCGCGAGCTCGTCCATCTCGAAGCGACAGTCCTCGAGCTCGAGAGAGAAATGCGACCGTCGATCGAGCGCGTCGCCCTCGATCGACGCGAGAGCGCGACGAACCTCGTGCACTACGTCGCGCTACGGCAGCACGATTTGCGCGACCTGCAAGTCCAGCTCTCGCAGCGAGGGCTCTCGTCGCTGGGCCGGTCCGAGAGCTGCGTCATGCGAAGCTTGCTCGAAGTCTCAGAGCGCGCGCACGAGTCGCTCGCGCTGCGAGGCCACGACGGCGCTGGGAAGCAGCTGTCGCGCATCGAGAAGGGGCGCGACGCGGCCATGTCGTGGGAGACGGCGACGTACTACCTGCACCAGCATACGCACGCCGTGCTCGGACCTCGCCCCGACGACCGGCACATCTACATCATGGTCACCGCGCCCTCGGCCAGAGAGGCCGATCGGGCCTGGATGGTGAAGATGCTCCGGGCGGGGATGAACGTGCTCCGCATCAACTGCGCGCACGAAGGAGAGCGCGAGTGGAGCCAGATGGTCGACGCCCTGGCGGAGGCGCGAGGAGAGACGGGCAAGGAGTGTCGCGTGCTCGTGGACCTGGCGGGCCCGAAGATCCGGACGGGCCCCATCGCCGGCGCGCGCCGCATCGCGACCTGGAAGCCCGTCAAGAACGACATCGGCAAGGTCACGGCTCCCGCGCGGGTGGTCATCCACCGTGCCTCCGCGCCACCGGCCGATGACGGCGGTCCCTTCCTGTCGTTGCACGACGAGGCGTTCGCCCACGTGCGCAATGGCGACGAGCTTCGTTTCCGCGACGCCCGCGGCAAGAAGCGCTCGCTACGCATCCTCAAGATCGAGGGCGACCAGCTCGTCGGCGCGGCGGCCAAGCGCGCCTACGTGCTCAACCGGGCACGGGCGCGACTGCACCGCTCGGGCAGGTACGCCGGCCACCTGACGATCGAGGTGGGCGGCGCAGAGGGCGCGTCGATCGACGTCAAGGCGGACGACACCCTCGTCTTGACCCGACGCGCCGCCGCGGGAAGGCCTCCGCGTCGCGATCGAGAGGGCCGCGTCGCGAGGTCCGGCGTCATCAGCTGCACGCTTCCGGACGCGCTGGACCACCTCGAGCTCGGCCATCGTGTTCTGTTCGACGACGGGCGAATTCACGCCGTCGTCGAGGGCGCAAAAAAAAAACGTGGAGAGTTCCTGCTTCGGGTGGTGCGCACCCAGAAGGAAACCATAAAGCTCCGTGCCGAGAAAGGAATCAACCTCCCCGACACGCTCACGACAGTGCCCAGCTTGACCGAAGAGGACCTGCGCTCGCTCGCGTTCGTCGCGAAGCACGCAGACGCCGTCAGCCTGTCGTTCGTGCGCACTCCCGGCGACGTTCGCATGCTGCACGAGGAGCTCGACCGGCTAGGGCGACCCGGCATCGGCGTGGTCCTCAAGATCGAGACGCGCGCAGGCTTCGAGAACCTCCCGCGGCTGCTGCTCGAAGGTTTGCGAAGGCCGCCGCTCGCCGTCATGATCGCGCGCGGAGACCTCGCGGTCGAGGTCGGGTTCGAGCGGCTCGCCGAGCTGCAGGAGGAAATTCTGTGGCTCTGCGAAGCCAGCCATGTGCCCGTGATATGGGCCACGCAGGTCCTCGACACGCTCGCCCGCACCGGTGTCCCTTCGCGAGCCGAGGTCACCGACGCCGCCGCGAGCGTCGCCGCGGAGTGCGTCATGCTGAACAAAGGTCCCTTCGTCGACGAAGCGGTCGGCGTGCTGGCTGACATTCTGCGAAGGATGGAGAAGCATCACTACAAGAAGCGAAGCCTGTTCCGTAAACTGCGGGTCTCGACGTTCGTCGCGCGGTGACGGCCGAAGTGCGCGGCGCTCGACGGAGAAAAAAAACGTCCTTGCCTGATCCCAGTCGCAGAAGGCACTACACTAGACAAGGGCACCAGGATCAGTTCGGAGAAGGCATCATGCGCGTGCATCGGCCGTTTCACACCTTCGGGGTCCTCTCGGCAATTTTTGGCCTGACTGGATGCGCCAGCGGCGAAGCGGGCGGCGTGCCTTTGGGGCCGGGCACCGCGACGACGCCCACCACGAGCTCCAGCTCGACACCGGACGCGGCGACGGTGAACCCCGCGGGGGATGATTCGAGCAGTTACAGCTATTCGTCCGGAGACAGCTCCGGCGCGGGGACGACCGGCTCGGGTGTGGGGGCCGACGATGCCAGCTCGGCGACGGGGTCGACCGGCGACGACGGCGGCTCTGACGGCGCCACGGGCTCCGGCACTTGCGATCCGTCCTGCACCGGGTGCTGCGATACGAGCGGCAACTGCAACACGAGCGAGCTCGACACGACCTGTGGAACCGGAGCAGCCTCCTGCCAAGACTGCACCGTGGTGGGGCAGACGTGCCAGGGCGGCGCCTGTTCGGGTAGCGGGTCGGGGTCGTCCGGCAGCAGCGGCTCGAGCAGTGGCTCCAGCTCGGGAGGAGGCTCGGGCAGCAGCTCGAGCGGCGGCATCTGCATCCTCGGCATCTGTATAGGAGGCTCCAGCGGCGGCTCCGACAGCGGCCTGGGGGGAAGCTCGGGCGGACGCTTCGATGGCGGCCGCCCCCGTCGTGACGGCGGCTGAGAGCGGCCCCAGGCTACCGAGCCAGGGCCACGCACTCTGCGCGCGCGCCGCGGGTGGCCTGGTCGGCGCAGCTCGAAAAGCAGCCGCGGGCCTTGCGGTAGTTGCCCCTTTGCATGTACGCCGCGCCGAGGATAAGCCACGCCTCCGCGTCGCCTGGGTCAAGCTCCACGGAACGCTCGCCTTGCTCGACGGCGGCCTTCGTGTTCCCACGCTCGAGCGCCTGCTGCGCAACTTTCTTCGCTTCGGCGGCCTCGATGGATTCGGGAGACTCGCTGGGCGGGTCACCCGCACCGGGCGTGTCTGTCGTGGTCGTGGGCGCGGTCGCGGTCGCGGTCGTGGTCGCGGTCGCGGTCGCGGGCGTGGTCGCGGGCGCAGTAGCCGTAGCGGCCGGCGCCACGATCGCCCTCCCGGCACCTCCACGAACGTCGGCAGCCGTTCTCCCCTGCTCGGTCCCGGTGCGCGCGACACCGAACCGCACCGAGAGCGCCGCTGCCATCAGTCCCGCGAGCCCCACCGACGCAAGGTACGCCGCCCGCCCCTGACCCCGGGCCTCGGTACTGACGCGGACAACGAGGGGCGAACCGGTGGCCGCCGGCGGGGCGTCGGACGGCCCGGCGAACACCACCTCGGTCCCGCTGGAAACCGGCGCCTCTTCTTCGATCACGAACTCGTCGTCGAGAAAGTCGGCGGGCTCGTCCAGGACCACGACGTCGTCCGGAAGAAACTTGGCCTCGACATGCATCGGCGGAGGCAGGCTCCGGCGACTCCTCGATGGACGCGCCTTCCGGCGCGTGAGCGGAGGGGGTCGTGAGCGTATCGCAGCCATGGGAAGCGGAAAGCGTCTCGCACAGTGATGTGTCTGCGGACCGCGCTTAAGGATCACCCAGAGTGGGGCGTTCGGCGAGCCGTTTCGACAAAGCGAGCTCATGGCTGGACTAGGCTCGTCCCTGGCCGTGCTAAAAATCGCGCCCGTGCACGCCATGGTCCTCGAGAAGCCCGGCCCCGGGTCCTCCCGGCTTCGCGCCGTCGACGCTGGCGACGGGGAGCCCCCTCCGGGCGAGATCGCCGTGGACGTGACGGCCTGTGGTGTCTGCCGTACCGACCTGCAGCTTTGCCGCGGCGACCTCGCGCCGCACCGTTTGCCCATCGTGCCGGGGCACCAGGCCGTCGGACGCGTCGCGGCGATCGGCGCAGGCGTGAGTCGGTGGAGCGTCGGCGATCGGGTAGGCGTTGCTTGGCTGGCGGAGGCCTGCGGCGAGTGTGCTCACTGCCTCCGAGGACGGGAGAACCTTTGCACGCGTGCGGCGTTCACCGGCTGGGATCGCGACGGCGGCTACGCAACACGCATGCTGGCACGTGCGGACTTCGCGCTCGCGCTCCCCGAGAATTTCGGCGACCTCGACGCCGCCCCGCTGCTCTGCGGCGGGGTCATCGGCTACCGCGCGCTGCTCCTGAGCGGCATAGAGAAAGGCGGGCGCCTGGGTCTCTACGGATTCGGGGCCTCGGCGCTCATCGCGATTCAAGTGGCGCGACACTGGGGATGCGACGTGTACGTGTGCACGCGATCGGAGCGCGAGCAACGACGGGCGCGCGACCTCGGCGCGAGATGGGCCGGAAGCTACGAGGAATCTCCGCCGGTGCCGCTCGACGCCGCGGTGACCTTCGCGCCTTCCGGGGACGTCGTCGTCGCGGCGCTGCGCGCGCTCGAACGCGGCGGCACCGTGGCCGTCAACGCCATCCACCTCGACCGAATCCCCCTGTTCTCGTACGACCACCTCTGGTGGGAGCGCTGCCTCAAGAGCGTCGCCAACTTCACCCGCGAGGACGCGCGCGCGCTGCTCGCCCTGGCTGCCGAGATCCCGATCCGCACCGTCTTCGAAACTCATCGCCTGGACCAGGCAGGGGCCGTGCTCGATCGCCTCGAGGCCGGAGAGATCGACGGCGCCGCTGTGCTCGCAACGAATTGAAAGGTATCGTACGCAGACGTGGGGCTTCCCTCCTCGCCCGACCCCATTGGAGCCTTGCCCGCGGAGCGGTTTCGGCGGCTGCGCGAGCTCGGGTCGTGCTCGGTCCCGACCTGGGCCGCGCTCGAGGCTCTCCCCGAGGGACGCACGCGACTGGTGGTCGTGGAGCAGGTGTCCCGCGGGGGGGCCGTCGACGACGGCGAGATCGCGGAATGGGTGCGCGTTGCGCAGCGGCTGGCGACGCTCGAGCACCCCAACGTCGCACGCATCCGCGACGTGGTCGTTGGCAAGGACGATGTCGTCGTAGTCAGCGATTTCGTCGACGGCGTCCGCTGGGCGGAGCTGGCGACCGGTCCGCAGCCCGTGCCCATCGAGATCGCGCTGCGCGTCTTCGTGGACGCGCTGGCCGGGCTGAGCGCGATCCACAATCTCCGCGATGCCAAGCGCGAACCGCTCAAGCTCGTCCACGGGGGGCTCACGGCGGACTGCGTCGTCGTCGGGATGGATGGCATCTCGCGCATCGTTGCCGCGTCTCGCGTGCGTTCGACCATGCCGCCCGATGACTCCGCGAGCGCGTACCTCGCGCCCGAGGTGCTCCTTGCGGACGACGCCGCCGACGCCCGCGCCGACGTCTACAGCGTCGGCGTCATGCTCTGGGAGGCGCTGAGCGGGCGGCCGCTCTTTCCCAATTCGAAGGCCTCGGCGATCCTCACGGCCTTGCTGAGCGGCCGCGTACCGCGGGCCGACGCGCCGAAGGGCGCGCCTTGGGCCGCAGGGCTCGTGGACGTCGCCGCCCGCGCGCTGTCGGTCGAGCCCGGCAAGAGGCTCGCGTCGGCTTCGGCGATGGCGGCCGAGATCAGGCGCATCGCCGGCGTGAAGCTGGTGCCCGCGCAGCGCGTGGCCGCTTTCGTGCGCGCCGGATTCGGCGAGCGCGTCCAGACGAGGCGCGAGCAGCTCGAGCGCGGGGAGGTGACCGCCCGGGGACCCGCCCGCGTCGAGCCGCAAGATATCCCGGTGGACTTCGACGATACCTCGTCGGCGACCCCTATTCCGGTCCCGACATCCCTCACGGCGACGCGGCCTCCGCCGCCGGCCGAAGAGGCGGCCGGACCCGATCGCCTCAGGGTCGTCCTTTCGAGCGAACCGCCCACGCGACCGCGTGCCTCGGGCATCGACGGATCGACCAAGACGCCCAGTTTCCCGGCAGCGATGGCCGTTCCCGCCGCGCCCCCCGTACCGCGCGAGCTGGTGGCGCCGACGGACGTCCCGCCGAGCCTCCCGATGCCGCCTCCTCCCGTGGGCGCGCCCGTGCCGTCCGTCTTCCCCTCCGAGGCGCCGCCGGTGGCGCGCCGACGCAGCCGGGCGGCCGTCTACGCCTCCGTCGCGGGTGCCTTCGTCGTTGCGCTTGCCGGCCTTTTGACATGGCTGGGCCTCCGTGGCTCCGCGCAGACGGAAGGCTCCGCGCGGATGGAAAGGCCCCCCGCAGCCACGGCGGCGTCCGTCGAGACGCAGCCGCCCACCGCACGCACGGCCAGCGAGGTGCCGAGCATCGTGCCCTCCGCCGCAGCCGCGGCCGAGCCCAGCGCAGCCCCCACCGAGGCCGCAAGCGCGCCCTCGGCCGCCACCACGACCAGCGCGACCCTCGCGCCCGCAATGCCCGCGAAGCCTCGCCCCGCAATCAAGTACGATCCCCAGGGCATCTGACATGCGTCTCCGGCCGTGGGTCTGCGCTTCGATCGCCGCGCTCTTCCTGGGGCACGCCCTGCCCGCGCGCGCCGACGGCGTCCTTCCGTCGGAAGCTACTCCGGTGCAACGGGAGCAGGCCCAGGCGCGCTTCGCGCGCGGCAAGGAGCTCCTCGCGAAGAAGAGTTTCGATGAAGCCCTCGAGGAGTTCAGGGCGTCGCACGACATCGTCGCGAGCCCGAACGCCCGCCTGCAGATGGGTCGATGTCTTCGCGCGCTCGGAAAGTTCGTCGCCGCCTATGCCGAGTTCGGACGCACCATCGTGGAAGCCAGGGAGCTTAGCGCCAGCGACAACCGCTACAAGCTCGCCGACGACGCGGCGACGATCGAGCGAGGGGAGCTCGAGCCGCTCCTCGGCTTCGTCTTGCTGACGATCACCAACCCCTCCGAGGAGACCCGGGTGACCGTCGGGGGCGAGGAGATTCGCCGCGCTGCCTGGGCCGAGCCGACGCCCGCCTCGGCCGGCGTGACCGAGGTCGTCGTGGAAACCCCGGGGCATGCGCCGGTGAAGACCGAGGTCGCGATCACGCAAGCGACGAAGACGTCGCTCACGATCGACGCGCAGTCGGGGGAGCCGCTGGCCGAACCGACCGCCGCCCCGCCCCCGCCTCCGCCGCCGGCCCCTGCTCCCGCCCCCCAGCCGCTGCCCCTGCGCCCGTCGGCCTACGTTGCGGGCGGGGTCGGCGCCGCAGGGCTGCTCACGTTCGCCGTCTCCGGCCTTCTGGCCCGATCGACGTACGACGACCTGCAGAGCAGGTGCGGTGGCCACTGCCCGCCGGACAAGGCCGGAGAGATCGCCTCGGGCAAGACGGAGCAGACGGTGGCCAACGTCGGGCTCGTGCTCGGGGTGCTGGGCGCGGCGGCGGGTGCGACGTTGTTCGTCCTCTCGATGCCCAAGAGCGGCCCGGCGCCGGCCACGGCGCTCGTCGTATCGCCCGCGTGGATCGGAGTGCGGGGAAGCCTGTGAGGGATCGTTCTCGGGTTAGGATGACGGACGTGCGCCCGATCGCCCTGCCTGCGCTCGCGTCGCTGAGCCTGGCGGCTTGCGGGCTCGATTTCGACAAGTACGATCCGATTGTCCCGTCCGCGGGCGCGTCGTCCGGCGACGCCTCGGACGCCGCCGCCGACGCCGGACGCGACTCGGCTTCCGCCTCGGCGCCCGATGCAGAGGCCGATGCTCCCGCGAGCATCGGCTCGTCCCTCGATGCCGAGGCCGGCGCTCCTGCGAGCGTCGACTCGTCTCCCGACGCGTCGCAGGCTCAGGACGCGACCGCCGGCTGCACGAGCGACTTGCAGTGCCCTTCGGGCACCCCGTACTGCAGCCTGGCAAGCGCCCAGTGCGTGCAGTGCATCACCAACACGAACTGCGGCGGCACCTTTCGCATGACGCTGACGTGCACGAACGGCAAGTGCCTCTAGTTAGAGGCATGTCGTCGGAGCCCGCCACGGCGCGTGTTCGAAGAGCGGCTCACATGCACGTGTGAGTCGTACTGCTGCACGTCCCGCCGTCGCCTGGACATTGGGCGTTCGTCAGGCACTGCACGCACGTGTTCGTCGTCGTGTCGCACTGCAGGGCGAACCTAGTGGCCGTGCAGTTCGCGGCGGTCAGGCACTGGACGCAGCGCATCGTCGTCGTGTTGCAGACCGGGGCGAAGCCTCCCGTGCACTGGGTGTTGCTCGTGCATGTGAGCACGCACGTGTTGGTGCTGGTGTCACAGGCGTAGTTCGCCCCGCAATTGGTGGTGCTCAGGCACTGGACGCACGTGCCGGCCGACGAGCAATAGGGCGCTCGCGTGGTGCATTGCGCGTCCGAGGTGCACTGGATGCACGCGTGCGTCGTCGTGTTGCAGGTCTGCGGCGTCGGGCAGTTCGCCGTTCCGAGGCATTGCACGCACTGTCCGGCGGTGGTGTCGCAGTAGCGGTTCGGCGCCGAGCACATCGTGTCGCTCGTGCAGGGCGTGGGCGCCGCCGCGTCCGATCCTCCCGAACCAGACGAGGATCCGGACGCGCCAGAGGAGCTGCCGCTGCCGCCGCTGCTCGTCGCCGTGCCGCCGTCCTCGCCGCTGTCCGGAGAACCGCCTGAGCTCACCCCGGAGCTGCCGCTCGACGTTCCGCCGCCCGAGCTGAGTCCGGACGAGCTGCCGGCGCTCGAAGCGTCGCCCCCATCGCCGCCGCTGACGCTGGGGCTGCTGCCTCCGCTGCACCCGAGTCCAATGGCGACGGCAATGGACACTGAACCGTAGAGCTTCAAGGTACTCATGCACCGTATGGTGCCACACGAGCGCGTCTGGCAGGCAACAAGAAAGCCCTTTTCCGCGCCAGAGCCGCCCCCGCTTGCCCCGCGCCCGCCGCACCGGCCCCTTGTCCGCTCAGTCCCGCCGTCGATCGCCGAGGATGCGCAGGAGGAAGAGAAACATGTTGATGAAGTCGAGGTACAGCGTGAGCGCGCCGACCAGTGGAAGGTTGGCGCTTGTCTCGTTACGCTGGAAAAGTTCCTTCAGGCGCTGCGTGTCGTAAGCCGTGAGCCCTGCGAAGAGCAGGACGCCCACGCACGTGATCATCCACTCGAGCCCGCTGCTCCTGAGGAACATGTTGACGAGGGAAGCGAGGATTATTCCAATCAGGGCGAAGAGCCCGAAGCGCCCGACCGCGCTGAGGTCACGCCTGGTCACCGTCCCGAAGAAGGACAACCCCGCAAAAGCGCCCGCGGTGACGAAGAAGGTGCTCGCGATCGAGGACGCCGTGTAGACGAGAAAGAGCGTCGAGAAGGTGACGCCGGTCACGGCGGCGTACGCGAAGAACATCAGCGCCGCGACGGCTGTGCTGACCCGCGTCGCCATCGCGCTCAGGGCAACGACCAGCCCGAGCTGGCCGAAGAGCAGCGCGTAGAAAAGGATCCGGTTGCCGAGGAGGACGTCCAACGCTGCCTGCGAGTGAGCCACCCCGAGCGCCACGACTCCCGTCGTCGCCAGTCCGAGCGTCATCCATCGGTAGGTGATCCAGAGCGCATCGCTCGCGGCCTCCAGCGCAAAGGGCGCCGACCGCTCTCTTCCGTAGTTCATCGGACGAAAGGTAAGTCCGTTCGGCGCGGACGAAAGGGGCGACTTTGCCGCGTGCGCGGCGCGCGAGGCTCAGGTCGATCCGGGCGACAGCGTGAAGAGCGCGTGCACGCCGCTCGCCGTGGGCGGGGGGCGAACGCTCTCGGGAGCGGTCGCGGCGAACCGCGTGCGCAAGGCCAGGTGGACGCGCGACGCGCAGAATGCGAGCAGGTCTCCCCGCCTGGCTTCGGCGGAAATGCCGCCGGCGCTGCGGACCTCGGAGCGGACGAACGCCCCGGCCGTCGCCAGGTCCCCGCAGAGGAGCAGGCCTACGCGGCCCGCGGTGAGCTCCGCGCTGCGGATCCACGCTCCGACCGAGGCGCGCCCGCCGCGCTCGTCGAGCCTTCGCACCGCGTCTTCGATGTCCGCCCGATCCTCGGGGCTGAGCCGCGCCGCGATCCGTGCGTGAAGCGCCCGCACCGGAGCGGCAGCGGCGGTCTGGTCCGGCATGACGACCTGCACCGTCGCGAGGAGGAGGTTCGTGAGCTCGTCGCGCGTCGGGTAGTGTATGAGGATGCGGTACTCGGGCCGGTAGTAGGTCAGGTGCCGTCCAGCCAGGAACGCGAGATCCTTCACCGAGAGCCCGCGCAGGACCGACGGGCCCAGCACGGTGGCGGGCTTGGACGCCTGGGCCGCCACGAGACCCCCGGCCTGCTGCTCGGAAGCGTAGAGGTCCGGACAGTCGACCGAGCAGAACCGCGCTGCCCACTGGCAGCTCCGCGCGATTGTCGCGGTGCTCGTCTCGCTCAGCCGCTCCAGCGAGTCGAGCTTGGGAAGCTTGCGGCGGCGGCGGAGCTCGTCGACCCGAACGGCGGTGGCCGCGCGCGCGACTGCGGCGAACAGTGACGCAAGAACATCGTCGGACCCGGGGGCCCTCAGCGCCTCCCAGCCTTCGTCGTCCAGCGAAGCGCGCACCCGCATCGGCGTGAGAGACCGGAACTGACCGATGAGGACTTGCTGATCCATCTCGGCCGCCCCGAGCTCTTCCAGCGCCATCGCCGCGAGAAATGCAGCATCGGTCCTGCCGTCGCGCCAGTTCATCGCGAACAGCCGCGCGTACGCCGAGGCGCGCGTCGGCTCCCGGCCGGCCACTGCCTCGAGCTCCTCGATCGCGCTTTCCTGGTTTCCCTCGGCGTAGTGGCCCTCGGCGCGCTGTTCGCGAGCATCCGCGTCCAGCTCACCGCGGGCCGAACGGAGCCGTTTGAGCGTTCCGATCGCATCGGCGTGCGTCGGGTCCTCCTCGATCGCCGCCTCCAGCCAGGCCACGGCACGCTCTTCGTCCTTCAGATGATCCAGCGCGATTCGAGCCTGCGTCACCCTCAGGGTCGCGCGCTCTTCGGGCGAGGACGCGAGATCGGCGAGCGTCCCCACCACCTCCGCGGCGCTCGCCCATCGGCCGAGGATCTCGTAGCCGCGCCGCAGCGCCTGAAGGACGCTGCCGCGGGTCCTGTCGATGGCCCTCGCCACCTCGAGGGCCTCGATGGCGCCCTCCGGGTCACCCAGCTCGGCCTGGAGGATCCGGGCGATGGCCACGAGCTCGCGAACCTTGTGGCGCGGGCCCTCGATCGCGTGCAGGCGCTGGCGACGCAGATCGAGGACGCGGTCCCACTGCCGGGCCTCCGTGGCCTCGGCGAGGAGGTCGTCGAGCGAGCGCGAGGCCACCGGCTCGGCGAGAACCGGTCGTGGCGATCCGGCCGGCGGCGATGCGGCCGCCGCTCCGCCCCGAGCGAAGGTGAAGCTCTGCGCCACCGCGTAGCTCTCGGGCATGGCGACCGCGCGCTCGTACATCGCCGACAGGAGCGCGTCGTCCGAGAGGGACGTAGCTCCCGCGGTGGGCGGAGGGAACGTGAGCCGCGTGAACGCGACTCGCTCGACGGGCGCCGAGAGCGGCCGCACGGCGGCGAGGACGCGGTGTCCCCGCTCGCGAGCACCCAGCGACCGAACGACCCCGTCGAGGCACTCGGCGGCGATGAGAGGGTCTCCGGGATCCTCTTCGTGCGTCAGCTCCGCGACGAACGACAGGTGCGCCGGCGCGCGCGCCACGAGCCCCTCGGCCAGCTCGCTGAGCGCCAGGACCCCGTTCCCGAACGAGAGGGAGTCACGCCCCGCGACGCGACCGCTCAGGTGAACGAACACGGTGTCTCCCTCGGAAACGACCGCGATGGCTCGCGCGATGTCGACGTGAAAGTCCTGGGCGCCTCCCACGATGACGACGTTGAACCCGAAGCGGGTCAACCTGCCGCGCAGCCAGGCAAGCGACATGCGCCGCTCCCCCGCGTCCCCGGTTCGGGGATCGGACGGCGCGACTAGGAAAGCGAAGCGCATGCTACCCCCACACTCTAGATCGGCTGGGGCCCGGGGCGACCCGCGCCGGACTTACAGCGTTGTTTTTTGGCGTACAGCAGCAAATTTTCGTCGTCGCTGCACGGCCCGGCGGCGGCGAGTGATATGTCGGGTGGCATGTTCCCCGGCGATGCCCTCAATCTCGACGAGCTCGAACAGCTCGCCCGCGAGCGACTCTCGAAGATGGCGTACGACTACTATGCCAGTGGCGCGCGCGACGAGCGGACCCTCCGCGAGAACGTCGCCGCCTGGGCGCGCATCGCACTTCACCATCGAGTGCTGGTCGACGTCTCGGCGCGCAGCCTCTCGACGACGGTGCTCGGGGCCCCTGTCTCGATGCCCGTCCTGATCGCGCCCACGGCGTTCCACAAGCTGGCGTGCGAGGCGGGTGAGCTCGCGACCGTGCGTGCTGCGGCGCGCTCGCGCACGTTGATGATCCTCTCGTCGCTGTCCAACACCGCCATCGAGGAGGTATGTGCCGCGGCAGCGGGCGCTCCCCTTTGGTTTCAGCTCTACGTCTACCGCGATCGGACGGCGACCGAGGCGCTCGTCGCGCGGGCCGAAGCCGCGGGAGCGCGCGCGATCGTCCTCACCGTCGACGCGCCGCTCTTCGGCCGGCGCGAGCGCGACGTACGAAATCGCTTTCATCTTCCCGTTGGACTTCGCGTGGAGAACATGACCGCCGCGGGGCATGCGGACGTGCCTGAGCGCGGAGCCGAGAGCGGACTGGCCGCGTACATCGCCGAGAAGCTGGATCCGTCGTTGACGTGGAAGGACGTCGCGTGGCTGCGATCGGTGACGCGCCTGCCGGTGGTCGTCAAGGGCATCGTCCGTCCCGACGACGCCGTCCGCGCCGCCGATCACGGGGCGAGCGGCGTCGTCGTCAGCAACCACGGCGGCCGGCAGCTCGACGGCTCACCGGCGACAGCGACCGTGCTCGGTCCGATTGCGGACGCCGTGCAGGGGCGCATCGAGGTCCTGGTCGACGGTGGAGCGCGACGAGGCACCGACGTTCTCAGGGCTCTGAGCCTCGGCGCGCGCGCCGTCCTGCTCGGCCGGCCGATCCTCTGGGGGCTCGCGGTGGGGGGCGAGGACGGCGCCCACGGCGTGCTCGAGGCGATGCGCGCCGAGCTCGATCACTCGATGGCACTCGCCGGCTGCGCGCGCCTCTCGGACGCCACGCGCGACCTCGTGGAAGCCGGCTCGGGTGACCGGCGATAGCTCGCATCGCGCGGGCGTGCGGCCCGACCTTCAGACCGGGTCGCGCCGCTTCAGCGCGACGAGGAGCACGGCGAGCATCCCGAGCGTCATTCCGAAGAGGGCGGCCGACGGGAGCCACATCGTGCTCCACTCGGTGAAGCCCCACGCGCCGTTGAGCGCGTCGCTCGCCACCTGGGCGATGGCGCACTGGAAATGCCCCGCTTGAAGGAAGTCCGGCGCGCTCGTCAGGTCCGGCTTGTGAAGGTCGATGTCCCACGCGCTCGAGCCGGCGATCGCGAGCCGCTCGCTGGCGATGGCGCCCTCGAACCCCCAGCGGGAGGGCATCGCGTACATCAGCGGCTTCAGGTTGGGGTTGGTCGTCATGGGGACCATGAGACCGCCGAGCACCACCTGCGGGATGAGCGCTATCGGCGTCAGCGCCATTGCAGCCTCGGCGGACGACACCAGCGCCGACACCAGCAGGCCGAGCGCGGTTGCGTTCATCGCGAGCGCGACGAGGTTGCAGAGCTCGACCACGAAGGCGAAAGGTCCACCGTTGAAACCGAGCGCGAGAAACACGATGGCGAGCAGCATCCCGCACTGGACGACGCAGAAGAAGCTGAGAAGGACGTACTTGGAGAGCAGGTAGTTGAGCAGGCGCAGGTTGACCATCCGCTCTCGCATGTAGATCGCCCGCTCCGTGACGATCTCGCGCGCGGCGTTGCTCGTGCCGAACCACACGCAGCTGACGACGACGAAGAACATCGCGGCGGTGTGGTCGGTCGTCGGCTGCATCGAGTTGAGCAGGTTCGTCGTCGTGCTCGCGCTCATGTTGTTCTTCGTGGACAGCTCCTGCAGCGCGCCGAGGCACCAGTACGGCACCCCGGTCGTCTGACTGCCGAAGGTGAGCCAGAGAAGGACGCCGATGATGGGGGCC
>Ga0209415_10012017_pt1 | contig 14491 bp, 15 predicted proteins | sample PeaSoiSIISIP2007_FD_187696 | JGI IMG/M metagenome (GOLD analysis project Ga0209415, IMG submission 187696) | Peat soil microbial communities from Weissenstadt, Germany - SII-SIP-2007 (SPAdes) (version 2) | ecosystem: Environmental > Terrestrial > Soil > Wetlands > Peat | place: Germany...
GCCAGACGGCACTGCCCTCCAGGTTCCGACCCGCGGGGAGCCCTCCAGCGCGCTCAGCCGCCCTAAGCCGCGCAACCTCTCCCGTGCCGGTCGATTGGCAGCTTGGCGACGCAGTAAATTTCGAGCCCCGCATTCGTGACGCCGCGCCAGCTCCGAACCCAGCCGTCAATCGACATTCGTTGGGGTAGACTGCGGCTCAGTGGAAATCTGCGGGGCTCGCCCGCGACGCAACTTGTGTTGATCCAGTCCCGGCTCGTTGCCGGGCAACGCGCCTGAGGAAGAGGCTGCAACAATGAGCGAACCAGAGTCGAACCCGCCATCCCTGACCTTCCTACAGCGTTACACGCAAGTGCGTGAGTCGATCGAGCGGCAGCCGGAGGAGCGTCCTGCCACAGATCGCATCGACGCTATCGCCGATTGGCTGGTGGGGCCGGCGCGGCAGATCGCGACGCCCGGCGCCGCCTTCGACGAATTTTCCTGGCGGATGCTGGCAACGGGTTTGCCGTTGCTGCGCATAACGATGCATGGCGGCACGCTGCATCCACTGTTTTTCGGCGCAACGATGATTTGGTGGCGCTCCACCGGACAGACCCAGATGTTGATGGTCGCTCATGAGGCACGCGACTCCACCGGCTTTCTGCTCAACCCCGTGATACGAGTGCGCGAGGGTGGCGAGACCTTGCGCAGGCGCGTGGATGTCGCACCCGAGGCGCTCGATTTCCCGGTTCTGCTCGACTTGAAGGAAGCAGGCGCCACGGATTACCTCGCGCTGCCGGTCGCCAGCGCCTTCGGCGGCAACTATGCCGTAACCTTCGTCAGCGACCGCGCAGGCGGGTTTACCGACGACGAAGTCGCCGACATGACACGGGTCGCCCAGCGTCTGCCGGTGGTGATGGACATGCATTCGCTTCGGTCGATCGCCAACAATCTGCTGACCGCGTATCTCGGCCCGATGACCGGGCCGCGCGTGCTCGCCGGCCAGATTCGCCGCGGCCAGAGCGACACCATCACCGCCGTGCTCTGGTCCTCGGACTTGCGCGGCTTCACGGCGCGGTCGGACCGCCTCCCGGGCGAGCGCATGATCGCAATCCTGGACGCGCTGTTCGACGCCCAGGCCAGGTCGATCCACGCCCACGGCGGCGAAATCCTGAAATTCATCGGCGACGGTCTGCTGGCGATCTTCCCGATCATCGATGCGAGCCTGACGCGTATCGCCACGCGCAACGCCCTCCAGGCAGCGAATGAGACCTTGGAGACTCTGCACCGGCTCGCGGACGATCCCGTTCTGTCCGGCGAGCCGCCGCTCGAGATCGTCGTGGCGCTTCATGTGGGGCAGGTGCTCTACGGCAATATCGGCGCCGCCGACCGCCTCGATTTCACGGTGATCGGCCCCGCCGTGAACCTGGTGAGCCGCGTCGAGGCGGTCGCCAAATCCCTCGACCTGCCCATCGTCGTCAGCGACGACTTTGCCCGCGCCCACGGCGGCGAGCTCGCCTCGCTCGGCCGCCACCAGCTGCGCGGCCTTGCCACCACGCATGAGCTTTTCACGCCGGCGGGGCGAGACCCGCAGCACTAGCCGATCGTCCGCACTTTGCCGCCGTCAGCTGGCGCGCAAGAGCGGCGATCGCGACGCCGCGCGAAACGTCATCCATGCGGTTCTCCATTCGGAGAATCTTCGCCGTAGCTATCCGGCGGCCCCCACGTCCGGCGACGGCCTGGGTGTGACGATGATCCTGTCCTTTCCGCCGGCCTTGGCTTGATACGCCGCCTGATCGATGCGCTCGAGAATGGCATCGAGACTGTCGGCTTCGCCCAGAAGCGCGCCGACGCCGATGCTGGCGGTGAGCCCACGGACAGGGGGATCGGCCGGGATCATGAGATTCCGCATGGCTGTCCGGAGCCGCTCGGCCGCGCCGACGGCCTGCGCGATTTCGGATTCGGGCAGCATCACCACGAATTCCTCTCCGCCATAGCGCGCGAACAGGTCGGTTGGGCGGAAGGTATCCTGACACAACCGGCTGAAGGCCTTCAGCACGTCGTCCCCGGTGGCGTGGCCATAGCGGTCGTTGACCGACTTGAAATCGTCGAGGTCGAGAAAGATGAAGGACAGGGGCCGGTGGTACCGCAACGCCCGCTGCATCTCCGCCGGCGCCTGGGTCATGAAATGACGCCGGTTGAACGCGCCCGTCAGCTCATCCCTCGTGACCAGCTCTTCCAGACGGGCCTCGAGCTTCCGACGCACCGTGATGTCCTCGCCGGAACTGATGCCTCCGACGATCCGGCCCTCGTCGTTGCGCAGGAGAGTGTCGTGCCAGGTGATGAGCCGGACCTCTCCGGCGGCGGTCACGAGTGTCATTTCGATGTCCTGGCCCGGCCCGCGTTCGCCGGCGAGGAATGCGGCATAGCTTGCACGCTGAGCCTCGCGGTCTTCCGGAGGCGAAAAGGCATCGAACCAGTTCTTGCCGATGGCGTCTCTTTCCGAAATGCCCAGGGTTTCGCTGCCTCGCCGGTTCAGCAGCACGACCCGGGATTCGATGTCGAGAACGGCCAGGATGGCGCCCGCCACGTCCAGATAGAGGCGGGCTCGGTTGCGCTCGAGCTGCACGGCCAGTTCGGCTTCCTTGCGGGCCGTTATGTCCGAATCGATCCCCTGCAATCGGGTGGGGTGGCCCGACCCGTCGAACGCCGCGGCACGGAAGCGGCTCAGCATCCAGCGCCAGGAGCCGTCCTTGGTCTTGATGCGGAACTCGCATTCATGATCGAGGTCGTCAAAGGGAGCGAGTCTCAGACTCGCCTCGAGGCGTTTGACGTCCTCGGGATGAACGAGGCTGAGCCAAGCCTGGCGTTCGCGCGGACTTTCATCCAGCGGGTAACCCAGCATGCTGTAGTAACTCTCCATCATCTTGTGGGCGCCGGTCCGCGGATCCAGTTCCCAATACGCTGCCTTGGCCGCCCAGAGGGCCATGTCCAGGCGCCCCTGGTACTCGATGAGCACCCGCTCCGTCTGGCGCTGATCGGTGATGTCCTGCATCGTGCCTTGCGTCAGGAGATAGTGGCCGGATCTGTCGTAGACGTTTTCCGCCACTTCGAAGAGGGTGCGGATGTCCCCATCCGGCCGGACGATCCGGTATTCCAGCGTGTAGCCGGTGTCGAGCGCGGCAAATGCCTTCGCCACCCGTTCTCGATCCACGGGATAAACGAAGCGGTCGATGTATTCGCGGTTCGAAACCGCAAGATCGGCGGGTGTTACGCCGAAGATCGCCGCCGCCGAATCCGAGTGCTCGATGTGGCCACCGTGCCAATCAAGTTTCTCCGGATCGGGTTGCCACGTCCAATGGCCGATCCTGGCGATCCGTTCGATGCGGCTGCGCTCGGCCTCTCCCTCTACCTCGCGAAGTTCCAAAGCAGCGTGCGCGGCTTCAAGCCTGCGATTGCCTCGCCGAAGAAGGAAGTAGAGCAGTGAGGCCGTGACCGCGATAAATGCGAGGCGTCTCAGGTTCGGGACGTACGCCAATGCGGCGGCGTTGTGCCCGATAAACCACTCAATGGCCGGGTCGGAAAGCAGAGCCCAAAGAGCGGCGAGGGCAGCGTAGGCCAGCGCGATCGCGCCCGGCGAGCGGATTGCCAGCTTGCGTTCGGGCGGCGGCCAACTCGACTGCTGTTCATCCTTGGCCAGCATCTCGGCACCTTGAATTACGAATAATATTCGATTGGAGGATGCCCTAGGCTGCACAAGCTTGCCTAGCTGGCAGTGCGAGAACAAATGGCAACGACGACGGCGATGGAACCGGTGAGTAGTGTGCTCCGCGGGCCTCGGGGCGAGGCAAAGGCCGTGGGAAGGCGTGGTGATGGCCTCTACGGGACTAGCTTGCTGCTTGATCTACTTTTCGCTGCCGCCATCGCGAGGGTCGCAAGCCTGGAGCCAAGTGGCCTCACCTGGCCGGATGTCATTATATCAGCAGCGACTTTCCTGGTTCTCTTCATGGCCGGCCCGCGGCCTGCCGGCAACAATAACGCCGCAGCGCAGACTACCGTCGCGGCAGCGCCGAGCAGCACGAACACCAGGGCGAAGCTGCCGGTGAACTCGTGCAGGAATGCGATTGCGGGAATGGTGATGCCGGCCACCCCCAGCGCTCCGAGGTAGCTGACCGCATAGACGCGCGACTGCCATTGGCCTGCGACATACTGGCCGACTAGCCAGTCGGTAATGGGGAACCCACCAAACTCGAGCAGCAACGTCACGATCACGAAGGGTAGAAGCGCCGGACCGGAGACTTGCCCGATGAGGACCAGGAGCGGTACCTGCAAGGCGAGGGTCGCCAGCGCCACCGGCCTTGCGCCGTACCGGTCGAGCAGCGCGCCCACGGGAAGTTGCGCGAAGGCCGCCACCGCGAAGGCAACTGAGACCAGCAGGCCGATATGAGCGATGCCGCCGCTCCAGCTGCCGAGCTGCTCTTCGAATAGCTTCGGCATGGTCACAGTGAGTCCGTTGGAGATGAGGCCGCCGAAGATGGCGGAAACCCCGACGAAGACGAAGACGCGCAGCTGGGCGGATCGATACTCGACTGGAGTGCCAGTCGGCGGCGTCTTCACCCCACGCCGGACATCGACCGACCGTCCCATGAGGAGCGCCGCCGCGATGCCGAGCGCCACGGCGACTGCACCGGGTGCGATGAACGCCATGCGCCAGCCAAAGGCCTCCGTCAGGACGCCGGTGAGAACGGCCGCCCCGGCGTACCCCATGTTGCCCCACACGCCGTTGACGGCGATGGCGCGGCCACTCCCCTCGGCCAGCTGGACCACCGCAGCGACCGCCACCGGATGGTAGATCGCAGCGAAGAGGCCGACGAGCGACAGGCTGATGATCAGGCTCAGCGGTCCCACGGCGAGGCCGGCAAGAATAGAGGCGCTGCCGAGACCCAAGAAGCAGATCACGATGAGATGCGAGCGGCGCCAACGGTCGCCGAGCCAACCGGCCGGCAGCGTGCCGAGGGCAAGCGCCACGAAGGCCACCGTGCCGAGCGACAAGGTCTCGCCATAGGGCGCTCCCCAGTCGCGGTGAATGGCGAGCACCGCCGTCGGAAAGATCGCCAGAAAATAATGCGTCGCGAAATGCGCGACGTTGAGAAAGAGGAACGGCAGCCTGCGCGGCATGAGAAGATCGCCTCTTCGATTCTGACCTTCTGATGCTATTGTTCATTGGCGTGGCGCTCTATCGATTGAAAGCCAATCAATATCGGGTAAGTGACAAGACCGAGAATGCGCGCATCTCTTCCCCATCTTGCTGAAGATCACCCGCGCGGGCATTACATCCCGCCCCACACCCACCGCCGCGGACAGCTGGTCTTCGCGCGCTCGGGCGTCATGCAGGTCGAAACCGCGGCCGGCCTGTGGATCGTCCCGCCGCAGCGCGCCGTATGGGTGCCACCGCGCATGCGCCACGCCATAAGCTGCGGCAGCGCCGTATCACTGCGGACGCTCTATGTGAGCCCCGCCGAGCGCCGTGCCCTGCCGAAAGGCTGCGCCGTGCTTGCGGTCTCGCCGCTGTTGCGCGAGCTGATCATCGAGCTTTGCGAAGGCAACCCGGCGCCGCCGCGGCAGCGCGCGCTCTCCGAGCTCGTGCTGTCCGATCTGCTCGAATTGCCGGCAATCCCAATCCACCTGCCCGAGCCCAAGGAGGCGCGCTTGCGACGCGTGACCGATGCCCTGAAGCGCCAGCCAGCGGACGAGCGTGGGCTTTCGGCCTGGGCATCCATGGCCGGCGCCAGCCCGCGCACGCTCACCCGCCTCTTCATCGCGGAGACCGGCATGACCTTCCGGCAGTGGCGGCGCCAGCTGCGCTTTATCTCTGCTATCGAGCGGCTCGCCCAGCATGAGCCGGTTACCGCGGTAGCCCTCGATCTCGGCTACAGCAGCGTCAGCGCCTTTATCGAGTCCTTCCGCAAGACTTTCGGCGTCACGCCCTATCGCTACTTCCGTAACGATGGGCAAGCGAGTGTTGCTTTCCGCCCGAGGCGGTCACCAAACAAGGGCTCGTACTATGCCGAGTAGCAACGTCTCTCCCCGAAGCAAGACCGCGGAAGGTGACACCGACGCGCCATAATCGGAGCCATGGCATCATGGGCGGACCCATCGCACGGATATTCGTCTGGCTCGCAACCCGGGGATGGCGGCACCTGCTGGTGCTGCTAGCCGCGACGCTCGCCGGCATGGCGATCGGCAGCGTGATCGGGTACGTGGCGGAAGCTTTGGGAGCGGAGTCCATCGACTACTGGATGTGGGGCAAGTGGCCGTTCGACCCGCACGCGACCGATGCCGGCTCGTTTTGGTGGCTGGTTGGCGGTGGTATTGCCGGGACCGCCGCAGGATGCGCGTATCGGCTGATCCGCCGTGAAGTTCCAAAATAGCGCTGCCCCGTACTCGCGGACAAGCCGTGACACCGTAGGTCTCCAAGAAAAGGTTCACGCCGGAGTGGTCGGACAAGCCGCAACCATCCGACAGCGGGCCGTCTGCCATCGAGGGCGCTTAACTCGTTCCCGCCCCGGGAAACGGTTGCTGAGCCTTCTGGTTCAATGCGCGAAGGGCCCAGCTCATTTCCTTCCAGAGAAGGGCATGCCGGCGCACGGCGATCGGGAGCTCGGCTGCGGCAAGAAGGCAGTAATCGGGCGCGGCCGCTGCGCCTCGATAGATGGGAAGGCCAGCGAATGCGAGGTCGTGGAACCTCGGCGTGCAGTGTTCACCCGCCAGCCGGCCATTATGGATTGCGCGAGCGAGCACTGGCTGAAGGGTTCTGAGACGAGGATCGTCCAGCAATAGAGAGTAGATCTGCCAATCCCATCCGCCCGTCGCCTTGCCGTCGAACTTGACCACGCCGTCACGCTCCGTCATCCAGGCTGGTGCCATCAGTCGCTGCCACTCCTGGCGCCGGACGGCAAATCCCAGCGAGTTAAAGGTGGGCCCGGCGAAAAGCAGCGCTGGATAATCGGGATTCGATAGCAGCCCCGTAGAGGCGCAACCGCCGGCGATGAGGTTGAGGCAGAGCCATTCGGGACGATGGTTCGCCTCGTACCACGAAGCCAGGCGCGTCGCGTCGGGGGCGAGCAGGAGGTCTTCCTCGAGATAGAGATTGAGCGCCGAGCCCTCGCCGAATGCGCGCTCAAGCAGGCGGTAAGGGTTCTCCCGCACGCCAAGCCTTGCCGCATTGATGACGATATCCCGATCATGGCCGTCCAATAGACTCTCGGCGATCCGAGCCATGTCGTCAGCCACCGGCGAAGGATCGATCTGGATCAGGACGCGCCAACCTGCGAGCTCATTCGCCAGCAGCGTTTCCAACATCGCCTTGAGCAGATGCGGCCGGCGATAGGCGGTTGCAGTGATCGTACGCAGGTGCAAGCCCCCAATGTCTTTCGCCATAAGGCACGCGCGGCTGCCGAATATAGCTGCCCCATGGGCCAAATGCGACGATGGGCATGAGGCATTGGGGGCGCACGCGGATGCATCGGCTAGCCCCGTGCCGGCATCGATTCTGGTCTGGGCGCAAGGGCCGATCCGGCTTCCTTCGAGGCGATGGCACTTGACCGCGGGCGGCAACGGAACGCACCATCGCTGGTCCGCTCCGGAACGGAGTGGGCGACAGGGAGTTTTGCCGCTGCGGGCGAATTCGGCCTGCGGGGAAGCAGCGGTTCGAGCGGCCGTCCGATCGCGGCAGGGGGCTGGACCTGTGGCACGCATCTTGATCATCGACGATGACAATTTTTTTCGCGGGGTCTTTCGCCGGATCCTGGAGAGCGGCGGCCATGAGGTCGTCGATGCCGAGGGCGGGGCGGAAGGCATCGAAGCCTACGAGAAGCATCGGCCGGCCCTCACCATCGTCGATATCTTCATGCCCGACATGGAGGGCGGCGAAGTCATCCGCCAATTGAAGAGCCGCGACGCAGACGCCCGGATCATTGCCATCTCGGGGCGCAACCTGTTCCATGACAACGACGATTACATCGACCAGGTCAAGCGGCAGGGCGCCGCGGCAATTCTGCGCAAGCTCGATTCCCGCGAGATGGTCCTGGCCGAAATCGGGCGGGTGCTGAAGAAACCAAGCAGCTGACGGCGCTACGGCCTCACCGTATTGAGACGGCCGAGGAACACGACGGGCCCCGTCGGCCGGCCCGCGGGCGAGCCTGCTTTCGGCTCGATGCTGATGGCCAACGTGGCGCCGTCTTCCAGGGCCTCGGGCAAGGCGCCGATCTCGAGTTGCCCGTTCGCTGGCACGACGCCCAACGCCTTGGGCGCCCCGCCGGAGGGGCCGATCGCCCAGAGCTCGAAGGACCGGTCCCCCGGCGCGGCGACGCTGGCAACGGCGCGCAGGAGCAGGCCGTTGCCCACTGCCGTCGCAATCCAGGCGGCCGGCTCCTGCTGGGGGGAATGCAGCACGGCAACGAAGCGTAGCGCCGCTGGCCGCGGCGCCAGCGCGATGTAGAGCGCCAAGCTGGCGGCCACGGCCGTGGCCAAGGCCGCCGACCCGCGCCAGAAGCCAAGGCAGTTCCAAAGCCCAATTCTACGCGCGGGCATGGCCGGCACCGCGATCCGCTCGGCGATGCGCGCCCAGGTTTGGGGTGGCGGGTCGGCCGGGAGCGCCAGGCGGGAAAGCCCATGGAGCCGTTCTTCCCAATAGGCGATGGCAAGGCTGAGCGCCGGGTTGCTCCCGGCCGCGAGCGCCAGTTCGTTCATGACCTCCGGCTCGAGCACGCCCAGCACATACTCGCCGGCGAGAACATGCAGCTCTTCGCTATCGCTGGGGATCATTGCCGATGCAGCTCCTCAGCCAAAGAAGCCCGCGCCTTATCCAGCTCTTCACGCTGCCCAGCGGCACCCCCAGCCGGGCCGCGATCTCGGAATGGGAAAGCCCTTCGACGAAGGCCAGGGCCACGCAGCGCCTCTGATTTTGTTCCAACTCGCCCATGCAGCGCCGCAACGCATCCTGCATCAGCGACCGGTCCATCTGCTCCTCGATATCGGGACTGTCGGCGCGGTCGCCCAGCGCCGGGTCGTCCGAAAGGATTTCGCGGCCGACCTTGCGAACCGCATCGATGGTGCGGTAGCGCACGATGCCGGTGAGCCAGGCCGCCGCCGTGCCCCGTTCGGCGGAGTAGCTGCGCGCCCGTTGCCAGATCTGGACGAATGCATCCTGCAAGGCGTCGGCCGCGAGTTCCGGCCGGCCGGCTATCCTGAGCGCGACGCCATAGAGCCGGCGGGATTCGAGCTCATAGAGCCGCTTCAAGGCAGACGTGCTGCCGCCGCCGGCCGCGGCGATCAGGTCCTCCAGGGACGAGAGCGAGGCGATCTTGCTGTCCATCGAATCGCCGGATCCGGCATTACCTCCTGCTTCGCCCCGCGGTGCGGGCCGCCTTCATTTCGAAGCCGGCGCCGGCCGCCACATATTTTACGGATGAGACGGCGGATTGGATGCAGTCAATCACTCTCTGTTGATCGCCGCTTCCCACGCATCTGCATCCCGGTCCCGCCCGTATCAGGGTGGAGCGGGGCGGCGGCCTGCGATCGCTCAGCGTCCCAGGCGTCCCGCCCCTGGCTCGTCGTATTTGGCAGCGCATAGGGAGATCCTGACGATGAACGCTTCTCTGCTTTCCGCCGATTTGATTCTGGCCTCACGCCGGCGCCTCATCCGTGGCGCGGGCGCGGCCACCCTTTCCGCGGTCGCCGTCGGCCTGCTGACGGGCTGCAGCACCGGCAAGGCCGACACCATGCAAACCGCCGACGCCAGCTCCGACGTCGCGATCCTCAACACCGCGCTTGGCCTCGAATACCAGGCGATCGCGGCCTATCAGGCCGGCGCCGAGAGCGGGCTATTGCAAAAGCCCGTGCTCGACCTGGCGGTGCAGTTCCAGAATGACCACAAGCAACATGCCCAGCTGTTGTCCAGCACCGTCACGAAGCTCGGCGGCATGCCCGTGATGGCGAAGGATCCGTCCGCCTACAACTTCCCGGTCGGCGACTTGAAGAGCCAGGCGGACGTGCTTCAGTTCGCCGCCAACTACGAGAAGGGCGCGGCTTCCGCCTATCTCGACGCCGTGCCGGCGTTGGGCGACAGGGATCTCGCCAAGGCGGCGGCAAGCATCCTGGGCGACGAGGCCATGCATTGGGCGGTCCTGCTCAATGCGCTGGGGCAGAACCCCGTTCCCGGAGCGTTCATCGCCTGATTGAAGGAGAAGCGATGACCCGTCTCCCCGGCGCGGGAGACGGGCTCGCCGTTCGGCTCGATTAGACGGGCTCGCCCTCCGGCTCGATGTAAGGAGTGCCGCATCCCATGCAACGCCATTCGAACCTCCGTCTTGCGGCCGCGACGGGACTGTCACTCGCGGTGTTCGCCATCCTCGGCATCACAAGCTCGAGGGCGCCGGCGGAGTCCGGAAAGACCGGCGCGGTCGTAGCCATCATCAACAGCTTCCGCTTCGATCCGGACACGGTGACGATTCATGCCGGCGAGGCCGTCGAATGGAAAAACCAATCCCATTTCCGCCATACGGTGACGGACGATCCGAAGATGGCGGGACAGGTGGGAGACGCGGCGCTGCCGGCAGGCGCCGAGGCCTTCTCGTCCCAGCTGATCCCGCCCGGAGGCAGCTATCGCCGGACGCTCAGCGTGCCCGGCACCTATCGCTATTTCTGCATGCCTCATGAGGGAATCGGCATGTTGGGCAAGATCATCGTGCTCCCTGCGAGCTAAGCCACCCCGCCGCTTGAATGGATGCGCCGCGCCTCAAGCTGTGTCAGGTTGGGGCGTCGGGCCGGCGACGGGCCCGAAGCAGCAGGAGGAGCGGATGAAGGCGACGACGAAGAAAAGCAAGACGGGCCGGTCCAACCGGCGAAAGGGCAAGTTGAAGGCCAAGCGCAAGCGCCAGCGGGCGCGTGCCGAGGGCTAGGGCAGCGCCTTGAGCAGGGCGCGGCCGACTATGGCCCTCCAAGAGCCCGACCGCGGAGCCGGCAGGGTGAACCGCGTCGCCGGCCTGTCGCGGCTCTGGCCGGCGGTTTTCCTTGCCGCAGCTCTCGGCAGCGTGGCGGCCTGCGCTGAGGGATCGAGTTCCAACTACGGCCAGGGTTTCGGCACGGTATCCTTGGCAGCCGGGCAGACGCGGCAGGTCTGGATGGGCCCGAGCTACAGGCTGGTCAGGGTGTGCAACGATTTCAGCAGCACCGGCACGGTCACCGCGATCCTTGATGATCAGCCGGCCACGACGCTCTCGCCCGGCCGCTGCACTGAAGACTATGGCAACCGCATCCAATTCACCAACACCGGCGGCGGAACCGCGACGCTCACATACCGGTCCATCGTCGAACCGTTCACGCCCTGAACCCTTCTGCCTAACCGCTCCTCGCCAGCGAACGCGACAGCTCCTCGATCCGGGCTTCGATGGAGATCGCCGTCTCCGATAGCGTGGCGAGACCGCGATCGGCCAGGGCGTCGACGCCCGGATGGCGCCGGCGCCAGTCGGCGAGACGCCGATCGCGGCGGCGCAGCAGGGCCTCGATCTCGGGGTGGAAAAGGCGCAGCAAAGCCTCGAGCCAGCGATTGACCCAGCGCGAGGGCCTGGCCTCATCGAGATGGAAGCGTTCCAGGAGCCGGATCGCGCCGGCGGCATCGATCCAGCTGTCGTCCGTCACCCATCGATTGACCGTGAACAGCCGGGTGGGCCGGCCGCGATCGTCCATGGCGACGGCCACCAGGTGATGCAGCAGCCCGGTCCCGGCCATGCGCAAGAAGCAGTGGAAGTGCCCGTGCTCGCCGGCCGGGCGCTCGGCGGCGCCATGCGCATGATAGAAGTACTGGGCTCCGCTCGCCGGATCGCAGAGATCGCCGGCGGGATAATGGTCCCACTCGTAGAACGTCCCCTCGTCGCGCAGGAGGCGCGCGACCACGTTGAAGCCCTGGCGTGCCAGGGCGCGCTCGGCCCGGATGACTTCATGACCGGCAAGCGCCATCGCCTCCAGCCTTGGGAACGCCGCGCCGGCTGGCGCCCGGTTCACGACCTCAGCCAGCCGCGCTCCCGGTAGTACCGCCTTGCGCCGTCATGGAGCGGTGCGGTGTTGCCGGGACCGATCATTTCCATGGGCGTCAGGGTGCGCAGAGAGGGATACATGGCCCTGAATTGATCGAAGCTCTCGAACACCGCCTTGACGATGTCATAGGCAACGTCGTCGGGCATCGCCGTGCTGGCGAGCAGCGTCGCGCGCGGCCCGAAGCCCATGACAGGTGCGGGATTGCCCGGATATGTCCCCGCCGGGATCGTATCCCGGGCGAGATAGGGTTTGTCCGCGAGCAGCCGGTCGACTGCGGCTCCGTCAACCGAGACAAGCTGCGCCCCGCAGCGCATGGCCGCTTCCTCGACGGCGCCGTTGGGATGGGACATGGGCATCAGGAAGGCGTCGATCTGCCCGTCGCACAGCGCTTTTGTCTGCAGGTTGGCGTCGATGGCCGAGAGGCTGGCGAAGTCCCGATCCTTCCAGCCGAGCGCCTGGATGAGGGCGTCGGCCAGCACGCGCTGACCGGTGCCCTTGGGTCCGACATTGACCCGCTTGCCCTTGAGGTCGGCAAGGGAGGCGATGCCGGCGTTCCGGCGCACCACCAGGGTGACCGGCTCGCCATGGACGACGAACAGGGCCCTCAGCATGGTGTAGGGGCCCTGCTGCTTGAAGGGGCCGAGACCCTTGACGGCGTAGTACTGCCAGTCGGACTGGACGAGGGCGAGATCATCCTCGCCCTTGCGTAGCGCCTGCAGATTCTGCAGCGAACCCTCGGTGCTCTCGACCTCGCAGCGCAGCCCGCTCTCAGCCCGTTCGCGATTGACCGCCGCGCAGATCGCGCCGCCGACGGGGAAATAGACGCCGACCACCGGCGCTGTCGCCATGTAGAGCGTGCGCGGCGCCGCGGCCGCGGCGGCGAGGCCCGAGGCGACCAGCAAAGCCGGCAGAAGCAAGTTGCGGAATATCGGCATGGCGCGCGATATCAGAACGCTTCGCGCTTTCGGGCGAGAGCCTCGCGGACCGCCGTCGCACCGGCGAGGAGGAAGCGGGGAATCAACTCAACCTGCGCTCGGGGCCGCGGGTGCAGGCGTCGTCAGCGTATAGACGACGATCTCCTTCAGCACATGGCCAAGCGCGTCGTCGAAGGCCGTCAAGACGTCCTCGAACTTGGTGCCGGTCGCTTTCACGCTTTTGTCGGTATCGATCGCGCGTACGATGCGCCGCTGCGGCATGGCAACGAGCTTGGCGCTGACCCGCACGACCACCGTGGGCAGCGGATCGCCGTTGCGATAGTTGGCCTGGAACTCCCTGAGGTCGGTTTTCAGGATGTAGTCGGGCCTGAGGCCGGCGGACTCCGGCCCGACGGCCACGATCTTGCCCGTGCGCTCGAAGGATTCGATCAGCAGGGTCTGCACCATGCCCGGCGCGTTGTCGGTCCAGGCGGCCTTGGCGTAGTACTCCAGGGTGAAGGGGTCGTGGCTGAGGGCGATGCGGGAGCTGTCGATCCCGGCCGCCGCCGTCGGCAGCTCGACCACCAGTTGCCAGTTCACGCTCGGCAGGTCGGGCGGGAACGTGTTTTTCGGCGTCAGGGTATAGAGGGTCGTCGGGTCCTGCACCTTGGGCAGGATGCTGCATCCCGCCAATACGGCGAGCCCGCCCAGCAGAATCTCTCGTCGTCTCATTGGGTCGTGAATCCCTTCTGGCGGTCACCGAAGAAGAACCGGGCGGGATCGCGCTCGAACTCGATGGAAATCCGGTTGACGGTTTGCGCCAAGATGCGGACTTCCGTGATCATCTGGGTGAGCTCGTAGAGGCCGGTGCCGGTGAAATCGCGGATCGGCTGTCGATTGTCATCGATCATTTTGTTGAGGTTGTCGGCTGCGGTGCTGAAATGGGTGGCAAGCGTGTGCACGTCGTGCACCGCGCCCGAGGCCTGGTCGGTCAGCTTTCCCGTGGCGGTCCGCAGATCAACCGCCAGCTTGCCGAATTCGGTGCTCGCCTCGGTGATCTGGACTGCCGCGGCGCTGACCTGGTTCAACGTCGCCGAAATCTTGTCGGAATTGGCGACCAGGGCGGAGGTCAGCTTATCGACGTTCATGAAGATCCGGCCGACCGCCGACGCATTTTCGGAGCTGAGGAACATGGTGGCGCGGTCGAGCAGCAGATTGCCCTTGGAAATCAGTTCCGGCGCGCCGGTCAACAGACGCTCGAGCGCCGTGTAGCCCGATTGGATCTCCGATCCGTCCTTGACCTTCTGGCCTCTGGCCGTGCCCCGGCTGATCTCCACCAGCACGCCCCCGGTAATTCCCTGCAGTTCCAGGGTGGCGATGGAATCGCTGCGGATAGGCGCTTCCGCGTTGACCGTCATGTCGACACGGGCGAGGGAGGAGTCCTGGGGGTCGACATTGATCGTTGTCACATGGCCGATGGGAATGCCGCCGAACAGCACCGGGCT
>Ga0209415_10012018_pt1 | contig 14491 bp, 16 predicted proteins | sample PeaSoiSIISIP2007_FD_187696 | JGI IMG/M metagenome (GOLD analysis project Ga0209415, IMG submission 187696) | Peat soil microbial communities from Weissenstadt, Germany - SII-SIP-2007 (SPAdes) (version 2) | ecosystem: Environmental > Terrestrial > Soil > Wetlands > Peat | place: Germany...
AATCTCCTCCGTTTGGGCGTCTTCATGAAGCTGTCGCAACCTTCCCCGTCATACGGGTTCGTCGGTCGGCGCACAGCAGGGATCATCTGATGCTTTTGCAATATCCGCATGTTCTCGCCGGAAGCGTATTGCATACCACTGGCTAACGTTTGGAGGCGGTGTAGCCGGCGGCGGCGCCTAGGGCGGCACCCACTCCAAACCACGCGGCGTTGCGGCGAAGGCGTCGCCAGAACGTACCGCCTTTTGCTGCGATGACGGCGGCGTCGCGTTCGCGGGTGAGCGCGGCGAGTTTCGCGGCGTCGTCGGCTTGGTTCTGCTTGGCGGCAGCAAGCTGCGCCTGGCACGCGCGGCAATCCTGGACGTAGTCATACAGGGGCTTGAGGTCGGCGGAGGGAATTTGGGCGGCGGGGGCGGTCGGGAAGGCGCTCGGGGGCTGGCGGGGAATGGCTGCTTTCGCAGAGGCGTCAGTTCCCTGCTGCGCGGGTGCGGAGGCGTCGGGACCGGTGGCGGACGCCAGCGTGATCGGCTGCGGGAGCGGCAGATACTTCGGCAGGTCGCGCAGGACCTGCTCGGGAGTCAGCGTGGCGCGCTTGAGTGATTCGATTTGCGCGAGCGTTGCGTCGAGGGCGGACTGACGCGTGCGCTCGCGCGAGTCAGCGGCGTCGAGAAGTTGTTTTTGCGCGGCGAGCGTGGACGCCAGGCGCTGCTGCTCGTCGCGCGAGTCGAGCCAAGCATGCACCGCCATCGCTGCCAGCAGCAGTGCGGCGCAGAATCCGGCGATTTCGATTGTGCGGCGTGTCATGGATTGTCGCGATCCGGCGGCGGGCGATGCGATATCATTTGGTGTCGCCGAAGTTGGTGAGGTCGCGGGCGGGTGCGAGGCGGAGGGCACGGAGCCAACGATAGCGTGCTGACGATGCGAGCCAGCAGCGTAGGTCGGTGAGCGACCAGGTGAGCTTGCGAGGGGTGGATGCGATCATTCGGGGTCGTCAGCGGCGATTATCGAAATAGCCCCACAGACATGTTAAATGTGTTAATTATTACGCCCAGTATCTTGGCGATGTGGAGTCCGAATGCGACGAGCTGCGCGGATTGCCCTAATCGGATTGGCCGCTTCCCTGTTTTTCGAATGCACCGCCGCGCATGGCGACGACAAGGCCGCCGAGGCTGTGGCCCTGCTCGATCGCGCGCGGACGCTGGAAGATCTGCGCGGCGAGGGCGCCCTTCCACTTGTCTTGCGCGCGCGGATACGGACAGAGAACGACAGCGGGCCCCTCGAAGGAACGTACAGCCTGACATGGTTCGCCGCGAACCGTTGGCACGAGGAATTGCGGCTGGGTTCTTTCAAAAGAGTGCGCGACGGGGTGGACGGCGGCTACCGACAGGTTCGCTCGCTGGATTTTCAGCCGCAGTCAGTCTTCGACGTAGATCGCCTATTGGGAGGTGTTCCGCGTGTGAAGCTCACGCCCAAAGAGACGGCCGGGAACGCGCACACACGGAAAGTTAACGGTGTGGAGATGTCGTGCATCGAAATTCGCGCAAAAGATTCGGCGGAACGTGGGTTTTGCTTTGATCCGGCAGGTGGCCTGCTGCTCCACATGGAGGTGAGGTCTTATCGAGGCGACGAGATTGAGGTCTCCGATTTCGGGGGCGTCGCAACCTTGGGAACGAAGAAATTTCCTACGCAAATGAAATTGGAGAGGCCCCGTGAGAAACCGGTCAACGTGGACGTCGAGGAACTCGGGGCAGCACCCGGGGACACGAGTTCCCTTCCCGCAGCGGACCCGGCGCGGTCCGATTTTTGGGGAACTTGTAATGATGCCGTTCCCGCTGTGCTGACGCACCACGTTGCGCCCATCTATCCTCACGATATGAACGGCATCCCTGAAAATGGCAAGGCGACAGTGTACACATGCGCGTCGAAACCGATGGCACGACCTCCCATCTGAGAGCGCTGAGCGCGCCTTCGGTGCCACTGGCGCAAGCAGCCCTGAACGCGGTGACGCAGTGGAAGTGGACACCCGAGTTGTGCGGAAACACGCCTGTAAAATTCGAGAGCGTTATCTCGGTGTTCTATGCGTCGCGCCTCTAGCGCACCGCGCGCGAAGTGAATGGCGGCAGAATCGCCAGGAATTGTTGCCGTGTCCGCTTGCGGCCGACTACGCCCCTACGAAAACGGTGCTGGATGGGCGGCATCGCGCCAAGCGTGCGCGCCGGCATTCCATGCCCCTACGAAGCATCTCGTAGCGCGAGCGTCTTGCTGGCGTTTTCCTTGGACACTTAGGTGGGCTGCTGAAGGACGGCCGAGCTTCATATTTTCGGTTTTGGTGGGGCGCTACGTCGCTGAGTCACTTGTAATTTGGGAGGCGGGCGAGGACTTGCGCGGCGTAGTCGGGATTTCCGCCGCCATTCCAAAGTTCGAGGGCGCGCGTGATATCGCTGGTCGCGACTGAGAGAGATCCCTCGGGCGTCCGCCCCGGCGGACTCCCTCGGGATGACGATCCTGATCGGATCGTCAGTTTCGCCGCCAGGACAGCGCAGCCGAGGTCGAGGCCTGTGGCGGGATCGCACAGGGCGGTCAGAAACTTTCCGTCGAAGCCGTGCTCGCGGGCGACCTGCCCCATCACCTGCATCAACCCCCAAGAAATCGAGCGCGCAACCTCTTCGGTGGGCGGCAGGCCGAGCGGCGCGACGTAGCGCGCGCGGAAACCCGGTTCGTAGCGGATGGCGTGTGCGTCCCAGGCCGATTCCTGCTCGACCACGGCGCAAACGAGTGCGGGGTCGAGCGCGTGGCGCGTGGCGGCGGCGAGCGATCAATGCCCTGCCGGTCGCACATCTTGTCGAGCAGGTCGTAAATGTGCGGCAGATGGTTCGCGGCCATGTCCTGGAGAAAGGCGCGCGTGAGTTCGTCGTTGCGGATGCGGCGATAGAGCCAGCGCGCGAACAGCACGAACTGAATCGTGAACGTCAGTGCGAACGTCCACCAATTGGAGTTGAGGAAATCGCGCATGGGAAGGAAGTATTGGTGGCGAGTGTCTAATCGCGTTAATGCGTCCAACTGGCGTGGAGTGCAGCGGCTTGCAGCCGCTGTTTGCCGTCCCGGCTTGCCGGGACGTGCTGCGGCCGTCTGCAAACTCCGAGGATCGGGCGAGGCGAGCCTCGCCCGAATACAGCGGGAGCGAGCTCCCGCACTCCACGCGATTCGAGGCGAGGCAGACGATCGCCCAATCGCGGCATTGCGCCCCTACGGGAGGCGCTGGCATCGAGCGCGCTCAGCCGAAAAGCGAGGCGATGCCCGCGCCGACGCCGAAGAGGCTGCCGAGTCCGCTGCCGGAACTCTGCGACGCGCGCTGGCGCACGCCGAGCAGCTCCGAGGGGACGCCCATCGCTTTGCCGAGCAGGTTGGTGCCAATGCCGTAGGTCTGCCCGAGCGCGCTGAGGCCGGCCATTTGCTCCTTCAATTGCTGGTTGGCGAAGGCGATCTGATTCTGCTGCGCCTGGCTCGCGTCGGTCTGCGCCTGCTGGCGGCCGAGTTGCGCGAGCGTGTCGCCGTAGCCGGCGCTGTTGTTCGTGGCGGCCATGCGGTTGGCGGCGCGCTCGCGAAGCGCGTCGAACGCGGTGTTGGCCGCGCCGAGGCTCTGCTGTGTAATCGCGGACTGCTGCTGCGGCGTGTAGCCCTGACTGTTCAGCAGGCTCTGGATCGTGGGCATGATCTGCGCGCGGTCCTGCTGGCCTTGCTGGTTCGATTGTGAGATCAGCTGATTCTGCAGAGCGAGTTGCTGGTCGGTGAGATTGCGTGTGTGCTGCGCTGCGCGTCCCATGGGGGCCTCCGAAAGTTAGAAATTGGAAAATCGAAAATGGAAGAGACATTAGTGACGAGTGGTTAGTGGCTGGAGCCTGGAGCCTCGCGTCCAATGCGAAGGTGGTTTTGTAGGGGCACGGTATACCGTGCCCGGCAAACATGCTTGGCGATGCGCTGGCCATTCTCGAACGGCGAAACAGGGGACGCGCCGTCGTGGACGTGGCGGATGCTTGGAATGCCGCACCGGGCACGATATATCGTGCCCCTACGAAGAAACCACGGTGCGCAGGCGGCGGCAGTACGGCGTCCAGGCGTCGTCGCGGACCCAGCCGAGAGCTTCGAGGCGGCGGCCGAAGCGGCGCGCGATCGGCGGCGGGAGCCACGCGTGCGCGTCGTCGAGGCCGCGCGCGACGAGGTCGCGTTCGCCGGCCGCGTGCAGCGCGAGCAGTCGCGTGTAGCGCTCGCGTGAATTCCCTGCCCCCGGGTCCGCCAAGAGATACATCTCGCAGGTGAGGCGCGCGAGCGAGGCCATCACCGCGCGGCCGCCGTCATCTTCGACGATCAGCTTCGAGACGAAAATCGGATCGGCGAGGTCCGGGAACGCGTAGTCGAAGCCCTGCCGCGCGTGCATGCGACGCAGCGCGTCGAGATCGGCCGGCGTGTATTCGCGGATGAGCACGGAATTCGGGAATGCGGCCACGGGAGGAGGTTTTGTAGGGGCGTAGCACCGCTACGCCCGGTGCGGCGTTGCCGGGACCGAGCCACATGCGCGATCGCACATCGGGCGTAGTATTGCTCTTCGATGGGCGGCACCCAGCCAAGAATCATTGCCGGGCGTAGCGGTGCTACGCCCCTACGAGGACAACGGCAATCCTTCGGCTCGTCCGCCACGGCGGATTCGCTCAGGATGACGATCCGAATCGCATCGTCAAAACACTCTGTGCTTCAGGAGCGGGTGGACGCGGGCGAGGATTTCGGCGGCGTCGAATGTGGTCGCGCCGGGCACGATGCCGTGCGGCGCGAGCGCCGATTGCGCCGCGTCCGAGATGGGTTTTTGCGCGAGCGGGGGCGGCAGCGCCTCGAAGGCGGGATCGTCCTCGAGCGCGAGGTGCGCGCCTTCGTCCGCTTCGATTAGCACGAGGATACGCGTCGCGTTGTTTGGCATTGCGCTTTCGAGAGGCGCGGCGGGATCGAGCGCGAGCCAGTGCGAATTCGCGAAGCGCGCGGCGTGGCGCTGCCAATCGCCGAGCGTGGTCAGGTAGTAGGCTTTGCCGGTCATAGGATGCGCCGAGGGCGAGTTCGCGTATGATATTCGGCGGACGAATTCCAAATTCTGAGCGGGTGAGGAGGCACGATGATCGAAAAAGAGATCGAAATTCGCACGGCGGATGGCGTTTGCGACGCGGTGCTGTACGAGGCGGAGGATGGAAAGAAGCGTCCGGGCGTCATTCACTACCCGGACATCATGGGCATTCGCCCGTCGCATCGGGGGATGGCCAAACGGCTGGCCGAGGCGGGCTACACCGTGTTGTTGCCGAATCCGTTCTATCGCACAGCGCGCGGCAAGCTTTTCGACTTCGCGCCCAACTTTGCGGGTGACCCGCGTACCATGCAGCGCTTCGGCGAACTCGCCGGACCGCTGACGCCGGAAGTGATGGAGACCGACGCGGCCACGTATGTCAATTATCTGGCGACGCAGCATTCGGTGAGCGCGGCGACGATGGGCGCCGTTGGCTATTGCTTCGCGGGACAGGTGGCGTTGCGCACGGCAGCGGCGCGGCCGGACCGAATCGGCGCGATCGCGTCATTTCACGGCGGTGGGCTTTGCACCGACAAGCCCAACAGCCCGCATCTGGCGCTCGCACGAATTCCGAAGGACGGACCGCGGCTCTATTTTGCGCACGCGGTGAAGGACGCCTCCATGCCGCAAGCGGCGATTGATAAGTTGGATGCAGCGCTGGCCGCGTGGGGCGGAAAATACGAAAGCGAAGTCTATCAGGATGCGCTGCACGGCTGGACCGTGCCCGAAGAGAAGAGCCCCGTGTACAACAAGGTGCAAGCCGAGCGCGCGTTCAGCAAACTCACGGCGCTTTACGCCGCCGCGCTGAAGTAAGCTGGGCCCCGATTGACGGTGTTATAGGGGCACGGCTCGCGCGCCGCTCGTCGCCTGTCACCACTCGCGCGTGTCGTCTTTTGCGCGAATCGTCGCCATGCGCGTGGTGAGGGCACGAAGCATCCACGGCGCGAATCGTTCGATGGCGACGAGGACTTTGCCGTGCCCGGTGACAATCTGCTCGCGCTTGCCGCGGGCCACGGCGCTCAGGATTTCGCGCACGGCGTCCGGCGTGCTCACCACCATGCGCGGCGGAATCGGGTCCTTCGAACCCGTGTGCAACTTTCCCTGATTGTCCGTGATGCGAATTTCGCTTGCGACGAAGCCCGGGCTGATCAGCGTCACCTTGATTCCGGAGGCACGCAGTTCCGGCGTGATCGCGTTGGCGAGCGCGCGCAGCGCGAATTTGCTCATCGAGTAGGGCGACGCACCGGGCGTCGCGATCCATCCCGCAACGCTTCCGATGATGGCGAGATTGCCGCGCGCTTTTTCAAGCTCTGGCAGCGAGGCGTAAATCGTGCGCAGTACGCCGAAGACGTTGGTCTCGAGCTGGCGGCGGTAATCCTCGAGCGCGAGCTTCTTCAGCGGGGCGACCACTCCGAACCCCGCGTTCGCAAAGACCACGTCGAGCTTGCCCCAGGCGCGGACGCCTTCCGCAACGGCGCGCTCGAGATCGCCATCGCGCGTCACGTCACATTCCACGATCACCGGGCGCGAACTTCCGCCCAGCGCGGCGATCTTCTGCGCGACGCCTTCCAGACGATCTTTGCGGCGCGCGGCGAGCGTCAGCTTTGCCCCGGCCTGCCCCAATTGCCACGCCAGCTCTTCGCCGATGCCGGAAGATGCGCCGGTGATGAGTATGGATTTGTCGCGAAAGAAGGATGTGCTGGACATGCGCGACATCATACAACACGCCAGAGGGATCAGCGCCGCGACGCCGGGAGGTTTGGTAGGGGCACGGTCCGCCAATATTGATGGCGGATGCCCGGCGCGCATGCTTGGCGCGATCACGGGCATTCACCGTCGTGATGTGGAGTGCGGCGGCTTGCCGCCGCTGTTTGCCGCACGGGCTTGCCCGGGCGTGCTCCACGCATTTTCCGACGCCGAGGATCGGGCGAGGCGCGCCTCGCCCGAATACAGCGGGAGCAAGCTCCCGCACTCCACATAAGCTGAGGCGCGGCTGAAGCGAGGTAGATCGCCGCGACGCCCGGATTTCATGTAGCTCAGGTCTTTAGACCTGAGGACTTCCGTGCGTGAATCACGCGTCGTGATGAAAAGGCCGAAATACCTCACCGCTAAAGGGGTGAGTTACATAACCGCCACTTCACGAACTGAACGTGTAATTGTGCGTGAGGACTGTAGCGGCGTGGTGGCCGGCAAAAAACTGGTGCGACGGCTCGCAGCTCACCGTGACTTTTTTCACCTTCGCGCTATTCGACGGTTCGATGATGGCTTCGATGCGCTTCAGCGTCACGCGTCCGAATCTGCCGATTAAAATGTCGCTGAGGCAGAGACGCTCGGCGCGCATGGGCGAGCCGTCGGCGAGCGTGAAGATGTGGTGCGGCGTCACGTCGAGTGATTCCGCGTTCGAGAAATGCAGGCGGATGAAGGTGTCCGCGTCGCGCACTTCGAGGCGCACGATGCGCGTCCAGGATTCGCCGCCGGCGGCCGCCGGGCAGCGCAGGTGCTCCCCGACCGCGCACGATTCAATTTCGACGGTGCCGCGTTCCTTGGTGAGGACCATCGTCCCGGCGCGCAGGCAGCTTCCGCTGCCACCACCCGAGCCGCCACCGGTGCCGCTGCTGGTCGTGGCGGCCACGATTGCGCCCTGCGAAAGTGGGACGAGCCCTTGAAGCGATTGTCGCTGCGCCGCGAGATTCGTTTTAGCCGTTTGCGCGTTCGCTGGAGAACCTGCGCCGCCCGCGACCCACGCGAGCGCCGACGCGGTATCGTCCCAATAAGGATAAAAGTAGTAGGTTGTGGCGGCAGTTAGGCCGGTGACGGCCACGGAGCCATTCGGGATCGCGGTCGTCGTGTCGTCGGCGCGATAGATCGTAAATCCAGTCCACGTCCAGGTGAGGCTCGTGGTGGTTGAGACGTAGGTGAACGCGCCGGACCACGTGGGCGGAACGGAGCCGCGCATCAGCACGCCCGATTTCGTCGGGTCAATCTTTCCTGCCGTGAGCGCGCCAGCGGCGACGCGCGCGAAATTCGCGCCGTCGGTGATCTGGTTGTCGAGGCTCCAGCCCTGGTTCGGGCCGAGCGAAGCGCCCGCCAGGCGCTTCAGCGCCTCGTAAAGCTGCGGGTTGGTTTTGCGCAGCGCTTCGATTTGTTGGATGGTCAGCATGGAGATTGGGCCACAGAGACACAGAGACCAACACGCGAAAGGCAGGAGGCAGGTTTTGTAGGGGCGTAGGCCGACTAGTCGGCCTACGCCCAGTGGGGCGCTGCCGAGTCCTGGCCACAAGCACGACGTGACGGACGGTTCACTTCCAGTCAGAAGAACAATTTAGCCAAGGATGTTCGCCGGGCGTAGGCCGCGGAGGCCTACTCCCCTACGAAGAAAATCCAACGGCAACCGCAGTAGTACGCACTTCGGCATGTACCGTGTCGGCTAAGATTATTTCTGGACTGCGCGGGCGATTTGGGCTTTAATCCCCGGCATGCAAACCCTGGGCATCTCCGATTCGGCTCCGCAGTCGGACAGCCGGCTGAAAAACCTGTTCTGGCCGACGATCCACTCCGCCAGCGACGTGGACACGCTCGGAACGCAGGGCTACTGGATCTGTGCCGTGGTCGCGTTGCTCGCGCTCGGTGAAACGACGATCATGGGTCAGCCCATCCTGGGAGCCTTGATGGCCATCTATTTCTACCTGGGCGGCGTGGGGGTGCGCCAGCACAACTTATATTCCGCAATCGTCGTTTTCATTATGTTCCTCGCGAACACGGTCGCGTCACCGGGCATCCTGAGCGTGTTTCTGACCGTCGTGCTGCTTTCGAATCTGCGAGCGACGTTCATCGCCTCGTTTTGGGCGCCGGAGACGGTTGAAACGGAGATACCGATCCGTTTCAACGAAACATGGGGCGATAAGTTTGCCGATCAATGGCCGAAGTGGCTTTGGCCCAAGATTCGACTTGTTTATTACGTTTACTCGGCCGGCTTCCTTTGCGTCGTGCTGCTGGGAGTTGTAGTGCTCGCCCTCCGTCGCGTCGGTATTGCCCTTCCCCACTTGCGCTAGGCGCAGCGCCTCCAGCGAGATGGCTGGGGCTCGAGAGCCTCGAATGGCTGACGCGAGTTTCAGTTCCCTCCCCGGACAATTGCGAATGGATCGGGCTTCGCCCAGGGAGCGAGCTTGGTGAGCGAGAACCAGGAGCCGGCAGCGTTGGTGGCGAGCTGGTAGGAGACGCGCTCGGCGAGCACGTTGGTGAACTGCTCCATGTCGCGCGAAGCGGGCGAAGCGAGCGTCCACGAGCCGAGCGCAGTCGAGACGACGTCGCCGGGCGATAGCGCGGCGAGCGCCAGCGATCCCGAGCCCTGCACATATGCGGTGAGGTAGCCGAAAAGATTTCGTCCGCTGAGAGCGCCGCCCGTGGCCGCGAGGTACGCGGTCGAATAGAACGAATTGATGGCCGCGCCGTCGTCGGAGAACGTGCCCGGAGTGAGCGCGTAGATCTTCCCGGTCGAATTGTTCGATCCGAAGAAAAGCTGCGCGACGCCACCCGACCTTTCGATCAGCGCGCACGAATTCGCGGCAATCGTCCACGGCGCCCATTTGCGCGAACGCTCCGGCGCGGTGAGCATGGCCACCAGCGGATCGCCGAAGCCTTCGGTATAGTCGAGCATAAGCACCTGATTCGGCTGCGTCGCGGAGCCCATCGGCACGCCGACGTAGATGCGCTTGCGCTGCGTATCCACCTGCACCCAGATGAGCTGGCCGTACTGCCAATTAATCGCGTCCCAGGTGGGCTGAATTTCCTGCGAAATCTTCACCGGCTCGCTGTCGTCGAAAAGATAGAGCCCCGAGCGGCCGGCGATGACGGCCCATTCCTCGCCCAGCCCAACGCCGTGCGCCGAGGGCGTGCCGACTTTGTTCGAAACTTCCTCGACCTGCCAGAGCGCAGGCTCGTTGACGCCGTCGTTCGCGGTGACGTACATGCTGCGCTCTTTCACGAAGTAAAGGTTGTTGCGCAGCGTGAAGGCGGCGCGAATTCCCTGCCCGTTGTTTTCCGCGATGCTCATGATGCCGGTGACGCCATCGTACGCTTCGGGCTTTTCGACGCCCGATGCGCGCACCAGCGAGGGATTGCGCGATGCGTTCGTTTCAAATACCTCGATATTATCCACCAGGAATGCCTGGCCGGATGGCGCGGGGACGCCGTCCGCGTACACGCGCAGCGTGACATCGGACGGCAGAGACGCCATCGGCGCGAAAAGGTCCGCGGTGAACTCTTGATAGCCGGTGGAGGCTTGCGAGACCGTAACGGCAAGACCCGAGCCGAGCTGCCCGATCGTGGGGCTGAAGGCGTTGACGCGCAGCGTGCCGGCCGTGAGGCCGGATGTGCGTTTCACCCGCGCGCGCACCGAATAGTCCGTATTCTGGACGCACAGCGGATTGCCGCTTGCGTCCACGATCCCATTCTGAAAGATGTAGCCGCGCGCGGCGGTGGCGCCGTCAGCCGTAATCGTGTAGGAATCGCCCCATATCGAGTCGATCCGCTCGCGACTGCCTCCCGCGCCGAACGACGGATCGAGCTGCCAGCCCAGCGGCCGGCCGCTGCCCGATGCGTCCCATCCGCCGTCGAAAGTCAGATTGCGCCAGTTGTCCATGTTGGCGCGCTCGCCCCACCAGAAGAGACGCTCGGAGTAGTCCACCACGCCGAGCTGCTCGGGCAGCTCGATCTGGCCGAAGAGATAATCCATGCTGACGCCGGAAAGCAGAATCGTGTCGCTGAAATCCACCACGGCGGACGTGGTCGTGTTGTCGTTGATCACCATCGTGGCGGGAACGTGATAGAAATTCGCGCCACCCGAACCGGTGAACGCGAGCAGGCGCTGCACGACGTTCAGCGGGCCGGTGGGAATATTCGTGACGCTCGCTTTCAGGCCGCCCGCAGCCGTCCACGAAACCGGAGGCGACGGCGCCGTCCAGAATCCCTGGCGCGTGACGAACACGACCACGCACTGGTGCACGCCCGGCGAAATCGCGCCGGAGGTCGAATCGGCGACGGCGGGACCCTCGGCGGGCCCGATCTGGCTGACGCGGTCGTGGTTCGCGTTGTCGTACTGGCGCGGAAGGTCCTGGCCAGTGATGCCGTCGCCATAAGCGATGTATTCGCGGCCGAAATGCGTGGTCGAAGCGAGCAGGAGATTCGGTTTCGCCGCGCCCGCCACCGCGATGGAAAGAACTCCGGGCGAAATTTCCTTGTAGAGATTGCCGAGAGAGTCGAACACGAGCAGCACTGACGCAAGATTCGTAGTGATGTAGGTCTTTAGACCGTTGACCAAGGGCGCGCCGCCAATCACCGTGAATTGCGAGACCAGGCCGGGGCGCGTGCGCACCCCTCCCGGGAAGAAATCCACGTCGGCGAGATTGGGCGACATCCCGATCGGCACGTCGGAGGGATCGAGCAGCGTGACCCAGGTGCTGAAGACGTTCAGCGGTAGTGGCGAGAATGATTCGATGGACATGGGAGTGAGAGAGGCAGTGGCGAGAGATTTGTGATCAGTGAGTAGTGATTGGTGATTAGTGATGCCGAGTAATCGGCGTGCGAGCGAATGGTGCGCTGTTTGTCGCACGGGCTTGCCCGGGCGACGTCCGCGCATTTGCCAACGCCTCGGATCGAGCGAGGCGAGCCTCGCCCGAAGACAGCGGCGGCAAGCCGCCGCACTCGACATGAGGTGTGCCGGCCGCGATATGGCACTGGTGGTTGATGCGGAGTGGCGCCGCACCGGGCGTAGCGGTGCTACGCCCCTACGAAGAAAATCCGTTGCCGGATGGTCAGCGCGCGCAGGTTACAGGAGTTTCTTGAAAATTTTTTAGAACGTGATTGTGTCGGACGTGATGGCGGAGGGATACGCGCCCGAACCGAGCTCTGGGAACGCTCCTGCGCTCGCGCCCTGCTGGAAGATTTTGACTTTGCCGTTGTTCAGAGCCGCGCCGGGCGTGAAAACATAGTCGTATCCGGCGAGGCCGTCCATCCATGCGGTGCCCTGAACGGGCGATTGCGTCACGGCAACGAGCGGAAATTGCGAAAGATCGAGCGTGTCGCCGCTGGTCGCGTAATTCCCCGACGCGGTGGCCGTACCGGCCACGTGGATGCGCTTGCCGTCGTCCCACGTGTCAACGAGCGTAAATGTGAGTGCCATGGATCCTCCGGAGAAGCGTGTATTGTTGAGTGGTTACGGGTAACTGCAAAGTACTGAGAGAAGGTGCTCTTTTCAGGCGGCGAGATTCCTTGCTCGCAATTCTTTGCGGGATGGGCGTAGCATCCGGCCGGGTATCGATCGGATGTGGGGGGCCACATGCCGCTAATCGCTGGTGTTGATCACGACCGCAAGGAAGTCAGCGTTGTGGCCATAGGGCAGATCAGCCTGGCCGACGTACGCGAACACCTGCTGCACGAGAGGCGCGATCACGGTCTTAGCTATCCCGAGATCGTGGATCTGCGAGGCGCAGGCCTACCCTTTGAACCCGGCGACTTTCAACAAATTACCGAACTCCTCCGGGCCCTGAGTCTCGAGGCGCCGCTGGGGCCCGCCGCCTTTGTGGTGTCATCGGAAGCGGATCTCGAAACGATGCGCGCGTTAGAGGTTATGGCGAAGGACTGCCGCGAGATGAAGGCGTTTCTCAGTCAAGGCGAGGCGCGCGCCTGGCTGGACACGAGGCCGATCTAGCGTAGCGTATTCGTTCGCGGAAATAGGACTAGAATTGCGGCGAGTTCCTTGGGACGGACCAGGGGGTGGGATATGCCGATCCTCTCTACGATCGATCACGAGCATAGCGAGATTCGCGCTGTTGCGGTCGGGCCCGTCACCTATGCGGATGTGGAGTCCCATCTTCAGCAAGAGAAGGCGTGGAAGAGCCTGTCGTACCGCGAGTTCATTGACGGCCGAGGCGCCGGGCTCGTGCTCACTCCTGCGGACGTGCGACGGATCGTCGAGATGCTTCGAAGCCTGAGCCGGGAATCCAAGCTCGGCCGCACCGCGATTCTCGTCTCCACCGATTATGCCTATGGGTTGATGCGCATGCTCGAGATACTCGTCGAGGACGTCTGCCAGATAAGAGTCTTTCGGGAAGAGCAAGAAGCGCGCGCCTGGCTGAACGCGATGTCCGCCGGCAACTCTTCGAAGTAACCTCTTGCGCAGCCACCAATCGCTAGGTGCTGCTCGCCGGTCGCTGGTATGATGGCGGGCTTGTGACCCCGGCAGGCCCGAACGGGGCCGGGGTGCGGCACAACCCGAACGCCTGCTGGTGAATCCAAAGCGTCGAATCCTTTTGCAATGAGGGGGAACTTGGTGCGGCGACTGCTGGTATTTTGCGCGGTAGGGGTGATGATGTTTGCGGCGTTCGCGGCGGTGGGCCTGAATCGCGTGGCCAGCGTCTCGGCGGCGGGCGGATCAGGCAATCTCGTGCTGTTCCAAGTTCAAACCCCGGGGGGCTGCCCGCTTGGTCCCGCTTACACCTTCTGCGATCAGGTCACCGGCACCACGGGTCCGGCGGAAGTATTTTTCGTCAACAACACCTCCGCGGTGACCAAACTTTCCGTCGCGCTAGCTCCGGTCCCCGGATTGATGGCGAACTTCGCCCCCAAATGCACCACGACCGGCCCTTGCGATTTTGCGATCACTGCCAATTCGTGCACGGGAATGCTCGCGGCCAATATGCAGTGCGAAATCAGCGTGGCGTCCTCGCCGACGGTTGGGGGACTGCGCGCTGCCGCTCTGACGGTTACAGACGCTGAAGGCGACACACTCGCGATCAATATCCAGGGCACAGGAAAGAATCTAGCGATGGCACCGCCGAAAGATTCCTGCACGGTGGCGGACAACGCATTCACCTATTGCAACGAGCCAGTCGGAGGCGCGAGCGCCGCCGAGACGTTTACGCTGACGACCGGCACACCGGAGACTGGAGTGACCATCTCGTTGCAGCCGGTTCCGGGGCTTTCATCGGAATTTGGCGCCACGGACTTCACGATCTCCGGCACGATCTGCACGGGCGTGCTCGCCGCGAATGGGTCCTGCACCGTCGACGTCGAGTTCACGCCCAAGGCGGCGGGGCTGCGGTCGGCCGCGTTGACGGCGACGGACGCAGACGGCGACACCACCGTGATCTACCTGGCGGGATCCGCCGCCAGCGGCCTCGCCTTTGAGTTTGTCGAGCCGGGGACTAATCCCGCCACTTGCGCGCGAGCGAATTTCTTTGGTTTCTGCAATGAGCCCCCGAGCGGTTCAACCGCGGCGGCCGCGTTCACCCTGACGAACACATCAGGGACGCAAGTGACCGGAATCACGATTGTGCCGCCGGTCAGTACCACCCAGTCGCCGCCCCCGCCGGGAAATTTCACGGTGACGA
>Ga0209415_10012019_pt1 | contig 14489 bp, 11 predicted proteins | sample PeaSoiSIISIP2007_FD_187696 | JGI IMG/M metagenome (GOLD analysis project Ga0209415, IMG submission 187696) | Peat soil microbial communities from Weissenstadt, Germany - SII-SIP-2007 (SPAdes) (version 2) | ecosystem: Environmental > Terrestrial > Soil > Wetlands > Peat | place: Germany...
TCGCCGCCGCTGCCGCCGCGCGCGCCGCCGCGGCCGCGGCCGCCGCGGCCGCGGCCCGGGCGCGAGCGGCCTCCTCGGCGAGGACGAGCGTTTCGAGTTCCCCGTTCACCGAGTGCAGCACCGCCCGCTCGCTCCCGAGCGTCGCGAGCGCGGAGGATCGGGCCGCCGCGGTCGCGGCGAGCGAACGACCCATCGCCGCGACCTCGCTCTGCTCGGTGGCGAGCGTCGAGTGCAGCACGACCTCGTTTGAACCGAGCAGGGCGATCGAGGAGTTGAGGTCGTCGGTGGCGGCGCCGATGTAGGCCTTCTCGATCCCCTCGTTGTCCGGGGTGCTGCCGAAGATGAGCCCGACGCTGCCCGCGGAGCCGGCATTGACGTAGTCCGCGACCGCGACGCGGCGGATGTCGACGCGTTCGGCGGCGGCCTTCTGCTCGAGGGTGGCGATACTGCCGCGGGTGGCCTGCGATTGCGCGGCGAGGGTCTCGTAGCGCGCGTGCATCGACAGATAGGCCGCTCCCTCGGCCTCGAGGGTCTGCTCGTCGGCCGCGATCGTCGACGCGATGCGCGACGCCTCCGCCTGCAGCCCCGCGTTGGTGACCGCGCCGGCGGGGTCGCTCCAGGGGCTCGCGAGCAACCCCGCGGGGAGGAGCGTTCCGGCGAGGAGCGCGGCAGCGAGCGCCGCGCCCTCGCGGCGGGGGGCGCGCCGGATGCCGTGGATCCTTCCGGCGGACCGCCCCTCGGGGCCGGTCGCGCGCGAACTCGTCGCCGACACGGCGCCGAAACATAACAGCTGGGCCGCCTCGCCGACGAGGGCCCGGGGTGCCACCGGTAGTCTTCGCCGGTGACCGTCGCCGCCGTCGTCCTCGACGAGCCGCCCGCGCCCCGGCGGAGGAGCGGACCGGCGCCGCGCCGCGGGGCTCCGGCCGCCTCCGATCGAGGCGCGGCGGTCATCGCCGCCGCGCTCGGCTCCGGACTCGAGGAGACCATCGCGGTCATCGGCGACGAGCGCCGCGCGTCCGCACTCCCCGAGGGCGCGACGGTGCTGCTCGACGCCTCGATCGGCGCTGCGGGCCGGGTCCGCTCCGCGATCGACTGGTGCGCCCGGCAGGGCCACGACGCGATCGTCCTCGCGCTCCCCGGGCCTCCCGGGGCCGCGCTCGACGAGACGGTCCTCGACAAGGCCTCCTGGGCGGCGCTCGGCAATCCCGCTGCGAAGCCGATCGCCGTGCTGATGTCGTCCGATCATCGTCGGACGCGGCTCGTGCGCATCGACGCCGAGGCGTGGCCGCTCGTGCCGCTGGAGGGCTCGCTGTCGTCCCTCCTCACGGCTCGGTCCGAGCTCGTCGCCGAGGTGACCGCCGAGAGCGCCGGCCCGGGCCCCCCCGTCGCCGCGGAGTCCGGCACAGCGCCCCCCGTCCCGTCCCCTGGCGACGTCGCGGCGGTCGCCGAGCTGCTCGGGCGGCCGCCTGCCGGCGACTTCGCGGTCGTCGTGCGGGACCGTTCCGGCGCGCCGGTGGTCATCCGCAACGCCCCGTTCCTCTTCGACGGCACGCCGATGCCGACGCGCTACTGGTTGACCGGACGCGCCGAGCGGGAGGCGGTCGGCCGCTTCGAGTCGACCGGGGGCGTGCGCAGGGCGTCCGCTGCGGTCGATCCCGGGGAGATCGCCGACGCGCACGCCCGCTACGCGGCCGAGCGGGACGCCGAGATCGCACCCGGCTACGAAGGACCCCGGCCGAGCGGGGGCGTCGGAGGCACGCGGACCGGCGTGAAGTGTCTGCACGCGCACCTCGCGTGGTACCTCGCGGGCGGTCACGACCCGGTGGGCCGCTGGGTCGCCGGCGAGCTCTCGGGCGTGCTCGAGGGCCCGGTCGGTGCCGTCGACTGCGGCACGAACTCGACGCGGCTGCTCATCTCCGGCCGGGACGGTGAGACCCTCGAACGACGCATGACGATCACCCGCCTCGGAGAGGGCGTCGACGACACCGGCTCGCTCGGTGACCCGGCGATCGAGCGCACTCTCGCCGCGCTCGCCGAGTACCGCGGCCTGCTCGACGATCACGGCGTCGTCGCGGTGCGCGCCGCGGCGACCTCGGCCGCACGCGACGCCGACAACGCCGAGGTGTTCTTCTCCCGGGCCGAGTCGGTGCTCGGGGTGCGCCCGGAGCTGCTCACCGGCGAGGAGGAGGGACGGCTCTCCTACGCCGGAGCGACATCCGGCCTCGATCCGGCATCGGGTCCCTATCTCGTCGTCGACCTCGGCGGCGGATCGACCGAGCTCGTCGCACCCGCCGAGGGATCCGCCTCGGCGGTCGCGGTCGTGTCGCTCGACGTCGGCTGCGTGCGCATCACCGAACGCTTCTTGAAGGGCGACCCCCCGTCATCGGGCGAGATCTCGGCCGCGAGGTCCTTCGTCGGCGCCGCCGTCGACGCCGCGCTCGACCGGGTCCCGGAGCTCTCGGTCCCGAGACAGATGATCGGAGTGGCCGGAACCGTCTCGACGCTCGTCAGCCTCGCGCTCGGGCTCGACCACTACGACCCGGCGCGGTTGCACCACCAGACGATGCAACGAACGACGGTCGAGCGCCTCGCGGCCGAGCTCGTCGCGCAGCGTTCCGCCGAGCGCGCCGCCCGACCGGGCATCGAAGCGGGCCGGGCCGACGTGATCGCCGGCGGGGCGCTCGTGCTCGCCGAGGCGATGGTGCACCTCGGACACGAGCGCCTCATCTACTCCGAGTCCGACATCCTCGACGGCCTCGCGGCCGATCTCCTCGCCCGGCAGCGCTGAGCGGGTCCGCGGCGACCCGGGTGATCAGCCGGTGCGCCGCGCCGGCTCGCCGAGGACGACCGAGGTCATCCGGGAGACGAAGTCGTCCATCCGGCCGTGCGTGGCCGTCGCGTAGTCGCGCCCCTGGGCCGACATGCGGTAGCGGAGCTGACCGTCCATGAGGGCGGACACCGCGTCGAGCAGCTCGCCAGCGTTGCGGTACCAAAGCCCCCCGCCGGCCGCCGCGGCGTGCTCCATCGCGGCGCTCTGGTCGGGGACGACGACCGGGGTCCCGAGCATCATCGACTCGATGGCCTCCCGTCCGAGCGGCCCCGGCGGCCGGAGGTCGACCGTCACGAGCGCGTGGGCCATGAGGCGCCAGAGGTTGATCCTCGTCGGGTTGACGGGGAGCTCGACGGTGTTGTCGGTGTCGGTGATCCGCCACCGCAGCCCGTCCACCTCGGCCACCGAGACGTGCGGGAGCACGCTGCGGAGGATCTCGTGGGTGACCGAGCGCGAGAAGCGCCCCCCGTCGGCGGGGAAGCGCCGGATCGCGACGACGAAACGGCCGAACCAGCCGACGCCGAAGAGGCCCTGGGTCGTCGCGCCCCGGTTGAGGTTGAGAGCGAGGTCCACCGCCACGATGGCGTCGCTCCGCTGTGGAAACGCCTCGGCGATCGCGCGGCGCTCGCCCGGATGGAGCGTCCCGATCACGTCGGCGACCTCGACGAGCCGGGCCACGCGGCGGTCCGCGAGGCGGCGGGGATCGGACAGCATCGGCAGGAAGACCACGCGCCGGACCCTCCCGGGCCCGGGCGTCCCGAGGACGCCGAGGTCGTAGGGCTGGTGGTGTCCGGCGAGCACGAGCGCGTCGGCGTCGCCGGCCCCGACGAGCGCCGCGGCCTCGGCGGAGGAGCCCTCGTAGTCCTCGAGGACGCCGCGCAGCGACTCGGGGATGGAGCGGCCCCCGTCGTGGGTCCCGAGCGCGGCCCGCAGCACCCCGGCGGCGAGCGGACGGGTCCCCTCGACCGGGACGCGCTCGACGGAGAAGACACTGTCGGCGGCCGTCGAGCGCGGGGACTCGGCGACGAGGTGGACGATCTCGACGTCCGCGGCGCGCGCCAGCGCGCCCGCCACGAGGCGCGTCACCGCCGAGGCCTCGTCGGCATCACCTCCCCAGTGCGCGGTGACGAGCCGCACCCTCGGGCGGTGCCCAGCCGGCGCGCGCACGCTCAGCCCGCCCGGCCGCGCTCGTCGACGCGCTCGTCGACGTAGCGGGCGAGGTCGAGGAGGTCGTTGCGCACGAGGTCGACGATGGAGCGCTCGTCCGCGCTCGCGATCTCGTCGACGCGGTAGGCGATCGCGTCGATCGCCTGGGCGAGCGCGGCGCGGAACTCCTGCTCCTCGGTGAAGTAGCGGTCGAGCGCGGCGCCGACGACCCTCGACAGCAGGCGCCGGCCGATGGCCTTCGGGCTCCAGCCTGAGCCCGCGAGCTGCCGGGCGGGGCCGCGGTCCCAGTGCTGGTGGAGGTGGTGGATGCTCGGGTGGAAGTGGATGGGCTCCCGGTCGCTGCGCTCGAGGAGCTCGTCGAAGGTGCCCTGCGGCAACCACGTCCGGGGGTAGGCCGAGGAGGTCGTGCCACCGAGGCTCCTTATGTGGTCGACGATGACCCTCGCGTCGACGCGGACGTCTCCAGGTAGGTCTGCCATCGGTAATCCTCCTGAGCGGTGGAGAGCGGGCACCAGTAGCGCCAGTGGGAGAGGTGGACGTTCATGTACGGGTCCCCGGCGCGAAGCGCGTGGCCCCAGCGCGCCCGGATGCGCTGCTCCTCGAAGACGTCGTCGGTGTGGCCCCTGCTGCGGGACTCGTGGTGCACGAGCTCCGCGAGCGGTGTGTACACGATGAGAAAGCCTTGCTCGCGCAGCTTGAGACAGAAGTCGACGTCGTTGAACGCGACCGGCAAGAGCTCGTCGAAGCCGCCCACCGACTCGAACACGTCACGCCTCACCATCATGCAGGCGCCGGTCACCACCGAGCAGTCGCGGGTGGAGATGGCCATCGAGTTGTAGCCCGGGTGGTCGCCGGGCAGGCCCCGCAGCACGTGGCCCGCGATCCCCCCGAGGCCGATGACGACGCCCGCGTGCTGGATCGCGCCGTCGGCGTAGACGAGCCGCGCCCCGACGGCGCCGACGTCCTCGCGTTGCGCGTGGCCGACCATCGCACCGAGCCAGCCCGCCACGCGCGCCTCGATGTCGTTGTTGCAGAACAACAGCAGCTCGCCCGAGCACTCGCGGGCCGCCGCGTTGTTGATCGCGGCCCAGTTGAACGGCCCGGGCGAGCGCAGCAGGCGCACGTCGGGCTCCGCCGCGAGCCGCTCCAACAGCGCCTCGGTCTCGGGGAGCTCGCTGCCGTTGTCGACGAGGACGAGCTCGACGTTGTCGTAGCCGGGTGCCGCCCGCAGCGACGTCGCGCACGTCGCGAGCATCGCGGGCTCGTCCCGGAACGGGACGATGACGCTGACGAGCGGTCGCCCGCGTGGCGCGCGGCGCACGTGGTAGCGGCCGGGGAAGGCCGGGTGGCTCGTCACTTCGGCCTCCTCGCCCCTCCGGCGAAGGGCGTCCTCGACGGCGCGCCGTCCGGCCTCGTAGGCGTACGGCTTGGCCGCCGCGCCGCTCGCGGCCGAGCTCGCGAGCGAGCGCCAGTGGTACAGCACCTCGGGGATGTGGACGATCCGCCGCGCCGCCTCGCTGGCCCGGAGCGAAAGGTCGTAGTCCTGACTGCCGTCGAACTCGGACCGGAGCCCGCCGAGCTCCACGACGAGAGAGCGCCGGATGGTGGTGAGGTGGCAGACGTACGCGAAGCTGAGCAGGAGGTCGGGCGACCACTCCGGCTTGAACAGGGGATCGAAGCGCTCGCCCGCCTCGTCGATCTTGTCCTCGTCGGAGTAGAGGACGTCCGCGTCGGGTTGGGCGGCGATCGCCGCGGCGACGAAGGAGAGCGCGCCCGGTGCGAGCTCGTCGTCCTGGTCGAGGAACGCGACGAACTCGCCGGTCGCAACCCCGAGTGCGGAGTTCGTCGAGGCGGCGATGCCGCCGTTGTCCTCCCGGAACCTGACGCGGATCCGTCGGTCCACCCGGCTGAGGCCCCGCAGGTAGGCGGTGAGCTCCTCGTCCTCGGAGCCGTCATCGGCGATGCACAGCTCCCAGCTCGCCTCGCTCTGGGCGAGCACCGAGCCGACGGCGCGCTCGAGCGCCCACAGCGGCGGGCGGTACACCGGCAGGAGCACCGAGATGAGCGGGGTCCGGCGCGGCCTGCGGGTGACGGCCTTGCGGGTCGGGGCGTCACCGAGGCCCCCGATCATCGCCGGCTCGCGGCGCTCGCCGAGCCAGCGGTGGTACGCGTGGCGGTCCTCGCTCGCGTTCAACCGGTAGGGCTCTCCCTCGGTGGGCTCGTGGAACTGGTCCTCGTCCTCATCGTCGACCCGGGTGGCCTCGCGTCCCGGGCGCCGGGGAGGCGAGGCCCTCATCGCCGACTCGAGCTGGCGACCGGCCCAGAGCAGGCCGCTCGTCACGTGCTCGAGCTCGGTGCCGAGGCGGAGCAGCTCGGTCGACCACGGGCTCTCGCCGTCGTCCTCGGGCGCCGCGAAGGACCCGTTCGGGCCGCCGAGCCCGGCGAGCGAGTCGCACAGGCCGCCGATCTCCGCGGGGACGAGCGGGCTCGGCTGTGGTTTCCGCCCGCGTCCGTTGCCCGCGTGCGGCCCACTCGGGTCGGTCACGAAGCGGAGGGCCTCCTTGGTGAGCAGGTCCAGGTCTTCGTCGCTCTCGGACTCCCCGACGAGCGCGACGAACACCGAAAGTCCCCCGAGCGCCTCGGCCGCGGCGCGCAGCTGACGCTCGTAGAGCGCGAGTCCGGTGACGAGGGCCAGCCCGCCGGCCGACGAGGCGCTCTCGGCCGCGGCGAGCGGATCGGCGACGAGGAGGATGCCGACCACCGGGCGCGACGTCGCGGCGCGCCAGAACGGGAGCAGGAGGCTGAGCGCCGGGTCCGAGAGGACCGACGGCGAGCGTCCCGTCCGCTGGTCGAGGAGCCCCGAGGCCTCTTCGAGGAGGTCGGCGATGCCGCTCTCGGTCTCCCAGCGTTCCGGGAGTACGGGCGGATACGAGCCGCTCGCGCCGAGACGTGACAGGAGACGGCGGTCGAGGTCCGCCACCTCATCGGGATCGTCGCGTCCGCGGTCGGCGCGCAGCGCATCGCGGAGCCGACCGGCGAGTCGTTCGGCGCCGGGGGACCGGGGCCCGACCACGACGACGAGCTGCCGCGACGCTACGCCGTCGCTCGGCGGTCGGGTCAGGTCTGTCATCGTCGCAGCTTGGCGCCCCGCCGGGAGCGCCGCGCAGCGGGCGAGGCGGGCCTCCCCGCCGAGTGTAGGCGTCGAATCTGCAACCATGGTTCCGTGATGAGAACGAGAAGGTCCCCGTGGCAGCAGGGCGCTGGCGCCGCTCCGGCGTGAGTCTCTACGACCCGGCTACGGAGTTCGCCGGCCGGAGGGTCCGGCTGCGGGCGCTCCGGCCCGAGGACTACGCCGCCTGGCACGAGGTCCGGACGCGTTGTCGCGACTGGCTCGTGAAATGGGAGCCCCGCAACGCGGGCAGCCCGCACGCGTCCGAGGACCGGGCGACGTTCGTCGCGCGCTGCGCGATGCGCGATCGGGAGCGCCATCTCGGCACCGGCTACGCGTTCGGCATCTTCGTCGGTGAGCGGTTCGCCGGCGAGATCAACCTCTCCTCGATCCAGCGCGGCGCGTTCCAGAGCGCGTACATCGGCTACTGGATCGACGAGGCGCTGGCGGGCAACGGCTACGTCCCCGAGTCCTGCGTCGTGCTGTTCCGGTTCGTCTTCGAGCAGCTCGGGCTCCATCGCGTGCAGATCTCCATCGTGCCGCGCAATTCGGCCAGCCGGGGTGTCGTCCGCAAGCTCGGGCTCCGCGGCGAGGGCATCGCCGTCGGTTACCTCGAGATCGACGGGAAGTGGGAGGACCACGTCCGCTACGCGATCACCGAGGAGGAGTGGCGCGAGCGCCGCGCGGACTACGAGAGCGCCTGGCTCAGCGCGGACTGAGCTCCCCGGGAACTGAGCGCTCCGGGCCGAGCGATCCCCGTCCTCGGCTCAGCCGACGACGGGGCGACCGGCCCCGACGAGTCCGGGGTAGTACATCGGGGCGTAGGAGACCTCGAGGCCGGTCTCGGGCGCCTGGATGATCGTCTGGGTGCCGTACGGCCCCTGCCCGACGAACATCGCGACGTGGGTCACCGGGTCCTGGCCGTCGTTCGGGAAGTAGTAGAAGAGCAGGTCGCCGGGTTCGAGCGCCGTGAGCGAGACCGGCGTCGTCTCCCGGTACTGGTACCAGGCGCTGTGGGTGAGGGCGACGCCCGCGGCCGCCCAGGCGAGCATGGTCATGCCCGAGCAGTCCACCCCGGAGCTGCTCGCGCCGCCCCACACGTACGGGATGCCGAGCATCAACTCGGCGGCCTGGACCGCCGCGTTCCCCGCGGGGGACGTCCCGACCTCCTGCAGCGCAGGCTCGTCGAGGGACCCGGCGCTGTTCGCGATCGCCGTCGCCTCGTTCACCGCGGCGATGTTCGCCGCGCTCGGGTCCGCATTCTCGATCGCGTCGATGACCGAGACGCTGCCCTCGGCGTCCGCGGCGGCCTGCTCGCGTTCGGCCTTGGCCCGCGCCGCGCGGGCGCGCGCGGCGAACGCCGCGGCCCTGGCGCGCTCCTGCTCGAGGATGACCTGCGCGATCTGCCCCTTCACCTGGTGCAGCGCCGCTTGGCGCGAGCTCGCGAGCGACTCCGCCTGCGCTCTCGCCTGGGCCGCGGCCGCGACCGCGGCCCCGGCCTCGCGGATCGTGGTGGCCTCGGTCGCCTCGCTCGTCTGGAGTCGCTGCTCGTCGCCCTGGAGGGCGACGACGGCGGAGTGCAGCTGTCCGGTCGCGACCCCGGCGTAGGTGTCGACGGTGCCGGCATCGAGGACGCTGTTGGTGAGCTCGGCCCCGAACTGCGCGGCGGCGCTGTCGCCGAACACGTAGGCGGCGACGGCGGCGGAGCGCAGGTGCGCCTTGGCTCTGTTGGTCTTGACCTGCTCGGAGACGAGGTCTTTGCGCAGCACGCTCAGCCGGGCGTCGGCGGCGCTCAGCTGTACGTTCGCATTGTCGAAGTGCTCCCCGGCGATCATCTCGGCCTCGGTGTCCGAGCTGATGTCGGCCTCCAGTGCCTTCGCCTGGGACTGCAGTGAGGAGACCGACGGCGCGGGCGAGCCAAGGGGCGTCGCGGGCGCGTTCGTCGCCCAGCCGAGCACGAGGGTGGCGCTCGTCGCGGCGGCGACGAGGGCGCGTAACCTCAAATGCAACATCTCTTCACTTTGGCCACAGTACGCGCCAAAGTCAAAGAGCCCCCGCGGATCCGCAGGTCCCGGGCCCTGCGCCAGTAGGTTCTTTTCACGATCGCGCCGGTGAGACCCGAGCGCGAGTTGTCGGTGCCAGGTCGGCACGCTCGGGACGGGGGAACGTGGGTAACACGACGGTCACGACCCGCCACGGAACCGTCCGCGGCCTCGAGGTGGACGGCGCCTTGGTCTTCCTCGGGATCCCCTTCGCCCGAGCGCCCCTCGGCGAGCTGCGTTTTCGTCCACCGGTCGAGCCCGAACCCTGGCGCGGTGTGCGCGACGCCACGGCGCCCGGGCTCATCGCGCCACAGCCCGCGACGGTGCTCGCCGGCTACGTGCCCGGCGACCCGCTCGAACAGGGCGAGGACTGTCTGTCGCTCAACGTCTTCACGGCCGGGCTCGACGACGGCCGCCGACCGGTGCTCGTCTACATCCACGGCGGCGCCTTCCTCATCGGCACCGGCGCCGGGGTGATGTACCGGGGCGAGCAGCTGGCCCGCCGTGGGGTCGTCGTCGTCACGATGAACTACCGACTTGGCGCGCTCGGCTTCCTCGCGCACCCCGATCTTGAGTCCCCGGGCGAGACCGGTTTCGGCAACTGGGGGCTCGCCGACCAGTTGGCCTCGCTGCGCTGGGTGCGAGACCACATTGCCGCGTTCGGCGGCGATCCGGCAAAGGTCACGGTTCTCGGCGAGTCCGCCGGCGCGATGAGCGCGGCCGACCTCCTTGGCGCCCCCGCCGCCTCGGGGCTGTTCCAGCGGGCGATCCTCGAGAGCGGTGCGACGCTCGCGCGCTTCCGCCCGAGCGCCGCGGCGGTCGCGGAGCGCTTCGCGGCGGCGCTCGGCCTCTCGGGGGTACGGCGGGACCTCCTCGAGCAGGTACCCCTCGCCGAGATGCTCGCCGCGCAGGCCGGGATGGTCGATGGTCCCGGCAGCGATGCCAGCATGCCGTTCCAGCCTGTCGTCGACGGCGGGATTCTCCCGGTCCACCCCGACCAGGCGATCGCGGCCGGCCGGACGAACGTCGGCGCGCTGCTCATCGGCACGAACCGCGACGAGTTCCGCCTCTTCACCGTCGGGCAGCGCCAACTCGCCGACCTCGACGAGGCCGGCCTCGAAGCGCTCGTCCGGGTCTACATCCCGACGGACGCGCCGCTCGACGCCGGGGGGCTCGTCGAGGCCTACCGGACGGCCGACGCCCACCGCGGCGTCCGCCGGACGCGCCGGGACCTGTTCGAGACCATCGCGGGCGAGGCGCTCTTCCGGATCCCCGCGCTCCGGCTCGCTTCCCGGCACGCCGCGCTCGCGCCGACCTACTGCTACCGCTTCGACTGGGAGTCGCCGTTCGCCGGCCTCGGTCTCGGCGCCTGCCACGGCCTCGAGCTGCCGTTCGTCTTCGGCACGGTCGTCAATCCGGTCATCGGGCTGTTCTCGGGCTCGACGCCCGAGGCGTTCGCCCTGAGCGAGGCCATGCAGAGCTCCTGGACCCAGTTCGTGAGCAACGGTGACCCGGCGGTCCCCGAGACGGGCCCGTGGCCCGCCTATGACGTCGAGCACCGCCCGACGCTCGTGCTCGGGTCGGACATCCACCTCGAGCAGGCGCCCGGCGAGGAGGAGCGGCGGTACTGGGAGGACCGGCTCGGTCGTTACGGTGTGGCCGGTGAGCTGCGGGGGGACCAGCTGACGGGGACGTAGCCCAACTGGCAGAGGCGGGGCGCTTAAAACGCTCGAAGTGAGGGTTCAAGTCCCTCCGTCCCCACAGATTGCGACAGTGCTGGCGGCGGCTCGAGTCCGCCGCTCAGGAAGTGGCGCGACCGCTTCCGCCGGGAGCGGCGAGCGCTCCGGTGCCGCGCCGCTGTCGTCCACCGAACTCGGTCCGCTCGGTGTCGAGGCCGTCCTCGTGATCCGCCGCGGACACGAAGTCGCGCAGCAGCCGGATGAATTCCGAGCGGTCGTCGGGTTCGAGCAGTGAGAGGAGGCGGGCGTTCATCGCGACCGTCCGCTGCTGGATCACCGCGAGCAGGTCCTTGCCGGCCGCGGTGATCCGCAGCAAGTTCCGGCGGTGGTCCTCGGGGTCCCGGGACCGCTCGGCGTAGCCCCTTCGGATGACCCGCTCGACGACGTCGGCGGTCGTCGAGCGGTCGAGCGAGACCATCGCCCCGAGCGTGCGCTGATCGGTGTTCGGGTGCCGTTCCAGCGCGACGAGGAGGATGATCTGTGGCGAGGTGACCTCGTCGGACACCTCCGCGCTCCAGCGTCTCGTGTGGATCTGCTGCGCCCGCCGGATCAGGTGGCCGACGTGGGGGGTCTGTTCGGGCGGTGGGGCTTCCGGCATGCGGTCGGCCTCGGGTGCGAGATCGGCGACGGCTCGGCCGTCGCGGGCGAGACGATCGCCCCGCCCGAGGTTAGCCGAGCGCGCCGCGGCGGCCGACGAGGGCCTATCGTCGAGCCGTGCGAGCCCCCGACGCGCGCCCCGACCCGGCGAGTGCTCCGGGTCCGGAGGGCCTCCTCGACGACGATCTGCTCGGGCTCGCGGCCGGTGCCGCGCGGGACGCGGCCGCGGCCGGCGACGCGGCGATCGGGGCGGTGGTGGCACACCGGGGCGTCGTCGTCTCGACCCGCGGCGAGGAGGTCGTGCGCTCGGGCGATCCGACCGCGCACGCGGCGGTCCTCGCGCTGAGAGACGCCGCCGCGGCGCTGTCGAGCTGGCGTCTCCTCGACTGCGTGCTCGCGGTCACGCTCGAACCCTGCGTGATGTGCACGGGCGCGGCGATCCTGGCGCGGGTGGGCCGGGTCGTCATCGGCGAGCGGGACGCGCTCGGCGGAGCGTGCGGCTCCCGCATCGACCTCGCGTCGGACCCGCGTCTCAACCACGCGATCGAGGTCGTCGTCCTCGGCCGTCGTACTGAGCTCGGCCGCCGGTCATCCCGACGGGCGGCTCGCCCGTAGAACTACCGACAGGCGGCGCACGAGGAGGCAGACGAGATGGCTCGCAACACGACGAGGTGGTTCGGGGCGGCCGGTCGGGTCGGCCGGTCCGTCGCGATCGGCATCGGGGCCACGGCCGCGGTCCTTGGGCTCGTCGCACCCGCGGCGAGCGCCGCCACCCACGCCTCTGGCACGCCCTCGGTCCAGGCGGCGACGCGGGGCCAGCTCGGGACGATTCTCGTCACCTCCACCGGGCTCACGCTCTACAGCTATTCACACGACACGAAGAACCACGCCACCTGCACCGGCTCCTGCGCCAGCGTCTGGCCGCCGTACCTGCTCGCGACCGGGGTGAAGACGGCGACGGCTGGCAAGGGCGTGAGCGGTCTCGGGACGATCAAGAGCGGCTCGCGCTACCAGGTCACCGAGAACGGCAAGCCCCTCTACACCTTCGCGGGCACGAAGTCCGGCGACACGAGTGGCAACGGCGTGAACGGCTTCGCGGTCGTGAAGTCGTCCACCAAGGCCAAGGTGACCTCCACCACGACCGCGTCGGGCGGCTCGGGCTACAGCTCGGGCTACTGAGTTCCGTCGGCCACGGCGCCGGCGGTCCTCGTCAGAGGTTGATCCGAGCCATCTGTGCCGCCGGGTAGCGGTCGCCCGACGCAGCCCCCTTCGGTGCGAGCGCCTCGAGCCCGGCGAGATCCGCCGCACTGAGCTCGACGGCGACCGCGCCGGCGTTCTCCTCGAGGTACGAGCGGCGCTTGGTCCCCGGGATCGGCACGACGTCGGGGCCCTGCGCGAGCGTCCAGGCGATCGCGAGCTGGGCGGCCGAGACGCCCCGCTCGAGCGCGAGGTCGTTGATGCGCTCGACCAGTGCCAGGTTGGCGTCGAAGTTGGCGCCCTGGAAGCGGGGGTGGTTCCGGCGGTTGTCGGTCTCGTCGAACTGCGCGGGACTCTTGATGGCCCCCGACAGAAAGCCCCGGCCGATCGGGCTGTAGGCGACGAGGGCGATGCCGAGCTCCCGGAGGGTGTCGAGGAGGCCGTCCTCGGGGTCCCGCGTGAACAGCGAGTACTCGTACTGCCCGGCGGTGATCGGGTGCACGGCGTGCGCGCGGCGCACCGTTTCCGGTGCCGCCTCGGAGATGCCGAGGTGGCGAACCTTTCCGGCCTCGACGAGCCCCGCGAGGGCGCCGAAGGTGTCCTCGATCGCGACTGAGGGGTCGACGCGGTGCTGGTAGTAGAGGTCGATGTGGTCGACCCCGAGGCGCGACAACGACGCGTCGCACGCGGAGCGGACGTAGTCGGGGTGACCGCTCACCCCGCCCGGCTGCCCGTTCGCGCCGCGGGTGTTGGCGAACTTGGTGGCGAGCACGACCTCGTCACGCCGCCTGCCGATGGCCCTTCCGACGAGCTCCTCGTTCGCGCCGTTGCCGTAGACGTCGGCGGTGTCGAAGAAGTTGATCCCGAGCCCGATGGCTCGATCGATCGTGGCGAGGGACTCGGTCTCGTCCCCTGCGCCGTAGGACTGGCTCATGCCCATGCAGCCGAGCCCGATCGCCGAGACGGTGAGACCCTGCCCGAGTTCGCGTGTCCTCATGGCTCTCTCCCTGTTCGGTTTCCCTATTCGGTGTCCCTCTCGGCTCGGACGTTACCCGGGCGACGCGGAGGAGAGCTCGGCGACCGTGCCGATCGCGATCCTCGGGTGGCGGGCCGGGTCCAGCCACCGCAGCGTCGCGAGGAGCTCGGAGACGGGGAGGGCCACGCAGCCTTCGGTCGCCACGCCGGTCGACACGTGCAGGAAGATGCCCGATCCCCGACCGGGAACGACCGGTGCGGAGTTGTACTCGATGACCGCCATCCAGTCGTACGGCGGCGCGATCCGCCACAGCGCCTCGCTCATCGCGCCGAACGGGGGGTTGGCCTCACAGGGCACGTGGACGAAGCGGTTGTAGGCCGCCGAGGCAGGATCCTCGTCCCACCAGTCCCCGCAGACGAGCCGGTGGAAGCGGTAGGACACGCCGGGGTCCGGGTCGATGCCGTACATCACCGGGCCGAACGAGTACACCCCGACCGGCGTCGATCCATCGCCCTCGAGGTGGTGCGTGGAAAGCCCCGAACGCCCGATGAGTGCGGGGATCGGCCCTCCGAGCGCCACGAAGCAGCCCCCCTTCGCACGGGTCCACAGCTGCGCCACCGCGTGGATCGTCCCCGGCCCCGGGGCGAGAACCGTGACGAGCTGGCCGGAGCCGGCCAGTCCCCCGACGTCGTTCGGGAACGCCGCGCCGCAACGGGCGACGGTTCCCGCCGTCGCCGGTGCTCCGGCGCCCGCCGCCACGGACGGCAGCGAC
>Ga0209415_10012020_pt1 | contig 14488 bp, 13 predicted proteins | sample PeaSoiSIISIP2007_FD_187696 | JGI IMG/M metagenome (GOLD analysis project Ga0209415, IMG submission 187696) | Peat soil microbial communities from Weissenstadt, Germany - SII-SIP-2007 (SPAdes) (version 2) | ecosystem: Environmental > Terrestrial > Soil > Wetlands > Peat | place: Germany...
CCCCGGTGCGGCCGCTCGCGTCAGGAAGCCCACCATTCGCCTCGGCTCCACCACCACGAGCAGGACGGGGAGCGTGAGAAGGACGAGCGGCTGAACGGCGATGGCCGCCCCGACGAGCCATGCAGCGCCCTCGACCCTCGAGTCCGCCATGGCCAGGACTCCGTACAGGAGCAATGCCACGGCGACGGCGTCCTCGGGATGGCCCCAGCGCGCCGAGACACTCCACAGTGCGATTGCCCCCGCCGTGGCGAGCACCGCTCGTTTGGCCCGCGAGGCCCCGAGCCGCTGTGCTGTGGAGTCGGCGGCGAACAGAGCCGTGGCCGAGAGGGCGATCACATACGGGCCCGCCACGAGCCATGCCGCGGGATAGGCATTGTGAACACCGGGCGCCGCGAGCCCCATTCTCGACGCGTCGACGACCGCGACGATCGGCGTGAGGATGATGGCCGCACCGGGAAGGGCCACGAGACCGGTGGGCGCGGTGTAGAGCCCAGCCATGTCGAGGTGGAGCAGCCGCTGGGCGGCCATCAGCGTCCCCCACAGATCGTCGGGGAGCTGCCACGCCGGTTTCCCGGCGAGATGGGGTCCCCACCATGTGGATGAGGCCATCGTGACGGCGATCAGGACCACGGTGGCCAGGAGCGGGAAGATCCTCTGGGACAGCCAGGGTCGCAGAACGTCCACGCCGCGAGGTTAGGGCCCGAGCGAGGTGAGACGTTTGCGTCTGCCGGGCGCGGGCCGCGGCATCCGCTCCGCAACCCGCCGTTGGCGGCCACCGGGGCTGCCGAGTCTCGTGCGTGGTTCCCGACGGCCGCACGGAGTCGACCGGCAGCGACGGCGAGGACGCGTCGACCGGGATCGACCCGGAGGGCCCGTGGGCGCCTTGTCGGCGCGAACTCCTTGACTTCACGAACGTCCGACCCGAGAATCTGCCTCGGTGGGCCAGGCTGCGAACCGTCGCCTCTTCGGCGCCTGGACGAGACATCCTCCGGAGGCGCTTTCAAGAACAGGCGGGGTGGCGGATGTGGAGTAGGTGGAGTAGGTGGCGACGTCGTCCCGTTCGTCTCGATCTCCACCTGCCCAAACGGGCTGCCCGGGTGGTACTCCTGTGCACATTGTTCAGCATGGCCCTCGTCGGAAGTGCAGTGCTCGGCACCACATCCGCCGGGGCGACAGGATCACGCTATTACCTCGCCCTCGGTGACTCCGTGCCGGTGTGGGATGGCTTGTCCTCCTACCCGTACCTCATCGCCAGCCACTACGGGATCCCGAAGGCGAGCGTCGTCGACATCGCATGCTCGGGGGCGACAACGACGTCGATGATCTCAGGGCCGTCGTGCGCATCGTTGCCTGGCGGCAAGCGTCTGGCGACCCAGCTTCGAGAGGCCGCCTTCTTTCTGCACGAGCACCGCGGTTCCGTGACGCTGGTCACCATTGACATCGGTGGCAACGACTTCCTCAAGTGCGCTGTCCGGACAGGGATCAACCTCACGTGCGTGAAAGCCGCCGAACGCACGACGGGAGCCAATCTGACGTCCATTCTCAAGCAGCTTCGCAACTCAGCGGGAGCCTCCGTCCCCGTCATAGGCATGAACTACTACGACCCGTTTCTGGGCGACTGGCTCGCCGGGGGGGCCACACGGACCTATGCCCTCGCATCAGTCCCGGTGGTCGACCAGGTCGACGCATTTCTCTCGACGACGTATGCCGATGCCTCGGTCCCCGTCGCCAACGTCAAGGCCGCCTTTCACACGAATGACCTGTCCCATCGGGTGGCGTCGCGTTGGGGTCACGTGCCGGTCGCCGTCGACGACGCCTGCACCTGGCTCGACATCGTCTGCACGGCTGGGCAACCAGAGGGGTTCGGAGACGATCCGGTTGCCAGTGGCGCGGTCGTGATCACTCACGCCTTTGAGAGAGTGATCGGGAAGACGCCCTAAGGGTCCCGCGCGTCCCACTGCCCTCGGGTGTCGACAGGGTTGGCGCGCCGGAATCGGCGCGCGCGTGGGCCTGGCCTCGTCGTCCCACGCCGACAGGGTCGTGCTGCACGGTGTGGCCGAGCTTGCGTCGCTTCGTCTCGAGGTACCGGGCATTGTGGGGGTTCGAGGCGACGGGGATCGGCACCTGGGCGCTCACCGTCAGTCCGAAGCCCTCGATCCCGTGGATCTTCTTCGGGTTGTTGGTGAGCAGGCGGACGGTGCGCAAGCCCAGATCCACCAGGATCTGAGCGCCGACACCGTAGTCGCGCAGGTCCACGGGCAGACCGAGCTCCAGGTTGGCGTCCACCGTGTCGAGGCCTCCGTCTTGGAGCTGGTACGCCCGCAACTTGTCGAGCAGCCCGATCCCGCGTCCCTCCTGGGCGAGGTACAACACGACGCCCCTTCCCTCTGCCTCGATCATGGCCATCGCCATATCCAGCTGTTCGCCGCAGTCACAGCGAAGGGAATGGAAGGTGTCCCCCGTCAAGCACTGCGAGTGCACCCGCACGAGCACGTCAGATGCACCGGCGATCTCACCCTTGACCAAGGCGATGTGCTGTTCGTCGTCCACCGAGGTCCGGTAGCCGACGACGGTGAACTCCCCGAAGCGGGTGGGCAAGAACGTCTGGACCACCCGTTCGACGAGGACGTCGTGCCGGTGCCGGTACGCGATCAGGTCGGCAACCGTGATCATCTTCAAGCTGTGGCGGGCGCAATACGAGACGAGGTCGGGAAGTCGGGCCATGGTGCCGTCATCGTTCATGACCTCGCAGATCACGCCTGCGGGAACGAGGCCGGCGAGCCGGGCGAGGTCCACAGCTGCCTCGGTCTGCCCTGCCCGTTCGAGCACGCCTCCCGGCTTGGCCTTGAGCGGAAAGACGTGTCCGGGTTGGACGAGCGCGCCCGGTCGCGCCTCGGGGTCGATGGCCACCTGGATCGTCCGGGCGCGGTCGGCGGCGGAGATGCCCGTGGTCACCCCTTCTCGAGCCTCGACCGAAACCGTGAAGGCGGTCTCGAAGCGGGACTCGTTCCTGGCGGCCATCAGCGCCAATCCGAGCTGGTCGCAGCGCTGTGGGGTCATGGCCAGGCACACGAGCCCTCGCCCTTCTCTCGCCATGAAGTTGATGGCATCTGGCGTGGCGAACTGGGCGGCGAGGGTGAGGTCGCCCTCATTCTCCCGGGCCTCGTCGTCGCAAACGACGATCATCCGGCCCCGACGCAGCTCGTCGAGCGCCTCCTCGATCGATGAGAACGGTGCGGTCATCTCCCTGGCTCCCTCACGGCGGCCTCCCACGTTCCGACCACGGTGGCGACGGTGAACGGCGATCGGACGTGCCCGGGTGGCGCTTCGCCCGATGCCGACGGCCGGTGGATCTCCGCCGGCGCGCCCGAGGCCCCGTGGGCGTCTGCCTGGATTGCGACATCCCCGTCCCCGGTCTCCACCTCCACTATTAGAACAGATTCTAGAACGTGTTTCACTATGTGTCCACCCCCGCACGGGTCGCCGCCGAGCCTGCGGCCCGGGGGCAGCCCCCCAGACAGCCGGGCGTGGGCCGGGGACCGGACACCGAGTGGCCGATCCCCGTCCCCGGCCCGAGGAATGACAGAGTCTCTTCATGGGTGAATCGCCGGACGCACCGAACGCCCGCAGCGGCCGCGCGTCGGGCGCTCCCGGTGGGAGGCGGCGACGTGCCTCCAACGCCGCCACGGGCGTCGTCGACGCATTCATCACGTCGGCCGGTGGCGAGCGCCTGGGTGCTCGCCACGTCAAGCCCCAGCCTCCCGAGGAGCCGGTCGTCGCCGGGTTCCCGTTGGGCCTCTTGCGCCGATACGCCGATACGGCGGCGCTCCACAGCGTGGTGCGCGAGGTGGAGCCCGACGTGTGGGTCGCTCGGGTCGTGGGCCTGGAAGGAGCGTGGTCCGACGGAGGCACCCCGAACGAGGCGCGACGTCGGTTGCCGGGTGTGATCGTGGAGTGGGTGGTCGCCAAGCTGACCGTGGGCGCCCGCGACATCCCACCGATCGAAGACATCGACCTCAACAGGCCCTAGACATGGGCGCGTCCGCTGTGCCGGCTCCGACGAAGAACCGCGAGCTCATCAAGCGACTGCGCAGGCTCGGGTGGGATGGCCCCACCCCGGGGACCGGCGGTCGTCCGCAATTCATGACGAAGGTCTCGGGACAAACCACGCGCGTCGTGCGCGTCCCCAGCCCGCAGAGCTACGGGGGGGACATCCCGGCGGGCCTTCTCCCCGACATCCTGATGCAAGCGGGGGTGAGCAGGAGGGACTGGCTGGGGGCGGCCCGGGGGGACAACGAGGGGGAGTGAGTCCGACACGCGCACGGTGGCGAGCGGCCCCCTCGCCACGGGCTCCGGATGTGCCCGCCACGAGCCGCATCGCGACCTGCGCCCGGTCCCTGCCGCGCGCGCCAGCCACCGTGTGCCGGTGCGAAGGCGGGGGCGCCGTGCTGGTGTCCCCGGCGAGGCTGGGGACGAACGCCGCCGTGGGGGCTCCTTTCGGTGACCGGCGCCGCGTGCCCCGACGCAGCGAACGATTCCACCGGGCAAGCTGGGGCCATGCCCAATGACCCCGCTCGCCGCCGCGTCGTCGTCCTGGCGCCCATGCCCCTCGAGATGCACGCCATCGTGAAGGCCTTCGGCCTCGGCCCTCTCGGTGACGCCGATGACGCTCCCTGGTCGGGCCCCGTCGGCACCTCGACGGTGACCGCCGTGCACATCGGCATGGGGCCGGCGGTGACCCGCGTGGCCGTGGCCCGCCTGCTCGACGAGACCTTGCCGGACCACGCACCCGTCGACCACGTGATGATCGCCGGCATCTGCGGCGGACTGTCCCCAGCCCTCGAGGTCGGAACCGTCCTCAATCCCGAGTCCGTCGTCGACTACGCGAGCGGAGCCAGCTACCGCCATACCCCGCCGGGAGACGCGCCCCAGGCGGGCAAGCTGGTGACCACCGAGGAGGTGATGCTCGACAGAGAACTGAGCCGGCGGTTCCTCGAAGACGGTTGCCTCGGGGTGGACATGGAGTCGTCGGCCGTCGCCGAGGTCTGCGAGGCGCACGGTTGTCCATGGTCGGTCTACCGGTGCATCGGTGACCGGTCCTTCGACGGCCTGCTCGACGAGAGGATCGTGGCCCTGACCAACCCCGACGGTTCGGGCGACAGGGCTGCGATCGAGCGGCTCATCGCGTCCGAACCCGAGCTGGCGGTCAAACTCGAGCGTCTCAACCACGACACCGCCCTGGCCGCCCGCCTGGCCGCTCAAGCCGCGGTCCGTGGCTGCGTCGCGCTTGATGGCTGACACTGGGCGGTGCTCGGGGTGACAAGGGGTACCGGCGCGTGGGAGAACCACCGTCGCCCGAGGCGCACCGAGACTCGGCGCGGGTGGGTGCGTGCGCCTGTTCAGTCGTCGCCGAGCGTGACGGCAGGCCGTCGGCGACGAGCCGTCACCGGCAGCTGCACAGGAAGGCACCGAGGCGCGGCCACCAGTGGTTCAGCACCGTCGGGAGGGCGATGCACGCGTGGGGGGCATCGGGATACACGAGCAGCTCGACGGCGTTCCCGGCGAGAAGCCACCGGTCGGCGAAGAAGAGGGTGTCATCCACCAGATGGTCCGCGGAGCCAACGGTGAACAGAGCCGGCGGCATTCCCTGCAGGTCGGCGAACAGCGGGGACACGTCCGGGGCCCGGCGTTGCTCGCTGGTCATGCCCGGCGCAAATTGCTCGACCATGAAACCGATTTCCTCGGGGTCGAGGATGTCGCTCTCGGGCGTCGTGCCGATCCCCCTGGCGCTCGGAGTGTGGCCCAGGTCGTAGGCGCCGAACACGAGATTGGCTCCACGGAACCGATCGGCGATGCGATGCCGGTCGCGCAGGCGGAGCAACGTCACTGCCGACAGGTGCGCACCGGCCGACTCCCCGCCGATGAGCAGGCGATCAGTACCGTATTCCGCTGCGGCGTGCTCGATGAGCCACAGCGCGGCCGCCTCGCAGTCGTCGGGTCCGGCGGGGTAGGGGTGCTCCGGCGAAAGCCGGTAGTCGACGCTCACGACGGCCAAGCCGAGCTGCGCACTGAGCGCCTCGTTCAACAGATCGCAGAGTTCCGGCTCCCCGGTCATCCACCCGCCGCCGTGGATGTGGAGCATCGCGCCGTTCACCTGCTCGGGGCGGAACTCACGGAGCCGGAGCGGCCCGACAGGGCCGTCGATCATCCGGTCGGTGGCCTTTTCCGAACGCATGACCAAGGCGGACTCAGCGGCGCGTCGGGCACGGGCCTGATCCAGGACGGACCCGGTGCGGAGGTCGGTCGAAGGGAAGCTGCCGATGAACGCTCTGGTCTCGCCTCCGATGGCTTCCCGTGCCGCCTCCAGCTCCTCGTCCCAAAGCCTCATCGTCGTCTCCGATGCCGTCGCCTGCGGTGCCCCGACCTTACGCAACGCACAGGCGCAGGGAACGGTTCCCTGCGCCGGGCCGTGGGGCAGCTCGGACGGGAGAAGAGGTGGTCGACCCCGACAACGACCTCCCCGGCAGCTACGGAGTCCGCGCTCGGTGTCGGACGATCGCCGCCGGTCCCCGGCTCGTCGGGGACAGCGGCTCCCGTATAGTGGGCGGGAATTCAGGGTTGTCATGGCACTCGCCGATCCGACCGACCACGGCAACAAAGGACACGATGACGAGATCGCTCGATCGAGCGAGCTACAGGGCGACCTTCACCGTTCTTCTGCTCGGGGTGTCCGCCTATGCCCTCCTGCAGTCGCTGGTGCTGCCGGTCCTCCCCACCATCGAGCACGACCTGCACACCTCGCAGAGCGTCGTCACCTGGGTGCTCACGGCGTACCTGCTGTCGGCCTCGGTCTTCACACCCATCCTCGGGCGGGTGGGGGACATGGTGGGCAAGGAGCGCATGCTGGTGGTCACCCTCGCCGCCCTGGCCTTCGGGTCGTTGTTGGCGGGACTGTCGCAATCCATCGGCCTCCTCATCCTCGCCCGAGCGGTTCAGGGGATCGGCGGTGCCGTCCTCCCGTTGTCGTTCGGGATCATCCGTGACGAGTTCCCCGCGACCCGGGTGGCCACGGGAGTGGGTGTCGTGGCTGCCATGGCCGCGGTCGGGGGTGGTGCGGGCATCGTCTTGGCCGGGCCCATTGTCAGTCATCTCGACTACCACTGGTTGTTCTGGATCCCGCTGGTGATCACCGTGCTCGCCGCGGTGAGCGCGCACCTGTTCGTTCCCGAGTCGCCAGTGAGAACCCCGGGACGGATCAACCTGGTGGCAGCCTTGCTGCTCTCGGGGTGGCTGGTCGCCCTCCTCCTCGGCGTGAGTCAAGCCCCCAGTTGGGGATGGGGCTCGAGCGGGGTTGTCGGGCTGATCGTCGCGGCCGTCGCGCTCGGTGTGATGTGGATCATCGTCGAGTCGCGGTCGCGACAGCCGCTCATAGACATGAAGATGATGCGCGTCCCCGCCGTGTGGACGAACAATCTCGTGGCCTTCCTCTTCGGGATGGGCATGTACTCGGTCATGGCATTCCTCCCCGAATTCCTGCAGACACCGAGATCGGCGGGTTACGGATTCGGGGCCGACATCATCCAATCGGGCCTGTTCCTGCTTCCCCTCACGGTGACCATGTTCCTCTTCGGACTCCTGTCGGGCAGGATCGCCGCGGCGATCGGGTCGAAGGCGGCAGTGATCATCGGCTCGGTGTTCTCATCGGGCGCGTACCTCACCTTGGCCTTCGCCCATCGCCAGGCGTGGGAGATCTATGCCGCCAGCACGCTGCTCGGGGTGGGCCTCGGGCTGGCCTTCTCCGCCATGTCCAACCTCATCGTCCAGGCCGTCCCCCCCGCACAGACCGGCGTCGCCAGTGGGATGAACGCCAACATCCGGACCATCGGTGGCGCCATCGGCGCCGCTGTCATGTCGAGCATCGTCACGTCCGAGCTCCTGGCCGACAAGCTGCCCGCGGCAGGGGGGTACACCCGGGGATTTGCGTTCCTGGCGGGCATCACGGTGGTGGCGGTCCTCGCCGCCATCTTCATCCCCGCGGCGACGGCGGCCCGGGCCGACGCCGATCACGAGACCCATCTGCAGAACGCCGAACTGGCGTTGCTCGCCGGGGGGACGATCACCGAGGGATGACGGGGGGCGCGCCGGCCCCGGCGCGCGGCCCCGGCGAATCGAGGCGGCGGCGTGGCGCGCGGACCAGCGCGCCGCGGCTCCGGCTCCTGGTCGGGGCCCGGGTGGCCGACGGCAACGGGCCTCAGCGAACCCGGTCGCCGTCCCTCGCCTGGCGGCCCGCCCTGGCTAGTGTGGCCACCCGTCGGCCGGCGGTGGTCGACGAGGACGGTGATCGGGATGCTACGAGTCGTCGGTGCGGGCGTCGGTCGGACGGGTACCTTGTCGCTCAAGACGGGGCTCGAGCAGTTGCTCGGGCAGCCCTGCTATCACATGATCGAGGTCTTCGATCACCCCGAGCATGTGGCGCAATGGCGCGAGGCGGCCGAGGGGGGGACGGTGGACTGGGCGACGCTGCTGGACGGCTATGCAGCGACGTCCGACTTCCCCGCCTGCCTGTTCTGGCCCGAGATCATGGAGGCGAGCCCCGGCGCAGTCGTCGTCTTGTCGACCCGGACCGACAGCCACGCGTGGTGGGAAAGCGCCAGTCAGACGATCTTCGCCATCGACGGGACGCAGCTGCCTCCCGAGATGGCCGATTGGTTCGAGATGTGGCGGGCCGTGGCATCGGCTCGCTTCACGGCGAATTGGATGGACGAAGGGGCGTCACGGGCGGCGTACGAGCGCCACAACGCCGTGGTGCGGTCCTCGGTACCGGCCGAACGGCTCGTGGACTGGCAACCGGGCGACGGGTGGGGGCCCCTGTGTGACGCCGTCAGCCTCGACGTTCCCGGTGACCCCTTCCCCCACCTGAACACGCGGGAGGACTTCCCCCGTGTGAGCGAGGACTCGTCGCTCTCCGACGCCATGGCGCAGATCTCCCCACCAGCGCCGGGGTCGAAGGCGCTCTGAGGCCACCCACGGTCGGCCCCTCCCGAACCATCGCGGTCCATCTCGGAGAGGGATGCGACTCGCCGTCGGGACTCGGCTCCGGCGAGACCCCCGTGGCGGCACAGGTGGGTCAGGTGCTGCTGGCGCCCAGCCGCTCCCGAACGGCTCGAGCCGCCTTCTTGGCCTCGTACATCGCCTCGTCGGCCTGACGGACCAGCCGCATCGGGTCGGTGTCGGAATCGCACTCGGTGAGCGCCACGCCCACGCTGGCCTCGAGCGGCACGAGCTCGTCGTGAACGGGGATGGAGCGACGGGCGACACTCTGGCGGATCTGCTCTGCCACGGTGTCCCCCTCGCAGCTGTGGTCGTGGCACAACACGATCAGGAACTCGTCGCCGCCGAGACGGCCGACGACGTCACAGCGGCCCGTCGCTTCGAGGAGGGCGATGCCGGTGCTCAAGATGGCGGTATCGCCCGTCTCGTGCCCGTACGTGTCGTTCAGGGGCTTCAGTCCGTCGAGGTCGACGAACAGCACGGCCACCGTCTCGCCCGCCTGCCGGCGGCGGGTCACGTCATTGGTGAGGTAGTCGAGCACCGCCGCACGGTTCAACAGGCCGGTGAGGGGGTCGTGGGTAGCGGCCTCCTGCAACAGCTGGCGCTGCAACTCGCGCTCACGAATCCGGGCCGCGAGCGTGTCAACGGAAGCCTGCAGCGCCCGGCCGGTCCGACCGGGGAGGGGAGTGAGCAGTTCGAGGTGTGAGAGATCCTCGGCAGCCAGGGCGACGGCCTTGGCCTCGACGGCCTCCAGGGTGGAGGCCATGTCATTGAACGCCGCCGCGGTGGTGACCACCTCCCTGGGGCCCGTCTCGGGTATCGGCGGGACATCGAAGTTGCCCGTGTGTACCCGCAGTGCCGTGGTGGCCAGCCGCTTGAGCGGCCGGGTGAGGACCCGCCCCGCCACGACGACGCCCCCGACGCTCACCAGGATCAGGACCGCCAGGAAGACGATCTCGCCGACGAACTTGTGCGTGGCCGCCGTGGCCTGGGTCAAGGCGGTGTCCCGAAGATCCTGAGACGCTGCCGTGACGAGCTTGTTGAGGTCGCGCAGGTACTGCAAGCCCGGAGCCATCGAGCTGCCGGCGAAGGTGGTATTGCCGAAGAACGGCGGGGGCAGGGCGCGCAGAGCGACGTCGAGCCCCCGCTGGACGGTGGCCGCGAACTGCTGGTCGGCGGCATTGTGCTGGAGGTGCGCCCATGCCGCTTGCGCCTTGGGGCTCAGATGTCCGGCGAACTCGGCCGTGGCGGTCTGGAACTCGCCGGCCGCCTGGATCAGCTCCTGCTTCGCATTCGACGGCCCGATGCCCTCGAGTACGAAGATGGCGCCTTCGACTTCATGCCCCCCGCTCAAGAAGGCCTCATAGGCTTGGCGGAGCGCCGCGGCATGGACCTCGAAGGACCCGGGCGGCTGCCACGTCGAGACGTCGCTCTGCAGCCGGTCGTAGTCCCGATACCAGATGTCGTCGATGTCGGCGGCCATCTTCACCATGAAGGCCCGGGCGGCGGTGAACGAGATCGTATTCCCGACCACCTCGGGGATCAGTGCCTTCAGCTGCACGACGTCGCTGCGGAGGGTCGGTGTGGAGGAGAACGTGGGGAACCCGGCGATCTTGGCGGTGCCCTGAGCCAGTTGCACCCTGTAGGGGACCGCCGGCTTGAGCAACGCGTCGAGCTCGGGTTCGCTGATGCCGAGCTGGGACGCGTAGGACACGGCGAGCATCGGAACCTGGAGCGGGTTCATCTCCGCCCGGGCGGCGGCGACGGTCTGCAGCTGCGCGGCGTCGTTCGCCACCACCTGCGCGTGCTGGCGGAAGTTCCACCCCGATGCCACGCCCGATTCGGTGAAGATCCCCGTGGCGAGGATCGGAAGCAGCACCACCAGGACGAGGATGGATCGCACCCCGGGACGCCAGCGGTACCGCTCCCTGTCCCCGCGTCCGATCCCCTCGGGCTCCGGGGAGGCGTTCGCCGGTGGCTCCCCGGGGGAGCGCTCGGCGACATCGAGGTTCGAGGGGATGCTGGACATAGCCCCTGATTTGTCGACACGCCCCCGCGAGTCCTTGACCGCCGCACAAAGGTCCACGTCAGACCGCATCTTTTGGGCACCGATTCCTGATGCAGCGCGTCATCACGCACCACCGGTCGGGGCGCCGTACGGCGCCGGCGTCCCCCGCCCTCTTGACAGGGCTAACACTGTTAGCCATAGTAGCTAACAGTGTTAGCCCATTGGCAGCCCAACCGGAGGAACCGTCCGATGTCCGAGACCGCCGTCCACTACCGCCCCCCGGGGCGCATCATGCGCCGCCTGCTGAACCCCGTCGTCGGCGTGCTCACCCGGGCCGGGGTCAGTGTCTGGGGCAGCCGGGTCCTCGAGGTCAGGGGTCGCCACAGTGGCGTCGCCCGCCAGACCCCGGTCAACCTGCTCGTTCTCGACGGTCGCCGGTACCTCGTCTCGCCGCGCGGCGAGGGCCAGTGGGTCCGCAACGTCCGGGCGGCGGGTGGCCGGCTCACCCTCATCCACGGTCGCACCCGCCAGGAGACGATCGCGCAGGAGCTGCCCGACGGCGAGAAGCCGGCGATCCTGCGCGCGTACCTTCGCCGCTGGAAGATGGAGGTCGGGGTCTTCTTCGACGGCGTGAGCGCCGAATCGAGCGAGGAGGAACTCCGCCGGATCTCCCACCGGCACCCCGTGTTCGTCCTCGGCGGCGCGGGGAGCTGAGATGACGGGGACCGATACCGCCGCGGGCCGCGCCACGGCAGAGCCCCGTGGGCCCCGGGAGCTCGAGGGCGTCGCGGGCCCGGTGCGCAGTGTCATGGCGGGCAATCTCGTCCTGCGCTTCCTGGTCGAGCTGGCCACCTACGCGGCGCTCGGGTACTGGGGTGCCTCGGTCCCCGCTCCCTGGGCCGTGCGGGTGGCACTTGCCGTGGCCACGCCCGCCGCCGCCGTCGCCGTGTGGACCCAACTGCTCGCCCCCAGGGCGACGCACCGTCTCCGGGAGCCCGGGGCACTCGTCTCCGAGGTGGTGATCTGCGTCGGGGCCGCCGTGGCTCTGGCCGTGTCGGCGTCGCCGACGCTCGGCGCCGTGCTCGGCGCCACCGCCATCGCCAACGCCGTGGTCGTCCGCGTGTTCGCCCGCCGGCAAGGGCGCCGGTCGCAGCGCGAGGAGCGGCGGTGATGCCCCGGACCGGCGAGAAGCTGCTGCCCGGGGAGATCGGGCCGCCGGCCCCACCCCGGCCACGATCGCCGCGCGCCGCGGCGATCGTGGCCGCTGCGCACCACCTCCTCGAGGACGAGGGCCCCCAGGCACTCAGCATGCGCCGCCTCGCCGACGAGGTGGGCATGCAGGCGCCCTCCCTCTACAAGCACTTCTCCGGCAAGGCCGCACTCGAGCGGGCGCTCGTGGAGGACGCGCTGGCCGACATCGGCCACGTCAGCCATCGTGCGATTCACCGACCGGGCTCGCAGGGCCGGTTGCTGAGCCTGCTCATGGCCTACCGGCGCCACAGCCTGGCGCACCCGAACCTCTATCGTCTCGCCACCCGCGGGCGGCCGGCGAGGGACCTGCTGCCTCCGGGCCTCGAGGAATGGGCGGGCAACCCGTGGTACGTCGTGACGGCGGACGAGTCCCTGGCGCAGGCCCTGTGGTCGTATGCCCACGGGATGGTGACCCTCGAGCTCGACCAGCGCTACCCGCCGGGCTCCGACCTCGACCGGACGTGGCGCGCCGGTGCCTCGGCGTTCGAGCAGGCGGCGCGCGGCACGCGGCGGACGGCGTGACCGGGCCGCACCGCTGTCGCCGGGAGCGTCCGGGTGCGACGCCGGCCACGTCCCGCGGGCTCGCCTGGATGGCGCTGCGCGCCCATCACGGTCCGCCCCCCGGGCGGTGGCGCCGGCCCCCGGGAGAGCTCGCCGAGCTCACGGGCGATCTCGGCCAGCAGCTCCCGGATGTCTTGCGGTTCGCCTTGCCCAGCGGCCCCCTGCGCATGCCCCACTATGCGTGGCGATAGCGACGGACGGCGATGGGCGTGAACGCCACGAGCAGCGCCAGGGACCACACGAGGGCCAGGCCGACGTCGTTCGTGGAGCCGACCAGGGTCGACCGCACGGCGTCGACCATGGGCGTGATCGGCTGGTACTTGGCGAATACCTGGAGCCACCCCGGCATCGAGTGCACCGGGACGTAGGTGCTCGAGATGAACGCGAACACGAAGGCGATGAGCGACATGCCCTGCGCCGCCTGGCCGTTCGGCGCGGCGAGGCCGATGACGATGAAGACGACCGTGAACACCACGCCGTAGACAAGGCACAGTCCCAGGGCGGCCAACCCCTGGGTGACGCTGCCTTCGAGGCGAAACCCGAAGAGGAAGCCGAACGCCGCCGTGATGCCGATCGACCAGGCATTGGTGCTCGAATCGGCGAGCGCTCTCCCGAGGACGATGGCACGGCGCGGGATCGGCAGCGAGAGCAGCCGGTCGGTGAAGCCCTGGGCCCTGTCCTCGGCGACAGCCACGGCGATGCCGCCGCCGGTGAACAGCACGATGGTGGCGACATAGCCGGGCACGAGGTACGAGACGTAGCTCGACGCTCCGGTGGTGACGGCACCACCGAAGACGAAGCGGAAGCTGAAGAGGAACAGCGCCGACTGGACAATGCCCATGGCGAAGAGCCCGGGGGTCCGGAAGTACTTCCGCAATGCCCGGCGGCTGACCTCGAGGCTCGCCCGCGTGACACCGGGCACCCCGGCCGGGGCGGTGATTGTCTGCATCATGCACCTCCGTCCGGGCTCGCAGCGGCCAGGGCCGGTGCGTCGAGGCGGTTCCCGGTGAGCGTCAAGAAGACCTCGTCGAGTGTGGGTCGGCGGAGTCCGATCTCTTCCACGACCACGGCGGCGTCCTTCAGGCGCTCGATCACCGCCGAGAGCTGGCTCGTCCCGTCGGTGGTCGGGGCGCTGGCGCGTCGGCCGGCGTGATCCAACCTGGCGGGGTTCGTCGTCACCTGTCGGAGGATCGCACCGACCGGGTCCAGCAGCGACGGGTCCCTGAGGGTGACCTCGATGACGTCTCGCCCGATCCTGGCTTTGAGATCCCCCAGGGCTCCCGAGGCGATGGCTCTGCCGCGGTCGATCACCACGACGTGATCGGCCAGCGCGTCGGCCTCTTCGAGGTAGTGGGTGGTCAACAGGACGTCGGTCCCGCCGGCGACGAGGGTGCGCACGGCGTCCCACACGTCGCGGCGCCCCGCAGGGTCGAGGCCCGTCGTGGGCTCGTCGAGCAGCAACAGCCGGGGCGCGCCCACCAAGCTGGCGCCGAGGTCCAGTCGACGGCGCTGGCCTCCCGAGTACGTGCTGCAGCGTCGATCCGCCACCTCCTCCAAGCTGAGCTGCTCGATCACGATCGAAGCGGCACGACGGGCGGACGTCTTTCGATGCCCGAA
>Ga0209415_10012021_pt1 | contig 14487 bp, 11 predicted proteins | sample PeaSoiSIISIP2007_FD_187696 | JGI IMG/M metagenome (GOLD analysis project Ga0209415, IMG submission 187696) | Peat soil microbial communities from Weissenstadt, Germany - SII-SIP-2007 (SPAdes) (version 2) | ecosystem: Environmental > Terrestrial > Soil > Wetlands > Peat | place: Germany...
CGCCCTCTCCAGAATCAACAACTCGCGCCAAATCAGCGCACTCCGGGCGGGCACATCGTACCTTACGGAATCGCTGTACGGAGGGCCGAATGCCTGTCAAACATGTCTTTGGTTATGGTACTGGCTCAGGCAAGCAGCCTTCCCCGTTTGGCCGAAGTCTCGACCCGGGGGCGCGGCATCCGTCACCATGGTGGCTGACGTGATCGACGATTGCTATGATTGGAGTCCGGTCTTTACGGAAGGAAGTAGTGCTGAAATGCGCAGAACATTCGCGTTGCTGCTGACCCTCGCCCTGGCCACGGCGCTGGGAAGCGCGCAGAGCGGGTCATCCAAGACTCTGGACATGTATTTCATCGACACCGAGGGCGGGCACTCCACGTTGTATGTCTCCCCCTCCGGCGAGTCGCTCCTCATGGATACCGGCAGCCCCGGGGGCCGCGATGCCGACCGCATTATGGCTGTCATCCAAGCGGCCGGCGTGAAGCAGATCGACCACCTCATACTGACGCACTACCACAGCGACCATGTAGGCGGCCTGCAGGAATTGGCAACGCGGATTCCGATCCTGCATTTCATCGATCATGGCCCCACCTCGGAGCCGAAAGAGCAGGTGCCGGGATTCCAGAATATGTACGCGGAGATGAACGGCAAGGTCAAACACACGGTGGTTAAGCCCGGCGATTCCATTCCGTTCGCCGGTTTGACGGTGGTGGTGGTTACGTCCAACGGCCAGGTGCTGAAGACGCCGCTTCCCGGGGGCGGCAAACCCAATCCGGCTTGTGCCGGCTTTGCGCCGCGGGATGAGTCGCGCGTAGACCCCGATAACCCGATGTCGGTGGGAGTGGCGATCGCATACGGCAAGTTCCGCACCATCAATCTGGGCGACTTCACCTGGAACAAGGAACAGGAGTTGATGTGCCCGAACAACCCCATCGGACCGGTCGATCTTTACCTCACATCGCATCACGGAATCGACCAGTCGGGATCGGCCGCGCTGGTGCACGGCTTACAGCCGCGGGTGGCCATCATGCACAACAGCACGCGCAAAGGCGGCGCCATTCAAACCATGCAGATCCTGCACACGTCGCCGGGGCTCGAAGACATCTGGCAGCTCCACTGGGCGTACGCCGCCAGCCTGGAGTACAATACGCCGGCACTCTTCATCGCCAACATGGAAGACAATGCGGCCGTGGCGAACGTTCTGCTGAATCCTCCGCCTACATTCGGACAGTTCCCCAGGCCTGGCGGCCCGGGCGCGGGAGGACCGCCGCCGCAGAGCGCCGCTGCCGGCGCGCCCAATACCCCGCAGCCGGGCGCTGTACCGAACTCTCCCGGCCAAGGCGGCCGGATGGGTGGTGGTGGCGCAGGGGGAGGCCGCGGAGGTCACACAGGCCCGGCATTTTGGATCAAGGTGTCCGCGGAAACGGACGGAACCTTTAGCGTGACGAATACCCGCAACAACTTCACCAAGACCTACGTGGCACGGAAATAAGCGATCAAGGACTTGGCAGACGACATGGCTTAGAAACTGCCGCAGGTTTACCACCGCGATGGCCGGATCGATGGAAACGCCCGGAACTCCGGCTTGACTTGCGCCAGACCTTCGGGGAGAATAACCGCCGAGGGGACTCCATGCCAGCGAGCGACTATGTCCGCACGTACCTCCAGCTTTGGTGCTGGGTTAATGACGCATTCACCGCGGCCCGGGTGCGCAACTACCTGCAAAGTGGCTTGGGAGCGCAAGCGTCCAGAGCGGCGACCGCATACGCCCAACTGATGAGCGCTCTGCCAAAGCTGGCCGGGAAGCCCTTGTCCAACGTGTTTGAGGTCCAAGGGGACAAGTACGTAACTACCTCGCTTTGGCGGGTGTACAACGGCAAGGGCGCGCCGAACGAGATCCAGGACGCCCTTTGGCTCGCCTCTCTTTGCGGCCTGGTGGATGAGGGAACCCTTATCGCGTACACCGACAGTAATCTGGGTATCGACTGCGGAGGCTTCGTGGCGAACTACTGGGGAATCGGGCGTCCGAGTGTGACCAGTCCCAATCCTACAGGCGCCACCGGGTACAAGCCGAGAACCATTTGGGGGTTGTCCCCCGGCCTGCGCCGGAAGAGCCCAGGCGAGATTCAAGCGGATGACGCGGCTGTCTTCTTCAAGGACGTGAAATCCGACGATCCGAACATTGCCGCGACGCAAAATCCCGGTGGTGGTTACGACTCCAAGACCGGGTCGCAGGCCTTCCACATCGGCGTGGTCTCCTCCGTGTCCGTAGTGGCCGGAACCAGCCTGGTGAATCTGGAAATTGCGGAATCCAGCGGCGCTACCGCTTCCAGCGGGGGAAACGGAGTGAACGTCCGCTCGCTCGGACAAGTGACGGCGACCGTCGCCAAGGGTCTTGTGTACTGTCTGGACGGAACAAACCGTATTTACTTCACCGGGCGGCAGGGTGGGTCACCACCATACATGCCAAATCTTTATGGCGCTTAGACCGGCCAGATGGCACCCGAGCTTGAGATCTCGTTCCGGCACCGATGAAGCCATCCTCCTGGCGCCGCCGATTCCGTTTTTTGCACGTGTGCGCGCTTGCCAGGCCGCGAAGGTTCAGGCTAACCATACCAAAGGCACAAGCCCGAGCAGCGCAAGCCCGGCCAGTAACGCCAAACTCTGGACACCCGTTTTGCGGCCGGACAAGCCGTATGCGTATATCCCTTTCGCCACGTTGTTGCTGGAGGCGGCAATCGCAATTGCCGCGGCGGCCACCGATACCGGGGTCATCGAGCCAGCCGCCTGGGTCATGCCCATGATAAACGGATCGACGTCGGAAACTCCCATCAAGGCGGCCAGGACGTACACGCCCGTCTTTCCGAGGTGGACAACCACCAGATGAGTGACAACCAACATCGCAACGAACAACAGCCCGAAGAGCAGGGCTGCGCGCAATTCCAGCGGATTCTTCGGCTCGTACTCTCTGTTGACCTCGCTCGGATTGGGATCCGGGCGGCGCGACCACAACCAGCCGGCGCCGACAGCCACAGCCGCCAGCACCCCGAACGGCAGCCCCAGCCTCAGCAGCAGACTCCGATTGAATAATCCCAGGAGCGCCGCCAGGCGAAAGTACATCATGCCGGAAGCGATCAACGTTACGCCCGAAAACAGATGCGGGTGATCCTCGCGCCTCGCGCGGCGCGCCAGGACCACCGTGGCCACCGTCGACGAATAGGCGCCACCGAGGATCGCCGCCAGAATGAGGCCGCCCTGCTGTTTGGTCCACCGTTGGATAACGTAGCTGGCATACGAGATTGTGCTCACGGCCACAACGATCAGCCAGGTACGGAACGGGTTGATCCGGAACTGGCCAAATTCCTGGTTCGGCAGAACCGGCAGAACCACCGCGGTGAGCAGGAGGAACTTGGTGAACGTCAGGATCTCCTCCCCCGAGATCCTTTTTGTCAATCCTTCCAGCGCGGCTTTGAGTTCCAGCAACAACATGCTGGCAACGCTGATGGTGGCCGCGATCCAGAACTGCTCGTGAGAAACCAGCACCCCGACCAGGTAGGTAGCCAGCCCGGACATCTCCGACGTGACGCCGGCGAACCCCGAACCGCACAGTTTGTGCCAGTAGGAGAGCATCAGGAAGCCGCCGACCACCGCGAAGCCCAGCGCCACCGGCAACAGTTGGGCGCCGGACAGCAGGGCCACTGCGTAGCCGATCAACCCGATCAAAGGAAACGTGCGAACGCCGCCGAACGAGTAGACCTCCGCGCCGGTCTTGTGCTCTTCCCGCTCCAGTCCGATCAGAAAGGACAATGCGAGAACCAGCACGATCTTCACGCCTTCCGGCGGCAACCAGCGATAGAGATCCATGCGCCCACCTAGCCCAGCGTCTTAGTTTAGACCAATTGGCACAAGCCCGAGGAACTTTCCGTGGCCGGCAGCGTATATGCTGGATGGGACGGCATCGGACTTACCGCCATGCTCGAAGTGAGAGATCTCCGCAAGACCTACGGGAGCGTGGCAGCGGTGGACGGTGTTTCGCTGGACGCAGGGCGGGGCGAAATTCTCGGCCTGCTGGGCCCCAACGGAGCGGGAAAGACGACCACCGTCTCGATCGTCGCCGGCCTGGTGCGGGCGGATTCCGGGCGGGTGCGGATCGACGGCAAGCCTTTGGCCGGCGACACCGACCCCACCAAACGCAAGCTGGGGCTGGTTCCCCAGGACATTGCCCTCTATGACGAGCTTTCCGCCCGTGACAACCTGGCGCTCTTCGGCGCGCTGTACGGCCTCTCCGGCGCAACCGCCCGCCAAGCTATCGGTGCCGCTCTGGAACTGGTGGGGCTCGCCGACCGGGCCCGGGAGAAGGTGAAGGCTTACAGCGGCGGCATGAAGCGCCGGCTCAACATGGCGGCGGCGTTGCTGCACGACCCGCAGGTGCTGCTGCTCGACGAACCGACCGTCGGCGTAGATCCGCAGAGCCGCAACGCCATCTTCGAAAATCTCGTCACGCTGCGCGAGCGCGGCAAAACGCTGGTCTACACCACGCATTACATGGAGGAGGCCGAGCGCCTGTGCGACCGGCTGGTGGTGATCGACCGCGGCAAGGTGGTCGCCGCGGGCACGCTTCAGGATCTCTATCGCAGGCTGCCGGCCTCAAACCTGCTGGCCATCGAGCTGGAACATGCGGACCGGCCGCTGGCGCTCGACGAACTGGGTGCGCTGGCCGAGGTGCGCTCGGTCGCGCGCAGTAACGGTGTGATCAGGGTGGGGGTGCGGGACCTGGCGCGCGAAACGCCCGCCGTGCTGGCATGGCTGGAATCGCACGGCCATTCCTGGCGGCACCTGGAAAGCGAGCGCGCCAGCCTGGAAACCGTCTTCCTGACGCTCACCGGAAGGAGCATGCGAGACTCATGAACAGCGCATTCTTCGCCCTGGTCCGCAAGGATATCCTCCTCTTCCTCGGCAACCGCAGGGCCGTGCTGATGACGATCGCCGCACCCATCGCCATCGCCTCCTTTTTCGGCTATGTCTTCGGCTCGGGAGGCGGTGGCGAAACCAGCCGCATCCCTATCCTGATCGTCGACCTGGATGCCAGCCCCATCTCCCGCGCCGTCACCGCGAACCTGGCCGCGGAGAAGGCGCTCGCCGTGGAGCCGTCCACCCTGGAGGAAGCCCGCGAAAAAGTGCGGAAGGGCAAGGCGTCCGTGGCTCTCTCGATTCCCCAGGGGTTCGGCGCAGCGGCGTCGAATGCCCTGTTCCGCGGCGACCAAAAGCCCGAGATCGGGGTTCTCTTCGATCCTTCCCACGCTGCCGAGGCGGGTATGGTGAAGGGCATCCTGATGGGCAGCGTGATGCAGGCAGTGAGCCGGGAAGCCATGTCGGGCGCCGGAGGCCGTGCCTCGCTCGACCAGTCGCTGCGCGACATCGAGGCCAACCGGGATATGGCGCCGGCTGACAAACGGTCGCTGTCGGAGCTGCTGGGGAGCCTGCGGCGCTGGAACGACTACAACCAGAACCGCCGCGCCGCGGGCGAGAACCCGATTTCCGCGGGTGTGAGCATCCCGTTCACGACGCGGGAGGAGGCGGTCACTTCGCGCCAGGGCCTCCCGTACAACGGCTATGCCCACTCCTTCGCCGGAATGGCCGTGCAGTTCATTCTCTTTCTGGGCATCGATGTGGGCATCGGGATGCTACTCCTACGGCAGCGCGGGCTGTGGCGCCGCTTCCGCGCCGCGCCGCTGTCCCGGACCGTACTGCTTTCCAGCCGCGCCACCAGCGCAGCGGCGATTTCCATGGCGATCCTGATGGTGGTCTTCGGTTTCGCCCGTGTGGTATTCGGAGTGCGTGCCGAGGGCAGCTTGGGCGGATTCCTGCTGATCTGCGCGGCGTTTTCGCTGATGACGGCGAGCTTCGGCCTCCTGATCGCCGCGCTGGGCAACTCGCCGGAAACCGCGCGTGGCCTGTCGATCCTGGTCACCCTGTTGATGGTGATGCTGGGCGGCGCGTGGGTGCCGGCCTTCCTCTTTCCGCAGTGGCTGCAACAATTGACGCTCTTCATCCCCACGCGCTGGGCCGTGGACGGGCTGGATGCGGTCACGTGGCGCGGGCTGGGCCTGGCGAGCGCGATTGCGCCGACGGCCGTCCTGCTGGGTTCGGCGGTGCTATTCGGTGTGGTGGCTGTCTGGCGCTTCCGCTGGGAAGCGGATTAGGCGCTGCAATCGGCGAACACGAGGCTTCCAGCCAGCTACTTTTCCCAGTTTGCCGTACCCCCGGAACCCCGATTCGCCGTCTATCCTACCAATTGAAGGACATGCCCTCCGGTCTCGCCAGCGGAAGCCCGCTCAACAATTACCTGCTCATCGTGTTCGATAGCTGCCGCTACGATTCCTTCCTCGCCGCCCGGCCGCGCCACATGAGGAAGCTGGGACGAGTGGAGCGCCGCTGGTCGTACGCTACGTGGACGGCTCCCTCGCACTACAATCTGCTGACGGGATTGATGCCGCACCTGAGCCCGAAGCGCGTGTATGCCTCCGAATACTATAAGAAGGATTTTCTGAGGTTCAACCAACGGCTGGGCGGCAAAGGCATCGAATTCAAATCGCTGGTGCCCAACCTGTACCTGCCGCCGTTTCTACAGCGCCAACTCGGCTACAGGACCCATGCGCGGGTGTCCATGCCGGTGCTGAATCCGCACACGATTTTGAATTGCGGATTCGACAGCTACATGCTGATGCCCAGGCACAACGATTTCTCAGCTATCCTCGCCGAACTGGAGTTTCCCGGCGACCGCCCCAGCTTCTACCTCCTGAACGCGGGCGAGACCCATTATCCTTATGCTCTGGCGGGCGAGCCGCCCGATCTCTGGCCCAAACTGAGCGGCGTGCACGGCGTCTTCAAACGGCTCGATTCGAAAACGCCGGCCGTGAAAACCAACCTGTTCCGCGCCGCCAAACTCGAAGAGTTGCGCCAGCGCCAGATCCAAGCCGTGCGGTTTCTGGATGGCGCCATGGAGAAGCTCTTCGATACGGTTCCCCGGAACACCTACATCACGATCACTTCGGACCACGGAGAACTGTTCGGCGAGGATGGCTACTTCGGCCATGGGCCGATCCAGCATCCGAAGGTTCTCGAAGTGCCGTTCGTAGAGGGCAAAATTCGCTGAGATGCTTCGCGGCGCGATCTTCGCCTATGTGGGTCCGGGCGCCGGGTTTGCCGTCGGAGGATCCCTGCTTGCGCTTCTGCTGGCGCTCGCCGCGAACGTGGTCTCGATCCTGTTCTGGCCGTTTCGAGCCTGCTGGCGCTACCTTCTCTCGCTGCGGGCTCTACGGCGCGCGCACGTTCGGAAGCTCATCTTCATCGGTTTCGACGGCCTGGATCCGCGCCTCACGGAGCGCCTCATGGCCGAAGGAAAACTTCCCCATCTCGCCCGGCTGCGCCAGTCCGGCGGCTACCGGCGGCTGCGCACCACCTATCCGGTGCTGTCCCCGGTGGCCTGGTCCACTTTCGCGACCGGGGTGAATCCCGCGCGGCACAACATCTTCGACTTCCTGAATCGCAGCCTGAAGAGCTACGTGCCGGAGCTTTCCTCGGCGAAGGTCGTTTCAGGGGCCCGCGGCCGCCGGCCGTCGGTGGAAGGAAAGCGCTGCAGCGAATCGTTCTGGGCAATTCTGGGACGCCACCGGATCCGCTCCATCATCCTTCGCGTGCCCGTCACGTTTCCGCCGGAGAAGTTTAACGGCATGCTGCTCTCCGCCATGGGCACGCCCGACCTGAAGGGAACGCAGGGCTCGTTCTCGGTGTTCAGCGCCGATGCGCCGGCGGGCGAAGTAGAGGGTGGTTCGCATTATCCCCTGACGCGCGATGCGCATGGCTACAGCGGATTCCTGGATGGTCCGCGGGACCCATCGCGGGGCCCTGACCGCGCGCTGCGCATTCCGTTCCGGGTTCTGGAATCCTGCGATTCGCACCCGCTGGTTCTGCGGATTCAGGGCGAGTCGTTCGAGTTGCGGCCGCACCAGTATACGCCGTGGATTCGCGTCAAATTTCGGTTTTCGGCGTTTCGGTCGGTCTCCGGAATCGTGCGCTTTCTGGTCACTGAGACCGGGAAACAATTTTCGCTGTACGCCTCGCCGGTCGAGATCGACCCCGAAAATCCTGGCCTTCCGATCAGCCATCCGGGCGCCTATGCAAGCTACCTGGCGAAATTGATCGGCGTCTTCGCAACGCTGGGGATGGCGGAAGACACGTGGGCCCTGAACGAGCGGGTGCTTTCCGAGAGCGACTTCCTCAGCCAGGCTTATTCGATTTTCGACGAGCGCCTCCGCATGTTCACCGACGCCTTGCAGAAGACGCGCCAGGGCATTGCCGGCTGCGTTTTCGATACCAGCGACCGCATCCAGCATTTGTTCTTCCGGCAAATGCGCGATCGAGCGCCCCACGAGGAGTTCGGCGGCGTAATTGAAGAGATGTACCGCCGGATGGACGACGTTGTCGGACTTGCCCTGCAACATGTGGATTCCGCCACGGCGCTGGTGGTGCTCTCCGACCACGGTTTCTGCGCGTTCGACCGCGGCGTAAACCTGAACGCATGGCTGAGAGAGAACGGATATTTGAGCGTCGATCCCGATGCCGGCGGGAAATATTTCGCCGGGGTGAATTGGAAAGCCACGCGCGCCTATGCCTTGGGCTTGGGCGGTCTGTATCTGAACCTCACCGGGCGAGAGCCCGAGGGCATCGTCGCCCCGGGCGAAGAGGCGCGGGCCCTGAAACGGGAGCTCATCCGAAAGCTCGCCGCCCTTTGCGACGAAGCCGCCGGCCGGTCGGCCATCCGCAACGTCTACGATGCCGATGCAATTTATTCCGGGCCTTATCTCGACCGCGCGCCCGATCTGATCGTCGGATACCACGAAGGCTACCGCACCGCCTGGGGCGCGGCCGTCGGCAAGACCGGCGGGCCCGTTTTCGAGGACAACGACCGGCCATGGAGCGGCGACCATTGCGTGGACCCGCCCCTGGTGCCGGGCATCCTCTTCGCCAACCGTCCGATCGATTCGGCCGACCCTGGTATTGAGGACATGGCGCCGAGTTTTCTCCGGCTGTTCGGTGTAGATCCGCCCGCCTGGATGGAGGGGAAGCCTGTCTTCGAATGCCGCTAATCCGAACCTTGCATTGCTGCTGATGCTCCTCCTAGCCTCTTGCGGGCGACGTCCGCCCACGAATCTCCCGCGCGTCATCATCCTGGGAATCGATGGCATGGACCCCAATTTTCTCGAAGCCCACTGGGCCGATCTGCCGAATCTCGACCGCCTGAGACACGAAGGCGAATTCAAACGGCTAGGCACCACCATGCCGCCGCAAAGTCCGGTGGCGTGGGCCACATTCATTACCGGCGCCGATCCCACCACGCACGGCATCTACGATTTCGTCCACCGCAATCCGCGCACGCTGCTGCCGTTCTCCTCCATGGGAGAAACCGTTCCTTCCAGCCATACCGTGCCTCTGGGCGCATTTCAGATCCCCTTGACGTCTCCTCAAACTCGAACCTTCCGCCGCGGTCGCGCATTCTGGGAGAGCCTCACGGAACATGGCATCCCGGTGACCATTCTGAGAATGCCCATGGACTATCCGCCGCTCGATTCCGGCGGCGAGTTCCTCTCCGGCATGGGGGTTCCCGACATGGAGGGCACGTTCGGCACGTTTTCTTTCTACACCGGCGATCCGTCGGGTTCCACGCACGACGTGCCCGGCGGCCGCATTATTTCCACCCACGTCGAGAACGGCCGCGGGCGGCTGCGAATCTTTGGGCCGCCCAACCCGTTCAGCCGCGATGGAGCCTTCGCGTCCGTGGATATGGCCGTTGCCATCGATGCCACCTCGCCGGTGGCGCGCTTCACGGTCGGAGGCCAGTCCTTTATCCTGCGCCAGGGAGAATGGTCGGATTGGATCGAGACCGAATTCCCGTTGATTCCCGGACTGAAATCCGCGTCCGGCATGTTCCGCGTGTACGCTCGGCAATTGGCGCCGGGTTTTGAAGTGTACGTCTCACCCGTGAATGTGGATCCGCATCGTCCCGAAGTCAGGATCTCGGCGCCGGCTTCCTACAGCAGCCGGTTGGCGGACGCGGCGGGCTTGTACTACACGCAAGGCATGCCCCAAGACACCGCCGCGCTGCGACAGCACGTTTTCAACCGGAAAGAGTACCTGGCGCAGAGCCGCATGGTCTCGCGCGAACATATTGCCTTGCTGAAAGAAGCCGTGAAGGAGTTTCGCGGCGGTCTGCTCTTCTTCCATTTCTTCGGGGTCGACCAGGATTCGCACATGCTTTGGGGCAAATTCGACCAGGATTTGCTCGAAACCTACCGCATGGTGGACGACACCGTCGGCTGGGTGCGCGCCCGCGCGAAAACGGCCACTCTCATGGTGATGTCCGACCACGGCTTTGCCAGCTTCGACCGCGCCGTGAATCTGAACACCTGGCTGCTCAGCGAGGGATTTCTTCGCTTGCTCCGGCCGCTTACCGAAGAAGAGCACGACCTGGCCGTCAACGTCGATTGGGCCGGAACACGAGCCTATTCCCTGGGGCTGAACTCCTTATACGTGAACCTGCAGGGGCGGGAGGAGCACGGATCGGTCGCGCGCAGCGCCGCCGCGGAGCTGGCGCGGCAAGTCGCCGCCCAACTTTCCGTCTTCCGCGATCCGGACACCGGCAAGCCCGTCGTCACCGCACTCTGGAGACCGCATCCTGGATTCGAAGGCGACATCGAATACGCCCCCGACCTGGTGGTGGGATTCGCGGCCGGTTACCGCGCTTCGTGGGACGGCGCCCTGGGATCGGTCGGCCGCGCCATCGTCGAGGAGAATCGCGACGAGTGGATCGGCGATCACTGCATGGACCCGCGCGCCGTGCCCGGCGTCCTGCTGGAAACCCGCCGGAGCCGACTGGCAGATCCGGATTTGAAGGATCTGTCCGCGTCAATCCCCACGCTGTTCGGCCTGCCGGCCATAGGATCGACGGGAAGGAACATCTACTAACCGATATGTTTCAACCAACCATGAAATTCGAGAAGGACTTTTGGACCCGGATCGAGCGCGTCGCCGCCGCCGCGAACTACTCGTCACCGCGGGAATTTGTGCTGCATGTGTTGGAGAAAGAACTGGCGCGCCTGGAAGACGCTGGATCCACCGCAGAGCTGATCGAAAAGCTGAAGGGCCTGGGATACCTGGAGTAACCGGCTCGATGCTTCGGATCCTCTTCCGCGCCGCCTTGCAGCCTTTTTCGGGGCGCGATCCGATGGCCGCCGCGGCAGTGTTCGGGGTCCTCGCGGGAATCGTGCTGGCTCTCTCGTTCTGGTTATTCGCCGACCACGCAGCCGTCCGCATTTTGCGAAGAAAACTGTGGGCCCACGTTCTGGAATTGAGGCTCTTCGGCGACGAGCCTGCGCTGGTGTTCGGCAGCCTGTTGCGCATATCCAAAACCAACGTGCTGCTGATTGGACATGCGCTGCCGCCGCTCGCGATCGCCGCGCCCATAGTGGCGTTGCTCGCGGTTCACTTGAACGAATTCTTCACCCGAACTCCGCTTCAGGCGGGCGGGAATGCTGTTTTGACGGTGCGGTTGCGCCGCCATCCGGATTCGACGCCGGTTGAATTCGAGACTCCTTCCTGGATCGAGGTGGATGCTCCGCCCGTACACATTCCGGCAGCCCGCGAAATCAGTTGGAGGCTGCGCGCGACCGCGCCGAATTTGGGACTCTGCCAAATTTCCGCTCCCGGCGAAACCGTCACCCAGGAATTGGACGCGCGTCCCGGACCGCGCTACTCCGGCGCGGTTCGTTCCGCGGCGTGGGCCGATTCGCTCCTGCATCCTGCCGAGGACCGTCTGCCGGATGGCCCCGTCGAGCGCGTCTGGATTTCGCCGGTTCCCGCACCGCTCACCTGCGCCGGCCTGACGATGGACTGGGGGGAGTGGTTCGCGGCCATCGCGTCCATCACCGCCTGGCTGTTGTCCATTCCGCTCGCGCGGGTGGCCCGGCCGCGCCTACTTCATTTTCTGTTTCACCGCCGTTAGCTCGCGGTTGCAGGAGACCGAATCGGGCGCCATTTTGCAGGCGCTCTCCAAGTGCTGCAAGGCGTCCGGCAGCATTCCCAAGTGCTCTTCGGCAGTCCCCAGTCCAAAGAGCGCGGCGTAGTCGCCGGGAGCCGCGGCCAAAGCTTTTTGAAAAGCGGCGCGGGCCTTGGCGTAATCCTCGCGGCCCATCCACCATGCGCCCAGCGCTTCGGCCGCCGGCACGTACTGGGGGTCGAATTTCAGCGCGTCGGTCCATTCGCGGATGGCGCTGTCCGGCTGCCGCCACCGCAGGTAGGCGTCACCCAGGTAATAGCGCGCCAGCGAATTGTGGGGATCGCGCGCCAGCACCTGCCGGAAATCCGCAACCGCCGCCCGCGGGTTGCCGGAATACATTGCGGCCAGGGCCTTTTCGTAAAGGTTGTATTCCGGCAGCCGGTCTTTGGGGTCCGCGCTCATGCCGGCGCTCGCCGGACCGTGGCCCAGGTAGCCGAGCGATTCCAATGTTCTGCGCGTTTGCGGGGACGCGTCGCCTTGAGATGCCGGCCGCTTGGCGGCGTATTGCCCCAGCAGGCTGCCTAGCCGTCCACGAAGCGTCCGCGCCATTGGCGCATCTTCGCCAATCGCGTTGTGCAACTCGCGAGGATCGTTTTGCAGGTTGTAGAGTTCCGGTTTCGGCGCATCGATATACTGAAACGCGCCCACGCGGATTCCGCGCAACGGCGCCCAACGAAAGGCGTCGCGTGTGTACACGCTTTCGCTGTAAACCGCGCGCCCGTCGTCCTTGGCGGTGCGGGCCGCCGCCAGAAGGCTTGCTCCCTCGAAAGCGGGCGGCGCCGGCAGTTTCAGGAAATCCAGGATGGTCGGAGCCACATCGATCAGTCCGCCGGGCTGGCCGGCGCGCTCGGCGTATCCCGAAATTCCGCCCGGCCAGTGTACGATCAGCGGCACCCGCAGCGTGCTCTGGTACATGAAGTATCCGTGGCTCGATTCGCCATGCTCGCCCAGGCTTTCTCCGTGGTCCGAGAGCAACACCACCAGCGACCGGTCCCACCATCCACTTTGGATCAGCGTCTGCTGGAACTGGCCCAGGATACGGTCCACGTAGCCGATCTCGGTATCGTAGCCGGCCGCGTTCGGCAGCCCTTCCGGGCTCGGAGCCTGGCTATAAGGCGCGTGCAAATCGAACAGGTGAAGAAAGACGAAAACGGGCTGGTTGCGGTTTTCGCCGAGCCACTGCCGCGCCGCGCGCACCACCAGCGCTCCGTCCCGCCTGACCCCCACGGCCATCGGGTTCTGGGCTTCGTCCGATAGCCCGTGGAAGGGGCTGTCGTAGAAGTCGAAACCTTGATCCAGGCCCTGGCGGCGGTCCATCAGCACGCTGCCCACGAAGGCGGCTGTCTTATAGCCGTTGGAGCGCAACACCGAAGCCAGCGTCACGGCCCCTGCCGGGACATGTTGGTCGTTCTCTTCTATGCCATTCTCGAACGGATAAGTCGAGGTGAAGAGCGAGGTGTGCGAGGGAAGGGTGAGAGGAACCTGGGAATCGATGGCCTCGAAAACCGTGCCCCCACGGGCGAAGGCGTCGATATTCGGCGTGTGGATCTTATCGTAGCCGTACACGCCCAGGTGGTCGGCGCGGAGCGTATCGATGGAAATCAGGATCACGGGCGTTCGCGGGTTGGTCTGGGCCAACGAGATCCCGGCAAACGCCAGCCACAGCCAAACTCTTGCCGCCCGGGTTCGCCCGGCTCCGACGGCAAAAAGCCGCGCCCTGATTTCGAGATTCATACCGCACTCCACGAATATCGTAAAAGAGGCAGACGCGGAAGCCGCGGAATCTGTTTCTTTCAGTGAGGAACTGCCGCCCGGGCGAAGCGCCGGACACCTCCCCGGAAAGCTGGCCTCCTTGCCGGAGGCCCCTGTATGATTTATTCCAGGTTCCGATGTACCTGGTCGGCGCCGCACGTCCCCACAAGACAGGCACAAGTCATCCGCGCGACTGATCCAGGCGGGGCGCAGTTGACGCTCGGCCTTAAAGTGCAGCTGATCCGTCCGGCGCTTCGATCCCGCATGCGAGGAATTGCCGTAGCCAATCAGCACCTGAACCCGGTTCGAGAACTCGGCCGTGATGGACCAGTCTCCTGCCGACACCGCATGCGGGCCGAGAACGGGCGGTATTCGATTACCCGGAAAATACCCAACTGGCCGATTCCTCCATTGCCGGGAAGGCCCACCGCGTCGCGCACCAAACGAATCGAGCTGCCCCAGCGCACAACGATCCAGCCGAACCGCCCTTTGACCACATCCGCGGGGCCTGCCAGGAGGGTGACCGCCTAGACCACGCCTCGCTGACGGTCATGATCAAGACGTTTCGCTCGCCCTCTTCTGGGGAGTCTGCCGGCCCGTTAGAAGGCGCCCGATGTTGA
>Ga0209415_10012022_pt1 | contig 14487 bp, 14 predicted proteins | sample PeaSoiSIISIP2007_FD_187696 | JGI IMG/M metagenome (GOLD analysis project Ga0209415, IMG submission 187696) | Peat soil microbial communities from Weissenstadt, Germany - SII-SIP-2007 (SPAdes) (version 2) | ecosystem: Environmental > Terrestrial > Soil > Wetlands > Peat | place: Germany...
CCTTCTCCACCGGCCATGTAGGGACAGCCGCCCTCGGCTGTCCGGCGGGGCGAAGCTCCGCAGTGGCTACTGCCCGTCCTCTTCACCCACCCTCCGGTATTTTCCCCGGAAAAACAGCAGCGGATCGCCTTCCCGCACGCCCGGAGACGCAGGCCGGCGCCCCCATCAGGAACCCTCGATGAGGAAAGCAAGATCGAGAAAAAGACAGCAAACCAAAGTAATGCGTATGTGATCTAGCTCACTGCTCAGTCAATCTCCGCTCAACTGAAATGAACGAGGGGGATAACTGTCCGAAATGACCGGCTGTGGAGCGCGTCCTGCCCGCGTAGCGATGGGGCTAAGCCTTAATCTTGCATGGCCTTTTTCCCGCTCAGCCAGCCGCTTCCCTGATCGATTGTGCGTCTCTGCCGGTGGACAGGAACACACGTACGGCGAAGCTTTGACCACAGTACGACGGATTGCAGAGTGGCTCAGTGAATCCGGCCAGCTCACACCCTCCCGGGTCGGCATTCTTGCCTCGCGCAGCTGGGAAGCGTGTGCCGGTATTCTGGGCACAGCATGGTCAGGAGCGGCTTACGTTGCCCTCAATCTGAGTCAGCCGCCGGAGGCGCTCATTGCGCTCCTGGACCGGCTGAACCTGGATGCGCTGATCGCGGATTCCACGGGACTACAGAAACTGACAGCGGAACTTGTCCCCCATCTGCCCCGGAAAGTCCTGGTTCCAGGGCAAGAAGCTCTTGCCGCCAATTCCCAGTGGCGTACATTCGGCGATCTCCCGGAAGCACGCCGTTTCGAACCGCGGCCAGTGCGAGCCGACTCTCCGGCTTATATCGAATTCACTTCCGGTAGCACAGGCATTCCAAAAGGAGTGGCCATTCCGCATGGCGCTGTGTCCCATTTCATCAGGATCATGCAGCGCCGTTATGACCTTCAAGCTGAAGACCGTATCGCGGAGACCGCAGACACCAGCTTTGACATATCTGTGTTCGACATGTTTATGACCTGGAACGCCGGAGCCTCGCTGCATGCCATCCCCAGGAGCCAGGCAATCGCTCCGGCAAGGTACATCCAGGAACACGGCATTACAGTTTGGTTCTCTGTACCATCCGTGGCGGCGGCTATGGGACGGATGGGCATGCTGGCAGCCGGAGCCTTCCCCACCCTCCGAGTCAGCCTGTTTTCCGGGGAACCCCTCCCGGCAAAAGTCGCGCTGGCCTGGAAGGAAGCTGCCCCGAATTCCGTTGTGGACAACGTCTATGGACCAACCGAAGCAACCGTGGTCTGCCTGCACGAACGAGTGGGCGAAATCCCAAATGTCACGAAGGAACGGGACGTGATCGCGATTGGCAGGCCGTTGGAGGGTTCCGCTGCAGCCGTGTGGGATTCATCCCGCCGCACCGTACCCACAGGCGTGACCGGGGAACTGGTGCTCGCCGGTCCGCAATTGGCGCTCGGCTATCTTGATGACCCCGAGAAAACTGCCGCACGTTTCGTGGAGCAGAATGGCACGCGATGGTACCTGACTGGCGACCTTGCATACCAGGACGGCCGTGGCCTGTTTCATCATCTCGGACGCATCGACAACCAAGTCAAGATTCGCGGCCACCGGGTGGAACTTGAGGACATTGAGAGTCACCTGCGGCAGGTCTATCGCACTCCGTCGGTGGCCGCGGTCGCATGGCCGATGCAGTTTGGAACGGCTGCCGGCATCGTTGCCTTCGTCAGTGGGCCCGGGAGATCGGACAGAGAAGCCAATGACGAACTGCGGCGGCGAATGCCGCCTTATATGGTTCCGGACAGGGTGCACGTTCTGGATAAACTGCCGGTGAATTCAAGTGGAAAGGTGGACCGAAAAATCCTCGCCAAAAAGCTGGATGAGGAGGAGTTCTGAGCACTGCGGTTTTAGACTCGCCCGGGAAACAAGGCTTGCTGCCAGCTGTATCGTCTTGGCCAAAAAATTTCCGGCTTATTCCCCGTCTCGAAAACGATCCTCGCGTCATCGCCTTCGTCCAAACCGTCCCTGGAAAGCTCGCCCTTCTGGCCGTGTTCGGCCTTGCTCTCAGTATCCTGGGTAGCGCCTGGCAATTGAAGCTGGCGCTCATCACCTGCATAACATTTGTGCCTCAGGCGAGGCGCCTCCTGGTCACCATTGGCACGCTCCTGCTTACGGATTTCTTCTGGTTTAACCGTGGAGCCCTGGCTTTGGCCGCGGGCCGCTCCCCGGCAGGATTCTCGCGCGCGAGTGAATTCTTCTGGATCATTCTTCCATTTGTTTTCCTCTGCGCTGGCTTGATGTGGTTATCAGCAACCTATAAGAACAGCCTCGTCGGCCGAAGGCCGCTGCTGGTGCTGATGGGCATCGGCTCCGCCTTGCTCCTTGTGGCTTGCTACGCGCCGCTCTTCGGCTTTGCCCGATTCGCAGTCTGGGCTTTTCTCGATACATTCTGCCTCTACGTTTGGTATCTGGCGTATTCCATGTCTGATTGCGCTACGCCTCAGGGTGACCGCCTTCTGTCGCAAGCCGGAACTTTTCATCCCTTTTGGGGATCGACCAGTGTTCCGATTCCGAAAGGCGCAAGGCACTGGCGGACCATAGAAGCCAGGAGCCCCGAAGACTTGGCAGTAACCATGGTCAAGGGAGTGAAGTTGATTGCCTGGTGTTTGCTGCTGAGTCGCGTTCAAGGCTATTACGTACTTTTGGTCCATCAGAAATTGGCGATTCCCGCTCCCAGCCAGTGCATTCAGGCGTTTCAGGCGGGTCAACCTCTGGGATGGGCACGGAACTGGTTAAGCTGGCCCGACGATCTGTTGCAGCAGTTGATGGAGATTTCGATCTGGGGACATACCTTTATCGCGACCTGCCGCATGGCCGGGTTCCGAGCGCTGCGCAATACCTACGCTCCTCTTTCTTCGAGAACCATTGCCGAGTATTGGAATCGCTACTATTTCTATTTCAAAGAACTCCTGGTGGATATGTTCTTTTATCCGACCTTCATCCGCTGCTTCAAACGGTATCCGAAGCTTCGCATCGCCTTCGCAACATTTGTGGCAGCGTCGCTGGGAAACACACTCTTTCACCTCACCCGCACTCTTCACACCGCAATCTCTTTTAGTCTACTGACGACGATCCTTAGTTTTCGCAACTATTTCTTCTATTCGGTCCTGTTGGCGCTGGGCATTGCGCTTTCACAAGTGAGGCCTCGGAAACCTCTCGGGTCCCGAGGGTGGTTTCGCGAGAGGGTGGTCGCGCCGGCCTGCGTTTTGGGCTTTTATTGTTTCCTGCACGTTTTTGAAATCACTTCGCCCGGCCCCGGTCTGCGCTATCTTCTATTTTTGTTGAAGGGAAAATGATACCCGATGAACGAACCTGCTGAAATCCGCTCATTCGTTGCAGAGTTGCTCCGCCGGAAGGGAGACCAGGCTCCATTTACAGACTCCGAGTCATTAATCCTGGGGGGGCGGCTGCAGTCAATTGATGCTGTAGAGATTGTGGTCTTTCTGGAAAATCGCTTCGGCCTGGATTTTGCCGCGATTGGCTTCGATCAGACCCAGATCGATTCGATCGATCTCATCGCAGCACTCACTGGCAAACGCCCTGCTGCCGAATCCACTGCTGGTCTGCGTTCGTTATGAGCCGCAACATCGCGTCAATCCTGAGTGGCTCGAACAACTGATTTTGATGGATGATGTAATGATGGCTGTGCGCGATGCGGCATTTCCCGCTCTCGTCATTAAGAATGTCGCCAACCGATTGCCAGGTCTTTCGCCCCAGGCCCCTTGACTCCCTTAACTCGCCGCGTCCACTCACCGGCTCTGGGCTCCCACCTTCCGGTACTTTCCCCGGAAATACAGCAGCGGATCGCCGTCCCGCACCACCACGTCTTCGACTTCGGCAATAAAGATAGTGTGATCGCCGGCCTCTTCGGCCGAATGCAGGCGGCATTCCAGATAGGCCAGCGATCCGTGCAGCATGGGAGTGCCGTGGGCAGTGCGGACAAAGCGCGCTCCGGCCTCGGTTTCGGCGTGTTCGTGGCTGCGGTCGGGTCGGGCATAGTACTCGGAGATGGCCCGCTGATCTTCCCCCAGCACGTTGATGCCGAAGCGCTTCTTGGCGTGCAGATGCGCGTGCGTGCGCGTGCTGTGATCCACGCAAACCAGCACCAGCATGGGATCGAGCGACACCGAGGCGAAAGCGTTGGCGGTCATGCCATGGACACAGCCCTCAAGGTCCACCGTAATGATCGTCACCCCGGTGGCGAAGCAGCCCATGGCTTTGCGAAATTCCGCTGCGCTCAAAGTCATAACCGTCGTTTCAGGGACCCGCCCGCCTACGTTACCATGTTCAACCGTTGTATCATTCGATTCAATTGTGACCCTGACCGCCATCACGCCCACCCCGCCGGAACGCCGCCTTGCCTGCGCGGCAGACCTGGCCGCCGTGTCTCCCGGTGAGCCGATCTCGCGGGAGACCGCGCTGCGCCTGATCCAGTGCTCCGATGAAGACCTTCCCGGCCTGCTCGCCCTGGCCCGCGCCGCCAAAGAACGCTTCAAACCCGGCGTCATCACCTATTCGCGGAAAGTCTTTCTGCCGTTGACCAATCTTTGCCGCGATTATTGCGGATACTGCACCTTCCGCCGCGATCCCGGTGATCCGGGTGCGCACACCATGACGCCGGAGGAAGTCCTTGCCGTCGCCCGCGCCGGAGAGAAACTGGGATGCACCGAGGCTCTGTTCAGCCTGGGCGACAAGCCGGAATTGCTTTTCCCCGAAATGCGGGAGACCTTGCGGCGCCTCGGCTACAAGTCCACGCTGCATTATCTCGAAGCCATGTGCGAGCTGGTGCTGCGCCAGACCAGCCTGTTGCCGCATCCGAATCCCGGCTTGCTCAGTGTCGAATGGATTGCGCGCCTGGCAGCAGTTTCTCCCAGCATGGGGCTGATGCTCGAAACCACCAGCACCGCGCTGCTGGCTGCGGGCGCGGCCCACGACAACGCTCCCGACAAAGTTCCCGCCAGGCGCCTGCGCACGATTGAAGACGCCGGCAAACAACACGTTCCCTTTACCACCGGCCTGCTCGTCGGCATCGGCGAATCGGCGGAAGATCGCGTTGATACGCTGGTTGCCATCCGCGATCTCCATGAACGCTACGGGCACATCCAGGAAGTGATCGTGCAAAATTTCCGCGTAAAGCCTGACATTCCGATGGCGCACTGGCCCGAGCCCAGCCGGGGCGACATGCTGCGCACGGTGGCGGTAGCTCGCTTGTTACTCCCCCGGATGAATATTCAGGCGCCGCCCAATCTTTCCGCGCCTTACTATGAAGAGTTGGTGGATGCCGGCATCAATGATTGGGGAGGTGTGTCGCCGCTGACTCCTGACTACATCAATCCGGAAAAACCCTGGCCGCATCTGGAGCAGCTGCGCCTGCGCACCGAGGCCAAGCGATGCAGCCTGCGCCAGCGTCTGCCCGTGTACCCGGAATTTGTGGACGCCGCGGCCGCCAAGAGCGGGCTGCTCGCGGAAAAATTGCGCGCCGCCGCCGATGATCACGGCCTGGTTAGCAACGGCTTGGTTAGAATCGGGAGGGCCCGATGATCTGCGTGCTCAGCGGCGGCACCGGCGGCGCGAAATTTGTGGACGGCCTGCGCCTGGTCATGCCCGCCGACGAACTGACCATCATCGTCAACACCGGCGATGACCTGATGTGGTGGGGGCTGTACGTTTCTCCGGATATTGATTCGATCACCTACGTGCTCTCTGGCATGTTGAGCCGCGAGCGCGGATGGGGCGTGAAGGGCGACACCTTCCTCTGCCTGCAAGCCATGGGGCAGCTGGGCGAGCCCACCTGGTTTCACGCCGGCGACCGTGACCTTGCCGTGCACCTGCTGCGGTCGCGGCTGATGGCGGAAGGTAAAACTCTTTCGGAAGCGACCGCGACCATCTGCCAGAAGCTGAGCGTCAAAGCGCGGATTCTGCCCATGACCAACTCGCGGGTTGAGACGCGCGTGGATACCCCAGCCGGCGAGCTGAGTTTTGAGGAATATTTTGTGCAGCGCTGGTATCAGGATCCGGTGAAGTCGGTGCGCTTCGCCGGCGCGTCGGATGCCGAGGCCGCGCCCGGCGTGATTGATGCCATCACTTCCGCCGACGCCGTTTTGATTGCGCCCAGCAACCCGGTCACCAGCATTGGCCCCATTCTGGCTGTGCCCGGCATTCGCGACGCGTTGCTGCGCGCCCGCGGCAAGATTGCCGCCGTCAGCCCGATCGTGGGCAGCACGGCGGTAGCCGGGCCGGCCGGAATTCTCATGACCGCGCAGGGGCTGCCCTGTTCCATTGCCGGCGTCGCCCAGGCCTATGAAGATTTTCTCGATGTGCTGATCTCGGACAGCCGCGATGCCCGCGCCGCCGACGATCTTCGCCAGAAGGGCTTGCGCGTCGAGTGCACCCAGACCATCATGCGCAGCCCCGAGGACAAAGCCTCCCTGGCGCGGGAAGTGCTGGCTTCGGTCTCGGGTCTGCGGGACGAACCGGCCGGTACCGCTTTCCGGCGTCTGGACCAATCTTGACCAAATCAGCCTCGCCAGGACCAGACTGGGCAGGGTCAGCCTTGATTCTCATCCCGGTGAAAAATTCGGCCACGGCGAAACAGCGGCTGGCCGGCGCGCTCGATCAGCCCTCGCGCACCAGGCTGGCCCAGGCCATGCTGCACGATGTGCTGGCCGCGCTGCATGTTTGGAAATCCCGGCCTCAGGTTGCGCTGGTTACCGGCGATCCCTACGCGGCGGAACTGGCGCAACACTATCACTTCGAAGTGATCCCCGATCCCGAAAATCCGGGAGAGACCGGCGCCATCGAAATGGCGACTCGGGTTTCGCTGGAGCTCGGCGCGGCCAGCACGCTGGTGATTCCGGCTGATATTCCCCTGGTCGAGGCGTGGGAACTCGAGGAAATCATGAAGCACGCGCCGGTGGAAGGCAGCGTGCTCGTCCCTGCCGCCGATGGACGCGGCACCAACGCGGCTTTCCGCCGTCCCGCGAATCTTTTTCCATTGCGCTTCGGCAACGACAGTTTCCAGCCGCATCACCGGGCGGCGCAAGCCACAGGCAAGCCCTGCGTCGTGCTCAACCTGCCGGGCATCGCCGTTGACGTGGATAATCCCGCCGACCTGCAGCAACTCATTTCGCTCCCCGGCGAGACGCGGGCCCAGCGCCTGGCGCGAGAGTATGCCCGTGTGGGCACAGGCCATGGAGGGACGGGCGCCCCGCCCGTCCAGCCGCGAAACGGTGCTGTGTGAATCTCGGCAGTGCCGACGGATAGGTAATGCCTCAGTTTGAACTTGACCACCTCCTTTTTCGATGGCGTCATCCCGAGCGAAGCCGTTCTTCCTCGGTAGACCCCCGGCTTTAGCCGGGGGCGAGCGCAGCGAGGCGGAGCGAGGGATCTCGCGCGGGGCGTCTCGGCGGCGCGCGCCATATCCCTCGCAGAAGTACAGATTCAAACTGAGGCAGTGCCGACCGGGTAATATTGCCTGATGGGCAAGCTCAACCCAGCCAGAAAGGAATCAGCCGCGATGCGGCGAAAGAATGCAGCCCACGGCGGGAGCCGTGGGTCAGCTGCGAAAAAGTCGTCAGCCCCGAAGGGGCGAAAGCAACTCCCGCCTGCGTCGTCCGTGGAACTTCGCGTGATCCCCATCCCGTTCGCGGACGAAATCCATCCCGGCGACTCACTCGCTGACAAGTTGCTCGCATCCATGCACCGCAACCGCCTCCGCCTCCAGGCCGGCGACATCCTCATCGTGAAACACAAGATCGTCTCCAAGGCCGAAGGCCGCCTGGTTGATCTGGCGAGCCTCGCGCCTTCTGAGGAATCGATCGCCTGGGCCAAGCAATACAACCTCAACCCGCGCGTGATAGAACTGGCTCTGCGCCAGGCCCGCGCCGTCATTCGCCGCCGGAACGGCGTTCTGATCACCGAGACCCAACACGGCTTCCTCTGCGCCAACAGCGGCGTGGATGTTTCGAACGTCGACGGCGGCGGGCACGCCTTGCTGCTTCCCGAAGATCCCGATCGTTCCGCCGCGAATCTTCGCCGCGACCTCAGGAGGCGCACGGGCGTAACCGTCCCGGTGATCATTACTGACAGCTTTGGCCGCCCCTGGCGCGAGGGGCTGACCGAAGTCGCGATCGGCATTGCCGGCATCAAGCCGCTGCGCGATGAGCGTGGACGCCGCGACCCCCACGGCTACCAATTGCGCGCCAGCGTTGAGGCTGTAGCCGACGAACTGGCTTGCGCCGCGGGCCTGGTCTGCGGCAAACTCAACCGAACCCCGGCGTGCATCGTCCGCGGGTTTGAGTATGAGGCTGGCGCGGGCAGGGTTCGCCATCTGCTTCGGCCTGCAGCGAATGATCTGTTCCGGTAGACTGTCTCGGAACGGTTCTGTGTTCGATTCAGGCTGGCACGATCTTCACGTTTGATGCCGCAGCTTTTGGGAGCTGCGATTCAGGAGGGACCATGGACAAGGAAATCTCACGCAGACAGTTTCTGGAGAAGATCGGATTAGGAACCGCGGCCGGTACGAGTCTCTTGCTGCTCAAGGACGTTGCCAACGCGCGCCCGGGAACCGAGCTGATTCCTTCGCGGACTCTGGGACGAACCGGCGCCAAGGTCTCGATCCTTGCTTTCGGCTGCGGCAGCCGCTTCCTGATGTACAAAGACGAAGAAAGCGCCTCGGCGATCCTCAACCACGCGATTGATCTGGGCATCACTTATCTGGACACGGCGTACGCATACGGAGATGGCCAGAGCGAAACCCGCGTCGGCAAAGTGATGGCTTCCCGCCGCAACGACGTCTGGCTGGCGACGAAGATTCCCGATCGGACCCGGGACGAATTCCTGCGCCGCCTGCAAGGAAGTCTAAAGCGGCTGCAGACCGACCACGTGGATTTGGTCCACATTCATAGCCTGGGCCAGGCTGACGATCTCGCGAAAATCGAGGCTCCCGACGGCGCTCTCAAAGGTTTGATGGAAGCCCGCGAACAGAAAATGGCGCGGTTTGCCGGCATGACCAGCCATACCAACGGAGAAGTAATGGCTAAGGCGATCGAGCGCCATGATTTGGACTGCGTGCAGATGGCGCTGAACGCCTCGCGGAACGGCCGGTTTGAAGAACTCGCCCTGCCCGCTGCCAACGCCAGGAATCTTGGCGTGATCGCGATGAAGGTGACCGGTCAGGAGTTTCTGGTGGGCGACGGTCCGGGCAAAGCCGACATGAATTCTCTGCTGCGATATTCCATGAGCTTGCCAGTAACCACGGCGGTCGTGGGAATGCCCCGCCCGGAAATGCTGGCACACAACGTGGAAACTGCGCGCAGCTTTTCACCGCTCAACGATCAGGAGAAGGAGCGCCTGCGGCAGCAACTCGGGCCTTTTCGTGAGGGGCTGGAGAAGCGCCTGGTCGGGCATCTGGATGGACCCACGGCGAACCCGGAAATCTTCCTGGCGTAGCGGCAGTGGTATCGTGACCAGCCCGTTTGAAGTTGGAGGAACTTGTGTCCCGCGAACTTGCATGGTCTGAACTCGAATCCTTCCCGTCGCTCGACTGGTCTGACGTCGCGCCGCGCATGGCGCCGGCGCTTCGTCGCTCCATCGAAACCGTGCTGGCCACGCAGAATGGCGGGGACTTGTCGCTCGAAGAGTCCTGCGCGCTGGCCGGCGCCGAAGGCAACGACCTGCTGGGCCTGCTCGTGGCCGCCAACCTTCTGCGCGCCGAATTGGCCGGCAACATCGTGACCTACGTCGTCAACCGCAACATCAACTTCACCAACATCTGTTTCATCGGATGCAAGTTCTGCGCCTTCAGCCGCGGCCCGCGCGAGGCGGACGCCTATTTCCACACCCTCGATGACATGGCGCAAAAAGCGGTCGAGGCGTGGCAGATCGGCGCCACCGAAGTCTGCATCCAGGGCGGGCTGCCGCGCGATCTTCCCAAGTTTTACTACCGCGACATTCTGCGCGCGGTGAAGCGCGCCGTCCCCGGCATGCACATTCATGCCTTTTCGCCCATGGAAATTGTCTACGGCGTCGAACTCACCGGCATGCCGCTGGCCGACTATCTTTCGATGCTGCGCGACAACGGGCTGGGCACGTTGCCCGGCACCGCCGCGGAAATTCTCGACGATGAAATCCGCCACATTCTTTCCGCCAACAAACTTTCCACCGCGCAATGGGTGGAAGTCATTCGAACAGCGCACCGCTCGGGCATTCGCACCACCTCGACACTCATGTATGGCCACGCCGAAACGCCCGCGCACTGGGTGCGGCAGATGCGGCTGTTGCGCGAGATTCAGGCCGAAACCGGAGGTTTCACCGAATTCGTACCGCTCGGCTTCGTACACCAGAACACGCTGCTTTTCCAGCAGGGACTGGCCCGCACCGGCCCCACGCTGGCCGAGCATCTCAAGGTTCACGCGCTGGCGCGGCTGCTGCTTGCCGGATCCATCAACAACCTTCAGGTTTCGTGGGTGAAGCTGAACCGGCGTCTCTCGCAGCTTTGCCTCGACGCCGGTGCCAACGATTACGGCGGCACCTTGATGGAAGAAAATATCTCGCGCGAAGCCGGCGCGACCGCCGGCCAGTACACCAGCCCGGAAGATTTTCAAGCGCTGATTCTGGAGATCGGACGCATTCCCGCCGAGCGCAACACCACCTATACCCGCATCAAGGTCAAGCTCCCGCTCGAGGAATTCACGGCGGAACAGGCCATGGAGGCTGAGTTCGCATGAGCGCGCAAGAAGCGGGCGGAGCGTCGGCGAGGCCGATCGCGATCATCGGCGGCACCGGTCCGGCAGGCATGGGACTCGCTCTGCGCTGGGCGCGCTCCGGGGAAACCATCATCATCGGCTCGCGCGAGGCGGAGCGGGCCCGGCAAGCCGCCGCGGCGATTCAACTGCGAGGCGGCCCGCAGGCCCGAGTCTCCGGCATGGATAACGCCGCCGCTTGCGCCGCCGCTGACATTCTGATGCTCACCGTGCCCTTCGAAGGCCAGGCTTCCCTGCTCAAACAACTCAAACCGGCGATGACCGCAGGCAGCATCCTGATTGACGCCACGGTTCCTCTCGCCGCTGGAGTGGGCGGCCGCGCTTCGCGCACTCTCGGTGTCTGGCAAGGCTCCGCGGCCCAGCAGGCCGACGAGATCGTGCCCGAGGAAGTCAGCGTGGTCGCCGCCTTTCACAATCTTTCCGCAGAATTGCTCTGGGGAGACTTGCCTCTCGACTGCGACGTCATCGTCTGCAGCGACGACCCGGACGCGGCTCAGCTCACCCGCGACCTTGCGGCGAGGATTCCCGGCGTTCGTCCCATTAACGGCGGTGCACTGGAAAATTCCCGCATCGTCGAGCAAATCACCGCCCTGCTCATCGGATTGAACATCCGCCACAAAGGCCACGCCGGAATCCGCATCACCGGCCTGCCGCCGCTAGCCTACCGCTAGAGCGGTTCCGCAGTTGCTGTAGGGACAGCCGCCCTCGGCTGTCCGGCGGAGCGAAGCTCCGCAGTGGGAGCTTTACAGAGTGCTGAAAAACTCGGTTTTGGGTGGCGATGTAGGGGCGGACGCATTCGTCCGCCCCGCCGAGCGCAGCGAGGCGTACCCTCATGGCTCGCCGCTAACGCTTTCACTGCGACAGTCCACTAGAACTGCCTCATAAATGGTTTGGGAAGGGCACGGCTTCAGTTTCTAGCTTGCCCTGAGCGACCCCGAGGGAACGAGGGGGAGTCGAAGGGTGCCGCCAGAGGCCAAGAAGACTGCGGGCTTTAGCCCCTGAGGGCCAACTCTTCCTTTGCCAAGGCGATTTGTGCGACCAGTTCTATTCCTCTCCCACCGGCGCCGCCACCCCCGCGGCCGGCTCGCCGCCGGTCATCTGCTGGGCCAGGATCAGCCGCCGCGCTTCGACCCGAATCCTCGGCAGGTACATGCCGAACCAGATCGCGCCGGCAACCGAGGCCAGTCCCCCGATGGCCACGGTAACGGGCGCGCCCAGCCGGTCTGACAGCGCTCCGCCCAGCAGCGCTCCCAGCGGCGCCATGCCCATGAACATCATGGAATAGACCGCCATGACCCGGCCGCGTAGTTCATCGGGAACCATCACCTGGATCAGGGTGTTCGACGACGCCATCTGCAGCATGATGAAATATCCCACCGGCAGCAGCAGCAGCACCGACAGCCAGAACCACTTCGACAGCGCAAACAGCATCAGGCTCACGCCAAAACCCGCGCAGCAGAAGGCAACCCACCGGTTCAGCCCCTTCACTCCCGAGCGCACCGCCAGCGTCAGCGCGCCCAGCAGCGCGCCCACGCCGGTCGCGCCCATCAGGATGCCCAGCCGCACCGCCCCCAGATCGTGCGATCCGATCAGCGTGGCGAACTCCTGCCCGCCGCGGTGCAGGATTTTCGCCGCGAAAATCGGCATCAGCACTACGTAGGGCATGCCCATGATGCTCACCAGCCCCAGCAGCAGAAGCAGCGCCCGAATCGGCGCCGTATGGCGGACAAACTGGAATCCTTCAACAATATGTTCCAGCGGCGAGGTCTTGGCCGAAACTCGCGCCGGAGCATGAATATTCATCAACATCAATCCAATGATGACGGCGATGTAGCTCACCCCGTTCGTGAAAAAGCACCAGCCTTCGCCCAGCCTCGCCACCAGAACGCCCGCCACCGCCGGCCCGATGACCCGCGCGCCGTTGAACATGGACGAGTTGAGCGCGATGGCGTTCATCAGATCCTCTTTGCCCACCATGTCCACCAGGAACGACTGCCGACCCGGGATGTCGAATGCGTTCACCACTCCCAACAGCGCCGCCACCACAAAAATCAGCCACACCCGATGGTCAATCACATGCGTAAGCGTGAGCGCCGCCAGAATGAAAGCCAGCACCATCGACGCGGTTTGGGTGGCGATGACTATACGCTGGCGGTTCATCCGATCGGCCGTGATGCCCCCGATGGTCGCGAACAGAAATACCGGTATCTGGCTGGCGAAGCCGACCGACCCGAGCAGCAGGCCCGAACCGGTGAGCCGGTACACCAGCCAGGATTGCGCCACCGTCTGCATCCAGGTGCCGATGAGCGAGATCAGCTGTCCGCCGAAGAAAAGCTGGAAGTTACGATGGCGCAGGGCGCGCCCCGCGGCCTGCCAACGCGGTCTGCCTCCGGCGGCGGTAAGCGTGCCGTTCGCCGGAACATTTTCCTGGGAGGGATGGTTCGACTCAGCCACAGTTTCTCGTTAGTGCGTCGCTTTGAATATTGATCATGTTCACGTTATTCGGCGGCGTCATCCCGAGCGCAGCCGTTTTCGCCGGTAGACCCCCGGCTTCAAGCCGGGGGCGAGCGCAGCGAGGCGGAGCGAGGGATCTCCTGCGGGGCGCTTCCGCGGTGCACCACTGGCTGCCCCACCCTTCGCGATTTTCGAAGAGCCTGCCCTGACCGCAGCCGAAGGGGTGGGCATTCCAGAATCGCCGCCGCGCACTACGCAACCCCCCAGTATATCGTTGCGGAGAATCAGGTCCCGGCGTGAGACATCCCTAACGGCCCGTGGTGTAAGTGAGATTCGTATCAGGGCACGCCTTCAGGCGTGCCGCAAATGTGTTGTTATCAACGCGCCTTCAGGCGCTGCATTCGGAATTCGAGCTTCACCACAGTCCCCAAGTCAACCGCCTTGAACCACTCCCATGCGTCCAACTTTTCCACAGGTGGGCTCGTTTGACGAAGGCCAGGCGACGACTCGCGCAGCTTCCAAGTGCAAGCAAATGACCAATTTGGGAATCATTTCTTCGCTGTAACTAACTTGTAACTTCTCCTTCCGCTCCGCGTGCGCTAAAGTAGCGCGTAACGCTCCCCCCGGCGATTCGGTAAGGAAGGAAGTGCCGCCACTTTATGACCACTCCTCCAGTTCGGGTAGAACGCCGTGTGGGACAGCGGTTTCCCTATCTGCTCCCGCTTTCTCTTCGCCTGGCCGCAACCTCCACGGAAGGTCTCGGCTTTACTCAGGATCTCAGCTCGCGTGGCGTCTTCTTTTTCACCGACGCGCCCCTCGCGGTCGGCGCGGAAATCGAGCTCACCCTCCGCATGCCCTCCGAGATCACCTTGGGAGAAGGCATGCCGGTCCGCTGCCGGGGCCGTGTTCTGCGGGTCGTCCGACCGGCAGCCTCGCCGGAAGATTCTGGTTCGCGCAACCGCGCCGAAACCAGGATCGGCGTGGCGGTTCGTTTTGACGGCTACGAATACCTGGCCGAATCGGCTGTGTTGTCGTCCGCTTTCGCGCGCGTCTCGGCTCTGCACCCGCAGCGGGAAGAAGAACACCCTGTCGCCCACGCTTCGGCTCGGCCCATGTTGAGCTGAGAAGATGGGCGATGTAGGGGCGGACGCATTCGTCCGCCCCGCCGAGCACAGCGAGGCGTACCCTCGCCATGGTCCGCCGCTAACGTTTTCA
>Ga0209415_10012023_pt1 | contig 14486 bp, 13 predicted proteins | sample PeaSoiSIISIP2007_FD_187696 | JGI IMG/M metagenome (GOLD analysis project Ga0209415, IMG submission 187696) | Peat soil microbial communities from Weissenstadt, Germany - SII-SIP-2007 (SPAdes) (version 2) | ecosystem: Environmental > Terrestrial > Soil > Wetlands > Peat | place: Germany...
GGCGAACGCTTACGCTCGAAACCGGAAAAATTGCCAAGCAGGCCAACGGCGCCGTAGTCGTTCGCTCCGGGGACGCGGTCGTCCTCGTGTCCGCCTGCATGTCCGAACAGCCCAAAGTGGGAGCGAACTTTTTCCCGCTCACCGTGGACTATCGTGAATACACTTATGCCGCCGGTAAGATTCCGGGCGGTTTTATCAAACGCGAGGGCCGTCCCTCGGAAAAAGAAGTTCTGACGAGCCGGCTCATCGACCGGCCGATCCGTCCCCTTTTCCCCGAAGGGTTCCTGCATGAAACGCAAGTGATCGCCATGGTGCTTTCGGCGGATCCGGAACAGGACCCGAACTCGCTGGCCATCGCCGGCACGGCCGCCGCACTGGCCATTTCCGATATTCCGTTCCCATATGTAATGGGCGGCGTGCGCGTGGGCATGAAGGACGGGCAGTATATCGCCAATCCGACGTACACCGAGGGCCGCGAGTCGGTGCTGAACATCGTGGTGGCCGGCACGGAAGACGGCATCGTGATGGTGGAGGCCGGGGCGCAGCAGGTTTCCGAAGCGGAAGTGCTGGGCGCCATCGAATTCGGCCATAACTGCTGCAAGAAGATTGCGGCTGGGATCCGCCAGTTGATGAAGGTGGCCGGCAAGAAGAAACTGGTGGTGGAGCCGCCGAAGCTGGACGAAAAGCTGTACGCCAAAATCGACAAATCCTGCCGCGTGGAATTGACGGACGCGCTCAACACGCAGAAGCACCCCAAGCTGGAAAGCTACGCGCTCGTGGACGCTCTCAAGACACGGGTGGTGGAGGCCGAGGCTGAAGAGCAGCAGGAAGAGGCCGCCAAGTGCTATAGCACGCTGAAGGAGCGCATTTTCCGGGATGAGATCTTGAAGAACAAACGCCGTCCGGACGGGCGGGCCTTCGATGAGATCCGGAAGATCACGATTGAGACCGAGGTGCTGCCGCGCACTCACGGTTCCGCTCTATTCACACGCGGTGAGACTCAGGCGCTGGTGACGGTGACGCTGGGCACCAAGGAAGACGAACAGCGCATCGAGCTGCTGGAACCCGGCGAGGCCACCAAGCGCTTCATGCTGCACTACAATTTCCCGCCGTTCAGCGTGGGCGAAGTGGGTTTTATGCGCGGTCCGGGGCGTCGCGAAATCGGCCACGGAGCGCTGGCGGAGCGTGCGCTCACGGCCCTCATTCCGGACGAAACGATTTTCCCGTACACGATGCGGGTGGTCAGCGACATTCTGGAATCGAACGGATCGAGTTCGATGGCCACGGTGTGCGGAGCGTCGCTGGCGCTGATGGATGCGGGCGCCCCTCTGGCATCGCATGTGGGCGGGGTGGCCATGGGCTTGGTGATCGAGGATAAGAACTATGCCGTTCTGACCGACATCGCCGGTGCCGAAGACCACTACGGCGATATGGATTTCAAGGTCGCGGGAACGCGCGACGGCATCACCGGCCTGCAGATGGACATCAAAGTTCCCAACGTCACCACCAAGATCATGAAGGAGGCGCTGGCTCAGGCCAAGGGCGCCCGGCTGTTCATCTTGGACAAGATGGTGGCCGTCCTGGCCACGCCGCGCAGTGAGATGTCGCAATATGCGCCGCGCATTTATACGCTCCAGATTCCCACCGACAAGATCCGCGATCTGATCGGGCCGGGCGGCAAGATGATCCGCAGCATTGTCGAAGAAACCGGCGTCAAGATCGATGTGGAAGACGATGGCTCAGTCAAGATTTTCGCCGCCGACGGCGAGTCGGCTGCCAAGGCGATCCAGCGCGTTACCGATATCTGCGCCGTCGCCGAGGTTGGCAAAACCTATCTCGGGAAAGTGGTCAGGCTTGCCGAGTTTGGCGCGTTTGTCGAAATCTTCCCCGGTACCGACGGCTTGTTGCATATCAGCGAGATTTCGGAGAACCGGATCAAAGCTGTGCGCGACGAGTTGAAGGAAGGCGATCAGATCCTGGTGAAGGTTTTGGCGCTGGAAGGCAACAAGATCAAATTGAGCCGCAAGGCCGTGCTGCGCGAGCAGCGCGATAAAATCAAAACCCCGACTGCTTAGGCGGTCAACAGATGCGGGATGCAGGCGAAAGCCTGTGTCCCGTTCCGTCCCTCACTTCTCGAATTACTTGGCTGCGGCAGCCGGCGTAGCTTTCTTGCGTGCGGCCCGGCGTTTTTCCACCGGCGGCTGGCGATCGCTCTTCTTCAACGCCGCCAACGCGATTGCAAGCACGAACTTCTTTTCGCCGTGATCGTCGAATTTGATCACGATGTACTCTTCCGTGCAGGAAGCCACCGAACCAAGGCCATACTTGGAGTGCTCGATCTGCGCGCCTTGCGCAAAAGCTGGTTTGAATGCCATAGGTGGGATTTGCTGATGCCTCAATATTATTGTAACATTGAGGCGCGATTCTTCCCAAAGGCCCCACCAAGACCCTTGAAAACACTTGGCTGCTCGCCCTGCTGCTAGCCGCCTGCATCGTACGCCTGTGGCTGATGCCGCTGCCTTCCAGCTTCTGGGTGGACGAAATGGCCACGGTCTTTGTAGTGCACCACGGGCCCAACGATCCGTCTCTCGCAGTCGCGCCGCAGGTCCCCGATTCCATCTACTACCGCCTGCCCCAAGCCGCCGAATCGCTGCTGGGCTTTTCGGAGATCTCCTACCGCTTGCCTTCGGTTCTGTTGATGGGCATCGCGCTGTTCCTGATTGCCCGTTTGGCGGCGCGGCTCATCGCTCCAGAAGCGGCGTGGTTTGCCGTTTTCGCCTGTCTTTCCATGCGCGGATTCAACGACCAGGCGGCCGACGCTCGCCCCTACGCGCTCGGAACTTGTCTTGCGGCGGCGAGCCTACTGTTCCTGATCCGCTGGCTGGATTCAGCCCGCTGGCGGGACGCGGGGCTCTTCATTATCCTTGCGGCGCTGGTGTGGCGCGTCCATCTGATGTTTTGGCCGTTCTACATCGTAATCGCACTTTACGCGGTGGTTCGCCTGATTTCCCAAGACGACCGTCGCGACTCGCGACCAGGCTGGCTTCCCGCCCTCGCCGTATTCACCCTTCTCGGCCTGGCGCTTCTCCCCGTTTTGCTGGATGCCCTGAATCTGCTTCGCCACGCGACGGCGCATGTGATTGTCGCTCTTCCCACCTATCGCAGCCTGCGCATTTCTTTCAAGTTCGGCATCATCGTCATCTGCGGAGCCGGGGCGTTTGTCCTGAGCCGCCTGTTCCGATGGCCACGCGTTCCAGCGTTCTCGTCCACCAGCTCCTGCGTGCTAATCGCCGCCTGGTGGCTGATTCAGCCGCTCGCGCTGTTTGCCGTCTCCCGGGTGACGGGCAGCAGCATGTTCGTTACGCGTTATCTTTATGTCGGGCTTCCAGGTGCTGCGCTGGCGGCTACCTTGGCGACCGCTTATTTTATTCCGGCCGCCCGCTGGAAACCGCTGGCGATCGTATTCGGAGCCGGAGTGCTCCTTTTGCTGGGCCAATGGCGCGACCCCTGGCCCATGCATCACGAATCGGATTGGCGCAGGGCCGCCCACACCGTTGATCAATGGGCCGTCGACGATCCCAGCCTGCCCGTCCTTTGCCCCAGCCCTTTCGTCGAAGCCCAGCCGCCCGTCTGGCAGCCCGCCTACGCCTTGCCCGGCTTCCTCTATTGCCATCTGCAGGTCTACCCATTCCGCGGCCGCCAGTATTTGCTTCCCTTTGGAGACTCGCCGGAAGCCGAACATTACCTGACGAGCTTGGCGGAGGGACCGATTCCGGCCGCCGGGCGCTTCCTCATTTATGGAAGCTCCTTCAGCGTTCGCTATTGGCGCAACTGGTTTTCGGTGCGGCCAGAGTTCGCCGGCTGGCATCGCGAAAACCTCGGACCGTTCGGCGACGTGGTGGTCGAGCTTTTTGAACGGCCCGGGCGAACCGCCCCCAAGTCCGCCCCAAATTCCCGGCTTTAGGACCCGCCAAACGGGTCGCACGCTCCGTATAATGGAGAAAACTGTCAGAAATGCTCGATCTCAAGAAGAAGCTCGAAGACGAATTGGCGGCGCTCGAAAACGAATTGCGCGTCGATCTCCCCCGCGAGATTTCCAAAGCGCGCGCTCATGGCGATTTGAGCGAAAACGCCGAATATCACGCCGCCAAGGAACGCCAGGGCATTGTCAACATGCGGCTGGGCCAGGTCCGCGCGCGGCTGCGTGAGCTGTCCATGGTGGATATGGCGCGCATCCCGCGCGACCGCGTGGGCCTGGGCTCCACGGTCACCGTGATCGATCTCACCAAGGAAGAGGAGATCACCTACAGCCTGGTCACCAGCGAAGATGCTGACGTCGCTCAGGGCCGCATCTCCACTACGTCTCCGATTGGCCGCGGGCTCATCGGCAAGCAGGTGGGCGATACCGTGAAAGTGCAGATTCCGGGAGGTATGCGCGAGATGGAAATCATCCAGTTGATCACCATCCACGACATCGCCGGATGATTGGTAGCGATTACGAATGACGTTCGTTCGAGCTAGAATCGAGAAGGGCCGCACGGCATGACATACACCCGCGCGATCGGCGTCGCGTGCAATAAAGTAATTCTGCTGATCGTCCGCGGACTAGCTCTTTCGAAGATCCACCCCAACGTTCTCACTTTCCTCGGCCTCGTCATCAATGTCGTCGCAGCCGTGCTGCTGGCCAACGGGCAATTCCGCTCGGCCGGCTTTGTAATTATCGGCGCGGGACTGTTCGACATGGTGGACGGGCGAGTGGCGCGCGAAACCAAGCGAGTCACGCGTTTTGGCGGATTTTTCGATTCGGTCCTCGATCGCTATTCCGATCTTGCGTTGCTGATGGGTTTGCTGGTTTACTACGGGACCATCAACCGGCCTTTCTACGTCGTGCTGACTGCCATCGTCATGACCGGATCGGTGATGGTGAGCTACACGCGTGCGCGCGCTGAAAACACCATTCCGAGCTGCAAGGTCGGTTTCATGGAACGGCCGGAGCGCGTGGTGCTGTTCATTATCGGCGCTCTGTTCGATAAGATGGCACCGGTGCTCTGGGTGATCGCCGTGCTGGCCAACATCACCGTGATTCACCGCATGGTGTTTACGTACCAGGAAGCCAAGCGCCTGGAGGATGCTCAGCTACGTCCCGCGCCTGTCACCGAGAGCGAGCCGCGATAACGCGTCGCCCGTCACCCGGTACGCCGTCCACTCGTCCAAGGGAACCGCACCCAGGCCGCGATAAAAGTCGATCGACGGCGTGTTCCAGTCCAGTACGGCCCATTCCAGGCGACCGTATCCCCGCTCCACCGCGATCTTCGCGAGACGAATCAGCAGCGCTTTGCCGATCCCTTTCCCTCGATGTTCCGGATCTACGAAGAGATCCTCGAGGTAAATGCCGGCCTGCCCCAGGAACGTCGAAAAATTGCGAAGGTACAGCGCGAATCCCACCGGTTCGCCCTCCCAATATGCCAGCAGCACCTCAGCCACTGGATTCGCACCAAACACATTGGTGTGGATGTTCGCTTCCGTGGCCACCACCAAGTGCGACAGCTTCTCGTACTCCGCCAGTTTGCGAATGAAGCCCAGGATCACTGGAACATCGCTCTCAGCCGCGGGCGTGATTCGCACACTCATAACAAAGCCTCAACGTGGGATCGCACGGCTGAAGCCAATCCCTTTAAGCTGTATCCGCCTTCCAGCACCGATAGCAACCGGCCGCCGGCATATTGATCCGCGATCTGGCGCACTACGCCCGTCAAATCGGCGAAATCGGCATCCGTTAACGTGAAGCCTCCCAGGGGATCTCCCATTCTTGAATCGAAGCCCGCTGAAACCAGCACCAGCTCCGGTTTCACTTCCGCGGCCGCCGGAAGCAATTGCTCCTGGAACGCGCCGAGGATCTCTTTGCGGCCCGAGCCGGCGGGAAACGGGCAGTTCAGCGTCATCCCAACCCCCGCGCCCTCTCCACGTTCACTGCGCGCGCCCGTGCCGGGATACCACGGCGACTGATGCGTGTTGAACACGAACACGGTGCCGTCCGTGTAGAAAATATCCTGGGTGCCGTTGCCGTGATGCACGTCCCAATCGGCGATCATCACGCGCCCCACGCCATACTTGCGCTGAGCGTAGCGCGCCGCGATCGCGATCGTGTCGAAGATGCAGAAGCCCATCCCGCGGGTTGCGTTGGCATGATGACCCGGCGGCCGCCCGATGCAGAACGCGTTGGAAACCCGCTTGTCGAAGATGGCGTCGATGGCGTTCAGCGCTCCACCTGCCGCGCGCAGCGCCGCATCCAACGATTTTGGCGAGATCACCGTGTCGCCGGTGCTAAGCTCGTGGAAACCCTCAAAGATCTCGCGCTCAACCAGGTGGATGTATTGCCGCGTGTGGCACAGCGCGATCTCGTCATAATCGGCGACGCGAGCGGGAATCGGGACCAGCGCCAGATCCCGAAGCACACTCACCGCCGAGTCAAATCGCGCCGGCTGCTCTGGGTGCTGCGGACCCGTTAGATGCTCTTTGCAAACTGGATCCGCGGCAAGCCCCGTCATTACCTCCCAAATTCTAGCAAGCCGAAGGTGCCGGGAGTGATCTTGCGGGGCGGTGGACCCTTAGTCTCCCCGGCGGGTCGCGGCAGCATTTGAACCTCCGCCAGAGCCAGGTAAACCGTGTGCGTCTTTGTATCCAGCGCCATGGTCCGGGCGCCCTTCGCGGTCGTCACATTTTCAACCACCGTGTATTTGTCGGGCGAATCTTCGTGAATCACGGTGAGCACGCCGTCTTGGCCGCACGAGTTCAAAACGTATTTCGTTCCCGGATCGAACCACGTGGCGTCCACTCCATCGCCAATCGTCACCGTCGTCACGACTTTACCGGTATCGGCGTCCATGACAGCCATTACCTCGTCGTCGCAACCAGAGAAGATACGGCGAGTCTTGGTGTCCATCGCCATGCCCGAGGGGTCGTGGCACGGCGCGAGCGGCCATTTGTGTACCACCATGAGCGCCTTGGAATCGATGTCCATCACTTCGCTCTTGTCTTCGATGTTGACGTACACGTGACCCTTGCCGTCGGCGGCCGCGAACTCCGGCTTACCTTCGAGCGTAACGGTACCCGCCAGCGTTCCCTTCTCGGCGTCCACCGCGGTCGCGTTGGCGCTACGGCCATTGAAGGCGAACACGCGCTTGGTGCCCGGATCGTAGATGATCCCGTCCGGATTCGTTCCGGCGGCAACCTCGCCCGTCTTCGCCAGTGTCTTCAGGTCGAACATCACCACCTGGTTCGCCCCGCCGTCGCTAATAAAGCCGCGATTGAACTCGGGCGCCAGCGCAATGCCATGCACCAGCTTCAGTCCGGTAATGGTGCCCACCACTTCACCCTTCTTGCCATCCACGACATCCACTTGAGTGCCGTGCGAGACAAAGACGCGGCCGGTGGCAGGATCGGTGGTCAAGTAATCCCAAAACCCGTCGCCGGGAATACTGATCTTTTTGATTTGATGGTAACCGCTCTGCGCGAACGCAAAGGCCAAAACAAGCAGCGAAATTACGGTCAATCGGGCGCTCTTATGCATGCTGGCATGCTATTCCCGCTGTCTGAAGATTTGCTGAAAGGCTGGCGGGGCCAGGCTGGCAGAGCCAGGTTGCCAAAGCAAGGTTGCCAAAGCAAGGTTGCCTGGGCTACGCCTTACCGTGCTGCACGCAGGCGGTCCTTGGACCCCGAAGTCTCGACGCCGAAGTTGATCGGTCCGGACCCCCGCATGCCTTCCACCGAAATCCGCCACAAACCCGGCTCCGGATTCGGTACCCGGAAGGACTTCGGATTAGTTTCCCCCGAGTATCCCGTGGTATCGGCATACGAACCAAAGTGCCGCCCGCTGGGGCTCATCAGGTGCAGATCCAGATCGCCCGGAGCGCCCGCCCATGAAAGCGTTACGTCCAGCGTCTTCGATCCTCGCGCCACCGCGACGATATCGCTCCACCATTGCTCTACCGATACCGCGCCGGAGAACTGTCCATCCGCAGAGCTTCCGCCCGAGGCAAATGCCCGGCGCGAGCGGCAGTCGCACAGCGCCGATTCGTTGCTCGAAACCACCGTCCGATACCCGCCCCCACGCCTCCAATCGGGCAAATCCTCGAACTGAAATGGAACGCTCGCCGACGTTATCGGCAGCGCTCGCGTCACGCTCACGTGCACGTGATAGCCGCCGCCCTCGCCCAGTGTGTAGCCGCTGTTGCCGGCCGTCGCGAGCGCCTGTCCCTGCTCCACGCGTTCGCCGTTCTTCACCACGAACGTGCCACTGGCCAGATGCGCGTAGTGGCTGAACTCGCCGTTGCCGTGATCGATGCTGATGTAGTTCCCGAAGGAATGATGCCGGTGGTCCTGCCGCAGTCCCAGATCGTGCGTGTACGCGATCCCCGGTTTCATCGCCACCACGCAGCTTCCCGCGTGCGGCGCGATATCGAACGCGTGCAGGCTGTTGCCCCAGTGCGAGAACGTGCCATAGGGCCCCTGCGTCACGATCCACGGCACTCCCGCCGCAGTCGGCAATTTGTAGCCCTCGGTCGCGATCAGGAACTGCGCCGGCCGGCTCATGCGTTGGTCCGGACTCTCGACGATCACCCAATATTCGTTGGCCGGCAACCCGGCGTAATGTACGGTCAGTTGATTCGGCGCGAAGCTGCGCGGCTGCAAGGTGGTCAGGTATTTCCAGCCGCCCGCCGGCCCGTATTGCGCGATGAATACCAGCGAACCCGGCTGAAAATTCTTGCCGTGCACCGTGAAGTCGATCTCTTGCGCGCGCTCGCCCGACCACGTCACGCTGGTGACCACTGGACCGCCGTTATCGGTATCGGCCGCAATGCTGAATGTCCGCGAGAACGCGATCGCACCATTGGCTACTCCGCGAACCGTCCAGTTCCCCGGCTGCGATGCGGGCGCGAACCCGGCGATCGGCAATTGCGAGGTGAAACAAAGTTGGCCCGAGCTCGGCAGTTCGCCATACTCGGCCGTGGTGGCCACCGTGCCCGACGGGTCCATCCACTCCACTCGCAATTGATCCCCCGCCCGCACCTGCAACGCGACGAACCATACAAAGGCTTGCCGGTCTACGGGTTGAAACACCGAAACGGCTTTCGGGGCCACGCAGTTCTGCTCGCTGACCGAGGCCGCCGTACGGCTGTCCTGAACCGTCAGCGCCCAAGTGGAGGGGGCAAACCAAAGGAGGGAAAGTACCAGAAATGGTAACAGGCGCACCAAAGAGGCTAATCGGCGTTTTAGCGCCCGAACTTGAGCCTACGCCATCTCTTCCAAACAAAGCTAACAATAAAGAACGAAATCGCGCCCCACAGCAGCAGGCTTGGGCCGTAAGCCAGCAGGAACACTAGTGCTCCAACCACCCCGGCCACCAGGCTCACATAACCATCGGCTCCCGCAGTCCGAAACCGATCCCACGTAGAATGCGGCGAGAGTTGCGCCTTGGATGCTTCCCGCAAGGTGACGTTCAGCGTCGCAAAATCCACGCGATTGATGAGCGTCTTCTTCTGGGCTTCCATCTGCTCGATCTCGCCGCGCACGCGATCGATTTCCTTCTCGACCGCCAGGACGTCGGTCATCTTGCCGGTGCGATCGCGCAGCAGAGCCGTCAAGCGTTGTTCCGTGTTGCGGGCGTTAGTGAGGCGCGCGTCCAGATCCACGTACTGCCGCGTTACATCTTCTCCACTTTGCGACTCCGATTCCACTTGTCCGAGCTTCTTGATTTCGGCAATTGTTGGATCGAGTTGATCCGTGGGTACGCGGAGAGCCGCTGTGAAAGTGCGTGGGGTATCGGCTAGTGCGACGACGTCCAACTGCCCCAGATATCCGCGATGTCGCTTCAGGATGTCTTCGACCGCGCCGCGCGCTTTGTCGAATTCCTTTGTGATTAGGGTGAGCTGGGATGTTCGTGCGATCATCGGCTTGGCGGGGGTTGTCATATACGCCGTGAGGCCGGTCTCGCGGGTCGCGAGTTTTGCATTGCTAGCCTGATTGATCATCTTCGGCAGCACCAGAAGAACCATCAATACAAACACCGCAGCGAGGCCGGCCGACCACTCCCACGCCCGCAGCCTCCTTCCGCCACTCAATGCTGACGCGACCTTCCCCGGCAGCCCCGCCGCCGCCCTTTCCACCTGCCAATTCGCCAATTGCCCGGACACATCGTGCAATTCCGCCGCCAACCGACGACACTCGCCGCACTCCTCCATGTGCTCGGTGACGAGGGCAGTCCGATCCGAAGGCAACTCGCCATCCAGATAGGCCATCACTTCTTCCTGCTCCACGGGATGTTCGTTCACTTGCATTTCACGTTCTCCAAGCTTCCCGCCGGGTCCAGATGACCCTTCAATTCCAGTCGCGCCCGAAACAATCGCGACCGCACCGTGTTCACCGGAATCCCCAACACCTCTGAGATTTCGGAGTAACTGAGTTGCTCATATTCGCGCAGCATCAGGATCTCCCGATCCTCAGAGTCCAACTTCTCCAGCGCTTGCCGTACCCACAGCACGGCATCTGCTGGGTCTTCAGTCACCCGCGCCGCTGCCGAGACTGCGGCAAAGCCTTTGCGGCGCTCAGCCGCCAGGAGCTTCATGGCGATCGCGTAGAAATACGTTCGCACCGAGGCCCGCGCCTCGTATCGCGCCTTTGCACGAATTACCGCCAAAAAGGTCTCTTGCGCCAGCTCCTCGGCCCGCTCGCGAAGTTGCAAGCGGCGGCGGAAGAATCCAAAGAGCGGCTCACGATAGCGGGCAAACAGCTCCTCGAATGCCTCGTGCGAACCACGCTGGAACTCGAGCATGAGCGCTTCGTCGCTGACCATTCGGGTCTCTATACCTGTAATGCCTCGAGACCCCGAAAAGTTCCCGCGTGCCGAACTTTATGTTGAGGGGAACCGAACCCGGAACGCCGACCCCTGCCCCACCACGCTCTCGGCTTCAAGACTCGCATGATGGCGTTGGGCGATCCATTGCGCGATCGAAAGCCCCAGCCCCGCGCCGCCGCCCTCCCGGTTGCGCGACTCGTCCACGCGATAGAAGCGCTCGAACACGTGCGGCAGCGCCGCGTCAGGAATGCCGATCCCGGTGTCGCGCACCGTCACGGTGGCGCCCGACGGCTCCATCCCCACCGACACCGTGATGCGCCCGCCCGCCGGCGTGTACTTCACGGCATTGTCCACCAAAAGCAGCAACAGCCGCCGCAGCGCCGGATCGTTTGCGTCCACATACACCGGCTGCTCTGGAGCCTCGGTGGAAATCTCAAGCTGCCGCGCCTGCGCCAGGATTTGTCCCTGCTCGCACACATCCCGCACCAGCGGTGTCAGCTCCATGCGATCCAGCGGCAACCCCGGCAGTCCCGCATCGGCCCGAGCCAGCAACAGCAGATCCTCAATCAGCTTGGCCGTCCGATCCGACTCGTTAATGATCTGCCGCAGCGCCTCGCGATAGGTTTCGGCGGACCGCTCGCGCCGCAGCGTCAGCTCGGCCGTGGCCCGGATCAGCGTGATCGGCGTGCGCAGTTCATGCGATGCATCGGCCGTGAATTGCGACAGCCGCTTCACCGCGGCTTCCAGGCGCGCCAGCATGTTGTTCCAAGTCTCTGAAAGCCGCCGCAGCTCATCGCCTGCCGCCGGCACAGCCAGGCGCTCGGAAAGATTCTCGATGCCGATCGACTGCGCGGCGCGCGTGATCGCGTCCACCGGCTGGAGCGCCCGCCGGCTCATCCAATAGCCGCCCAGCGACCCGATCAGCAATACTCCCGGCGCCGCCCACAGCAGCACTTGGCGCACGTGGCGCAACGCGGCGACGGTTCCATCCAGCGGCGCGGCGACAACAATTCGATACTTCCGTCCCTGTACCGTCGCTTCGGTTGTCAGCGTCCGGTACCGCCACCTGGAGGCCCTCGCGCTGGCAACCACGCGGCTTCCAATCAGTACATCGTCCTCCGGACCGCGAACTTCAATCAAATTGCCTTCCGGCGTCGCCTGCGCGTATTCCGACAATTCCCCCTGCAAATGTTGTGGCTTCGCCGGCTTGAATCCGGTCTGAATAACCGTAGTTACACCCTTGGCCTGCGCGGCCAGTGTCTCATCGATGGTGGCGATGAGGCTGTGCTTCACCACCAGCAACATGCTGATGCCGAACAGCACGAGCCCCGCCAGCAGCACCAGCGAGTACCACAGCGTCAGCCGCGCTCCAATCGACCAGCTCGATCCGCGCCGCATCACTCTTCCTCCATCCGCAAGCAATAGCCGACCCCGCGCACAGTTTGGATCAGCTTCGGCTCGCCTTCCGGATCCACCTTGTCGCGCAGCAGCCGGATGAACGCGTCCAGTGTGTTGCTGCGCACTTCAGAGTCAAATCCCCACACCGATTCGATCAGATTCTCCCGCGTCACCACGCGCCCGGCGCGCTTCATCAGCAGCTCCAGTAGCCCGAATTCGGTGCGTGTGAGCGCGATCTTTCGTCCACCGCGCGCAACCTCGCGAGCCGCTGGATTGAGCGTCAAATCGGCCACCTGCAGCACCGGCGGCTGCGCAATGGCTCCGCGCCGCGATACCGCCCGCAGGCGCGCCAGCAGCACTTCGAACGAGAACGGCTTCACCAGGTAGTCGTCGGCGCCCAGATTCAAGCCTTCAACCATATCGTGCGTGGCGTCGCGCGCCGTCAGCATCAGGATCGGCGTTTGGTTCCGCGCCGCGCGCAGTTTCTTGGCGACGGAAAAACCGTCCAGCCCGGGCAGCATCACATCCAACACGATGGCATCGAACGGATGCGACTCAGCCATCGCCAGCCCGTCGCGCCCATTACCAGCCAGGACAACGGCGTGGCCCTCTTCTTCGAGGCCCTGCCGCAGCAGTTCCGCCATGCGCCGCTCGTCTTCGACAACCAGCACCTGCATGCTTATGCTTTCATGCTAACGCTGGTACCTGAAGTTTTGCTGTAAATCGATCCTGAACCGTGCCTTCGGGTGCACTCAGGCATCCGCACGCATCTGACTGCGCCGGCCATCCTGCCAATCTCCACGACACAAGGATGCGGCAGTTGGCGCTAAACGATACAATGTGGCCAGGAACAGAATCTGCCAAGAATGTTTTGGGGCGGATTGCTCAACTCGATAGGTAGAGGCAGTGTGAACTCGGGTGTGATGGTAGCATCGAGGGAGGCAAGACCATAGCCACAGCTTTGCTGAACCCAAGTTCGATCGGGACTCCCCTCCGCGCCTGCGGATACCGTCCCGATTTACTCCAAACGGATTTTCGCTTCGGCGATGATCAACGCGTACCCCTCGTGGGATTCGCCCAACCTCCCGCGGATTCTCGTTCGGCGTGCGTCGCCGTACTTTCCTCAACGGGTGGACCTCAGTCAGCGGTTGAGGCGTGTAGGCTCCTAGGCGCGCCACTGGTCTTCGTCTGTTTTCAGGATACGCTTCAATGGTGGAAACAAGGTGCGCGATCGGCGGAATTTCTGGAGAGCGTCCTGGCAAATGATGTCGAGCAATTCTTTCAGCGCAACCACGACCAGTTCTCCCCTGACGCGGTTTATCGGGCAAAGACCTAGGGGCGCTTTCAGCCTCAATACCAACTCAGCTTCGTAGACCTAGGACTTATGCCCCTCCTTGAAGAGGAGCTTGGCAAATCCCTCGCCACGCTCATTGAGCGGAACGTGTCGACGCTGAAGAGCCATCTCGGGTGGAAACAGGTGACCGAGGAACAAGGCCGTTGGCTCCTACAAACGATTTTCTGGCTTGTGTCCGGTAAGATTCTCCGCGACAAGCGGGTTGGCATGTTTGAAGACCTCAACCTGAGCAACGTGGAAGAGGTTTTCAAGCGGCTAGCAAAGCACTATGGTACCGATCCGATTGAAGTCGGGTCAACGAGTAAGCTTGACGGTCTGCGCGAAGCGGCGCACATTATCGGACAGTTTAGTAGCCTCGCCCTCACAACGACCGAGTCGCTCGCCTACGTTTACGAGAACACTCTCATTTCCAAAGAGACACGATCGGCCCTTGGGACACACAGCACGCCGTCGTTTCTTGTTGACTACATCGTCGGCAACCTGGCCGACTGGGTAACGGAAATCCCTGTCAACGAGAGAAGCGTGTTTGAGCCAGCCTGCGGCCACGCCGCCTTTCTCGTTTCTGCGATGCGACTGCTCGCCGAGAAGTTGGGGGCCGAAAAAATAACGGCCCGACGTGGGCCCTACCTTCGGAGTCGACTACATGGTACCGACCGGGACTCCTTCGCGCTCGAATTGGCTCGCCTGTCGCTCACGCTTACGGATATTCCGAATCCTGATGGATGGGACCTTAGGCCCCAGGATATGTTTCTTGGTGATCGCCTGGCTGAGCAGGCGAAGGGGAATACTATACTCCTAGCCAATCCCTCGGTGGACATCTGAAAACCGGCCATAGGTGGACACTTCAAAACCGGCCAATGGAGCGGAACCAGAACAAGA
>Ga0209415_10012024_pt1 | contig 14485 bp, 16 predicted proteins | sample PeaSoiSIISIP2007_FD_187696 | JGI IMG/M metagenome (GOLD analysis project Ga0209415, IMG submission 187696) | Peat soil microbial communities from Weissenstadt, Germany - SII-SIP-2007 (SPAdes) (version 2) | ecosystem: Environmental > Terrestrial > Soil > Wetlands > Peat | place: Germany...
GCAACAATGGCGATATCGTCCGGAGCCGGGAGCGGGCCACGCGCCCGAATCATCCAATCGCGCATGTATTGATCGATGCCAGGCGCTCGCCAAGAGACAAACGTCCCGAGCAGCGCCGAGACAACCACGATTGCCGCCAGCGAAACGATGTTGGCTGAGTTCTCTCTCACCTTGTTCCTGGATGCTACCTCGGAGTTTCAGCCGGTATCAGCTCCGAGCAGATTTGAATAGAACCGGGGCAGACGAAGCGCGCCAACGCGGAGGAGGCCCAAGCCAAAAGCATTCATCTGAATTCCAAAACTACTCGCAATCGTAGCGCCAGTTCAATTAAGTTTCCATTCTTGTGAGGCTCAATCGAACACGCGGGGGCCTGACGTGGGCAAAGGCGACAACTTGCCGCCCCCTCCATACGGCAAGGCGGCAGTAATGTTCCCGAGCCTGCGCTCGAATGTCTGAGTTCTGCCCTTTCCCCGGCGCCGCCCAGGACAGTTCGTGCCAAACAGCAACTGGCGACGAACGTGCCTGGAGATGCGTCAAGAAACCCGACCGAACCGACAAGCAGGCTGATCATGCCCATACCAAAATTCAAGATCACCAGGATGACAAGACGCGCCCCGTTTGTGAACCTTGGTGTTGCGTTGATAGTGTTATCGGCGGTTGCTAATCCGTCGCGGGTTGCAGGCCAAACGGCGGCACCGGATCAAACGCCTCCACCGGGTTCCCCAACAAGCGCTCCGCCTCAGCCACCGGCATCCGCCCCGATTCCGCAGCCGACGCCCCCGGTCGATCGGCCGGTCTCCTGGAAGCTGTTATTTCCTAACCTGATCAGCGATCAAGAACGCATCTGGTCATTTCCAGCCAGACTGGTGCAGGGGCAAAACTGGATTCCCACGGCCGCCGTCCTCGGAACCACGGCTGGACTGCTGGCTTTGGACCCTATCGAAGCCCATTACTTCCGCAACACCTCGTCGTTTCATGGGTTCAACAACATTTTTACCGGTAACGCCACAGTCGTCGGCACGATCGTAGCTCCCGCCTCGCTTTACGTTATCGGTCTCGTCCGGAAGGACTCGAAAATGGAACGAACGGCGCTGCTCGCGGGCGAAGCCGTCGCCGACGCGGAGATCGTCACCACGGTCTTGAAGGACGCCACCAAGCGTGTTCGTCCAGCGGGCTTTCCCGCCCAAGGAAACCTTTATGACTCCTGGTTTGAGAGCAGCGGCTCATTTTTACGAGGAAACGGAAGCTTCCCCTCTGGTCACACCATAGCGGCGTTTTCGGTCGCCACCGTCATCGCCCGGCGCTATGGAAATCACCGCTGGGTTCCCTATGTTGCGTACGGCATGGCCGCGATCGTCGGATTTTCGAGGCTTTCCCTGTCTGCTCATTTTACGTCAGACGTCTTTATGGGTGGTGCTCTTGGGTACTCGATCAGCCGCTTCACCGTACTCCAGCAATAGCCGTAGTCTCCCAGGCGTCCGCCGGTTCGGCCTTCTGCTGGCGACGGCTTTCGTTCCAGGGGCTCTGTTAGCGCAGTTGACCACGGGGGCCATTGAGGGGACGCTACGCGCTACGGATGGCCGTCCCCTGGCCGCCGCACCGATTCTTGTCACCGGCGCGGCGGGTTTCCGCACCGTCATTCACTCGAACTCGAACGGCGAATTCGCCATGACGCTGCCCTACGGACGATACCGGCTGTCCCTGGATGTCCAGCACGCCGCCGCGTCCTCCAGCGCCACCATTTTCGTCGCTCCCTTACAAACGGTGCGGTTCGATCTCGTCATCGACGCATCGGGATCAATCCGCGGCGTCCAACCGCCACCGGGGAAACCGGGTATTTGGACCGACGCCACCAGCGGGCGTGTATACCCCGAGGCGTTCAGCTTGCAGGGGCTCCTGCTGAGCCGGGAGCCGTCCAGTGTAACCGAGCCGCTAGATTTCACTGGCCTCAGCGACAACCGGCTGGCGGTCGAGTCACAGCGGGGATTCTCGTGGACCGATACGCAATACAAGTTCCAGGGCATGGATGCGAACGACTCCTACCAGCCGGGACTCCCCGCGGTCCTTCCCGACGTCCAGGCAATTCAGGAGGTCGTAGTGCGAAGCGCATTTGCTCAAACCGCTTCGTCGAGCGATGGCACGGAGGTCGGCCTATTTCTCACCGAGCCGGGCGCATCCTGGCACGGCGCGCTTTCAACAGCGAACACCGGCGCCGGGCTTTCTTCGACGAACCTGCCGCCCCCGGCCGTTCGCGGACTGGTGCAGCAAGCGGACCAATTTCGCTGGTTCACGCGAGATGGTATCGAAATCGGCGGACCGCTGACCAGGTGGGCTGACTTTTATGCCTCGGGAAGCGGGCAATGGGCCTCGCAAACCGAGCCGCTCGCCGCTCCCGGAACCGATCAGCGCAGCCGGTTGTTGTTTGGGAACGCTCGGGGCCGCGTCCGGGCCAGCGACCGAGATCAGTTCGATGCGTTGTACAGCGGCTCGCGGATTGATCTCTCGGACGGCGGCGTACCAGCGGGCCTCGAAGCCTTGACCGGCAACCGCATGGCGCCGTCTTTCGTCCTGCCGGGCGGATTCCCTGGTCAACCGGAGACCGACCATCTTGATTTTCTTCAGGTGGGCTGGACACACCTTCTGCCGGCGGCCTCCGGTCTGGGCGTGATCGAGGTGCGCTACGGATATTCAGTGGCGCATCTTGACACCAGCACCGTCCCATCCGGGCAGAGCCGCATCGAGCTTCTGGGCGGTGCCGTCTCAGGGGAGCCGCCGCTTGCCAACCTGGCCGTCCGCACGCGCCAAGGGATCGAAGCGGCGTGGCAGCCCGCTGTGCTGCGTACCCTGGGGGCGCGTCATCAGATCGTTGCCGGCGGAGGATGGAAAACGTCCGAGCCGCACAACCGCTTCACCACTCCCTCCAGCATGAACCTGATCACCGCCAACGCTGCGCCTGCCTTCGTGATGGAGTTCAACACGCCTCTTGATTCCCGCGAGCTGGTGCGCTCGTTCTCAGGCTATGTCGCGGATCACGTGAACCTGACGCCTTCGGTGTCACTCGATCTCGGCGCTTTCGCGGATTTCTCGCGCGGGTCGCTGCCGGCTCAATCCAGCCCCGCGGGGCCGTTTGCCCCCGCGCGAACATTCGCCGCGCAACCGGATCTGATCGTCTGGAACAACCTGTCGCCGCGCGCCGGGTTCGCGTGGCACGTCCCTCATTTGCACAGCCTGGTTCTTCGAGGCACATACTTTCGCCTATACACGCCACTTGCAGGGAGGTATCTCGACTTCGGAAATCCCAATAGCCTCGGCGGAAGCGCATACCAATGGATCGCGTCCAATTCCAACGGCCCGTTTCAACCCAGCGAACAAGGTAGTCTGCTATTACGCTTCGGCGGACCATACTCGTCAATCTCGCCGTGGCTCCGCCGGCCTTACTCGGATGAATTCGACATCGGCGCGGCGTTTCCCGTCGCGCGGCGAAGCATCGCGAGCATTCACCTGTTTCGCCGCGACGACAAGGATCGTATCGCCGCCATCGATACCGGCGTACCACCCCAGGCTTTTACTCCCGTTTCCATCCTCGATCCAGGGCCAGACGGGATTCCCGGCACGTTCGACGACCAGCGACTGACCGTCTATGCGCAGAACCCCGCCACTTTGGGCCAGGACCGGTATCTGTTGACGAATCCGGCTGGGCTGCAGATGCTCAATACCGGTTTGCTGGCCGAGGCAGGGACGGAATGGCGGCGACTGACACTTCACGCCTCCTTCGTCGCGGAGAAGTCTTACGGACCCACCAACCCAGGCGATGCGGTCTATGAAAATGATCCGGGCCTTATCGGCGCGCTGTTTCTCGACCCTAACACCGCCATCCACTCCACGGGCCGAAGCTTTGTTGACCGGGCGTACGTAGGAAAGATTCAAGCCAGTTACCGGCTCCCTGCGGCGTTGGGCGGAATCGATGTGGCGAGTGTGGCCGACTACATGGACGGGCTCGTATTTGCGCGCCAGTTGCTGGTCACGGGGCTGCCGCAAGGCCCGTTCCTGGTGGCGACAACAGTACGCGGGAGCCCGGAGGGCGGTAACCGCGCGCAGTATGTGATCAATTGGAATCTCCGGCTCAGCCGGCAGTTCGGGCTTCCCATAGGCAAATTTGCAGTATCGGCCGACGTTCTCAACGTGACCAATGCCGGTCAAAGACTCCAGGAAGACGATTTCAGCGGCCCTTCTTTTAACCTGCGGTTGCCGGTTTCCATTCAGCCGCCGCGCTTCGTGCGTATTGGATTCCGGTATGAGTTCTGACGCGACTGGCAGGACCGGCGCACAGCCGGGCCGTCAAGGGTGAAACGCACGCACCCCCGCGCCCCTGACCGCTGCGGCCGTCCGCTGAAGAAAACCCCTTTGTCCCATGAACAACAGAAAGGTGGTCCCACAAAAGGCCCCGGACACTGGCTTAACGATCCAGCGAATTCGCCCAATTTCCAGAATCCTCTTGACTCGCGATCCTCTTTCCTGTACGACTCTCTCTAAAGTACTCATCACCTCAACCCGTCGTCGAAGGCTAGGCAGGTATCAGTTCCGGCGCGATGGAGGGACCGCATTGCCGTCATTGACAGCGGCGTCTTAGCTTCGGTGTTCACGCCCGTCTCCCACTTGTCGAGGGCTAGAGAAGATCGCCTCAGCCTCCGAGGCGGAAAGTGTGGAGCAGAAACGGGAGCTCGTTGTCTGGATCTGGTACCCGGCGGCCCGCACAAATGGACCGTCGCTCATCGTGCCTTCGGAGGTAACGTAACATTCCCGGCTACGTACAGCAGAATGGCGATCCTGCCGGAGTTTTCGAGGCGATGATACTCCAATGCGCCGCCACCATCTCGTAGCGGCGTGCTTCTGAGCGGCACATCCGTGTCGCCAACCTTGAGGCGCACCTGATCGAGTCCCACCTGCATCGCCTGGCCATCGCCGCCGGCGAAACTCGCGTGGCCCCACGCTTTTGAGCCGATTGGGGCTATGATGACGCCGTCCACTTGAATATCGCCGGCCAGCATGAAGGCCATCGGCCCGCCGCTTTGCGCCGTCTTTGAAGTCCAGTCTTCTACCGAAATCAGCGATACAGGCGTCCCTTCGGGCAGAATCCGCTGAGAGAGCCCCGCCGCTATTTTAGGCACGTGGGTGGTGAAGCGGCGTAGAACGAACTCATGGAGCAGATTATTTTCCGCTCGGCCTGCGAATCCGAGCAGGACGTCATCGGCAAGTTTCCGCACGGGCCGCGAGGTGGATGGATAATACAGCGTAGAAAGTTCGTGAGACGCCATACCTCCCAAAACATCGGAATAATCGAACTGCCAATTCCCGTTATCGCCCTTGGCTAGGAATGCGGTTCCTATGGCGTAGAGCGCTCGCGAGCGGATGCTGCCGGTACCCTTATAGAAGTAGCGGGGATCCTGGTGAAAGATCGACTGCATGACCACGCGTCCAATGATGACGCGACTTACCCGGTTGGCGTATTGAGCCCCGAAACGCTTCGCGTAGCCCTCCGTCCCCTGGCCGAATTCCGGATGGTTGTTCCGCGCCTGTTCGATTCCCGCAGAAATGCTGGTGCCAAGGAGCGAAACCGGATCGATGATCGTTTTCCAGCCAAGCTGAAATTTCTGCGCCGCGGTCAGATGGGCCGCGTTCGGCGCATAGCTGACGAAGAAATCTGGAAGCACGCCTAACAGGCGTTGCTTCTCCTCGGTTTTCAGTTGCTCCGTGGCCAGTTCGTGCTGCGACAGAGTAACGTTCACCGAGGAGGACGCGGCAGCCACCTGCAGTACAGCGGATAGCAACGGTTGATTATCGCTCGAAGCGACCGCCACGTTCATCACGGTCCAAACCGCGAATCCAGAGGCCGCGATCGTGATCTTGTAATTTCCGGGCTCCACGGCGGAAAAGCGGAAAGACCCGGCTTGGTCTGTGATCGCTGTACGCTGACTTGTGGAGGCGGCAGTTTCCAACGTGACAATGGCGCCCGCCACTGCCGAGCCGGAGCTGTCCTTCACGGCGCCCTGGATGGCGCCAGGCGTGCTTCGTTGTGTCTCTGCAGATTGGGCGGATGCCAATCCTGGAATAAACATCATCCAAAGCGCCAGCGCCAGGCACGGAAGCATTGGGCGAAACGTCCATGGCCGCACCTCGTTCGCTGTTCGACTTAACCAAACGGCGATCCGTAATGTTGTCATCTGCTCCTGTTGGCGATTTATACCTCGACGTCACCGGAAAAGGCGCTGTTTGCAAATGACGCGGCCCATGTGTGGCCGGTTTCAACGTAATGGATTCAATGGAATACTGATGAGGTTCACAGGTATTCCTCTCGTTGCCTGTCAAAAAGACCAATCTAGAGTTCCAGAACGGCAGCGTTCATCCGGTGCTGCACGGCTTGGGGGCGCGCAAGCTGGTGAAAACCGGGCAGTAAGAAGTCGCTGGACGCGTCCGCAGCTATTACCGCATCACGTGCGTCGTAGTGGATCCTAACCGGTCTCTCCCGAGCCGCTCGCAGCGTCGTCGAGGAACTTAGTGCCGCTTGACGAACTTGAGCGGACATATCTCCAGCGTGTTCTGGAAAGCACTGGCGGCATGATTGAGGGGAGCGGCGGCGCCGCTGAGATTCTGAAGTTGAAATCCTCCACGCTAAGAAGCCGACTGAAAAAGCTCGGCGTTCCGTACGGCAATCGGCGTAGGATCACCAACTCATCGTAGCGACACATGTGACGGACTACTCTCTTACCCGAAGGGATCAAGAATACATTGTCGATCTTCAAGCTGCCAGACCAAGCTCATTGAAGAGACCACGCCTAGAAGAGACCACGCCTACCGGCGCGGATCAATCAGATTGTGCTCCTCCGAGCCCGGAAGTTCGTCGAGTTCCGCATCGTCTACGGGACTGAGGCGCAGATTCTAGAATCTGCCGGTACAAGGTACCGGAGCTCAATCTGACCGAGCGACCCGAAGAGTCCCGTGGAAGGGTATCGATTCTGGGGGCCAGCTTACGTTGTATAGTATTTCAGAAATGCGAAAACGATGACTCCCGTGACAGAAACGTACAGCCAGATCGGAAAGGTCCATCGGGCGATGCGCCGATGGACGCGGAATTGACTTCCCAGCCCAAACCAGAGCGCAGCGAGGATCAGCGGCAGTGCGACCATCGAAAGTCCGATGTGGCTGATCAATATGAAGAAGTACACAGGTCGGACCCATCCATGGCCAGGGAACAGCGTATCCCCATGGAAGAAGTGATACGTCACGTACGAAATCAGAAACAGCGCCGAAAATAAGGTCGCCGTCAACATGAATCGTTTATGTACAACACGATTTCCACGGCGGATGTTGATATAGCCGAAAGTCAGGCACAGCGCGCTTAAAGAATTGAAGGAAGCGTTGGCGGCCGGCAAAGCTCCTACCCAGTCCGGGGCGGCTACCTTGCCCTTGAAATAGATCAGCCAGATCAGGAAGAGCGCGATCACGATGCTCAGCGAAACAAGCGCCACCATCGGCTTGCGAATGGTCTCCGGAGAATGAACGGGAGTGGTCGGTGTCAACAAATACCACTTTACCAGCCACGCTGTTCGACAACCAGCCGCAGTGTGCCGGGCGGGCGGAGACCGTGACTCAACGTCTCCCGGTTTCCCCGTGTTTTCAGTTAAAGCTCCCGAGAGAACGGGTTGATGATCTCGCCGCAGGTGGAAAGGGGTTCGCTTCGATCCGCGTCGGGATTGGAGCGGCATGAAGGAGTGGATCGCTGTTCGAGCAGGAGGAGCAGACTCTCGCCAAGTAGGCCTACAAGTTTGTGAAGCGCGGCAAATCGTGAGCGGCGTCAACTACGCCCGTGCCTGCAGGACACCACCAGTTCGAACCAAGCCAAGATCCTCCCACTTGACTCTGGAGTGGACTCCAGAGTGTATCCTGAAAGCGAATGAAGCGGATTGGGATTCAGATTGGAAAGGTATCCGAACAGACCGGCTTGAGTATCGACGCTATCCGGTTCTACGAGAAGCAACGGCTGTTGGACCGGCCGCCGCGAACCGAGGGCGGATTTCGGCTGTTCAATGAGCGGGACATTGAACGTATTCAGTTCATTCAGCGCGCTCAACAATTAGGGTTTTCGCTCCCCGAAATCCGTGAACTGCTGGTTCTCCGGCGCGCCGACGGCGAAGCTTGTTCGCACGTACGCGACCTATTGCGGGCCAAGGTCGCCACGGTCCGCAACAAGATCATGGAACTCGGCGTTCTGGAGGAGCAGTTGACGAAAAGCCTACGCAAGTGCGAGCGCCAACTGAAGGCCTCGGGTGAACCGCACAAAGGATGCTGTCCAGTCATCGAGGGTATTGCGCAGCGAGGGTCCAATGAAAATTGAAGTCCTGTATTTCGAAGGCTGTCCCAACTACTTGCCCGCCGTGGATCGGCTTAGAACAGTTCTGGCACGCGAAGGATTGCGTGCAGAGCTAATTGAGATCGAAGTGAAGGATGATTCCGCTGCGAAAGCACTGAAATTCTTTGGATCACCGACGATTCGTGTCAACGGGATCGATATTGAAGCCAGTTCACGGAGGGTAAGCGAATCGGGCTTCGCCTGCCGTTGTTATCCGGGAGGGCTGCCCTCCGAGAAGATGATTCGAGCCGCGGTCAGAGAAGCACGAGGTAATGAAGTATGAGCGAGCAATCGAGCTTGTCGAGTAGTGCAACTGGGCCAAGCCAGCACGGTGGAGCACGCACCACATTGGCAAGTCTCGCTGCAATCGGCAGCGTGCTGGCCGCATCGAGCTGCTGCCTGCCGATTTTGCCGCTTATGATGGCAGCGGGCGTTGTCGGCAGTTCGACCTTCTTCTCGGCGGCCAGGCCCTATCTACTGGTGGCCTCGATTCTGTTTATCGCCTACGGGTTCTACCAAGCGTCGCGAGCGAAAAAATGCCAGCGTGGGACAAACGTGATCGCTTCCGTTCTATTGTGGGTGTCCGCAGTTTTTGTTGTCATCTCAATCTTCTTTCCTCAAATAATGGCGAATGCGGCGGCAGGGCTGCTGGCACGGTGATTTCATGAAGGGCAAGTACATCCTTGGCGCGCTTTTGGGTGTGATTCTTATCGCGGCGCTGGTTTATTTCTATGGCGGTAGTCAGGCTCCTCCTGGACAGCCTCCGCTCGAAAGTGTCACAGCGCAAAATGTTGCCGACGTAAAGAACCAATTTAACGTGGCGAAGGACGATGTCCGGGTCCTGCTGCTTCTGTCCCCGACTTGAACGGTATGTCTGCAGGGGGCCTCTGCAACCGAGCACATTATCCAAGAGTTTGCAGGGAAGCCGGTGCGAGTTTTCGTCATCTGGGAGCCAGTGCTTCCGACCGATTGGTCATCGCCTTCTACGGCGGCGCTGAGGAGAGTCTCCGATACCCGGGCCACTCAATTTTGGGACAAGGGCCGGCTAGTTTCGCATTCCATGGGTGAGCATGATGGCCACAGCGTCGTCTGGGACTACATTGCAGTGTACCCGCCGGGAGCGGTCTGGGAAGATGGTCCTCCAGAGGCGGTTTACCACGGCGGACCAGTGGTGCGAGTGACGGACCCAGCGCGTGCAGCGTTGAATAAGGCTTTAGCGGCAAACCCGGTACAGATCCGTTGAACCCGCAGGCTGCTTCGGTCCTGGGAGCGCTGCCAGTTCGTCAAAACGGGATCGCAGCATAGCATGATTTCTCTTGCCCGAGGCAATATCATTCCATATTGGAACTATATTGACACCTAGCGCCCAAGGTAGCTCGTTAGAACTGATCTGGATGGCGGTCGACTCTGGGCAAAACAGCCCCCCGTTGCCGCGGGCTGAAGTCTAACGAACGGCGACCGACGTCGTCTCTTCGACAGAACCCGCCGGACGCCTGGTGAAGGGCTGCTCTTCGTAGTCAATTCTGGCGCTGAGGGACCTGGGACTTGCAACCTGCGGTCAGGCACAGGTCGCGGATGGTGGCCAAGTCAGCGTCCGCCGGGGTCCAGTTCTTAGGACGCGTCGTGGCCTCGACGAAAGCCTCTTCGAGACGGAGGCTTTCGTCATTCTGCTCCCCGCGGTTTTCCCACCATTCGTGCCAGTAGCGAAAGGCGTCGAAGATCGCCGGCTTAGCACCGGGCGAGCCGTACTGGGCGAGGGATTTGACCGCGTCGATTTTGACGGGTACTGCGGGGTCCTGCAGGGCGTCGATGGCAACCCTTTCCCACACGGGGCCGGAGTAGTAAACAGCGGTCTGACCAATGATTCCGAGCCAGCATCGGCCCATCGTGTAACCCCGCTCGGCGAGCGATTCGCGCAGCACCTTTTCGCCCCAGGCGGGATCGACGCGGAGGAAATATGCGACGAGCGGAGGCTCGCATGCCGGCGCGGCGATGTTGGGATTAGTGGTAACGCGCGACCTCATCTCAGCGTCGCGCTTTGCGTAAAAGTCCTTCAACGGGACAAGAATCGATTTGGTGGAATAGCGCGCAATGAGTTCCTCGGCGGGGCGGCCGCCATTGTGCTGGAGGTGATCGAGCAGCGTGGCATCGAGTTCTGGCAGAGTGGCATCCGGCAGCATGGCGAGCGTGCGGTAGGGAAGGCGTGGATCGGGCCGCTTAATTTCTTCCAGAAGCAGCAGTCGTGTCCGGTTTGTGTCCAGTTCGTACAGGCGTTCGACTGCCGAGGCGAGGAGCGGATCTTCGGGGTAGCGGGACTGCGGGGCCGTTTCGTAGATTTGCCGGAGCACCGGTATCATTTCGGGCGCGTCGATCTTTTTCCATTGATAGTCGAGCAGTTCGGATTGCTGCGAAGCGGGCAACTGCGAAAAGAGCGCGGCGATTTCGGAACGCAGCGTTTCCGGCACGCTCTCAGCAGACATGCTATCGAGCAGCGTCTTGATCGAAATCGCTTTGGCAGCGCCCTGTTTTTGGTCGACCACTTCGGCCAGGGCGCTTTGCGGTTCTTTGCTCGCCTTGTCGAGAGCGGCGAGCGTTCGCAGGAAGATTGGAGGTACGGGCTCAGAGGGAGATCGCAGGAGTTCTTTCATTGCGGCGATGGCTTCGGGGCCGTGCTGGCTCGAACGAAGCCCGTCCTGCAGGATCTGAGCGGTCTGGATATCAGCTATGCCGAGCCAGCGCACCATTTCGCGCACCGCGGCCGGCGTGTCGAGATAAGTGAGGCGGCAAGCGGCGTTCATGCGCGATTCAAACGAAGCGCTGTCGATTTTCGCCAGAGTGGAGTTCAGGATCGCAAGGTCGGTGGCCAGTTCCTGTTCCTGCCATTGAGGATCGGCGGCGATAATATCGATGCCGATCTGGTTCGATTCAACTTCTACATCCTGACGCTGAGGGCCGATTGCATGAGAAAGAGCATGAACGGTGTAGTGGCCGGGGCGTTCGAACCGGACCCACTGGTTCAAATCGATATTCAGGACGAGGGGTTTGTCGCTAAGGCGACTCCCGCCGGGGCCAGAATAAGCGATGCCCTCGTGAAGGCGATAACTCCAGGGGTCGCGCGTGCCTGCTTCCGGTGTGACGACGAAACGATCACGCCCGAATCCCAGAACGGAACGGTCATGCCCATTTAGCATGATCATCCAACCGGGTTGGCCGGCTGGTGGAGCATCAGTGTTGTGCATCATCTCGAAGGCAAGCTTCAAGCCGATCTCTTCACCGATGCGAAATTGAGATTGGCCGAGGGCGGGTTCGATGTGCAGGGAGATTGACTGCGCGGCAACGCTGGTAGCGATGGTCAATGCTCCGAGAAGCATTGTGAGCAGGCGCATTTCCATGTTTAGACGCCATCGCCGTGCTCAAGGTTCCCAGTACGCTTTACACGCCAGCGTCCGGAGTGGCTCTGCGGGGGCCGTCGTTGCGGGCGCTCTGGATCGCGGGCGTCTAATTCATCGGGTCTGAACGTATTCCAGTGTTTCGGCAATCTGCTGCTGCAGGCTGCTGTCGTCGGTGAGATCCGCCAGATGCCGCAGAAGCTTCAGTGATCGGGCCGGGTAATTCGTCCCAGGCGCGAGGGTTTCCGGCTTTGCGAATGCGTTGCGGACGATCCAAAGAACATTCCGGATTTCGCCCTCGCTGAGCGCGTTAACACCGATCAAGTTCGTGATCAACTCCGCCGTTTCATCTCCACGGCTGCCTCTTGAGGACCAGAGCGCAACGGGACCCGTTGATTGTCCCTGAGCGGTAATCAAGTGCTGAAGGATTCCCATCTGGTACACATCCTGAGCTTCTTGTCCGATTGAGCTCCGAGGGACCAGGCTGCCATCTGAAGTCAGAAAAGAGTTTGACCCGGGTGAGGTCGAAAAACTCTGAGATCCTTCCGCGGTTTCGCAGGTCTGCATCACGTTAGGGCCGCTGGTGAACGCCATACCCCGTCCGCCTGGCAAACACGGTGCGTTGACCGAGAACTGAACTGCGGGGCTCGCGAGCTTACCTCCGACGGTCCAAACCTCGTACCAACCCCCGAAGTCGCTCTTCTCGAATTGCCCTGCCGTAGACCATCTTCCAGTGCTATCGGTCGAGCCAATGATCGGGCCCCAACCGGTGCGGCCGTTCATCGTCGTTCTGACGCTTACCGGCTGGTTAGGTGCGCCGGTGACCAGCACCTCGAATCGGTCGCCGACTTGAAAGACACTACTGGCGGGATGGCTCGCAATTGACGAGACGCACGAGCGGATTTTGGGCTGCCGCCGGAATTACTATCACCAAAAGGGCAAATAGAACCCGCATGGTTGCCTCGCGTTAACTCTATCATGAGTTTTAATGCTCAAATACCGAGGAGGGGCAAACCGCAGAATGTGGAATACGTGGCGAGTCTTGCTGGCCGCATTCTTTGTCGTTGTCTCGCCGAACTTAACTCGAGCAGCAACCGCCGCCGATCAGGCAGTTTTCAACGTCATCCACGGGGCCGATCCGACGCTTGTCAACCGAAAGGTCCTCTATCGCAATGCGGTAGCACCCGATCTCGACCTGGTGATCGCCATTGGCAGTCCGGCAGAATCGCCGTTGAATCCCGATTCTCCAGCGATCTGGTGGGATGAAAAACAAAAACTCGGTTTATTCCTGCAGGAAAGGGCTCATCCGGATCGGGTGTACTCGCTCGCGCTCGCTGCAGGATCTCTCGATTGCGGAGCGCGCATCGAGCGCGCCACTCCGACCGACACGGTGATCTCCTGCACGGGCGAAAAGTCGTATCAGGGGCTCAACCAGAAGTTTGTGTATGACATTCGGGCCAAAGCTCTGGTAAGCCACTTCGCCTACCAGCCATTTGCGATGATGCGCGTTCTTAACGTTTCGGGCCATGCAGTGTTTGTAGGGAGTGATCTGAAGCGGCTGGTAGCCGTGGAATTCCAGCCGGGCGCCTCTCCCTCGTTCCGGATTCTCGGTAACGCCGAAGCCGCGCAATGGCTGGGCCGCGTCAGGACCGCTCAGGAGTGGATCGGCCCGGGGCGGAGCGAGATCCTCTATGTTGCGCCGGACGATCCCGCACCGATTCGCTTCGGACCCTCAGACGCATTTACATTCGCCCGCGGGTCCATCGTGGATAGCCATGGCAGAGAATATCATTTGCCTCAATCCACATATGACGACTTTGCCAGGGCGCGCCGCCGGCGTGTAACGGACAATTACGTTCCCGAGAATACGATTATCGCGGAAGCCATTGGTCCAGTGCAGTCCGAAGGGGAAAGACTCTGGTTCGGCAAAACGTTCTACGACGGTGAAGGAAACTCCGGGGTAGGCGGCTTCGGCTACTTTGACACGTCCGATCGTCGGTATCACCTTTTCGTTCCGCCCGAGGTCGCCGATTACTCCGTTTCGGCGATTCGCGTCGAACCCGATGCGGTGTGGATGGGCATCTTTCAGTCGGGCGAATATGGCGGTTCGCCCGCGGGGGTACTGCGTTATGACCGAAAGACCCAGGCTATACGTAAGTACGAACTGCCGGACGCGGTGTACGGCCTGGCGGTATCGGGAAACCGCATTCTGGCGCCCACGAGTTCGGGAATCGCCGTGATTGACGGCGATCAAGTCAGTCGATATTTCGTCGATCGCACTACGGACGGCCGCCTGCGGATCGCGGAAGCGACTCGCTGACACCGAAAAGGTCCGCGCCCCGACAGAGCCGCGCGGTTCTGGGAGAATCGAGGTGCTGTCAATACCTTTCCATATTGGAGCTATATTGACACGTGCCGCCGAAGGCGGTCATCAAGCTGAGAGTGGGCAAATGGCACCAGCCCCGCACCCTCCAAAAACCCTCCATTAGCACACCAGCCGAAATGGGATACTCTTTTGTTGGCGTTTTCCATACCCTGAATCAACGCCCTGCGCATTTATGTCACTGAAAACAAAACATTGCCCATTTTCCCAAGCTGGACGTCGCGGGTTCGAGTCCCGTCTCCCGCTCCATCTTTTGAACGACTTGCACGAACCTGTTCCACCCTGTGCTCCGTTTGTGCTCCGATT
>Ga0209415_10012025_pt1 | contig 14484 bp, 11 predicted proteins | sample PeaSoiSIISIP2007_FD_187696 | JGI IMG/M metagenome (GOLD analysis project Ga0209415, IMG submission 187696) | Peat soil microbial communities from Weissenstadt, Germany - SII-SIP-2007 (SPAdes) (version 2) | ecosystem: Environmental > Terrestrial > Soil > Wetlands > Peat | place: Germany...
ATGTACGCGGTGAATGCTTCCCGTAATTACGACCCGTCACCGCAGTTGGAGAAAATCACCGCGCCAGTCATGTACATCAACTCCGCTGATGACTTCATCAATCCACCGGAGCTGGGCATGGCCGAACGCGAAATCAAGAAAGTGAAAAACGCCCGCTTCATTTTGCTTCCCATTAGCGACGAAACGCGTGGCCACGGGACTCATACCAAGGCCGTCATGTGGAAGCAGTATCTTGCGGAGCTGCTCGAAAAATCAGCACACTGAAAATTTGTTATGTTAGCTGGTGGTGGCCTGGCTGGCGCGGATTTCCTGCCAGCGGCGCGGGCGCTTGTTAGCTTGCAAGACTTTCTTGCGTAAGCGGATGGATTTCGGCGTAATTTCCACGAACTCGTCGTCGGCGATAAATTCGATGGCTTGTTCGAGGCTCAATTCGCGGTGGGGAATCAAGCGAATCGCTTCGTCGGCGCTGGACGAGCGCATGTTAGTCTGCTTCTTTTCCTTGGTAACGTTGACGTCCATGTCCTGTTCGCGCGAATTTTCGCCAACGATCATGCCCTCGTACACTTCGATGGTCGGCCCGATGAAGAGTTCGCCGCGCTCCTGGATATTCCACAGCGCAAAAGCCGTCGATGGTCCACCGCGGTCCGCTACCAGCGCACCGGTGGGACGCAGCGCCATCTCTCCGCCGTATTCCATCCAGCCTTCGAAAATCGAGTGAATCAACGCCGTGCCGCGCGTGTCTGTCAGCAACTGGCTGCGCAGCCCGATCAATCCACGCGAAGGAATTTTGAAGTCCATGCGCACGCGGCCAGAGCCGTGATTGCTCATCTTAATCATCTCGCCGCGCCGGCTGCCAATGGTTTCCATGATGATCCCGATGAAACTCTCGGGCACATCAATCACCAGCCGCTCCAGCGGCTCGAGTTTCTTGCCGTTCTCGGTGCGAACGACAATTTCCGGCTTGCCGACCATCAGCTCAAAACCTTCGCGCCGCATCGTCTCGATCAAAATCGCGAGCTGCAATTCGCCGCGGCCCAGCACGCGGAAGGACTCCGGCGTTTCCGTGTCTTCCACGCGGATCGAAACATTGGTCAGAAGTTCTTTTTGCAAACGGTCCCGCAGGTCGCGCGAAGTGAGAAACGATCCTTCTTTGCCGGAAAGCGGACTGCTATTGACGGTAAAAATCATCGCCAGTGTCGGCTCGTCGATCAGCAGTGGTTCCAGGGGCATGGGGTTCGCCAAATCCGTAATGCTTTCTCCGATGTTGATGCCCTCGACGCCCGCAATCGCCACGAGATCGCCCGCCGGGACCGCTTGCGTCTCATCGCGTTCCAAACCGCGAAAGGTATACAGCTTGGTGATGCGTGTCGACACAAGCTTGCCGTCCAGCTTGCTGATGCCTACGTCCGCGCCGCGCTTCAGCGTGCCGTTGAACACTCGTCCAATCGCGATGCGCCCGAGAAATTCGCTGTAATCCAGGTTCATCACCTGAATTTGCAGAACGCCTTCGGGATCGCCCGGAGGAGCAGGAATGTGTTTTACGATAGCCTCAAAGAGCGGCAGCAAATCCTTTGAGTCGTCACCCGGCGTGCGATGGGCCACGCCATCGCGAGCATTTGTGTAAATGACGGGGAAATCGAGCTGGTCCTCGGTGGCATCGAGATCGATAAAAAGATCGTAGATTTCGTCCAGAACTTCCTTGGCGCGCGCATCCGCACGATCGATCTTGTTCAGCACGATCACAGGCGGCAACTTCGCCGCCAGCGCCTTTTGCAATACGTAACGCGTCTGCGGCAATGGTCCTTCACTGGCATCCACAAGCACCACGACGCCATCCACCATGCGTAGCGCACGCTCGACTTCGCCGCCGAAGTCGCTGTGACCGGGCGTGTCCACGATGTTGATCTTCGTGTCGTGAAAGAAAAGAGCGGTGTTCTTGGCGAGAATGGTGATGCCGCGCTCGCGCTCCAGGTCGTTCGAGTCCATGACGCGTTCGACGACGGCTTCATTAGCGCGGAAAATCCCGCTTTGCCGCAGCATGGCGTCCACCAGGGTAGTCTTGCCGTGGTCCACGTGCGCGATGATGGCGATGTTTCGAATATTTTGACTCATATTCCTGCTTTTCGTGCCCAGGCTCCCTGGGCAAGTCCTCTAAAGACAAAAATAGCTGCTGAAACGACCAGCAGCCTTGACGAATGTACCTTTATGTAGGTCGACCGCCTGGCGGTCACACATCCTTAGGTGCGGTGCAGCCAGTAATAGTTTAACAGACTCGCGCTCATGCAGGCCAACAAAGTAGGCGAGCAGTAGTGAGTCGGTTTCTTGTAATTCGCCCAATCGAGACCTGACAACATATCCGACTGGCTTCCAGCTAGCGCCCCGTGTCGTCGATCCAATACTGGCGTCTAAATTTCGTCACGCTTCTTGTGCGGCCCTTCGTCGCCACATGTAGCGCGTGCAGGCCGGGCGTGGGATTCGCTGGTTGGAAACTCAGAACATAGTAACTGGGTATGTCATTCGATAGCGCTATCAGGCCTACCTTCAGACCCTTAGCGTCGTGGAAGTGAAAGAACTCACCGCCGGTGAGTTGGGCTAGAGATTCAGCTGTGTTCGTGCGCAGGGCATTGCGAGCGGTGAGAAAACTCATGGTGGCCAGCCGAAGAGGTGGCGCAAGTTGACTGATGCAGTCAAGCACCTGCTTGCTGTAGTGGCCTTCATACTCGGAATCGGCCCCAGCACGGCTGAAACACCCATGCGCGGGTCCAGGGTCGTTGCTGCTAAACTTTGACGCTTCGTGCGAGACGGCCGAGCGCGTACTCGAAAAGCAGAAGCTGTAAATCGTCGTATTCGTATCGCTGACAAGGCGCAGAGCATCATTCAGTGTTGTCTTACTGCCCTGGTCTATCGTCTCGCTCAGCAACAAGATAGTGCGCCGATAGCGCGGGGGCTGCTCGCGCAGTTGCGCGACAGCGAACGCAACCGCATCTAAAATCCTCGCATCCTGGTCGCCCTCGGAAAGGGTTGCAAGCGCGTAGGAAGCATCCTCTGTTTTTGTCGTGAAAGGGACGATCAGTTGCGGCGTACCGTCAAATCCGATGACGGCGATGCGGTGCTCCACGTTGCCGATCAACGCCTCGACGACAGAGTCTAGTTCTTGGTAGTCAGCGAGATGGCCTGCACCGGCACCGCCCGTCTGAACCACGATTGCCAAGGCCAGCGGCTGCGAATCCGTGTCCTGCTCTAGTGTGAGAAGTTGCGATACGCCGTTATCGGTGAGAAGGAAGTCGTTAGCCTTGAGGTCTAAGACTACATGTCCGTCCGTAGCGTTCACAAAGACCGGGACCATAACCAAATTGGAATGTACCGTCACGGTAGGCTGAACCTTCGCGCGCTCTTGCGCGATAGACACACTGGCAAGGCAAAGCAGAAACACCAAACTGGAAAGAGATCTCATAAGGCAGATTTCGCCGTGCGCAATCCAAGAACCGAGAAGGTGAAGACCTCGGGAGCCGGACCATGGTTCATGGCAGCCACCCGCTTAGTTCGGTCAGTGAGACTGGAGGACGATACAAAAGGTTGCTTTCGCCTAACAAATGAGCAAATGGGAACTTGACCCCTGGGGGACGGATATCCTTTTCTGTCAGCTTCAAACTATTCCATGCGCAAAGCGACGATGGGGTCCACGCGGGCCGCCCGGCGCGCCGGAAGGTAGCAGGCAATCAGCGCGGTCAGCCCGAGCACTGCAGCCACTCCGATATAAGTCCGCGGATCGTTAGGTGTCACCTCAAAAAGCAACTGCTGCAAAAGGCGCGTGAGCCACAGAGCGCCAAACAAGCCAAGCGCCACGCCAATCAACGCCAGCGCCATGCCTTGCCCCAGAATCATGCGCAGAATTTCCACTGGACGTGCTCCAATGGCCATACGCACGCCAATCTCGTGCCTTCGTTGCCCAACGGCCAAGGCCATCACACCACCAATTCCCGTAGCCGCAATTGCTAGCGCCAGCAAAGCGAACAGTCCCAGCAAATTGGTCGTCAGCCGCGGCGCAGCGACGGATTCAGCCCGTACCTGTTCCAGCGACCGCACTCGCGCGGCCGGTTGATTGGGATCGACACCATGCAACAGCTCAATCACGCCGCGGGCAATGCTCATCGGTTCCACCGCCGTTTTGATTACCAGGCTGGCTTGGCTCACGGGGTTTTGCGCTAGCGGCACGTAAATTTCGTCTACGACATCTTTATCGAGTCCATACTGCTTGATGTCGCCGACCACCCCAACCACTTGGATCCAGGACTTCCCGCCATCCGCGGAGAACCGTGTACCGACGGGATCTCGCGCTCCCCAGAGGTGGATCGCGGCGCTGCGGTTCAGAATCGCCACGTCCGGATTACCCGGCCGGTCCGTTTGCAGGAAACCCCGCCCATTCAGAATGGGAATGTGCAGCGCCTCGAAATACGAAGGGCTCACAATTCGGAAATCAGCTTTCGGCATCGCCTGCCCCGGCTCGGGCGTCTGTCCCTCCATCTGAAATTCACCCGTCATCGTCATCCCGGAGGTGAACGGAATCATCATCGAAGCGGCTGCTGATTTGACGCCACTCTGCGACTGGATCTTCTCCAGCAAAGTTTCAAAAAAGGCGCGCTGCTTGTCGTTGGTGTCGTATTTAACAAAGTCCAGCGAAATGTCCATCGTTAAAACGTTTTCCGGTTGAAAGCCGGGGTCCACATGCTGCAGCTTTACGAAGCTGCGCAGCATCAGCCCGGCGCCAATCAGCAACAGAAACGAAACGGCCACCTGTGCGACGATCAGCAAGCTCCTCACCCGGTGCTTTCCGCGCCCCATGGTGGACTGTATGCCGCCTTCCTTCAGCGTTCTCACCACCGTCGCCCGCGCCGCCAACGCCGGCGCGGTGCCGGAAAGCAAGCTCGTCAGAACGGCTACGAGGAAAGTAAATCCCAACACCCAAACGTCCATGTGAATCTCACGCGCGCGCGGCGTAAAGCGCGCCGCAAAACTCACCAGTAAACTCAGCGCGCCCCAGGAAAAGAGCAGACCCAGGCCGCCGCCGATCACCGCGAGCATGAAACTCTCCGTCAGCAATTGCCGGAACATGCGCACACGTCCCGCGCCCAGCGCGGCGCGCACGGCGAGTTCCCGCTCTCGCCGCACCATCCTCGAGAGATTCAGGTTCGCGACATTGGCGCACGCAATCAATAGCACGAAGCCCGCAGCCGCCAGCAGCACCAGCATCGTCGGCCGAGCGTTGTGCGTCAGCGCTTCCTCGAGCGCTGTTGTTTGCACCGAATAGTTTTTTCCTTCGGGATAGTCCTTTGGGTAGGCTTTTTGCAGGTTGGCCGCCACTCCGCTCAAATCTGCTTGCGCCTGGCTCACGCTCATTCCCGGCTTCATCCTTCCGAACACCTGCACCATCCGTGCCCGCCGGTTGGCGATGGTCGCCGGATTCGACCGGAACGGGCAAGCGGTCGTCGGCATATAGACATCATTTTCATCCGGATATTGCGGTACGGGAGGCAACACTCCGATCACCGTATGAATCTTGTCGTTCATCGTGAACGTCTTGTTCACCGCCGTCGGATCGCCGCCGAAGCTTCTAATCCAATATTCGTAGCTGAGCATCAGCACGGCTGGCGCACCGGGCTGCTCATCTTCAGGACGAAATGCCCGCCCGAAGAGCGGTTTCACTCCGAAGACATCGAAGTAATTCCAGGACACGACTCCCGTTTCCACCCTCTCCGGCTCGCTTGGCCCCAGCAGGATGAAATTCATGTTGTGGTATTCCACCAGCCCGTCGAGCGAATGACTTTGCGCGCGGTAGTCGTTGGTATCGGAGGCGGAAAAAGCTTGATTCAACGCTCCCATGCGGTGCTGCAACACAACCAGGCGGTCGCCGTTTTCGTACGGCAGCGGCTTCAGCAGCACCGCGTTCACCACGCTGAAAATCGCCGAATTCGCGCCGATTCCGAGGCCCAGCGTGAGAATCGCCGCCAGCGTGAACCCCGGGCTCTTGCGCATCATGCGCAGCGCGAAGCCCGCGTCCTGTTTGAACATCGCCAGATGCTCGCTGGGGGCCGTCCGGAAAATCCCCAAAATCGTTTCCCACCACAGCCGCAGAACACCCGTGGCGCCGTCGCGGCGTCCCGCCTCCTTGTGTTGTTCCTGGAAAACCGTTTCCATTTCGGGGCCGTAATCGCTCCGAAAGTCGAAGGGAAGTAACCGCAGAAGTGCTCGATAGAATCGCGTCGCCCTGGAATCAGCCGCTGCCATGATGTCCTCCCGCGGCGCCACCACAGCACCGATGTTCAGACCACTTGCTGTTCCGGAACCGTCCACTTGGCTCCGGCAATCTCGTTATGCCAGCCGCGTTTTCTTCAGCAGATTTCTCGACCGCGCGACGGACAGGATTTCATCCATCCGCTCTGCTTCTGCAGTGGCCACCTGCCGCCCCGGCGGCGTCAATCGGTAATACCGGCGCCGCTCGTCGTCATTCGCTTCCGCGGGCCGCGATCGCAGTTCGGCGATCAAGCCTTCGTTCAGCAAGCGTTTGATGATTCCGTACAGCGTGCCCGTGCTCAGCCGGACTTTGCCGCCGGTGCGCAGCTCCACTTCCTTGAGAATGGCGTAACCGTGCAGATCGTCCCCGGCCAGCGCCAGTAGCACATGAAACATCGCCGGGGTCAGCGGCCCGAAGGATTCGGCGTTGCTTTGAGCGGCAGTCAAGGAGTCCTCTCGGCAAAATCAGTATTCTGTCGTCATACGCTACATCGTCACACGCCATAGTGTCAAGCGATCTTTGGCAGTGGCATTGAAGAAACTACGGATTCGCGGTTTTCTCTGAACTATTTCTTGTAGGCAGCGCGCTTAAGTGCGCCACGCACGCCGCTGCCGTAAAGCGCACCACGTCCTTTTCGTCTTCGAGTGCTGGAGCAATCTCATGCAACACCGAGCGATCGTCACGCTGCGCAATCGCTTCCAGCGCCGCCGCTCGCACCTGCCATTTCTTATCCGTGGTTGCCGCTACCAGTGCTTTCGTAGTGGCTGGATCTGCATCGTGCGCGAGTTGTTTCGCCGCCGCCGCGCGGAGTGGTGAAGAATCATTTTTTGTCACCGTCTTGAAAGCCTCGTAACCCATTCCAGCAAAAGGTATGAATCCGATTCCTTCTTCGAATCCGAGCTTTGCCATTTGCTTCTTGTTCTTGAGGGTGTCGAGCTCTCCCTTGATCAATCCCTTGTCGGCGCGCCTTTCGCCGGTGAGCACCGCAAAGTAGATGTCGTACCCCAAGTCGTCGTGTATAAGGAGCAAAGAATTTGCTACGGCCAGCACCACCGCTGGCTCGGAATCTTCGAGTGCACCCTCCAACTCGAGCTTTGCGTGCTCTGCATGCATCGATCCGAGTGCTACAACCGCCGCCAACCTGACGTTTGCTTTGTCATCCTTCAGAGCGCCTATCGCGGCCTCTTCTGCCTGTATATCTCTATTAAGCAGGCCCAGTGCCCGCACCGCCTGGGCACGCCTGTCCGCGCTCTTGTCCTTTATCCCGTCTCGCAGGATTCCCCAGGCTTTCTCGCCGGGCGTCGTCGCCGCCGTTGGCACATTTGTCGCTTCGACTTTAGGCGCGGGCGAGTTCGCCTTCACCGCTGCCGGCGTCTGTGCGAATACAGAAAATCCCATCACGCCCATGGCGGCCATAATCCCCAACCTACCTGAGAAAGTGCCCCGAAGCCGGTTATTCATGGCTCTCTTCTCCTTTTGCGTGAGAAATGGGATGACTATACGCGAAGAGCCGTGTTCCGTGGGATTCTCGAACCTAGCCCCTTTGCAGGCCACGGGCTCCGTTTTTCCATATAAGAAAGGTCTAAATTTAGACGAATCCCTTCAGCCGCATTCCAAACTTCATATTTGGTCACATCTGGTTCTCCCTCCCGCGCCGCCCTATACGCTTTCGTGGAACTTACTCCTAAAATTTCTCGTAGGAATAGAAAACGCCCGGCTGGGTCCTGCGTCTATAGAGCATAAGGGTGGATGTCCATGTCACCGGAAGTGATCTCCATGCGAGAACCCGACGAGCCGACGACTTCGGAGCGGATACTTCTAACGTCAGGTCGCTATGTCCATTTTGGGCCATTCCGTATCGACCAGCAGCGGCAGGAAGTGAGCCGTGACGGTGTCCGGCTCAAGCTCCAGGGTAAGGTTTATCAGGTCTTAATGACGCTCCTCGAGAAACCGGGCGAAGTCGTCACCCGCGAAGAGCTGCGCATCCGTCTCTGGCCTGCCGATACGCACGTAAATTACGACGCCAACGTAAACACGACCGTCAATAAACTCCGCCAGGCGCTAGGCGATTCTTCCGATAACCCGCTCTATATTGAGACCATTCCCCGGAAGGGTTATTGCCTTCTGGTGCAGCCAGAGGTTTCCGACAAGGCCCCGCTTGCTCGCATCGCACAAGGAGAGTCATCTGCAGATTCCGGCCAGGAATCGTCACGCATTTGGCGCGGCGGCACTTTTACAAAATCGGATGTTTGGATTGTGCTTGGGGTGATCGGACTCATTCTTGCCGGAATGCTTCTGGGAGCCGGAATCACCCGGTTCTGGATTACCCATGCGGCGCCAGCTGCTCAACATCCCATGATGATGATCTTTTCCCGCGCCTCCGCGACCGCATTTTTCTAGTCGAATCTCTTACTTTTTTGCAGCCTGCCCTGACTGGAACTCCGTCCACGGACCGGCCTTCATGTCCCGCAAATAAGGTTCCTCCCAGGCAAACTCCGGATGAGCCGCGAGAAACGGCTTGGCGAGAAAATCTCCGCCGCAAGGATGCCCCATGCGTGCCACGAACCGCATCTCTTTGGTCATCGTCGCATCCGTCGCTTTTCCTTGGACCGCTCCGCCGGGGTAGTGCGCATCCCAAGCCCATTCTTTTACCCCGCGCGCGGATCCGTCTACGTGGCCGCACAGCGTGCGCTCATTGGCATCTTCCTTTTTCTCTGCGGTATCCATATGATCGCCAAGCATTTTCTCCGCAAGCCCGACGTCTATTTTCCCCTTATTTTCCTTCAGCAATTCATCCCATCGGACCCGCCGCGCATTCGGAGAACTCTCCTTATCCGCGGGATCAAATTCGGGTGCGTCTACTTTGAGCACCTGGGGATCTCGCGCCCAGTTCGATCCTGAGAGCACGCCGTCTTTCGTCCTCCACAACTTGTAGGCTTTCAACCCCAGCTCAAGTTGCGCGATCTCTCCCGTCTTCCGGTCTCCCAGCAGCCAGTCGTTGGCATAACCCCCATTGTTTCCGTCCAGCATGATCTTTGTGTATTCGTCGATCGAGCCTGCGTACTGCAGGGCCTTCCGGGCGCGCACAAATTCGGCTTGGCCCTTCGGGTCCCAGCCTTCAAACTGCGTGATCGTTGTTTCCGTCACCATCAACCCGTTGCTGTTGATTCCGAAATCGTCGTCGCTGGCGATGACTCCGGGAAATCCGTCCATCAGCATCCGGTATCCGTTCTTCGGCGCGATGTCGAACACGATTCGCCAGCGCTCACCATTCCGGTAGCTCGTCCAGTTGTTGTGTGCCATCACAATCTGCCCGTCTTTTGTCCAGCTTCCCGTGGCCACAAAAGCGCTGCAATTCCCAGGGCTTTTTAGGTTCGGCGCATTGGCCGCCCGCAGCTGCTTGTTCAGCCAGGGCACGTAGTAATCCGGCAGCTCTTCGAATGCATTGAACGCCACGATATCGTCCACATCCAGTTTTGACCCGCTGCGCGCGCGCAGTCCCTCGACGATGCCCTGCAATTCCTGCTGATACTCCGCATCGATCTTCGGCCACAGCATTTCATGCGCGGCCTTCCGGAAAAATTCCCAGTCGCGCTGTGTAGAGTGCGTCATCCCGGCGCTCACCGCCGCAAACCCATCCGCGATCTCCGGCGCCAGCAGGTACCCGTGCTGAAAGCCCATCGCGCCGGGATCGCCTTCGAGATGCACATAAATCCAGCCGCCCTCTTCGAAACGCGATGCGCCCTTCAAGCGCGGATCGTTCACCGCCGCAGGCTCGCGCACCGCTACGATCGTCGCCCTCATGGCATCATTCGCGGATGCCGACGCTGGCGCTGCGTTCCCCGCCCACCACAGCGCCACACCGCCCAGAATCAACAATAGAATCGCGGCCGCGCGTCTCACAGAATCATTCATGGCGCTCGCCTCCCAACATCCGATCGTGGCCTAGAGTCTATTCCGCCTCTCCTCTTCCTTCAACGGTTCCTCTCCTCGCATCGTTCTCATGTAAACTCTCACGATCAGCATGCTCACCGCCATCACACGCGCCGTCAGCCCGGCGATCGTCCATTGCGAACTTTCTTTCATCGACCGCAAACTCATCGACCTGGCTACCGCTCAGGAGCAGCACCACGCTTACGAGAGGCTGCTCGGCAAATTAGGCGCTCGCGTTCTTTCGCTTCCCGCCGAGCCCGATCTTCCGGACTCCATGTTCGTCGAAGATCCCGCCATTGTCCTCGATGAATTGGCAGTCATCCTGCCGCTCGGAACAGAAACTCGCCGCCGCGAAGCAGAGTCGCTAGCTCAAGTCCTCGCAAAATTTCGCAGACTCGAATACATTTCGCTGCCCGGTACTCTCGAAGGCGGCGACGTCCTGCGCATTGGCCGAAAAATCTTTGTCGGCCTCACAAAGCGCAGCAACGCCGAAGGCATTCACCAGCTCTCTGCTATCCTCGCCCAGCACAATTACGAAGTGATCGCTGTTCCCGTCACCGGCTGCCTTCACTTGAAGTCGGCGGTTACCCATCTTGGCCGCAACACCCTCCTCGCCAAACGCGCCTGGTTTGACACCACTCCACTTGCCGGCCACGAGTGGATTGACGTCGATCCCTCCGAGCCTCACGCCGCCAACGCCCTGGCTCTCGGCGGCACGGTTATTTTTCCCGCTTCGTTTCCACGTTCGCGCGCCCGCATCGAAGCGCGCGGCTTCCACGTCACGCCGCTCGACATCTCCGAACTCCAAAAAGCCGAATCTGGCCTCACTTGCTCAAGCTTGCTTTTCGAACAAGCGCATTCCGCTGGTGCAGGAGACAACGAAGTCGAAAATTGGCCCCGCAGGCTTCACCAAAGTCCTCTGAGCCAAAGAAAAAAGCCAGGCGGATTCAATCCGCCTGGCCCTTTTTCACTCCACCTGTTCCCAACAACTAGGGGTGGAAATTGAACTCCAGCAGCGTCGTAGTTTCTCCGCTGCCGGGCGCATATTTCCAGGTCTTCAGCGCTTCTTCGACCGCATTCACGAGCACCGGGTGCCCGCCGATAAAGCTCGTTTCCTTGATCTTTCCGTCTGCCCCGATCACGATTTGCACCTTGACCGTGCCTATCAGCCGCAGCCTCTTGGCCACGTCCGGGTAAGTCGGAGCAGGATTCGAAAGTGCCTTGCGGCCTTCCTGAGCCTGCAAATTCCCAACGCCCAGGCAAAGCGCCATCGCCAGCAACGCACCACCCAGGATCCTTCCTCTGTTTCGCTCCCTGATCATTTTGAATTCTTCCTTTTGACCTAGCGTTCGCCAATCTGCCAAACGCTTTTAGTTTGTCGTGCTCGGGACATGCATCCAACTTACCCCTAATCCACTCCCTCCGCATCCATCTCGCGGGACAGGTGTTTCTCGCCCAAAACTGTCCCGCGGGCCTAAGGAAAAACCTGTAGACGGGTCAGGTCGCCGCTCTTGCCACTGTTCTAATCTCTTTTAGGACAATGAGTTAACAGGAAATAAGACGGCCACCCGCGCTTCCGAGTGGCCGTCATTTCACCGCTGCAGTTTTTGCAGCCGGTTCGCGTCAGTTGGGTAACTCTTCCACGCCGCGTGCGACAAACACCGGCTGGCCGCTGATGGGGTCCTCTAGCACCAGGCCCACCACACGCAACGTATTCGTCGGGTTGCTGCTCAGGCTGCTTAAGCCGGTCAGCCCCCCGCCGAATCGCGTGAACGGCGTCACATACACCGTCACCGGTCCGTTGAACAGCACACCTGCCAGTCCATTCGAATTGAACTGGAACGTGCTCGCTCCTATGTTTGTGCTGTTCGCCACCAGGGTACCGGTGTGCCCTTCATGCCGCAGCACCACGCGCTTCACCGTCACGGTTCCATTTGTGAATGGTCCGCCGATGCTCACGTGCTGTCCCGGCACCAGCAGCGACGCATTAAAGAAGATGTTGCTGAACCGGGGGTTTACGAACACGTTGTGCATCCAGTAGATGAAGTATTTCTCGTTTCCGGTCAGGTTGATCGTCGAAATTTGCCCTGCATTGAACCCCGTTCCTGCCGGCAGCACATCCCGCACGTACAGATCGAAGTCCTGCGCGGTATTCACCGGCGGATCCACATAGGTGATCAGTCCCCCCGCATAGAACTTGTCCTGCGAAAGGATTGCCACTGTATCGGCTAAGAACGTCGCCGAGGTGCGATCCAGCGTTCCAGAGATGGACACGATGGACGTACTGGTCAAGTCCTGGATGGTTTCGGTGCCTTCCCACTCGGTCTGATCGTTTACGTTGACCGTCCAGGCTTTGCCATGCGGCCCTTGAATCGTGAAGCTATTGCCGCTCGCGTTGATTGTCGTCACTCCGGCGATAAATTCATCCACATACGCATCCGCATCACTTGGCGTGATAGCTTTCAAAGTGAGCATGGGGTTAACTGCCCCGGTGATCTGTCCGTTCGTGACCGCGATGGACTTGCGCAAGTCGAAGTCGAATCCCAGGCCGATAACGGCACCCGGGGTCACCACCAGCGGGTTCGCCAACGGAATCGTTACCATCGATTGCGTCAGCGTCACCGCGGGTGAAGTCGTGCCATCAAGTGTCGTGATCGTCGGCCGCGTCGGCGGGGTGGTCTGGGGATTAGTTACGTTCAAATAGCCGATCTTCGGATTTGCCAGCGTCACGGTCACGCTGTCGTACGTGCCCATCGGAATCGTGTTGATGTCTAACAGCGTCCGCATGCCATTCAGCCGCGCGAAATCCACCGTGCTGGTGCCCGTGGTTACCGACTGCGTATTGCCGTTGCCGTCGGTCACTGACATTCCGGTAATGTCCACTTGGAACGAAACAATGCCCTGTAACGGTGCGTCCGTTCCGGTGACGAACACTGTTCCCATCTGTAGTTGCGACGGCGGCGTCGGGGGGGGCGACATACCGCAACCGCTTATAAATGCGATTAGTGCTAACGCAAATGTTCCACTCAACCACTTCCTCGAGCTCATAAGGTTTTCCTTTCGGGTTATCCCACTCCGGTGGTGCCCCATGCACGCACCTGCTTATGGGTCTACAAACCCCCTCAGCCGGAAGAAGTTGCATTGATTAAGATATGTAAATTCAACGCTTTACAGGCGAAGCGCAGAGTCCATTCCTTGAGTCCAGTGCGTGCGACTGTAATGGGTAAGGCTCCCGAACTTGTAACTCCGGGGGCACAAAGCCTTCCCTTTCTTCAATTATCCCCTTTCCACTGGCACCCTCCTGTGTTATGTTGGGGGTGATATGTCCTCCATTACCGCCAAGCGAATTATGTCCAAGTCGTCTATGTCGATTACCTCGACTACGACTATGACGACTATTTCCGCTTCTGGCGCGTGGAGAAACAGCTAGCAAACTAGCAAAAGTTTCCAACCCACCGCCAGAAGCGACCTGGCGGTGGGTTTCTTCTTTTAAGCCCCCTCCAGAGACGCTCCAGCGGTTGGAATCACCAAGGGAATCCAGGAGCGCAGGTCATGAGTTTCGAAAACGTTCAAGAAGAAGCGGCAGCAGAACCCAGCCCCGCCGCGTTGCACCATCGCGTGCATTGTGCCGGCGGGGCAGCCGAGCAAGCGCGCAACGTCGTCGCTTTCAAGTTCGGCGGCAGCTCACTACTCGGCGCGGAACGCATGCTCCATGCCGCCGGTCTTGTCCACTCCGCCGCGCAGGCCTCCCGTGTCATCGTCGTCGTTTCCGCCATGAAGGGCGTCACCGATCATCTTCTCTCCATTGCCCGCGCTCTCGCCGATCGCAAATTCGCGCACGCCCGCCGTGAAGCCGAGTTCGTCCTCGATCTTCATCTCGACGTGCTTCACGATCTCCATCTCAGCGACGACGATGACCTTCGCGTCCGCCGCGAATTGCAGCTCCTCGGCCGCGATCTTCTTCACGAGGTTCCCGTTCGCGCCAGCGTCTCCGCCGGCGCGGATCTCTTCGATCGCCTCGCCTCTTTTGGCGAACGATTTAGCGCCAGGCTCTTCGCCGCCGCTCTCGAAAAGTCCCGCGTCCCTGCCGTGCCCGTCACCTCCTCGGAATTTGTCCTCACTTGCGACACCTTCCGTGAAGCCCAGCCGCATCTCGCACTAACCAAGCAACGCGGCCGCGACGTTCTTCGTCCACTCCTCGAAGCCGGCATCGTCCCTGTCGTTACCGGCTTCATCGGTGCCACTCCCGATGGCCGTAT
>Ga0209415_10012026_pt1 | contig 14483 bp, 10 predicted proteins | sample PeaSoiSIISIP2007_FD_187696 | JGI IMG/M metagenome (GOLD analysis project Ga0209415, IMG submission 187696) | Peat soil microbial communities from Weissenstadt, Germany - SII-SIP-2007 (SPAdes) (version 2) | ecosystem: Environmental > Terrestrial > Soil > Wetlands > Peat | place: Germany...
CGTTTGATCGGAGGCAACGCCAACAACGTATTTTCCGCCGCTGCAAGCGATTTGAGTCAGTAGCAATTCACGGGAATATCGAGAGCGACTTCGGTTGTTTGTCGTAATATCGCTATTTCACCAATTACACTCCACGCTGCGAAGGTGTTCTCGGGCTTTCAGCCGCCCTTCCGGTATATACTGAAATGTTTTCGGCGATCATCTTTAATTTGCGCGCGCCCTGCGCGCCAGAAAGGCAACAAAGTATGGCTTCTCCGGCAGTTGATTTTGCCCGCAATAATCAGCCGCGTTTTCTTGACGAGCTGAAGACCCTTCTCCGCATCCCCAGCATCAGCACACTCGATGAACATAAAGGCGACATCCAGAAAGCGGCAGAATTTGTGGCTGCTGAGCTGCGCCGCATTGGGATGGACAACGTTGAAATCATCCCGACCCAGGGACATCCCCTGCTCTACGCCGACTGGCTGCATGCTCCTGGCAAGCCGACGGTTTTGATGTATGCGCATTACGATGTGCAGCCGCCCGATCCTTTGGACGAATGGAAGACGCCGCCGTTTGAGCCGACCGAGCGCAACAACAATATCTATGCGCGCGGTGCGGTCGACGACAAAGGCCAGCTTTGGATGGAAGTGAAGGCGCTGGAGTCGCTGATGCAGGCGCATGGGGGCAAGCTGCCGATCAACGTCAAGATTATTTTTGAAGGCGAAGAAGAAGTGGGCGGCGAATCGATTGCCGACTACGTTCGTAAACAGAAGGCGAAGCTGAAGGCGGATTTCGCGCTGGTTTGCGATACGGAACTGTTTGCGCCCGATCTCCCTACTCTGTGCGTCGGGCTGCGTGGCTTGGTGTACACCGAGATTGAAGCGTTTGGGGCGAAGACCGATCTGCACTCCGGCATGTATGGAGGGGCGGCGCCGAATCCGTTTTTTGCGCTGATTGAGATCATCAGCAAGCTGAAAGATGCAAAGGGGAAGGTACTGATCCCGGGCTTTTACAAGAACGTGAAAGCGCCCAGCAAAGATGAGTTGAAGGCGTGGAAGCGGCTGCCGTTCAACGAAGAGCATTATCGCAAAACGGAAGTTGGCTCCAAGGTGCTGACCGGCGAGCCGGGATATTCGGTGCTGTACCGGACCTGGGCGCGTCCTACGCTGGAAGTGCACGGCATGCCCGGCGGATTTGTGGCTCCGGGGGCGAAGACGGTGATCCCGGCCAAGGCGGCGGCGAAAGTTTCCATGCGCATGGTGCCAAACCAGGACCCGGACGACATCCTGAAGCGATACACGGCGTTTGTAAAGAAACTGACGCCCAAGGGGATCGAGACGAAGATCAAAGTTTGGAGCAAGGGCCCAGCATCCGTGGTCGGCACCGACAACCGTTTCATCGAAGCGGCGACCGAGGCTCTGCATGACACGTTCAAGAAAGACACCGTGTTCATTCGCTCCGGCGGGTCGATTCCAATTGTGACCGATTTCCAGGACGTGCTGAAGATTCCATCGGTCATGATGGGCTTTGGGCTGCCCGACGACAATTTGCATGCCCCGAACGAGAAGTTTCACATCCCGAACTTCTATCGCGGGATTGAAACGATTTGCTTGTTCTTTGAGAAGCTGGGATAAAGCAGAACCTTGGTTAGCGCTACGGGTCTCCCCTGCGCACCGGTGTGCACCCTGTGGTTGATTAGGAATTCTTGACCACAGAGGACACAGAGGTACACAGGGGAAACCGAACCCGGTCGCACCTCCCCGAATCCACCCGGTAATCCCTAACTCCGCGCCTTCAGGTAAAATGTGAGATTGGAGTTGAGGGGGCATGCGAGCACGGATTTTCGCATCGGCGGTGCTGTTCTTGATGGTCACCGTGGTGTCGGCGCCGTGGCTTCAATCCGAAGCTGATCAGGGAGTTCCGCATTTTAACGCGGGTCCTCCAACGGCGGACGCCAAGCTTCCGCCGATCCTGACCAAGGACCAGCTTTGGGGCCCGTACGCGCAGTTTCCGTATCAAACGCACGCCTATGAGCTGGCGGCTAAGATTCCGAAGGTTCTGTACCAGCAGCCTTGCTACTGCTACTGCGACCGCGGCATGGGCCACAACAGCTTGCACAGCTGCTTTTCCGGCACGCACGGCGCCGAGTGCGGAACCTGCCTCAAAGAGCTTTATTACACTTACGCTATGTACAAGCAGCACAAGACGGCGCGGCAGATTCGCGCTGGGATTATCAAGGGCGATTGGAAGTCGGTCGATCTGGAGACAGCGGCCAGCATTAATTAAAGACGCGCTCGCTGGCAAGTGTTTCGATTTCAATTCTGAACTTTAATTCTGAATCTAAATTTTTGAACTGAAGGCGGTTTGATGGCACTCAAGGTAACTCCCAAGAAACAAGCAGTCGAAGATCCGCGGCACGTGCAGGCGGTGCAGAACTACGAGGCAGGGCTGCGCGCGTTGCAGGAGCGCAAGTTCGAGAAGGCCAAAGGCTATCTGCAGAAAGTACTGAGCGGGCCGAACAAATCCCTGGTCGACCGGGCCCAGGTGCATATCCTCACCTGCGACAAGCACATGGAAACGACGACGTTGCAGTTCAAGACCGCGGAAGAGCATTACGATTACGCGGTGTCGCTGATCAACACGGGCGACTACGTGACGGCGCGCGAGCATCTCGACAAGCTCTTGAAACAGAATCCGAAGGCGGAATTCGTTCTGTACGGGCTGGCCGCGTTGCATTGCCTGACCGGGCACGTCGAGGAAGCACTGAAGACGCTCGACGAGGCTATTCAGGCGAGACCCGCGCTGCGCTTCCAGGCGCGGAACGATACTGACTTCCAGAATCTGGCGGAAGATCCGCGCTTCACCGAACTGCTGTATCCGGATCCGGGCGCGGAAGCGGAGCCGCAGGAAGAAGAAGCGAGCGCCTACTAATTGAAGGTCAGAGGTCAGATTGCAAAGGTTAGAATCGTCCAGTGCGAGTCAGGGTTTCACCTCTGCAATCTGACTTCTGACCTCTGCAATCCCTAACTGCCCGCGATAGTTGCCATTGAGGCGGTAATGCCCACCAACTCATCCGATAACGGCAAACCGGGCCCCGAACTGCGCGTGGTCGCAATCGGGGGCGGGACCGGCCTCTCCACGCTGCTGAAGGGGTTGAAGCGTTACGTCATGACGCCGGCGCTGGCCCCCTCCGGCCAGCCGACGATTCGCGAATTGTCGGGCGTGGTAACGGTGAGCGACGACGGCGGATCGAGCGGCCGCCTGCGCAAAGAGCTCAATATGCTGCCGCCGGGCGATGTGCGGAATTGCATCGTTGCCCTTTCGGAAGATGAAGCCCTGCTGTCGCGGCTGTTCCAGCATCGTTTTCAGAAGGGATCGGGACTGGAAGGTCACAGCTTCGGAAATCTTTTTCTGGCGGCGCTGACTTCGATTACGGGAGACTTTGCCGAGGCGGTGCGGCTTTCATCAGAGATTCTGCTCACCCGCGGCCATATCTATCCGGCAACCATGTCGAGCGTGGAGCTGGAAGCGTCACTTGAAGACGGGACGAAGGTGCGCGGCGAGACCCGGATCACCGCGAGCAAGGGCAAGATTCGAGAGCTCGTCCTGGTGCCTCACGACGTGGAGCCGCTTCCCCAGACGCTGGCGGCAATCGCCAGCGCCGACCTGATCACGATTGGCCCAGGATCGCTCTTCACCAGCCTGATTCCGAACTTGCTGGTGCGCGGAATTCCCGAGGCAATCGTAGACTCTCCTGCCGTTAAGGTATTCATTTGCAATCTAATGACTCAAGTAAATGAAAGTCTTAGTTTAAGTGCGGCGGATCACATCCGCGCTCTCAATGAGCACGCTGGCGTCCAGTTGTTTGACTACACTCTGATCAATCGTAAGGCAGCGTCTCCAGAGATGAAGGCCAAGTACGCGCTGGAGGGTGCGTCCCAGATCGCGGTCGATCTGGAGGCGATTGAGGCGCTCGGCGTGTGCCCGGTGCTCGGAGATTACCTGGAGGAGGGCGCGGTGGCACGGCACGCTACCGATGGGGTCGCGCACGACCTGATGGCGCTGATGTCGCATGCGCCGGACCGATAGACAATTCGGAACGCATGTCAGCGGTGGGAGACGCGGCAAGCCGCGTCTCTACAGCAGAGTTCGCGGTATATTGACTGAGCATGGCAAAAGCGAAGAACTCCAAGTCGAAAGCTTCTCCCCGGGCCCCGCGAATCGCCATCGTGATTATGGCGGCTGGCAAGGGCACGCGACTCAAATCGAAACACCCCAAGGTTCTGCATGAAATCGGCGGCAAGCCGATCCTAGCGCATGTGATTGCCACGGCGGAAAAGGTCGTGCCCGCGCAGGATATTTTCGTGATCATCGGCCATGAGGCGGAACGCGTGCGCGAGGCGGTTGCCGGCTCCGGCGTGAACTTCGTGCTGCAAGCTGAACAGCGTGGCACCGGACACGCGCTCATGGTGACGCGCGACGCGATTGCGGGTTACGACCGGATCATCGTGCTCTACGGAGACGCTCCGCTGATTACCGCCGAAACCATTCGCAGAGTCAGCGAATTTCACGCCGCTCAAAAGGCCACGATGACTTTGCTGAGCGCCGATCTCGAGAATCCTTATGGCTATGGGCGGGTGATCCGCAAAGGCCCGCGCGGAAACGTCGATGTGCAGGCGATTGTCGAGGAAAAGTCCGCGACCCCGCAGCAGAAGAAGATCCACGAAATCAACTCCGGGGTCTATGCGTTCGATGCACCAGCCCTCTACCAAAACATCGACCGTCTTTCGACCGCGAACCCGCACGGCGAATACTACCTCACCGACATGGCGGCGGTGTTTCACCGGGCGCGTAAGAAGGTAGTCGCTATAAAGACGGCGGACGCTGGCGAAGTGCTGGGCAGCAACACACGAGCGGAAATGATCATGCTGGACGCTCGGCTGCGGCTGGCGAAGTGCCGCACGCTACTGGAGGCGGGCGTCACGATTTATTTCCCGCACACTTGCGTGATTGACAGCGACGTGGAGGTTGGCGCCGACACCGTGATTGAGCCTTTCGTGCAATTGCTGGGTAAAACCAAAATTGGGGAAGACTGCCGCATCCGTTCTTACAGTGTGATTGGAAATTCTGTCCTTGGCGATGGGGTGACGGTAAGGCCGGGGACTCTGATGGAAGGCTCGCGCATTGGTGCGGGAGCAGTGATTGGTCCATATACTCATATGCGGCCTGGAAGCGAAGTGGGCGAAGGCGCTCACGTGGGCAACTTCGTTGAGACCAAGAAAATCAAGCTGGGCAAGGGTTCGAAGGCAAATCACCTGAGCTATCTGGGCGATGCCGAAATTGGTGAAGGCGTCAACATCGGCGCGGGTACCATCACCTGCAATTACGATGGCGTGAACAAGTACAAGACGGTCATAGAAGATGGCGTGTTCATTGGCAGCGACTCCACGCTGGTGGCACCGGTGAAGATTGGACGCGGCTCGTACGTTGCGGCCGCGAGTTGCATCACGGAAGATGTTCCGGCGGATGCGCTGGCGCTGGGGCGCGCGCGGCAGAGCGTGAAAGAAGGATGGGCTAGGACGAAACGCGAGGCGCAGAGGGAAAAGTAACACTAGTGGAAGCAGAGGAAAATCCAACGCGGCAGGCGGTTGTGGAATCCCACCCTAACGCCGAAAAGCACGGCGTTAGGATGGGGCACCCGGCCGTCGCTGCACTTCGGAATCGAATACACTAGACCCGACACGAAATCATGACGCCTAAACTTCCAACTCAGGAACTCTCTCCGGTCCGCTACGACGTTTCGCTGCTGGGCTCCGACGATTTCTATTTGTTCAACGAAGGCAGCCACTATCGCATTTACGAGAAGATGGGCGCGCACCTGGTGGAATCGAATGGAACCCGGGGCACCGTCTTCAGCGTCTGGGCTCCCAATGCTCGCCAGGTGTCGGTGATCGGCAGCTTCAACGGTTGGGACCCGCAATCCCATCAACTGCAGCCCCGCGGCTCGTCGGGAATATGGGAAGGCTTTATCCCGGGCGTGGACAAGGGCACTTTGTACAAATTCCATATCGACTCCACTAAACACGGGCACCAGGCGGAAAAAGCCGACCCGGTGGGATTGTTCGCTGAGAAACCGCCGCGCACGGCTTCCGTGGTCTGGGACCTTGACTACACTTGGAATGACGCTGCTTTCCTGGAAAAACGCGCAGCCGTAAATTCGCTGCACGCGCCCATGTCAATCTACGAGGTCCACCTCGGTTCCTGGATGCGCGTCCCCGAAGAACACAACCGTTCGCTTACTTATCGCGAGATCGCTCCCCGCCTCGCCGCGCACGTGAACAAGCTGGGATTCACACACGTGGAACTGCTCCCCATCATGGAGCATCCTTTCTACGGTTCCTGGGGATACCAAACCACGGGCTATTTCGCTCCCACGTCGCGTTACGGCACGCCGCAGGATTTCATGTACCTGGTGGACTACCTGCACCAGCACGGTATCGCCGTCATTCTCGATTGGGTCCCGTCGCACTTCCCTTCCGATGGCCACGGCCTTGCCTACTTCGACGGCACCCACCTGTTCGAGCACTCCGACTCGCGGCAGGGTTTCCATCCCGACTGGAAGACGCACATCTTCAACTATGGCCGCAGCGAAGTGCGCAGCTTTCTGATGTCGAGCGCCATGTTCTGGCTAGACAAATATCATATCGACGGCCTGCGCGTGGATGCGGTCGCTTCTATGCTCTATCTGGACTATTCGCGCAAGCAGGGGGAGTGGATTCCCAATCAGTTCGGCGGGCGCGAGAACCTGGAAGCTATCGACTTCCTGCGGCGCTTTAACCTGGAAGCCTATAAAGAGCATCCGGACATTCAAACCTTTGCCGAAGAATCGACCTCCTACCCGATGGTTTCTCGGCCCACCCATCTCGGCGGCCTGGGGTTTGGCATGAAATGGGATATGGGCTGGATGCACGACACGCTGGAATACTTCAGCCAGGACCCGATTCATCGCCAGTATCACCACAACAAACTGACCTTCCGCATGCTCTATTCGTTCCATGAAAATTTCGTGCTGCCGCTAAGCCACGATGAGGTCGTGCATGGAAAAGGTTCTCTGATCGGCAAGATGCCGGGCGATGAATGGCAGAAGTTTGCGAACCTGCGCCTGCTCTTTGCTTACATGTTCGCGCAGCCCGGCAAGAAACTCCTCTTTATGGGCGACGAGTTTGGGCAAGTCAGCGAGTGGGGGCACGATCGCAGCCTCGACTGGAACGTGCTGCAGTACCCGGTGCATCGCGGGCTCATGAACTGGGTCGAGCAGCTCAACCACGCCTATCGCAGCGAACCTGCGCTGCACTGGTTCGATAACGATCCCCAAGGTTTTGAATGGGTGGACTGCAACGACGCGCCGGCCAGCGTCATCTCGCTGCTGCGCAAGGGTAAAGACGGCGAGAGCCCGGTGCTGGTCGCGTGTAACTTCACCCCCGTGCCCCGACTGGGATACATGGTGGGCGTGCCGACAGGCGGCTACTGGAAAGAAATTCTCAATAGCGATGCCGCGGAATATGGCGGCAGCGGTGCCGGCAACATGGGAGGCGCTGAAGCGCTCCCTATAAAAACCCACGGCCGCCCCTATTCGCTGCGGCTGACCCTGCCGCCACTGGGAGCGCTGTTTTTTAGAAAAGCTTAGTTGCACGGGCAGTGCGCAGCCGCAGCTATCTGTTGATTGTTTGCTTGCCCAGCGGCATCCATTACTGGTCTTAGGCGAGGGACTCGGGGGCGAAGGACTCGGGCTGGCATGGAAAGCCAGCCCGAGCAATCGCGGCTGTTAATAGGGATTGGTCTTGGGTCGTGGATTGAAGTCGCTGGGAATCGGGTTCGGGACCCCGAGTGCGCGATCGGTTGTCGTGATTCCCAGGTATTGACATCCTCCCGTCGTCCAAGCCGACGGTAGAGTGGTGACAAGTGATGATGGAACCATTGCATAGGAAGCCGGCAGCGGTGGCGCGATTCCTGTCAGTCGCGCAGCGCTAAAGGCTCGCGTTAGATCGGTAATACCCGGAGTGAGCGCATCCTCTGGCCCCAGGTCCAGTTGTCCGAACTCCACTGCACCCAGGAAGCGCCCGTACAACTCGTCCGGGAGCAATGCAAGCGGTGGAAGCCCGAAAACTGTGTCAACAAACTTGACGACTGACGATTGACTCCCCTGATCCGACACGACTTGGTTGGTGCTGGCGTAGGGGGAGATGACCAGAAGCGGAACCCTGGGTCCATCTGTGATCTGCGAGCCATCCGGCCCAAAGCTGCGGATCGGAGGAGGCACGTGGTCGTAGTCTCCTTCCGAATCGTCCCAGGTAATGATGATCGCGCTTTGCGACCAATAGGGGCTGGCAGCAATCGCGTTGATGGCCTCCGCTACCATGGCCTCGCTGATCTGAGCGTCCGAATAGGCCGGGTGGTCGTCGTCGCCGAGGAAGGCGCCCTGTACGGTCGTATCCGGATCGCCCGGCTTCAGGCTGAACAGGTTCGTGTAGCCGCCCTTGACGAAAAACAGTCCACCTTCCTTAGGTAGCGTCCGCTGATTGACAGCATCGAAGAAGTCGCCCAGACCGTGCAGCTGCTGGACCATGGCCGGGTTGTTCGCCACATAGCCGAAGTACTGCGGACCATTGTGGTGGGTGATGTACGACGCGTGCGTTCCATTCGCGTCCTCGGGACCTTCGTTATCGGTAACTTCCTTGTCAAACCCCTCTTCATACCACCCGAACGGCACCGCCTTCTTGTGCAAGTCCGTGATGAAACCAACATCTTGTTTTACATCGGCGAGGTCATCATCGGCATCCCGATCTGATGCCGTCAAGCTCTGCAAGTCCCTGCCCGCCAAAGTCAGCGGCAGAGTCGCAAACGTCATATTGAACTCAATGCCATAGCCCGGGAAATCGGTCGGGTTTACCGGCACGAGCGGCGGATTGGTTTCGTCGGGTGATCCCCAGAAGGGATCGCTGTCGTTCATCAGGGGGACGCCCGGCAGCGTGCCGCCGTTGTCGGTATAGCCTTCGCTCGGGTGAAGCGCCCATTGCGTTTGTCCTGCCTGCGCACCGATGATAGAAAGATTTCCTGGCGTTGAGGGTCCAGTCATCGTCTGGAAGATGTGATCAAACAGTACGAACTTGTCGGCATACCCCCAAAGGAGCGGGACGGTATCGCAATCCTCGTGAGCCATCGCGAGTTCGCCCATCTGCTTGGCTTTCAGACTGGGAGTGGCACCGCTCGTCCAGTACTTAAGTTCCTCGACAGAGGCAAACTGATCCATCAACGCTTTGCCACTCTGGACGTCCATTTTTGCCACCATCCGCGGATGGGAGTGGTCGATGTCGTCGGTATCCGCCGCGTAGCATGCCGAGACCGAGCCATTCACGATCGAATGTGGGCAGGTGTCGCTTGGTCCGATGCGGAAGGGTTGGATGTTAACCAAACTCCCGGTCACATCGGTCAATTGCTGGGTAAAGCCCGGAGTCTGGGCAGCGGGATGGCTGTAAATCCCTTCGGCGCCGGGAAAGGTTCCGAAATACGAGTCGAAGGAGCGATTCTCCTGGTAAAGGACAAAAACGTACTTTATTTTCTTTTGGAGCAAATCGATCATAGCGGCCTGCGACAACGCAGGTTCGCTGGCCGTTGGAATGTGGTACTTGCTGACGAGTTGGCGGTGAGTGTTGGGCGCGCTTTGCGCCATCAATCCATATGGTTGGACCAGCAACAACGTGAGCAACCCGGCGGAGAATTTCCGTAGCATCTGCAATCGCATGAGTCACCTTCCTGTGGGTTAAAAGTCAGTTTGTGGGTTGGCAAGCCCGATCTGGTTTCACTCCGAAGGGTTCCAGAAGAGCTGCCAGCGCCCGCGACTGGGGCCAAACACCGCGGCAAATCTAACAGCGCAAAGTGACGCCAGCATTACACGGAGATTAATTTTCTGTCGTCTTGCCCATGAAGACTGCCGTGAGACCAGCCCGGCAATGGCCAAGCATCGTCAACTGGACCGTCGAAGCTCTGATCCAAGCCGAGGAAAGCGGAATGACCCAGGCGGAGAGATGTACGAGCGCGATCTCGGCTCAGCATCGGTGATGAAGCTGCCCCGCGGCGTCAACCAACTCTGGACACAGGGCAGGCTGATGTATGCGTTTCCGCTACGCTAAAGTGAGTTCGCACGCGGTGCCATCAGGGTCTCCACACACCCACATTCTCCAGCATCTCCTCCAAGTTCGCCTTCTTCAGAATTTCTCCTACAGCTGCGTGATCGATGTGCGATGCGAATGGGGTTTCGCTTTGCGCGATGGCGTAGGCGGTCACTGCCACAATCGCTTCGCCACCCTTGAAGTCCAAGCCATCGATTTTATCGAGCGTGTCGCTGGATTTGTGATGGATTTCCATGTAGTGCGTCATATCCACCCACAGATCGAGGGCCGGAATTCCCTGCAACATGAACGGACCGTGATCGGTGTTGTAGGTTGTCTCCAGGGAAAGATCGCCGCCGCTCAAGTTCTTCAGGAGGCCGTCGCTCCACGGCTGCATCGCTTTCCTCAGATCTTCGCGCCCTTCGACTTTCCATCCCTTCGGATGCCCGGCGCCGTTGTCGGTATTCAGAACGGCCACGCACTGATCCAACTCGCTCTGGTGCGCCTGCGTGTAGGCGTACGATCCGAGCAGGCCCTCTTCTTCTCCACCCCAAAGGGCAAAGCGAATGCTGCGCCGCGGGGCTTTCTCCAGCAACTTCATGGCGCGAGCGATTTCGAGGACGCTGACCGCGCCGGTGCCGTTGTCCTGAGCCCCGGTGCCGAAATCCCACGAGTCGAGGTGCGCGCCAATCAGGATCCACTCGTCGGGGCGCTCGCTGCCTCGAATCTCGGCTATTACGTTGTTGACCGTGGTCTCTCCCGAAGTCTTGTTCTCAATCGCTAATTGGATGGTGACCGGCCCGCGCTCCAGTTCGCGCTGGATGAGCTTGGCATCTTCCATGCCGAGCTGGGCTACCGGCAGCGGAAGCAACTTCGCTCCCCACACACCGTCGTGCGCATTCAAAACGTTATTGTTCTCGCGGTCCGGCATGAGTACTGCCAGCACGCCCGCTTTCTGAAATATGGGCCACGCTGCCTCCCGCCTCGCCAGGGACTTCGCATAGCCATCGGCATTTATCCTGGTCGTATCGAGAAGAACAATCTTGCCCCGGAGTTCGTCTTTGCGAGATTTCAAGACCTCCGGCGCGAGGTCCGCGACTATAACGACTGCGCCCTGCACGCCTCCTGGCGGGGTTGACGGCGCCCACCCGAGCGATGCCAGGTACAGTGGACGCGCCAACGGCGACAGCATTGCGCCGGTCGCCGTTCCTCGCTGCCAGCCTGCTGGAATCGTGAACGGGTCCAGGCGCACATTCTCGATGCCATAACTGCGAAACTTGGCTGCTGCCCATTCCGTGGCGCGAACATAGGCTGGCGAAGCCGTCAGGCGCCCGCCGATGCCATCCGCGAGTTCTCCTAATGTGTTCATCGACGGCCCGTTGTAAATCGAAGCTGCCAGCCGGTCCGTCGCCGGCTTCATGTCCGCCGGCGGCTGCGCCCACGCCAGCACGGGGATCGCCCACCACACCGCCAACCGAACTGCGCGACGCAGATTCATTTTTCCTCCGGCCAATTCCTTGGCAACATACTTCGCCAAGCGAATGGGAATTTTCCACGAACACGGCCCGCATTACAAATCAGGGCGTGTGTGAAGGGCGAGAGTAGCAGGTGAGATCGGGAGGCGGCAAGTCTTGGGCAAGCGGCGGGCGTACAGCCGTACGCTCTGAATCTTAGTCTCAGGCACCCGGTGTGTGGCACAATTCTGTTGCTCTATGCCCGGCTACTACACCGACAAGCTTTCTGCGGGCCGCCTTCGCTCCTGTTATGAGCTTGCTCCGCCCAGGACTAAAGCCTATCTCGAAGCAGAGATCGATTTCGTGCTTCGGAAGACTTCTTCTTGCATGGTGGCTCTGGAACTCGGGTGTGGCTATGGGAGAGTCCTTCGACGACTCCTCCCCAGAGTGCGAACTGCAGTCGGAATCGACACTTCGTTGGCAAGCCTGGGCATGGCCGTGGAGTTCGCCGGCCCCAAGAAATCGCTTCACCTAGCAGTCATGGACGCGACGCGCATGGGTTTTCGCGATGGCAACTTCGATCTGACGCTCTGCATTCAGAACGGAATCTCAGCTTTTGGGGTCAGTCAAGAACAACTCTTCGCGGAGGCTGCTCGTGTTACCCGGTCAGGTGGTGTGGTCCTTTTCTCCAGCTATTCCCACTGCTTCTGGGAGGAACGTCTCAAGTGGTTTGAGATCCAAGCCGAAAATGGGCTAATAGGTGAGATTGATTACCAGGCGACAGGCAATGGCGTCATCGTCTGCAAGGATGGCTTCCGCGCTACAACCGTGGACGCCGAAGGCTTCAGAAGCCTGGCCGCAATTCTTGGCCTTGCTCCAAACCTTACCGAAGTGGATGGCTCCAGTCTCTTCTGCGAACTCGTTCTTCCTTGAGTATATTCATTCGGGCGCGCTGGGTGCCGCGTGTCTCGCGGTCGAGACGCGGTGTGCCAGCATTGCCGACCGTCATCTACTTCGCAAAGGCTTCTTTATTCACCACGTAGGGCATTTTGCTGATGTCGCCGCCGTAGTTCCCTTCCAGCACGTCCATCAGTCCCTGCACGCAGCGTCCGGCCATGCCTTTATTCGGATCGGAGGAGAGGCGGGTGATGCGGGCGGCGCTGGCGAAATGGGGCAGAAGGCGGCAGCGGTCGGCGATGGCGGGATCGCGCAGCGGCGAATCGGCGGGCAGCGGCTCTTCCTCGTAAACATCGAGAGCGGCGCCGGCAATCCAGTTCTCGCGCAAAGCTCGGGCCAGAGCGGCCTCGTCTACCACCGGACCACGCGAGGTGTTGACGATCATTGCGGTCGGCTTCATCCTGCGCAACGTGGTTTCGTTGATCAGGTGATAGGTCGGCGTGCTGCTCTCGCCTTCGCGCAGCAGCGGAACGTGCAGGCTGATGAAATCCGCGGCACTCAAGGCTTCATCCAACGTGGTGTAACGAATTGTGGCTCTCTCGCGAGTCATCCCGTGCTTGAAGCGCAGATCCTTCACCTCTTGTGTGGCGCGGATGTAGTCATGATTCTCATACGCTGGATCAAAGCACAGGATGTTCATATCGAACCCCGCGCACTTCTTGATAAAGGCTAGACCGATGCGCCCGGTGCCGATGACCGCGACTGTCTTGCCCGTGACTTCGTCGCCCAGAAACGGGAGGTAGGGATGCCAATATCCCCAGCGATTTTCGCGGGTCAGATGTTCGGCGGACCAAAGTTTGCGGGCGAGTGAGCCCATCAGGAAGAAGGCATACTCCGCCGTAGCTTCAGTCAGGACGTCGGCGGTATGGGTAAATGGAATCTTGTACTGGTTGGCATCGGCGCGGTTGATGTTGTCAAATCCGACGGCGTACTGTGCGACTACTTTGAGCGTGCCTTTTCCGGCAGCGAAAATCTCAGCGTCGATGGCATCGCGCAGGGTGGTGATCAGGCCATCGATGCCGGACTTCACTTTTTCGATGATCAAGCTTTTCGGCGGAGCTTCGGGCTGGGGATAGACTTCGAGGTCGTATCCCTTGTCGCGAAGAATGTTGAGGGCATCGCCGATGTCGCAGGTGGCAAAAACTCGGATTCTCTGGCTCATGCTTAGTGTGGTCGCAGGGCGGGGATGAGTACCCACTTGCTCATCCCTGGGCGTCAATCAGTGTACCGCACCGGGGGCGGAGGGGTGGAACACGGACAACATAATGGCTCAGAGGCCGCTCGATGAGTGCTATCGGCTTGGGCGTAGACACTCTGAATCATTCGGCTTAGGAATGCCCATCCCATAGTTGGTTCCAAGAATGTCATCAACGTACAGGTATCCCTGACACGGATCACCTTTGTCAGCGGAAGTGGAGGGTAGGATCGTAATCTTTCGATCGACGGTGGAAAGCTGTTCTGGAATCGTTCGCCAGCCGCCCGACTGCGGCAGGAAGATGGCGTTCACGCCGCGCGGTTCAGGTAACTCCGTCTTCGTCAGCGGCTGGGGAACGACAACAATGGCCAGAACTCTCTTGCCGTGCCCTTCTCGAAACAACCGAACGACTTCGTAGTCGCCGTCTACGCCTGCATCCTTCAGTGCTTGAGCGACAGTAGCGGACTCGCTCTGAATGTCTATGGGCCGAATGTACCGCACTGACCATTCCACTGGGTTTCTGGGGACAGCGTCCCTACGCATCACCATGGCTACAGTGAGTTCTTGGTTATGGGCGATGGCGTTCAGGATGGGTACAGGTACGAAGACTGCAACGATGACCACCGCTATCGCCAACGCCATCCTAGGCAGTCGCCTGCCACTTGGAATGGCTAGCAGTAGTGAACACATGCCCGCAACAGCACCGAAGACAATAGCCTGAAGGTC
>Ga0209415_10012027_pt1 | contig 14483 bp, 11 predicted proteins | sample PeaSoiSIISIP2007_FD_187696 | JGI IMG/M metagenome (GOLD analysis project Ga0209415, IMG submission 187696) | Peat soil microbial communities from Weissenstadt, Germany - SII-SIP-2007 (SPAdes) (version 2) | ecosystem: Environmental > Terrestrial > Soil > Wetlands > Peat | place: Germany...
GCGTCGGCAGCGGCTCGTCGCGCATGCGCGGTCAGGCGAGCGAGTGAAACACGCGCTGCACGTCGTCTTCCTGCTCGAGCTTGTCGATCAGCTCCAGGGCTTCGGTGGCTTGCGCCTCGGGCAGTTCGATCGTCGTGCGGCACACGTAATCGTGCTCGGCCGAGAGTGGCACGATGCCTCGGGCTTCCAGCGCTTCCTGCAGCTTACCGAAGTTCTCGAACGCGCAACGCAGCACCAGCTGCGGTTCACCTTTGTCGCCGGTGCTCTCGCCCATTTCCTCCAGTCCGTGATCAATCATGTCCAGTTCGAGCTCATCCTGGTCGATACCGGCCGGATCGAGCCGGAACACGCCCATCTTCTGGAACTGGAAGCTCACGCTGCCCGTGGTGCCGAGATTGCCGCCGTGCTTGCTCATGATGTTGCGCACATGGGCCACGGTACGGGTCGGATTGTCGGTCGCGGTCTCGACCAGCAGCGCGACCCCGTGCGGCGCATAGCCTTCATACAGCACTTCGTGGTAGTTGGTCGCGTCGTGGCCGCTGGCGCGCTTGATCGCCGCCTCGACCTTGTCCTTCGGCATATTCACGGCACGCGCGTTCTGCATGATGCGCCGGAGCGTCGGATTGGAAGCCGGGTCGGCGCCACCGGCCTTCACCGCCATGTTGATGTCCTTGGCGATGCGCGCGAACTGTTTCGCCATGCGGTTCCAGCGCGCGAACATCGCGTGCTTGCGAACTTCAAAAATGCGGCCCATGGCTACCCCGGCGTCTGCAATGATTCGAGTGCAATGGGGAATGATGCCATTGTCGACGCGCCATGGCACCCGGAGCAAAGCTCGCGCGCGGCGACTTCAGGCGGACTTCAGGCGAACGTCGGGCGGATGCGGCGAGCGCCGGCGCGGCGGCAGCCGCATGTTGAGGTAGGTCGGCGTCTCGGCGACCATCGGCAGCGGTGAGCGCGGCGGAACCGCCATCGGCTCGCTGCCGGAATCATCCGCCAGCGGCGAGAGTGCCCGCGCCCGCGCGCCGATCGCGGCGGCCAGCTCGGGCGGCTGCTCGGTCTCCTCGGGCGTCAGCAGCCAGTTGTGGGCACGCAGCGCGCGGCCCAGATCCGCCCGGCTGGTCAGGACCGTGAACGGCACCGAGATCAGCATGCCGAGGATCACCGGCGACATCCACCAGATGAAGTTCGGCGCCAGCACCAGGATGGTGCTGCCCCAGGCGAGGCCGATGAACAGGTGCCACTTGTGGCGCTGAAACGCTTCGCGCCAGCCGATACCGCGATCGCCGCGAGCCTGTGCATCCCAGCCGACGCTGCGGCCGAGCAGCGCGCGCACCACGAATTCCGAATGAAACAGCATCATCGTCGGTGCCAGCAGCATGCTCAGCAGCTGCTCGAACAGGAAGCCGCCGATGATCCTGGGCGCACCGCCGAAGGCGGCGCGCAGCGCGCGATCCCTGATCGCGAGGGTGGCGCCGAGCATCTTCGGCAGCAGCAGCACCACCGCGGTCATGCTCAGCAGCGCCGCGATCTCGCTATCGCGGTACTGCGGCCAGGTTGGAAACAGCGAGAACGCGCCGGGCTGGAAGTACTGGTGCCCCTTGACGGCCTGGATGCAGGTGACGATCGAGCTGATGATCAGCACCAGCAGCCACAGCGGTGAGGTGACGTACGACAGGATGCCGGTCAGCAGATGCGTGCGGCTGAGCCAGTGCAATCCCCTCAGCGGCAGCACGCCGATGTGCTGCAGATTGCCCTGCGCCCAGCGCCGGTCACGCGCCGCGTAGTCGACGACGTTCGAGGGCACTTCCTCCCAGCTGCCGGTGATGTCGGGCACCAGCCAGACCTTGAAGCCGGCGCGCCGCATGAAGGCCGCCTCGACGATGTCGTGGCTCAGGATGTCGCCGCCGAACGGCGGCGATCCGGGCAATCGCGGCAGCGCGCAGTGCTGCGCGAACGCGCTCAGGCGCAGGATCGCGTTGTGGCCCCAGTAGTTGCTCTCGCCGAGCTGCCAGAACGCCAGGCCGTCGGCCAGCATCAAACCGCTGATGCGCACCGCGAACTGCAGTACCCGCGCGAACAGCGTGTCGCGCGCGGCCAGCAGCGGCAGTGTCTGCACGATGCCGACGTCGGGATGCGCTTCCAGCAGCTGCGCCATCGATACCAACGCCTGACCGGACATGATGCTGTCGGCATCGAGCACGATCATGTAGTCGTAGGCGCCGCCCCAGTTGCCCACGAATTCGGCGATGTTGCCGGCCTTGCGGCCGACGTTGTCGCTGCGGCGGCGGTAGAACACCCGGCCTTCGGCGCGGCGTCGGTCCACCAGCACACGCCAGGCGGCCAGTTCCGCCTCGGCGATCTCGGGCACGCGCGTATCGGACAGGATGAAAAGATCGAACGCCGCGGCGGCCGGCTGCTGCTGCAGCGACGACCAGATGGCGTCGGCGTTGGCGAAAACGTGCGTGGTGTCCTCGTTGTACACCGGGGTCACGATCGCGGTGCGGCCGCGCAGCCGCTGCGATGCGACGTCCCGGGAATGCAGCACGGTGCGGTCGCGACCCACCAGGCGCAGGATGAAGCCGATCACCGCGGTCCAGAACGCCCCGGAAATCCAGGTGAACAGCACGAAGAACAGCGGCAGCGCGATGATATTGAGCACCGTCTGGCCGTTGACCTTGAGGATGTCGAACATCAGGAATCCGGCCACCAGCGCGGTCAGGAACGTGAGGCCGAAGAACAGCGAGCGGCGCCACAGCAGCTGGCGGCGCAACGATCGCTCGCCGTGCGCGTCTGCGCCCGCAGGCTCGGTCGATGTCACGGCGTCCACAGGTAGGTCCAGGTCTCGGTGAGGGCCTCCCCGTACAGCGTCAGGTAGCAGCGCAGGTCCATGGCCTGGCTGTTCCTGGGCAGCAGGCGGAACGAGACGCGCCAGACTCCGTTCTCCACCAGGCGCTGGATCGAGACGCTGTCGATGTCGCCATTGTGCGAGCTGATCTCGGGCTTGACCGGCTGCGAGCCGGCGAGTGAGTCGAGGTCGCCGCCGGCGAAGTCGATCAGGATGCGACGCGCGCTGTCGCCGCTGCCGCGACCGCGCGCGACCGCAGTGCGGGTGGCGATCACGCGGCCGCCCGGCGACAACCGCGGCGAGGTGGAGTACGCCGACATCAGATAGGAGAACGTAAGCGGCTTTTGCGGCTCCAGGTGCAGCGCCGGTATCCAGTACGAGACGATATTGTCATGAATGTCCTCGCCGGTCGGGATCTCGACCAGCTCCACGGTGCCCTTGCCCCAATCCCCCAGCGGTGCAATCCAATAGCTCGGACGGCGCTGGTAATGCGCATCCTCATCCTGGTAATCCGCAAAGTCGCGATCACGCTGGCTCAGGCCGAATCCGCGCGGATGCTCGTCCGAGAAGCTCGAGACGCGCAGCGCGTGTGGATTGAACAGTGGCCGCCACAGCCATTCGCCCGGCCCGGTCTGCATCAGCAGGCCATCGCTGTCGTGCACCTCGGGCCTGTAGTCATCGAACGGCCGCGGACGGTCCTCGCCATAGAGGAACATCGAGGTCAACGGGGCGAGGCCGAGCTTCTCCACGCTCCGGCGCGCAAACAGCGTCGCCGTGACCTCCACCGCGCTGGTCATCCCGGGCCGGATCTCGAAGCGATAGGCGCCGGTCAGGCTCGGGCTGTCGAGCACCGCGTAGATCGTGAGCGTGCGCTGCTCGGGCGCCGGGCGCACCAGCCAGAAATCCGTGAAGTAGGGAAACTCCTCGCCGCCGGTGGTGGCGACGTTGATCGCCAGCCCGCGCGCCGAGGCCCCGTAATTCTGGTCGCGCCCGAGCAGCCGGAAGTAGGAAGCCCCGAGGAACGCGATCAGCTCGTCCTTGTAGTCCGGGGTCTGCAGCGGGAAGTGAACCCGCAACCCCGCGAAGCCGAGATCGGCCGGCAGGTCCTTGGGCGGGCCCCTGCCGAATTCGAACTGCGACGGGTTGTAGTTCACGGACCGCAACACCCCGTCATCGCCGACCTCGGTCACGTTGACCCGCTTGTCGTAGGCGAAGCCGCGATGAAAGAACTGTACCTCGAACAGCGCCTGGTGCCGCCACAGCGCCTGGTCGCCGCGAAACTGGATGGTGCGATAATCGTCGTAGCTGATCCTCGACAGGCTGTCGGGCAGCCTGCCGCTGTGATCGCGATACGGCTCGTTGGCGCGCTGCTGCGCAATACGCTGCACGCTGTCGAAGCCGAAGCGCGGGGCGGGCTGCGGCTGCGGCGCATGGATACGGGGCGACAGGGCGCTGGAGTGCTGCAACAGGACCGCGAACGTCGTCACTGAGAGCAGTAACCATCGTTGCGGATCCACGCACTACTCCTGGGGTCGGTGTTACGGGGCCTCCCTGGGCGCCGGCCGGGTGCCCAGATGGCTGATGCGCGGCATCTGCGGCTTCCGTATACCGGGCATTGTGACCAAGGCGCCGACGACGGTCGAGTGGCAAATTCTCCGATACGCCTGTCGGACTTTGCTCGCCATCCGGCACGCCCGGCGCCAGGCGCCGCAAGGTTACGTCATCGTAATGAATCAGCGCTGAACGCACGGCAACCGACGCGTCGGATCGCCAGCCGGAACCGGGGGTTAGCTCGCAGGCTGGGGTGGCCGCCGGTCGAGGCGCCGGGCCCCCGGGCAGGGCTCGCGCGCCCGCCCGGTGGCCAGGGCTGCCGGCGTCAAATCCCTGCGGATTGACCATCGCAGCGCTGCCGCGGGTGACATTTTAGCGTTATCGGGCGCCGACCGCGGGCTTGCCGCAGGCGGGGAGCGCGGCGTATCTTCGCAGGCGCTTCACCGGCGTGGGCGACATGCAGGAAACCGCGCGATGGACTATCTCGCCCGTTGTCACTGCGGTGCGCTGACTGCGCGTTACCGCACCAGTGTCCCCACGGCCTCCTGGCCGGTGCGTGCCTGCCAGTGCGAATTCTGCACTGCCCATGGCGCGTTGAGCACCTCGGATCCGGCAGGCTCGCTGATGTTCAGCGCCTCCGACCCCAAGTTCCTGCAGCGCTATCAGTTCGGCACCCGCTCGGCGGACTTCATGATCTGCCGGGCGTGCGGGGTGTTCCTGGGCGCCGAGATGAGCCAGGGGTCGCAGCGTTGGGGCGTCCTGAACTTGCGCACGCTGCGGCCGCTGCCCTCAGACCTGCCGCTGCCGCAGCCGATGCAGTATGGTGCCGAGGCTGTGGAGGATCGCAGCCAGCGGCGCACCGCGCGCTGGACACCGCTGTCCGCCGACAGCCTCTAGGCCGAGCCGATCTGACACCTCAGCGTCAAGTGCACCCGCCCGCTGTGATCCAGCCGGCAAAAAAGTGAATTAGAATTCATTACTTGCACTGGTTGGAGTACAGTTGCCACGCGAATCCACCGGCATGAGCAACGTCATCCAATCCAGCATCGGCGGCGACGCGGCGCAGTTCCAGGCCAACGCCGTGGCGATGCGCGCGCTGGTCGCACAGCTGCGCGAGCGCAGCGCAGCGGCGGCCGCAGGCGGTGCACCGGCGGCGCGCGAGCGTCATCGCGCGCGCGGCAAGCTGCTGGCGCGCGAGCGCATCGACCTGCTGCTCGACCCGGGAGCGCCGTTCCTCGAGCTCAGTGCGCTCGCCGCCTACGACATGTACGGCGGGGAGGTGCCCGCTGCCGGCATCGTCACCGGTATCGGCCGGGTGAGCGGCTGTGAATGCGTGATCGTGGCCAATGATGCAACCGTCAAGGGCGGCACCTATTACCCGATCACCGTCAAGAAGCATCTGCGGGCGCAGGAGATCGCTGCCGAGAACCAGCTGCCGTGCATCTATCTGGTCGACTCGGGCGGCGCCTTCCTGCCGCTGCAGGACGAGGTGTTCCCGGACCGCGACCACTTCGGTCGCATCTTCTACAACCAGGCCAGGCTGTCGGAGCGTGGCATCGCGCAGCTCGCCTGCGTGATGGGTTCCTGCACCGCCGGCGGCGCCTATGTGCCGGCGATGGCCGACGAGAGCATCATCGTCAAGGACAACGGCACGATATTTCTCGGCGGGCCACCGCTGGTCAAGGCCGCGACCGGCGAGGTCGTCAGCGCCGAAGAGCTCGGCGGCGCCGATGTGCACACCCGCATCTCCGGCCTCGCCGACCACTATGCCGACAGCGATGCGCATGCGCTCGCGATCCTGCGCCGCATCGTCGCCCGTCTGAACCGGCGGCCAGCGCCGTCGCTCGCGCTGGCCGCGGTCGAGGAGCCGCGCTACGACCCCGAGGAGCTCTACGGCATCATCCCGGCCGACACGCGCAAGCCCTATGACGTGCGCGAGGTGATCGCCCGCATCGTCGACGGCTCGCGCCTGGATGAATTCCGGCAGCGCTACGGCACCACGCTGGTCACGGGCTTCGCCCACATCCACGGCTGCCCGGTTGCGCTGCTCGCAAACAACGGCATTCTGTTTTCGGAATCGGCGCTCAAGGGCGCGCACTTCATCGAGCTGGCGTCACAGCGCGGCGTGCCGCTGCTGTTCCTGCAGAACATATCGGGCTTCATCGTCGGCAGGAAATACGAGAACGCCGGCATCGCGAAGGACGGCGCCAAGCTGGTGACGGCGGTGGCGACCAGCGCCGTACCTAAGCTCACGATGCTGATCGGCGGCTCGTTCGGTGCCGGCAACTACGGCATGTGCGGCCGCGCCTACGGACCGCGTTTCCTGTGGAGCTGGCCGAACGCGCGCATCAGCGTGATGGGCGGCGAGCAGGCCGCGAGCGTGCTCGCCACGGTGCGGCGCGACGCGCTCGAGGCCCAGGGCAAGAGCTGGAGCGCGCAGCAGGAGCAGGATTTCAAACTGCCCACGCGCGCGCAGTTCGAGCAGCAGGGCAACCCGTACTACGCCACCGCGCGGCTGTGGGACGACGGCATCGTCGATCCGGCGCAGACCCGGCGCCTGCTGGCTCTCGGGCTGGCGGCGGCGCTGAATGCGCCGATCGGCGCAACGCGCTTCGGCGTGTTCCGGATGTAGCGCCGATGCCGGACTACCAGTTCCTGGAGCTCGAGTACCGCGCCGGCGGCGCGATCGTGTGGCTGAACCGCCCGGAGCGCCATAACGCGTTCCACGAAGGACTGGTGGCCGAGCTGCCGCGCTGCCTGGAGCGGCTGTCACAGCAGGCGGCGGTGCGCGCGATCGTGCTCGCGGGGCGCGGCCGCAACTTCTGCGCCGGCGCCGATCTGGAGTGGATGCAGCGCCAGGCGCGCGCCGACTACGACGCGAACCTGGAGGATGCGCGCCGGCTGGCGTGGATGCTGCGCGCGCTGTCGCAATCCCCGAAGCCGACGGTTGCGCGGGTGCACGGCGCGGCGCTCGGCGGCGGCCTGGGGCTGGTCGCCGCCTGCGATATCGCGCTGTGCGCGCGCGAGGCCAGTTTCGGCACCACCGAGGTGCGCCTCGGCCTGACCCCGTCGACCATCGCACCGTACGTCATTGCCGCGATCGGCGAGCGCGCCGCGCGCCGCTATTTCCTGACCGGCGAGCGCTTCGATGCCCAGGAGGCGCTGCGCATCGGACTGGTGCATGAGGCGGTCGAGTCCGACGCACTCGATGTCCGGCTCGGCGAGCTGCTCGAGGCGCTGCGCAGCGCCGGCCCGCAGGCGCAGGCGCATTGCAAGCGGCTGCTGGCGTCGCTGCGCGCTCGCGACGCCTTCGACCCGCTGGTCGCGGAGCAGACCGCGCGCAGCATCGCCGAAGTGCGGGCCGGGCAGGAGGCGCGCGAAGGCATCGCGGCGTTCTTCGCCAAGCGCCGGCCGAGCTGGACCGATTAGGTGTTCGAGAAGATCCTCATTGCCAACCGCGGCGAGATCGCCTGTCGCGTGATCGCGACCTGCGGCCGGCTCGGCATCGCCACGGTGGCGGTGTATTCCGAGGCCGACGCGAGCGCGCGCCACGTGCGCCTGGCCGATCAGGCGGTGTGCGTCGGTCCGGCCGCCGCGCGCGACAGTTACCTGCGCATCCCCGCGATCCTCGAGGCGGCGCGGCGTTCGGGCGCGCAGGCGATCCATCCGGGCTACGGCTTCCTGTCCGAGAATCCCGAGTTCGCGCAGCAGTGCGCCGCGGCCGGGCTGACGTTCATCGGCCCGCCGGTCGCGGCGATGCGCGCGATGAGCTCGAAGGCGACCGCCAAGCAGCTGATGCAGGCCTGTGGTGTGCCGCTGTTGCCGGGCTATCACGGCGAGGACCAGGACCCGGCGCGGCTGCGCAGCGAGGCGGCGCGCATCGGCTACCCGGTGCTGATCAAGGCCACCGCGGGCGGCGGCGGCAAGGGCATGCGCGCGGTCGACAGCGAGACGGTGTTCGACCAACGGCTCGCGGCCTGCCAGCGCGAGGCGCGTGCGAGCTTCAACGATGAGCGCGTACTGCTCGAGAAGTACGTGCACAGTCCGCGCCACATCGAGGTGCAGGTGTTCGGCGACAGCCAGGGCCGGATCCTGCACCTGTACGAGCGCGACTGCTCGGCCCAGCGGCGCCATCAGAAGGTGCTGGAGGAGGCGCCGGCAGCGCATTTCAGCCGCGCGCAGCGCGAGGCGTTGACCCAGGCGGCCTGCGCTGCGGCGCGCGCGGTCGGCTATGCCGGCGCCGGCACGGTGGAATTCCTGCTCGATGCCGCCGGCGGGTTCTACTTCCTCGAGATGAATACGCGCATCCAGGTCGAGCATCCGGTCACCGAGATGATCACCGGGCTGGACCTGGTGGAATGGCAGCTGCGGGTCGCGGCCGGTGAGCCGCTGCCGCTGCGCCAGGCCGACATCGCGCTACGCGGCCATGCGATCGAAGTGCGCCTGTATGCCGAGGTGCCCGAGGCCGGCTTCCTGCCCTCGAGCGGCACGCTGCAGCGCTTCGAGCTGCCGGCCGCCTCAGCCGCGCTGCGGCTCGAGACCGGCATCGAGGCGGGCGAGCGCGTCGGGATTGAATACGATCCGATGCTCGCGAAGCTGATCGTGCACGCGGGCACGCGGCCGGAAGCGGTCGCGGCGCTGCGCAGCGCGCTGTCGCAGGTGCGTATCACCGGCGTCGGCAACAACGTGATGTTCCTGCGCCGGCTCACCGCCAGCGCAGCCTTTGCCCACGGCACGATCGACATCGGGTTCATCGAACGCGAGCCCGAACTGGTCAGCGGCACGCCGTTGCCGGCCGGGCCCGAGGTGCTGGCGGCGGCCGCGCTCTGGAGCATCGCGCAGGAGCGGGCGGCGCCCGGCAGCGGCTCGTTGCAGGCGCTGACCCCGTCGGCCTGGGACGCCTGCGACGGCTGGCGCCTCAACGGCTATCTGACGCGAACGCTCGAGTTCGATGCCAGCAGCAGCGCAGGCACCGCGGCTGCGGCGGGCGCCGGGCATACCACGGCCAGCGTCACGCTGAGCTATCGCCCCGAAGGCCTGCGACTGACGATTGGCGAGCGCAGCGAGTCGGCGACGCTGCGCTCGCAGGGCCACGGTTTCCATCACCTGCAGTTCGGTGCCGACGGCATGCGGCTGCAGATCGAGCAGGATGCGGGGCAGCTGCGTATCGTGATCGGCGAGCATGAGTACCGCCTGCGCCGGCACGATCCACTGCAGGCCCTGGCCGATGCCTATGTGGCCGAGGCCAGCCTCGCAGCCCCGATGCCGGGCCGCGTGATCGCGCAACTGGTGGCTGCCGGCAGCGCGGTGGCCAAGGGCGCGCCGCTGCTGATCCTGGAGGCGATGAAGATGGAGCACACGATCTGCGCGCCCTGCAGCGGTACCGTGCGCAGCTTTCGCGCCGCGGTCGGCGAGCAGGTGAAGGAAGGCAGCGAGCTGATCGAGTTCGAGGCCACACCCGGGTCGCCGCGACCCGGGTCGCCGCGACCAGGGTCGCCGTCGCCATGATGCCCGCGCGCGTCAGGCTGGTGGAGGTCGGTCCGCGCGACGGGCTGCAGAACGAGCGTGCGATCGTGAGCACCGAGGTCAAGCTGGAGCTGATCCGCCGGCTCGCCGATGCGGGCCTTCAGCATATTGAAGCCACCGCGTTCGTATCGCCGCAGCGCGTACCGCAGATGGCCGATCACGATGCGCTGATGCGCGCCGTGCCGCGCCGCCCCGGGCTGCGCTATTCGGCGTTGACGCCGAACCTGATCGGGTTCGAGGCGGCGATGGCGGCCGGCGTGGACGAGGTTGCGGTGTTCGGCGCGGCCTCCGAGAGCTTCTCGCAGAAGAACATTCATTGCTCGATTGCCGAGAGCCTGCGCCGGTTCGACGAGGTGATGCGTGCTGCGCGGCAGCGTCGCGTGCCGGTGCGCGGCTACGTCTCGTGCGCCCTCGGCTGCCCCTACGAGGGCACGATCGAGCCGGCGGCCGTGGCTGGCGTCGCCACCGCGCTGCATGAAATGGGCTGTCACGAGATCTCGCTCGGCGATACCATCGGCATCGGCACGCCGGGGCGCACCGTGGCGATGCTCGAGGCGGTCGCAAGGCGGGTGCCGATCGAGCGGCTCGCCGGTCATTTCCACGACACCTACGGGCAGGCGCTGGCGAATGTCTACGCGGCGCTGCAGCTCGGGGTCGCGGTGTTCGATGCTTCGGTGGCGGGACTGGGCGGCTGTCCGTATGCGCCCGGCGCCTCGGGAAACCTGGCGAGCGAGGATCTGCTCTATATGCTCGATGGGCTCGGCATTGACACCGGCGTGCGGCTGGACGCGCTGCTGGCCGCTGATCGCTACATCTGCGAGGCGCTGCAGCGACCGACGCAGTCGCGGGTCGCGCTGGCGCGCGCCGGCGCGTAGCCTCGCCTCATGAGTGTGCCCGCGTCCGCGTGGATCCGCCCGCTGCTGCTGTCGCTGCTGCTGGCCGGGCTGGCGGCGCTGTGCCTGCTGATCCTGGCGCCCTTCATCGCGCCGATCGTATGGGCCGCGATCCTCGCGTACGCCAGCTGGCCGCTGTACCGGCAGCTGCGCCGGCTGCTGCACGGATCGCGCACGCTGGCAGCGCTGATCATGACGTTGGTGCTGGGCTGCGCGGTGGTGGTGCCGGTGCTGTGGATCCTGGTGCGGCTGCAGGGCGAGTTGATCACGGCCTATCAGGCCATGACCAGGTATCTGTCGCAGGAGCCGCAGGCGCTGCCGGATTTCCTCGGCCATATCCCCTGGGTCGGCCCCCGGATTCACGAGACGATGGACAGCTTTGCGACCGACCCGGCGAAGCTGACGCAGCCGCTGAGTGCGTGGATATTGGGCTGGGCGAGCGATCTGGGCCGCATCGTCAGCAGCGTCGGCCGCAACATCGTCGAACTGACGCTGACGCTGCTGACGCTGTTCTTCTTCTATCGCGACGGCGAGACGATCACGGCCCAGGCCGATCGGGTCATCGAGGGATTCTTCGGCGACCGCCTCAATCCGTACGTCGTGACGGCGGCCAAGATGACGCGCGCGGTGGTGTACGGGCTGTTGATCACCGCGATCACGCAGGGCGTGCTGGCGGGCATCGGCTATCGCGTAGTCGGCGTCACGGCGCCAGCGCTGCTCGGCGCGCTGACCGGCATGCTCTCGATCGTGCCGCTGGTCGGTACCGCGATCGTCTGGGTGCCGGTGGGCATCTACCTGCTCTCGAACGGACTGGTGTGGCAGGGCATCGTGATGCTGATCTGGGGCGCGGTGCTGGTGTATCCGGCCGACCAGGTGCTGCGGCCGATCCTGATCAGCAGCGCCACCCGGGCGCCATTCCTGCTGGTGATGTTCGGCGCGCTCGGCGGCCTGGAGGCGTTCGGGCTGATCGGGCTGTTCGCCGGGCCGGTGGTGCTCGCGATCGCGCTGGCGATCTGGAACGAGTGGACCGCACGGGCCAAAAGCTGACGGCAGCTAAGCCCTGACGGCCGCGACGCAGAAGCGGCCGATGGCCGCGATCAGGCGCGCGCGCGCGCGCGGCGTCACCGCCTTGCCGCCGGGCGCGATCGGTCCGACCAGCGCCTCGGTGAACGCCCCGACGATGCAGGCGGCGGCGACCTCGGCGTCCTGCGGCGGGAATTCGCCGCTGCGGATGCCGGCCAGCAGCAGTCGCTGGAACACGTCGCTGAAGTCGCGGCGCGAGCGCATCCGGGCGACATCGACCTCGGCGCCGATCGGCTCGGCGATGAAGGCGTAGGCGAGGTTGCGGCCCTCGAGCGCACGGCGGGCGAACGACTCGACCGCGCCCTTCAGCCGCGCCGCCGCCGGCCCCGGGCCGGCGGTGATGCGCTCGAGCAGCTCGATCTCGTGCGCCACCGCCGCCGTTAGCACCTCGATGAACAGCTGCGCCTGGGACGGGAAATAACGATAAATCGACCCGGTGGATAGTCCGGCCGCGCCGGCCACCGCCGTGATCGGTGCGGCGCGAAAGCCGCCGCGTGCGATCAGCTGGCGCGTCGCGCGCATGATGCGGGCGCGATTGTCGGCCAGCCGGTCCTGCATCCGCGCCGAACGTCGGTAGGGCATCAGGGCAGGCGGCGCTGCCGGCGCTGCGCCGGGTGTCTGGTCAGTTCCATAAAGCGTGTCAGCTGGTGTAGGGTTCGGCGGATGGAAACGGCATCCACCCCCGCATTATCCGCCGGCGCGCGTTTTCGCGCCGCGCTCGCCGAGGAGCGGCCGCTGCAGCTGGTCGGTACCATCAACGCCTATGTCGCGCGGCTGGCGGCGGCCAGCGGCTTTCGCGCGATCTACCTGTCGGGCGGCGGGCTGGCGGCCAATTCGCTCGGCGTGCCGGACCTGGCGATCAGCACCATGGATGACGTGCTGGTGGACATCCGCCGCATCACCGACGCCTGCGCGCTGCCGCTGCTGGTCGATGCCGATACCGGCTGGGGCGGGGCGTTCAACATCGCGCGCACGGTGCGCAGCTTCGCCAAGGCCGGGGCGGCCGGGCTGCACATCGAGGACCAGGTGCAGGCCAAGCGCTGCGGCCATCGGCCCGGCAAGGAGATCGTGCCGCTCGCCGAGATGGTCGATCGCGTCAAGGCGGCGGTGGATGCGCGCGTCGATCGCGATTTCGTCATCATGGCGCGCACCGACGCGCTGGCGAGCGAGGGCCTGGAGCGCGCGATCGAGCGCGCGCTGGCGTGCGTCGAAGCCGGCGCCGACATGATCTTCCCCGAGGCGGTCGGCGAGCTGTCGCAGTACCAGCGTTTCCGCCAGGCGCTCGGCGTGCCGATCCTCGCCAACATCACTGAGTTCGGCCGCACGCCGCTGTACACGCGCGAGGAGCTCGGCGCGGTCGGGGTGGACATCGTGCTGTACTGCTGCGCGGCCTATCGGGCGATGAATGCCGCGGCGCTCGCGACCTACGAGGCGATCCGGCGCGACGGCACGCAGCGCAACGTGCTCTCGCGCATGCAGACGCGCGCCGACCTGTACCGTTACCTCGACTACGATGCGTTCGAGCAGCATCTGGACCGGCTGTTTGCAGCCGGGAAGGGCAAGTAAGTGGCGAAGAAATCGGTCGCACTGTCGGGCGTGGTGGCAGGCAATACCGCCCTGTCCACGGTGGGCCTGAGCGGCAACGACCTGCATTACCGCGGCTATGACATCCTCGACATCGCCGAGCGGTGCGAGTTCGAGGAGATCGCGTATCTGCTGATTCACGAGAAATTTCCGAATGCGCGCGAGCTCGCAGCCTACAAGGCCAAGCTGACGCTGTGGCGCGAGCTGCCGCCGGCGCTGCGCAGCGCGCTCGAGCTGCTGCCCGCGAGCAGTCATCCGATGGACGTGCTGCGCAGCGGCGTCTCGGTGCTCGGCTGTCTCGAGCCCGAGCGACCCGGGCACGAGGTGGCCGCGGCGCGCGAGCTGTCGGACCGGCTGCTGGCGACGCTGCCCTCGATGCTGTGCTACTGGTATCACTACAGCCATCACGGCCGGCGCATCGAGACGCGCACCGACGACGACTCGATCGCGGCGCATTTCCTGCATATGCTGCACGGCGAGCCGGCAAGCAGGTTGCGGATCCAGGCGATGCATACCTCGCTGATCCTGTATGCCGAGCACGAGTTCAACGCCTCCACGTTCACCGCACGCGTGATCGCCGGCACCGGCTCGGACCTGTATTCCTGTGTCACCGGCGCGATCGGCGCGCTGCGCGGGCCGAAGCACGGCGGCGCCAACGAGGTTGCCTTCGAGATCCAGCAGCGCTATGCCTCGCCCGATGCGGCCGAGGCCGACATCCGCGCACGCGTGGCCGCGCGCGAGGTGATCATCGGCTTCGGTCACCCGGTGTACACCACCGCCGATCCGCGCAACGAGGTCATCAAGCGCGTGGCGCAGCAGCTGGCCGAGGCCGCGGGCGACCTGCGCCACTACGAGATCGCGGTGCGGATCGAGTCGGTGATGCGGGCGGTCAAGAACATGTTCCCGAATCTCGACTGGTTCTCGGCGGTGTCGTATCACCTGATGGGCGTGCCGACCGAGATGTTCACGCCGCTGTTCGTGATCGCGCGCAGCGCCGG